>Ga0078972_1005014_pt1 | contig 34646 bp, 21 predicted proteins | sample YelNatPaOPGAMG01_FD_67568 | JGI IMG/M metagenome (GOLD analysis project Ga0078972, IMG submission 67568) | Hot spring thermophilic microbial communities from Obsidian Pool, Yellowstone National Park, USA - OP-RAMG-01 (SPADES assembly) (version 2) | ecosystem: Environmental > Aquatic > Thermal... | reverse complement strand
TCGCTCTCGAGAACTTCAAAAGACGCATGTCTTTCTGACGTAAGTTACCATCAGCACCATCTTCCGTACGCTTCGGTGCTACGATGGTTATGATATTCGTATTCCCAGGGTCCGCGCCAACAACAAGGTCGTTATCATGCACTTTCTGCGTCTCAAGACCCGCCTCCTTCTTTTCTTCATGCTTCGTCGCGTTAACCACGAAGTTGCTATTCTCCACCTCCTGCGTCGCAGGATCCGCATCCTTCTTTTCTTCATCCTTCGTCACGTCAACGACAAGGTCGTTATCCTGCACCTCCTGCACCACAGGATCCGCTTCCTTCCCATCTTCATCCTTCATCACGTCAACGACAAGGTCGTTATCCTGCACCTCCTGCATCACAGCATCCGCCTCCTTCTTTTCTTCATGCTTCGTCACGGGCGCAGCCGAGGGCGGAACTGGACGATCTTTCTTCAACCGCCGATAGAGTACACACGTGGCTACTCCATCGGTTTCGATCAACCCAGTGAATACCTTCTTCGTGCTCACTTTGAGACGTTTGAAATCGAAGCTGCTCATCCAGTACGTCTCCCGGTTTCCGCCGGTGAAGTCCTCCCTGCTAACATCGAACTCCGGACAGATATCCCTCATGATGCCGTAAAGGACGCCGGAGTCGATAGTCACAAAATGTGACTTGATCTTGCACATTGGAACCACGTTGAATCGCTTCCCCATTAGGAAAGCCTTCCGTCTCTCCCACGCTTCATTTGTCTCTTCACTCAGCTTCATCTCCGCCTTGCGTTCGAGCTCTCGGTCCAGAAACACGAAATACCGCAGGACGAGGCGATAGTATCTTTCCTTATCTTTTTTCAACTCTGATATCTTGTCTGTTGGATTCGCCAGGCCCAGTATCGCACGATGCTCTTTAATAACCGCACGGATTACGGAATCCTCATTCATGCTCTCGTTTGAAACCTTCTTCTCGACAAATTTGATCTCATCTTCATGCTTGCGATCTTTCATGATGCCATTGATAATCGCCCATTTTCCATTACGAGAGATGCCCGGGTATAGCGCAAACACTGCGCATATCATGAAACGTTCCAGGTTCATTGTAAAATGGTTCTTCACATTCGTGAGGTACTTCTTCGCCCCGAAGGTGTAAATATCCCAGTCAACCTTGTTTCGAGTACCCTCGAATCTTTAAAAGGGATGTTTTTCGTGGAGGGCGCGCACTCGCTCATCACTCGTCAGACATTTTTCCTGTGCCATGCATGAAGTGGCGGTTGAATGTCCTGTTGAAAAATTCTCCCGGAACCTCGACTGTTTTGATGCCCATCACGTTGTCGTACATCTCCCTCGCCAAATGCATTATTCCTGAAGAAGCCTTTGTTATACTCATGGAGTAGCACGCGCCACGTTTTCTGATGGCCTCCCATGACTTTTGCTCGGAGGGATCCTTGAATTGGCGTAGAAGAAATGCTTTCGCCACCATTTCTTCGTACTGTTGTCTTTCAAGTTGCATTTAGCGTCTGATTTCCAGTCTAAGGTCCCCCGTCTTTTCATGATTCTCTTGGCTTGGCGCTGTTTTTCTGGAAGCCGGCGACACTGGGCCTCCAGCATCGTCGACTTGCTTTGACATAACTTTTTTATTTTGTTCTGAAAAAGAACGCACTTTGAACGCCTCTCTTATAAAGTGCGAAAAAACACTCGAATACACTCACTTGAGCGTTGAAACCCCATTGAAATGAAAGACTGTCATATTGTGCGACTTCAGCACAGATCCAACCAGCACGTGAGACCCACACGTCAACGTATGGTCAGCATAGCGTTTCCATTCAACGCCGTGATACGCATTGTGTCGTGCATGCCAGATACGGAGCTGCGCGTATCGACCGCGCCATATAGAACAAACAACAGAAACTCACGACTACATACCAGTAAGATAACGATTTTTACCCCCCCTCTGCAATGGACGTTAAAAGGGGGAGAGGTTTCTATCTTGTCGAATGTTTACCTCCTCGGCGGAAGGCCCCGCGAGCCCGACGAGTTTACCAGGCACGTGCTTCATGCTCCCCCAGTGGCAGTTGCTATAATGAGACCCGAGCAACTCGTCCGCAATGTAATTTGTTCTTGGACTTGGATCGAGTAGCCTGCGTCTGGGCGTCGCGCTTGTCGTACTGGATTCCTCATATATCGCTTCACGCTTTTTGCAGGCAATTCCTTTGTCTCCACAAATTGCAGTCTCCCAGCATGATAATGAATCCCGAACTCATGTCATTCGTAGCGTTCCTCGATCCGTCGCCCCCCCGTCGTATGGGAAATCCGTTCTTTCTCCATGATGCATCTGCACCAACGGTATAGCTGTTATTGCTGGTGCTCACGGCAGATAGTCGGCACACGATACAACGCACGAAACGACCAGTATATCCGAGAGGATATATAAGTAATGGAACTTGAAAGTAGGTTGCAGCAGCATTATGGACGCTTTCCCGAAAACTAATCCCCATCCATCCATGCATCTATCTATCTACCTATCTATCTGTCTATCCATGCATGCATCTATCTATCTATCTATCTATCTGTCTGTCTGTCTATCCATGCATGCATCTATCTATCTATCTATCTATCTGTCTATCTATCTATCTATCTATCTATCTATCTGTCTGTCTATCTATCTATCTATCTATCTATCTATCTATCTATCTATCTATCTATCAATCTATCTATCTATCTATCTGTCTATCCATCCATGCATCTATCTGTCTGTCTATCTATCTATCTATCTATCTATCTATCTATCTATCTATCTATCTATCTATCTATCTATCAATCTATCAATCTATCTATCTATCTATCTATCTATCTATCTGTCTATCCATCCATGCATCTATCTGTCTATCTATCTATCTATCTATCTATCTATCTATCTATCTATCTATCTATCTGTCTATCTATCTACCTATCTATCTGTCTATCCATCCATGCATCTATCTATCTATCTATCTATCTGTCTGTCTGTCTATCCATCCATGCATCTATCTATCTATCTATCTATCTGTCTATCTGTCCATCTGGAATCCATGGTCAATGTAAACGTCTTGGAATTGAAAAAAAAGATCACCAGCGGCGTCGTCGCTGCACGAATTCGCTGCCGTGACGCCGTGCAGCTGGCGACCTTTGTTTGCCGATCTTCTGCGGCCGCCGCCACCGCCGCCTCCGCCGCCGGCGACGACGAAGTGACGCGCCGCGGACCCGCAGCCGCCCGCGAGCCTCGTCGCCCGCACATTGCCGTGTCGTTTCGACAAGTAGTGCGATATTCTTATTGTGCAGTAACGGATGCCGCCGCGTGAAACGAACGATCATCAAGCAGCACTGGAGTCAGCGAACGCTCATTATCCTGTCCAAGCGCATTGCGTCCAAGATATGGAAGAAGAAGAACACGATCCTAGTTTGACTTACAAAGAGGGCGTTCCGGGCCCGACCTTGTCGTTTATCTGGGGCTTGAAAGTACCGCCGGGGCGCGCTGTCGAGCACAGAGTCGAGGACGGCGAGTACGTCGTGATCTCGTCGGCCTCGCTCGGTATCAAGAAACCCAAGGGGAAACGATCTGTTTTAGTGATGGAAGACCTAGACGTGCCGAAGCGCGGTTTTTCGGACGATGAGGACTCTAGCGCGGATAGCGACGAAGTGGCTTCGGAATCTGAATCAAGTAGCGGATCGGATTCTGGATCTGGTAGTTCTGAAGCAGATGAAGCCATGGTGAACGGTATCGATGAAGACGCATCAGATTCAGAGGATGATGAGGGCGATTCGCAGGAGTCTAGCCCCGAGAGCTCGGCCACTGGTACCGGTTCCGAAGAGTCTGCCGACGAAGCGCTCGTCTCCTCCGAGGACGAGAGCGCCTCGGAAGTATCCGATGATGAAGATGATTCGTTTCCCGATACACCAGTGATACGTAGCATCCCGGTGTGCGTGCTCCTTCCAGGAAAAGTGGAGAGCCAGTCGCTCAACCTAGAGATTGTTGGACCACGTGTACTTCATTTTCGCACGTATGGCAAGGATACCATCTACATCTCTGGACACACCGAAATCGAGATAGACGAATATGACTCGGAAACCGATGCTGAATACGATGACGATGTGGAAATGAGCTACGAAGGTTCCGAGAGCGATGACGGGATTGCAGAGTATTCGGCATCCGGGTCGAGCTCGGCATCGGACGATGAGCCTCTGCCGTCACCGCCGCTCTCTGGGCACAGGAGAAGCGTCCGAATTACTGAAATTATGGAGAGTGAGCAAGCTGATCGAGTGAAACATGCGGACGCGGATCGCACAGCACATCGTACCAGAGCACGATCAGGAGCGACTGCCGCAGCAACTGATGCTGGGGCGTTGACAAGCGGTGGCGCTCAAACGTCAACACGCAAAGCCGAACAGAAGAATCGCAAAGAAGGCGCATCATCGGCTGGCGACGCGAAAACAGGGCTGTCTTCGTCTGCAGCGGACGGGACGAGCAAACGGGGCACAACTCCTCGCAGCGAATCCTCTACAGACCAGAGCCATGCAGGCACCAAGCACGTGCGTTTTCCAGAAACTTTGGAGCCAGAGGAGCGCGGGAAGAAGCGGAGCGCATCGGAGCGGAGTAGCAACCCAGCAGCAGCTGCGGCTGCTTCGAGCGTTGCCGCTGCAAATGCCCTGTCTGGTAGCGTCTCCTGTTCCACGTGCGGCAAATCGTTCAAAATGGCAAGTGCTCTTGAGCAACATATGAAAGCGAAACATGCTGCGTAGAGCACCGGGTGGCCCAATGAGTACGTTTCGTTTTCTTCTCGCTGGTGTGAGCACGAACTCGGGTATGGAAGGTCACAGACGCAACCACGATCAGCGGAATCAGAAGTAGATGTCGATTCTGTTGTACTGAATTCACAAAAGGTCTTTCGGGATCTCTGGTAAAGCATATTGTGTTCTATATCCCTTTTTAAAGCTTGAATTCCTGGTTGACATGCACGCCCCGCTGGTGAGTGAGTCTAGAACGCACCCATTCGGAGCCAAGGACCGTTCGTGCGCGTACGCGCACCCTTAACGTCCATGTCAGCATAAAACGGGACGGGTTCTCTGAATACAACGCACACCAGAGGTTCGGGTCCGTTTCCAATGCGATCGACGCTAGCGTTTACCGGCTTTCTCGGCGGCTGCTTCCTCTGATGCGCTGTTATCTCCGACTTTACCCATGCCGGTCTCAGCTTTTGCTCCAGCTCCGATATAACCAGTCGATGGATAATGAGACCAGCGTTCAAGTTCTGGTTTCGCAGTTTCCGGGTGTTGTCGACGCATTGCACGCACAGGAGGTCGTTTCGATCTGCGCTTCACTTGCCTTGTTCATCTTCTTGATATACACAACCCCGGTGCCGCCGGTGGCAGCGTTCACACTTGGTCGGAGTCACGTGTTCTCGTATGTCTAAAACACTTTCTCTTCCGAACGCTGCGCTACGACGCGTGAGGACCTCTTTCATCGCTCGGTACACAGCCATGGCGGTGGCGGAAAGCTCCCAACCGTGGCCTCCGCGGTTTCGGTGGCCAGTGCCCTATCATATGATCAGGGGCTTCTCAAGAGCGATCTGCTCTGTGGGTACTGTACCAGCGGCATACACAAAGGCACGCTGTTCCATTCGATAGAGGATTTGCGGAACACGACGTTGTTCATGATGAAACAAGTAGCGGAAGAAAATCTACGCTGGCGATACACCCAAAAAATTTCCATTAGTCTATGCTCCCGTAACGTAAACCGCTTCCGAACGCTCCACTGATTGTGGTTGCTGTGATGACTCTATTCCGAGTCCAAGCGCTTTTTCCTTAAAAAACAGGGGATAGGCAGGAGCGTCCTGGAGAATCTCCCGTGAGAGGCATCTTGCTGCTTTGGAATCCATCATCGTCAGTGGCAAGAAACGCCGTGATCTTTTGACATCCGAACAGAGTCGATTACTGGATTTCACAATTTCATTCGATTTTTCGGGGCGAACTTGTGAGCAAGTCGCCAAAAGACGTCGTGGAGCGTTGTTCCCCGTCCATCCAGCGAAGCGAGTCGGTACGCCGCGAGTCGCGTTGAAACGCACAGATCGATGACTTGAAGCACATGTGATTCGCGCATGCTGTACGGAAGGAAAAGCGATGAACGGAAGCGTGCACATATGCACTGGATAATGACATCAGTTATGTTACGAACCCATCTTCGATCATGTTGCAAATCGTCTTGAATCCGATGACACAACGAACTCCGGTAGCAAAACGTCAGATAAACCAATCCGAAACGACGACGACCGAGAATCCTAGATCTACGGATGAAACCGTACGCCCTGATTGCCGCACGTGGAATATTGAGCCTGTGTATCGATAAACGTTCGATAAGAAAACCTCGAAGCGGGAACAGAACGAACATTTCAATGTTCTATTCCAATCTGACAAGCGTGCAGCCGCGCCAGAGTCTCCGACCCCTGGACCCAACATGCACAGACGCGTGTCTCCGCGGTACAACGGTCGCAGTTGCGTTCGGGCCCGCGCATACCACCCGCAAAGCTGCGCAATCATGAGCAACACCGCTGTCCCTGTGCGAGCGTCGCTGCAGAACCCAGAGCACGCCTGCTGAACGCACCGATGCGTTTCTGTCGGCGTGCTGCAGACCCCGCGATCCAGCGCATGCCGTACGCACCCAGCTGATCCCAGCATACATGGATTCGAGACGCTACGGCTGCAAGCGTTCGCGCTTCTATACGTCGGCAACGCGCCCGCGCCTGGTACGCACTGCATCGTCGGAGATGCGTACTGGGCAACCCTACATCCGGCTTCCATGCTCGATGCCGCTGCCACCGCCGCCGCCACCATCGCGCTCCTGCACGTACCTGGATGAGGGCGTCGCGTGGCGGGGCGCGGTGCGAGCCTCGTAGGCACCAGCACGGGCGCTGATGCGGCACTCCGTGCGTGCTCGTATGGGCGTGCGCGGCACGCATGCCATGCCATGCGTGCAACGGGACACGTGTCCGCTTCTACTGCGTTCCATGTGCGCTACACGCATCCCTTGCGTGTAGACGCCACCGACTCGCTGAAACTTTCGCGGATACGCTTCATCGAGTCGTGTTTTGAGGCAATTTCTTTCGCAGGAACTAGAGTTGTTTGACAGGTACGAGACTAGTTCAAGCGCAGACACGCACAGCGCTCATGCCGTTTCTGACGCCTTGCTGAACACGGCTGCTATCCAGTGCCTGGTCTGCCGCTAAACGCGACGTCGAGTCGAGCACGTTCAGCGAGCGCGCACCAAACAGACACGCAACGCCTCAGCAAGAAGCGACGGAAAGCGCATCTATTTGGGTCAAGCAGCAGCCTTTAAACACGCGGCAATCGCGCTCGCTTCTCGCTGCGCCTGCCTTGCAAGTCGTTGCGCTGTCGCTCTAGGTCGGGAGCAGAGGCTGCGCGCTGCCCCAAGGCCTCGGCGTGCACGCACTGCACGTGATGTGTTCGCTTCTGCGGAGGCACCGATGCTCCGCACACGATACAGGAACAACGACGCCGATCATCCTCGCGATAGAACAGCAGCGCGGGCGGCAGTTGGATGCGTTCGCTTTGCACCCACTCGGATGCAAGCAAACGAACAACGTACGCCCGGTAAGCGACCACATTGAACTCAAGCCAACCGGCACGCGGTATCGACAAGAAATACCAGACATTCGGTACGACCAGTGGCGGTTGAGACGTGCCGCGCGGGGCTTGCGGAAATCCCAACCGTATCGAAACCGCCGCTGCTGTGCAAAACGGGGGCTCTGCACAGCTTCGCTGACCAAAGCCGGCCACAGTCAACGATAGATGACCGCTGGCATCCAGTTCCAGCGCCTCCAGCGCCGGTACCTGATTCGCGTCAGCTATCATTCGACCATGCAACGGAATCCAATAGAGCGGCGTATCCGCGCAGCTGCTGTCGTGCTTGCTGGGCTCGCGCTTGCACGCACCATGCAAGGTGTGATCGAGCGTCAATCCAGGCGCATTGCCGTTTCCGTTCCAAACACAGACATCCACGCTCGGGCGCGACTGCCTCGGGCGCTGCCGCCACCGCACGCCAAGCGTCAGCTGCGGCCGCCAGAGGCGCACCCGCGCGTCCCCTGGCGGTAGCAATGCGAGCTCATCCAGTAGGAGCAGCATCACCATATCGGTTGGGGCGCGAATGACCAAATGCGCCGCATCATCCCGCGCCGTCCACGACGCGTTGACAATGACAAGCCGCGCGCCATCCTTCCGCAGACAGAGCGCTGGCAGCGTCGCCGCCGGTACCATCTGCAGACTGGAGCCCATGACCAGACACAAGCGCGCGTTTCGCGAGTCCTCGGTCGCGCCCATGAGATCCGCTTGCGGCAGCGGATCCTCCCAGTCGAGCAGCATATCGCGCGTCGATGCTCGCTGACCCCGCCATGCACAGTACACGCACTGGTGACCGGTTCGGCGACCGCCAACCGTGGGCACAACCACATCATTCAGGAAAATTTGACCACAGCGTTCACACTGTTCTGCGAAAATGTTCCCGTGCAGCTCAGAGAGACGATGACGAGCGAGTCCACTGCGCAGGTGCAAGCCGTCGATGTTTTGCGTGACAATGCGTCGCACCAAGCCGCGACGCACGAGTTCGGTGAGCGCCCAGTGGCTCCAGGTCGGCGCTGCAAGCTCTAGGCTGCAGTCTGGCGGCGGCGGCTGCGTCCGCGGGTCGATGACGTCCGCGCAACGCGCCCCGTCTCGAGTCAGAGGCTCGTGCTGCTGGGCCGCACCCGGAGCAACCCCAGGTCTCGAGCGTCCGTTTTTGGAGCGCGTCGCTTCGGACCAGACGCCGTGTGGTCCACGAAAGTCGCGCACCCCAGCTGCCGTGGATACACCCGCGCCCGTGTGGACAACCACGTCGCCGCACGCTGCGCGCAACCACTGGGCCAGCACTTGTACCTTTCGTTGCACGTCGAGCAGGCGATCCCAGTCGGGCGCGAGCCCGAGGCGTCCCTTGTTTTCATACGGGCGCAAACGTCCGGCGTAGTCGTGGGCCATGAAAACGCCGCCGCCTGTTTCAAGTACCAGGTTCTGGCCCCAGCTGAAACGATCCAGACGCACGCAAGCACGACTTGCACCGGGGTTTTACTCTATCACGCGAACGTCCGACGAGAGGACTAGGGTCAGGGGGTTGCTTGCCCTGTCCAGCTCCGTGTCGCGCGCCCTATTCCAGCCTTGTCGAAAGTGAGCGAGCAACCCACAGAGAAACCGCTCGGCATCTCCTGGTGTAACAGGTTGTAACGCGTCCCCGCTCGTCAAGAGCGCATCCGGTGTGCCGGCCGCAGACGCAACCCGACTAGGAAACGTGCCAACGAGAAACAAGCGGTCCAGCGACGCGAGGCAAGGCACCAGCCGGTAGAGATCGCGGTCGCCAATGGCGGTGAAGTTCAGGATCAGGCACCGCAGCTGCGGCAACGGTAGGTGTCGACGCGCACACGCTCGACCTTGCTGGAGGAGCTGCCGCGTGTCTTCCGGGAAGAGGCTCAAAAACGGCCGTCGAACTGCTGTAGATGAAAGGTCCAAGCTGTGCAGGCCGTGCAGGTGGTGAGCGATCACGTCTGCTGCGCGATCAGTGAGCTCCCACGCCATCATGAGGTTCAGTTCCCGCAGGCGACCGGGGACCGGCAGTGCTTGACAGAGCTGGGTAACGCTGCGATCCGTGAGCATAGGCCAGTGCGCGAGACGCAAGGTCTCTAAGGACGGTGCCCGTCGGGCAAGATGAAGTACCAGGGCGACGCTTGGAGGGTTCTGCTCGGGCAGCCCAGATGCAGGTGCTGTATCGCGGGGCACGGACTCGTCGAGAAACGACACGAATGACCAGTCCAAGTGGCGCAGTCGGAGCGTTGGCAGGCGCTCCATCAGGGGGCCGTCCAGCGCCAGCGAACAACCGTGCGCAACAAAGACCTCGAGCCCCGGAAAACCGACACCGTGCGAGTTGCACGCTTCTTGCAACACCGTCGTCGAGATGCGCAAACCGGGGTGCTCGGCAACGTTCAAAACTCGCAGAGGCAACCGCAGCAGATGTGCGAAGATTTCGGGGTGATGGAGACAACCGCTTCCGGGTGTCGCGCGAATATCGAGCTCTTCTAGCATCGGCGGGAGCGCACTGAGCATCAACTCGTTTGTCAGTGCCTGTGGGTTGAGTTCCGCGAGTCGCAGGACTCGCAAATGTGAGAGTGCCGGCGAGTGCAACGCATTCCCCAAGCCCGCAGCGGTAAGGCGCCAGCAGCCGCTGAGATCCAAGATGCGAACGGGGCTTCGTTGCAAATGCAGGCGACAGATGAGCTGCTCCACACGTTGCACCAGGTTCAGGAGGACGTCGTCGCTTATCAGGTCGCAGCTGCCGCTAAGATCCAGCACTCGCCAAAGTGCTGGGGTGTCCTCAACGACCGCACGCCAGGTGCGGCTCACTTGACGGAGGCGGAGCAGCTCGGGAAACGACAAGTACGTGAACAAGTGCCGCAGGATATCGCGAGCGCTCGCCGCATCACCGAGCGCGTTGACCGGGTGCACACGAGCGCCCGGACGAGCGCGCGGTACAACGAAGCTTGCCTCGTTGGACGACACCCCGTCGGTATGGGACGCTTTCCCAAGCAATTCCGGGAATGCCGAGGATGTTGTCTCGAGCGACATGCGGAAAGCAACCGGTTTGGCAACGTCCGCGCCAGCGATTCGCTGACGTTTGGGCGTTGGAGAGCAGGAGTCATCAGGGATCTTGTTCCATCTTTCGGCGGGTGTTAGCGGCGAAAGAGACGTCCGATGCTGTGCCGCCTCGGTCCAGGATAGCGCACGAGCTTGAAGATTCATAACAATCGAACTCAGCTCCTCGATGCATTCGTGAAAAGTCACCTCCGGATAGGCCGGCTGAATGAGTTCCCTCAAAAGTGGTTGATTCTCTGCCCAGTAGAGCGCCTGCAGAATCTGGGCAATGTGTTTGGCGTCCGATGCGGAAAGCACGCTGGCTTGGCAAAGCGATTGGGCAAGGACAGCGCCGAGCGAGAGACTGTCTCCGACGTGTGCCGCTGTGGGCGAACCGCATTCCTGGACTGTGCGATAGAGATTACAGAGTTCCAGCAGATACGCTCCGGTGCGCTGGATGTGAGCGTGATCGTGCGAACTCGTTTGGTGCTGGGCAGCGCGCCAGGCGAGCAAGAAGCCGTCCCATTCGGTTGGCCATGCGAACGAAAATCCCAGCACGTCGGCACACCAGAGTTCCACGTAGAAGAGGTCTCGCCACTCAAACTGTAGCGCAAAGAAGCGAGCGAGCTCCTCAGTGCCGGGGTTTGTCACCTCATTGTACTTGATGGCGAGCATGGTAGCACCTACAGCAAGCCAGTCGGTGCGTTGCAAGCGGTGTCGTCGAGATGTGGGGAAGCGAACAAAAGGTTCCCGCTGACTGGAGCAGATGATGTCGAAATAGCTCCACGCGAGGTGCAGCGTCCGGGGCGAGAGCGCATGTTCGTGGATGAATGCAGCCATGAGACATTTGCAACGCAGCAGGTCTGGCACACACGGCGCTGAGCTGAGACGCGAATGCCCGCGAGGCACATGTCCATAAAAGGGCTGCACGGCGGTTTTGATGGAAGCAGAGAGCGCCGCAGCGTTCGGACGCTCCGACTGAGGCAAACTCAGATGTTTCAGAAGGTTGAACGCGCGCTCCCAATGCTGCCAGGGTATCTTAGGATGACGCGTTACACCATCGCTCTTGGATGGCGTTGTCATTGCAGAGAGATTTTCTTTGGATTCGGCTGCGTACTCACATAGACGCTGAATCCGCTGCTGTTGTATGCGAAGGTGCGCCAGCGCTTCGCCACGACAGCATCCTGCACTGAGACGATCACCAACAACTGCAAGATAGGGATGCTCCAGCGCCTCCATGGCGCTCAGACGCTTGGTCGGATTTGGATGCAGGAGGCGCCGCATCAAGTCGAGCCCATCAGAGCCGAAACACTTTTCAAAACGAGCCCGCAACGGACTGTTGGTGCTCAGGGCGGCTTCGATGCGCGGGACCTGCAGTCCATTGCCGAAATGCGGCAGCCTGCTGGCTTCTGGCTGGCTATGCCAGCCGTCATCTAGCGGGCCACCAACGGCCTCCGCGATAAGACGCAGCTGGTCCACTTCGCTTTGCCCACGAAATAGGGCCCGCTCATCCTCGTTGGCATCGTGCACATTGGCAACTTCCGCAATGACGCAGGCCGCAGCCCATAGATCAGCAGCCGCGCTGTATCGACGGGATCCCAGGAGCAGTTCGGGTGCACGGTACCACAAAGTGGCTACGACCGGCGTTAGGGCTTCAAATGTGCTTCTGCTGCTGTTTCGATGAAGCGAATCGCCATCGCTGGCGTCTCCTGTCGGCTCATATACTTGAAGGGGCGCCTCGCGGCCGAGAGAGAAGTTGATGAGCGCAAATGTCTCGTGCACCGCGCACGAGCAGGACTCGTGTTTCCCTGTCTGCATCGCGACAATATTCTGTGGGCGCACATCACGATGTACAAATCCCTGCGTATGACAAAACGCGAGAGCCAATACGAGATCAAAAGCGAAGAACCGTGTTCGCTCAAGGTCAAAGGACTGCTTGTACCAATCATAGCGAGCGTTAGCGTAGAAAAGCGTGAGCTTCACGCTTCCATTGGCTCGATCGAGTGATCGATGCTGCCTCGGCTCAAGAAGGAGGTATCCGCTTTTCTGTTGCAGGTGATAAGAAGGCACATCGAGTCGTACTTCGATCAATGGGCACACAAAATGGTGAAACAGCGGAGTCTGAGCAGCCAACCAGAGCGCGATACCGGCTTCGCGAACTTGCTTGTAGCTTAGTCCGTACTCGTCATCGTACGCGACCTGATACACATCATCGGTGCTCTCACCATCTGTGTTGTTCGGTGAAGGAGGCAGCGGAATATACACTTGACGAGTCATGAGTGTCGCATCGGTTCGCGAACCCGAGGCGTATACATTTTGGACGTAAACCGGAAACGAGAAGCACCGTTGACGTTGTGAGACGCGCAAGAGCTCACCAAACCACACCCGTTGGATCATGTCCGCGTCTGTAGTCTGCGGTGCAGAGCGCGACGGGGAGCTGGGCGCTCGCTCACCTGGACCCCGTCGCCCAGTGAGCAGCCTTGCCCTTGTTCTCTCTTCTTTGTCGAAGGGGATTCCCGTTTCATGTTGTCCGTGGCTCAGGAGTGCATGGAAATTGGACGCACCGCTTTCCGCTGAGCTGTTCAAGCACTCGAGCTCAGCGACTGTGCAGCACATTTCGCCGCGGCACTTGGGCACCATCCCGACGAACAACGAAAGCCCATGACACGACTGGTGACAGCGAGAATGCTCTTCGAAGCCGAGTTCAGAGAGAGCACGACACTGCGAGCTGCGACGCATCACTTGCAACAGACCAGGCGCCGCAACAGCACCACAGAGAAAGTGCGCTTCCGTAAGCGTCAAAAAAAAACAGAAGAACCGCAAACTAAACCGGTACTAGCGACTCTAAGCGTTGCAGCGGGTCGCAGGCCGGGTGCCGTCGTTCACTCAAAAAACGAAACAACCCGAGTTGCCTCGCCTGCAGAAAGCGTCCAACGCAGTCCGTGGCGAGTTTCTGCTCCCCGTTAGCGCGAGAAGACTGCGCGGAGCACGCCCTGCGGCATACAGCGCCTCGTGGCGTCGTCGATGCCGCGCCAAACACACACGCATGCGCCGGCGCGTCTGTGATGATCCTGCAGCGCCAGTTTCGATTCTCGTGTGCTGGCATCCGATTCTTGCTGTTTTTCTGGAATGAAACAGCGTCGACGTTGCGCATGGATGCCAGATGGCTGAATGCGTATTGAAATAAATGAAACCGCTCATTATTATTCACGTTACTTCAGAGTTCCATGACCAGTTCTCGGATGTACCTGTCGTTGTATACTTTTTATCGTGTGCCGAGTTCGTGCTTGGAACACCTGCCGTAGCGCCTAAACCGCTGGTGCCGATGCATCATAACGTGTGACCTGTTTTGGCACGCAAATGAGAGCGTCAGCTCGAGATGTCCTTCATCCGACACATGGGAACAGCGACAGCATGCTGGGGAACGAAGCAGCGAGCTCATTGGGGTATTGTGAGATCGATGGATCGAGTCCGAGAGCTGCGCACGTCTCGCTGCTGCTGTTGGTAACCGTGAGAAAGGTCACGAGTGCGCTGGTGCGGGAACCTTGGGTGTGCATGTTTCGCTCTTTACACGGATACCTCTGTGCATGAAACCGGAACAAGGCCCAAGGGTGCGTTAGAGCTATCGATCATCACTGGGAAGTTCGCTACAATGCGCTCTCGAAGCACATATCGGAATGAAATGGAACTGGTTGACCAAACTAGTTCAGAAATGCACACGAAGGTCTGGGCGTGTTCCCGTGATGATCAAGACCAGGTTTAGCGTGCTTTTCGGCTCTCTTGACTCCGGATTTCAATATACTGGTCTCTGTCTTCTCTCCAGCTCCCTTGGCTGTAGTCGACGGATGTTGATTGCAGCGTCAAGATCCCTAGGTCGCAGCATTCTGCAGCTGTCGAAGAATTTCATAGACAGACGGTCGGCGCGATCGACGCTTCGCTGCGCTTTTTTCATCTTCTTTGTACGTCCCCGAGGGGTGCATCCACCGCAGCCGTGACAATTGACCATCGCCAGGTGTTTCCATAAGCCTACGAAACCGAACGCGCTGGGCGCTGCCCTGTGTCGCGTCGAGATTTGCTTCATCGCTCCATCCATGCCCTTGGCGGATCCGGAAGGCTCGCCTCAATATCCTCCTTTGCTTCCGCTTCCGATGCCGTAACCTTAAACCACGGGCTTTATCTGGGCGATCCCTCGGAGAAGAAGCCGTGCTCGGCGCATGCAAGCGAGCGCTATCCCACTCGGTGGTGACTCCATGGCGCGCAACGCCATCCATGATGGAATGAGCATCTGCAGGAATATCCAGGCTGGAAAAGCCGCCGGCAAGTCTCAGGTCGCCTACACTCCTTTGCGGCAAACCGGTGACGGTCGCTCCGCTGAAAGCGAGCCGGCGTGATGGCTGAGGCCCAAGCCGCTTCCCCGCAGAAGCAGACGATGCACGAGCCTCTGGAAGCATACCCCGTGTGCGGGATCATGCTGATGTCCATGCGGATTCGTCGATGGCCCGAAAGCGAGGAGGAATTGTGTTTCGGGCAGAATCGTTTATTTGACGTCAGCTGCTCAGTGGATATGCGGGATGAGCTCGCGATCCATTCGTCAAGAGACGACGTGGCGTTATTGGCTCGTAAATCCGGACGCGCCCACGAGTTTGCTTGCAACTGGATGATCGAAGCATCGGAGCGTGCTCCATTGGAGGAAAACGAGGGGATTGGAGGCTTCTCCATATGTACTGATGAATTAGCATCGGTTACGCTACGAGCCGTTGTTCGAGGCCGTCGCGAATGCTCTCCATTCCGCAAACGTAGCGAATTCTCGCGGCAAAGCGTCGCCCGAGCAACCCCCAGACATACAACTGAGCACCCGAAAAGGACGGATGAAATCAAAAGTGCACATTGCTGCACTTCGAATCTCGATGCTGGCATCTAAAAATCGCTCCGAAAAATCGAAAAGCAGGAATAGAGCAGGTACTGAAACGTTGCATTTTCATCTGGTACTCGTGTAGAAACGGCAACTTTCCACCATCCACGCTTGGAACACTGCGCGCTGAAGTCATACGTACGTACGCGCGCCGCCCTAAACGTCGGCTTTGGCATACAACTCGCGCTGACTACCTAGGCAGCCAGGTGGACGGTCTCGTGTGTGAAAGAGACCTCGCACCGGTTCCCAACGGCGTGCTTTTTTGTGCCGTCTGCACGAGTGCAACAGCGTTGTCCGCATCAACTCCCTGTGGGTACTTTGTCGCTCCCGACATAACGCTTGCAGGTACGAGCCACCGCAAGGGACCTGGAACGTGGACCGAGGTTCAGGCCCTACATTCAACAATCAACGAGGAAACCAATCAAAAATGAATAGTTACTGGAAGGACAACGCTTACAGCACGCTCGCTACGAGTCTAGACGGGCAGCGAACGCATTCGCCCCGAGACTCACCACTGGTAACCACCAGGGCGCCAATGGAGGCAGGCCAAGAACACGAGGACGACTTGGCTCAAATAGCGATCGTGTCTTCACCAGGCTTACCGAAAATGATGGGCTCCTTGCACCCAGCAGGTTCCCTGTATGAAAAACCAGTTAACTTGCGGCTGGCTGTCGAACAGCACCACGCGTTGCGAAGACTGCTCTCATCGCATGGTATCAAGGTCTACGACGTGCACGATATTCTGCTCAAGGACACGGAGCGCTCTGTCTCTGCTCGCGTTGCTCTGGAAAAGCTTGCTGCGCGCTGCCTCACGTACCAGTTTAGTACTGACGTTGATCGCGCACGCCTCGACGACTCGGAACGCAGCTTCATCGCCGACTCGTACAAGGAGAAGGTTCTGGAGGTCATGGCACCTGAACAGCTTGCCGATATTGTCAAGACCAATCCGGTAGTCACCATAGAGCCGAGCGGGCGCGATACCGGCTTCACCGCAAGTTATGCTTTCAAGCCGCTCACCAACTTGATGTTTACGCGCGACCAGCAGGTGACCACACGTCGCGGTATTGTCATGGCTCGACTCCGTTCCGAACAACGCCGCCGGGAAGTCGATGTCATGCAGTTCTGTTTTGAAAAACTGAAACTCAAAATCATCGGCCGCATACCGGAAAATGCGTTTCTAGAAGGTGGAGATTTCTTTCCCGCAGGGGATGATCTGTGTTTCATTGGGATCGGTCTTCGAAGCAACCTGGAGGCCGTGCACTACATGCTGGAGCATGACCTTTTCGGAACGCGTCGCGTCGCTGTGGTGAAGGATATGCTCGATCAGAGCCAAGATCGCATGCATCTGGATTGTGTGTTCAATATCATAGGAAGGAAGACCGTCCTTATGTTGGCCGACATCATCGGGTCGCAGTCACCGATCCGGCGAATGGTGGATGAGTACGCTCGTGAATCCGAACAGGATGCGTATCGCCTCGTACGCAGGGATGTGGAATTCGGAGCATACGTGGAGGATCAAGGATTTGAAATTATTCCGCTGAGTTTGGCGGATCAGATGGCCTACGGCTGCAATGTGCTGAACCTTGGCGCCAGTCACATTGTCTCGGTATGTTCAAGTGCAGCACGCAAAATCGTTGCGGATGATCGCTTTACAGGCAATGTAGAGTACCTGGATTTTTCGCAGTGCACGGCGATGTACGGTGCAGCACACTGCGCAACGCAGATTGTTTATCGCAGTCGAGTACCACCGATCTCCTTGGATCACGAACACTGAAATGCGAGCGCTATTCGGTGCTTTCCCGAAGACCGGAGAAGCATGGGTTGCGCTGATAGTTTGGTACGTGGTATTCCGTGAAGATGGCGGGAATTCAGAGCTCATGGTTACAAACGTCCGACTTGTACCAACTACCGCAGTCAGGAGCCGCGTCGCCAGGTCCAAGACATAAACGCGATCGGACACGCACCAGGATTCGCGTGTTCTTCGATCATCTTTTGCATTGTGTTGCAGTAGCGTGAGTTTGCAACATGCGTCCTGTTTCGGGTCTGAGTAACGAGACGGTTCGCTTCCACGGAAACGCGGGTGACGCAAGCCGTGCGTTTTTCTGTGCGCACGTAGAGATCACACCTCAGCCAGATGAGCATTGCTGGGAAAGTCTGGCAGAAACAGTCACCCGATCCCTGAAACTGAGCCTGGTGGCGCTTTGCAAGCGTGCATGCGAAGCACCCGCCTTGTGTTGCTGTACATCGAGCAAGGTCGCCATGTGCCGTGGCAATGCACAGGCCTATTTCGGCCGCACTGGTGGTTGCTGGATCCGCATGTCGTATCTCTGGACCCATGAATGTGTGGATGCAGCGAATGCACCTCGATGAGCGAGGAATCCATGGCAAGAGCCATGAGGCAGTGTCGCGCCCCCTGCCCAGATGACGAGGAGCGCAGGCCACTAGCGCCAGCTGGGCACGCTCTATCCCTCTGGGACGCGCTTCTGCGCAGCTTTGAACCAAGCTGTACGGATACTATTCATGAAGAATCATCGCGCGTTTCGTTTTCTGGTGAAACGGTCGGCGGCAGGGCGCCAACGTGGCCGTACGGCACCGGTGGCCAACGCGGCGGATCGTAGCCAGAGCCTCCAAGCGGGTTACAGCGTAGGATGCGCCACATCGCCAGCAAAATACCCCGCACAACACCAAACTCTTCTAATGACTGTACAGCGTAGTCACTACAGCTTGGTACGAAACGGCAAGCAGGTCCTAAGACAGGTGAAATACAGCGCTTGTACAGCCGCAGACCGCCTACGAGTGTTTTGCGAACGGGCGCCAAGGCATCACGTTGCCGACTCGAGAGATTCACTCGTTGCTGAAAAGGTTGTTTTGCCCTTCGGAGAGCTGCAAACCGGTTATGACGCTCTATTTGCGTCGTAGCCCCAGGTGACAAAAACATGCTTCTCGAGAACAGCATGTCCAGACTAGATTCTAGAGGGTTACGGCTTCGCGTCCTCAAGGCGCAGTGCATCACACCACTATGAACCTCTTTATATTCTGAAATTGGCGCCTCTAGGCTACTCAACGGCGGCATGGGCTATGGCGTTATTGGCGCTCGCTCCGGTGGTATGCTGTGGACTTTGGGTGTCTGCGACTCGGGTTCGATTCCCGATGCTGCCCTTTTGAGCTGCCCTTACTTGGACCACGCATCCGTCCTTGAGCACCCCACACCCCATATGTTTTTGGTGCAAGTTTTCTCGGTTTTATTCGAATACCCCCGGGAACGCGAGCAGTTCGCGGCGTGCAAGCACACCGGGGCTTCGCGGACGCCCTACCGTTGAACCGCAAGCCTGTCGCCAGTTCCGCAGTCGCAACCCGGCGCTCTGCAGCAAGTCGGGCGCGCTTCCGCTGCCTACGCGTCACGCAAGTCGGTGTAGTCTCTCCAGGTTCAGCGACGCGAGGCCTCCGGTCAAGGATGGATGCACGTACGTACGCACGCTCGCACGTGCGCACGAAGCGAGAGAAAGGAAACGCGTACCAGCCGCGTTCGCTCGAAAGACTGCTCCAGTGCAAGTCCCTCGTAGACCTATAACCTGAAACTGGTGCGGCAACGAACTGCGAGCGCTCTCATAAAAGGCACGTGCAAAGCATTTACCAGATACATGGAGCGGCTCAGTGTGAGCCCAGGCGTGCCAAGGAAACCCCAAACCCACTAGAATCACGATGACTTGCGCAGTTGCCGAGCAAGATTTGTGCACTCGAACTTCATCCAGACGCCCGAGTAGTGCGCTCCAGACACCACTGCAAGGGTGCCAATAGGCACCGATGTTTGCGTCAGCACCGCTGTGTGCTCGCCTTCGAGGCTCAGTAGCAAGCATTCGCTGGGCGCGTTGCCAGTACCGCCCTGCTTGAGTCTATGAAAGCGCAGCGTTCGTGCTAGGCAACAAGCGCCCTACCTGCAACACCTCCGTGTTGTACGAACCGCACTGAGGGCATTTGTTATAAAGGAAATGGAACTCGACGAGACTGCGTGCGCTGCAATCATTACAGAAAATACGCGCTGGGATGCCGCGATACTCGGGTGGCATCGGCTCGTCACGCAAGCGCGCCGCAAAGTACGCAGACATGTCTGCAAGCGACTTTTTGCAGAGCGGACATCGATAGTCCGCAGCAGCGTAGCGGCGATAGCAGCTTGCGTGCATCAGGTGCCCACAACGCAAAAACTTAATCGGATTCGTAGATGTAAAGAGGTACTCGCCGCACACGGGGCAGTCCGATTCGAGACTGTGCTCCATACAGCGATGACTCTTCGCACTGGCCGTGGACATGCACGCATTGCACTTCATACAATGGAAATAGTCAATACCAAGACCTTTGCCGACGCGGCAGACATTACAGTAGCCACAATGATAGATATCCCGATTGGGCGCATCGTCGTAGAGCTTGCAAATGAGACAAACGTAGTGCGCGAAACGTTCCCCACAGGAACTGCATACCTCCGCAGGCGCCTGCTCCGTCAGGCACCGCATACAGAGAATTCGTTCCACTGCGTAGCGGTCCATGACGTGGTCATTCACTTCATCGTGACAAAGTCGACACGTGTAGTAGACCTGGCAGCAGGGCGCAAGCAGTCGACATGCCCGCGCATAGTGTCGACAACCGAGCTGGCCCGGCGAGGAGTCCGTCTTGCTACCCGGCCGGTACATGCGGCAGATGCCGCGGCCCTGTGGATCCGTTGACGCACGGGGACTGCTGTTGTTGTTGTTGTTGTTGGTGTTGGTGTTCTTGATCAGCGCTTCCGCATCACCCCAGGTGCAGCTACGTGCTCTGTACGATGAGGATGCGGCATGTTCCGCAGGCGGCTGCAGCTTTCGACGACGCCACTGCGAGATCATGACGTTCTGCATCAACATGGTGCGTTCTCGCTCGGACAGCGTCTCATCCCGGGCAATAGATCGAATCGCTCGCTCGACATCTCCCATGGCGCGGCGAATGTAGCCTTCAGCGGCAGCCTCGTATTTTGCGGAATCCATGTCGCGTCCATGCGCTGGGGTTGCAACAATACTCGCGTTCCCTCCCGGCCCCGTTGCATCAGCTTGCCGCGTCCCGCCGACAAGTTCATCGAAACCTTTGAACCATGTCCGCAACCACTGTGCGAACATGGTCGAGCGCGTAATTGTCAGAATATGCTGCATCATGTTGGCGCTCTCGTGTCGACTGAGAACGCGCACCAGCCAGGGCAACAACTCCTGCATCCGCGATGCCGGTATCTGGCCAAAAACCTGGCCAACAATCTGCGTCTGCTCATCTGCTGAGAACTTTTCCGCCAGAATGGGCCAAAGAACGACCTCCTCTCGTTCGAGATGATGCATGAGGTCAACCCGCAGCGCACGAACAATGCCGCGCAGTTTCCGTATGAGCGAGCGTGTCTCTGCAGCAGTTCCGGTGCACTGAATATCCAACAGCGTTTGCAACAAGCGCCGAAAGAGCTCCTGTTCACAATGGTGGTCCGTTTCGTACTCCTCAACGATGCCGTGCACGCGCTCCGCGAGAGCGGGTAACACCACCCGATCCTCCGCATTGGAGTGATCTCTGACCATGCGCTCGAGAAAGGCAAAACGCTCCCGCAGCGTCGTTAAATGTCGCGGATTCAGGGATTCTGGGTCTAGTTTGAGCGCCGCGTCCGCAAGTGCCTGCAGATCAACTCGAATCGCTTTGTGAACCCGCATGATCTCGGCAAGTGGTCCGGAATAGAGTCCGCTCTCGGACTCTATTCCGGAGTGATTGCGTATCTCTGGAACACGGCGTGCAAGCTCGTACCAGTTTCTACCATCCAAAACACCCATGTGCACGGATTTCGCCACGGACTCGATGAGTCGTGCAAACTCCTGCCGAGACATCGAGCGGAGAAGATTTCTAACCAAGGTCTCCTGTTCGGCGATCGAGAGTGACCCCAGAAGCCACGGCATCATGACGCGAAGGGCGTCTTCCGGGATTTTCCGTCGAACCTCGCGCACGAGACGATCCTGCTCGAGAACCGGGTAGTGTCCTTCCAGACGCGGCAGCAGGCGTGATTCCTCACTCGCCATATGTCGAAGTAGATGCCCACAGAGACTGCGAACGCGGGAGCGCAGTTTCGACATAAGCGGCGGACGCTGCTCCGCCGACGCAGCGCAGAGCTTCTCCACATCGCAGAGAAGCTCGTAGAATATGGAATCTTCTGTATGATGATCTCCGTGAATAAATTCAGCGAATTCTCGGTCTCCTTTGCGTAACTCTGGTAAAAAAACTGCGTCCTCACTCTGGGAATGTGCTGCATGCATCAGACGGAGAAAGCGCACCTGTTTGGCGAACGAACGAAGTTGCAACTCATCTGACGGGTCGACGTCGTCGATGGCCTGCTGCAAGTCTTCCAGCGCATGCCGAAACGCCATATGAATATGACGAATTTCCATCAGTGGTCGTAGTTGCGATTCCGCAGCCTCGGTGAGACCAGGAACGTGTTCGCTCAGCTCTTGAAACTCCTCCGGCGACATATCCTGGGCAACGTGGCCCGCTACGCTTGCAAACTGCTCAACAGATGCATACTGCTTCAGCAGCACGAGAAAGTAACTGCGCTCTGCCGTGGATGTAAGCTCCCGCAGTGATTTGAGCACCAATCGCGTCTGCGTCTCTTCAGGCATGGCAAAGATGATCTTGACCAGCAGCTGGCCCTGCTCGTCGGGCGTCAGGCATGAACTATCCCAGATATAGGGTGTCATTGCCTCTTCCTCTGCGTCGAGGTGGAGAAACACAGCGTCCCGAAGTTGTTCCCACTCGGCTCGCGACGGCCAAGTATCCGCGGCTTTCAAGTGTCGCTCGAGAGCCTCCATTTTTTCGTGTAACTCCATAAAAACTGCTGAATTGTGGCACGCTGCACCCTCGTTTTGCTCCAGGATGCGGCAACCCTTTCGAACGAGCACTGGAAGAAGTACGTCGTCTTCGGACGAGCAGTGGTGTCTCAGAATGTGACGCAGCGACTCGAGTTGCGCAGCAAGTTCCTCGCGTTCGTGCTCAATCACCGAACCGCCCGGTGGAACACTCTCGAGGAGTTCCAAAAGCTGCTCCAGGTCGTGCCGGATCGCTCGGTGAAAGTGAAACAAGTGCAGCAGTGGAGGCGCCTTGAATTGGGCACTACCGTTTTGACGGCTGCGTTTCGGTGGCAAGCCGTCACCCGAAGACCCGCCAGCTGCAACTTTTGCGTCTGAATGTGGCCTCCGTTTCGAGGGCATCGCTCAGCTTGCCTTGGTGGAGCCCGGTTCCACTCCAGTCAGTTCGGCAGTGCTGGGCAGGGCTCAAAGCGCGTCTTGTGTTAGTGCTGCACTCGCCTCTGGTGACGCACGTCGCGAATACGTGGGAGCTACGTTCCCGACACTGCGGCCTGGAAGACCCAGAAATGAACGGATTCGCACGGCTGCGAGACACGATCTCGCTGTCGCCTGTTGTTAGGTTCCGGTTGGACGCTGAGCAGTGAATACTGGAACACACAGGTGCCAGCACGCCTTTTTTGCTTTCTTTCGTTTTCCTGGTAGGTATTCAACGAAAGGATGCGTCCTGGAGCATGGAGAAATGTTGTGCACAGACGGAATACTGCCACTGCTGGTATAGGGAACGGCGAGCTTTGTTGTGTGCAAGTCATTCTTTCTGGTGTCAGCAGGTAGATGAGGCACCCTTCTCGTAGTCTTTATTCGGAACCATGTGTACCTAGAGAGAAATTGTCAGCCTCTATCTACAAGACTGGCTCCTTTTCAAGTCGTTCCACTCTGTACGCTCTGTGGGATAGACGATCGAAGAATCCAGAGGGCAAGAAGTTTCTCTGCCGTTGCGAGCTGCGGTAATGAATGGACGAGGATAGACAAAGAAGGAAGCGCTCCGCTATGCGAGGACTTGTTCCGCTAAATAAAACACACGCTCGATTTCGTAGTGAAACGCCTACGCTTTGTGCTGGAGCGATAGGTGTCCGTCTCACTTTATGAGACGTTATAGGGGAAAAATGGCAGACTTCTATAAGAGTACCCTGATAGGGGTAGATGGCTGTTTGTGGGGAACAAACAGGCGAGCGTAACGGCAACATCAGCCCTGTCGGCAACTCAATGACATGGTCGCCTGCGAACCGCCAAAAGGACAAGGTCATTCAGCACCTCATGCTGCGGTGAAGACCGTTGCAACCTCTTCCCATATTCTTCTATTCTCTTCTGAGGCAACATCGCATTCCATTCCTCAAAAGCGGTCAAGAAGCATGCAGTTGAGACTGGGGTTGCGCTGTTTATCGTGCAAGCGCGCGCTCTCTCTGGATGAATCCAGTCGATGGCGTCTCTTCCGTTGTCAATGTCTTTTTGAACGCGCACTTGTCTAGGAACGAATCGCCCGCATCCGTGAAGCCGAGGCTCTACGAAAAGTCGCCCTCTACCGTTACCAGCCTTGAACTGCAGCGATTTTTCTCTGCTCGAGCGCAGGTTGGGGCGGAAATTCGCGCGTCCTTCCGTGGCGTGCTCGCTAAGGAGAAGGTGACGAAGACATCCCCGATAAATCGTAGGTCCCGGAATCGCATACGCAAGATTCAGTGCCATCGTCTACCCCGTGCGTCTCAGTCCTGGAGCGAAAACGGATATACAGTACAATGACTACACCAACGTCGCCCTGTCAAGTGAAGGAGCAACGCGAGGAAACCACCAGACAAGAAATAGGGTGAGCTCCCCGAGGAGAGGGCGAGAAGCGGCAGAAAGGAGCAACTACCGAAGCAGAAGGATCCGTCAGCAACGGTTTTCAAGGTCTCCCTACGAAAACTTGTTCACGGGGATGAGCTTCCAAAAAGTGGGATGCAGGACGTCATGAACGGTCGCCTAGATTCCCTCGCCTCGACGCACCTTGGCAGGTAACTTTGCGTAAGATGTTTCAAGTCAGTTTGTCAGCTGTTAACACTGCTCCAGAATTTTTCGACCAAATATTTCTGATGCAGCATAAATGATACTCGAGACAGACTATGCATTGCGGCCTGAGCGTCGGATCAGAGACTTGTGTGCAAATGCTTCCCAGAATATCTCGACGAGTTGCCGCGTTACTCCGCGATCAGAGCATCCACAGCGTACGTACCGAAAACTATCAAACCAATCTCCTCGGAAACCGTACACGGGTCCGTGTCGAGCGCTCCATGAGGAGCACCCTTTGGATATTGTACCTTCACTGTTCTGGTCCAGAAAAGTAGAGCCTGATGAATGTTATGCTTCGTAGGTCGTGAGAGGTACATGACCAGCTCGCGGCCAGTTTGTAAGAAATGACGCAACGAGATCGACGCTCGCTGCTCATCCTCCCAAGGCCATGGTGTTTTCCTCGATTATGGACCAACAGACATCGCGTCCAAGTGATATCTGAAACGTGATGCATGCCTTGCTTGCAGTTTACACTTCGAACTCTTCGTGAACAGGGCCGTCCAGCGCAAATCACACTGGCTCCCGGAATCTGGTCAAAGTCGCCGCCTAAAGCATCTGTTCGATGTAGTCCCCGTATCGTCAGATCCAGGTTCATGATATGACGATAGGCTGAATGGTTTACTGTTCGACGTGGTCCCCCTAGTGAGCTGCGGCTGATCTCTGCGGACAGTAACGAGGCAGTCGAAAATTTTCACGAAGAGCATTCGCGATGCTCGTTCAAGGACTCTCGTTTACTGGGAGGATACGAAAAGGTTTACCGGTACAGCAGACATCGACGGTTCAGCAGTCTATGCGTACTTCGTGAAACGAAAACCTGGGCGGAGAAACGAGACTTCGTCTCTAGCTTTCAAGGTAGAAGAAGGGAAAGACTTGTTAGTGAGCGTGGGTTTCGGGTTGAAGAACATCATAGCCGCCGCTGTCCCTGTAACCACAGGGGATATAGCCAAGGACCTCAAAAGGAAAACACAGGCAACTGGTCATCTATTCGGGGGATCGGTATTATCGAGACTCGGGCATGGCAGACGCCAGGGCCCATCTCGGCGATCTGAGAACTGTATCCAGCAGATGCGAATGTTTTGTACGCTTCATCCAGAGAGCGTACACAGACGTCGAAATAGCTCATGCGGACGGTCTTTGGCAAGCGTATATGAGACTGCACTCGGGTAGCTAACGATCTGCGTTCGACGGAGGCAAGAAGCGTGCATTTGCCAATCTGCTGGATGCATTGGAAAATTGGAACGAGCGCAAAGTCGTGTCGTTTGCCACTGATCGTAACCTATCGCAGTGGACGTGCTGAGGTGCGCGAATGCTGCACGCCGCTTCCTTCGACGAGGGCGTACATGGAATGCAGGCATCGATCCTGGACGAATACCGTCGATTAGGTCAGGTCGAAATGAACGAATCACGAGCATGTGCGCATGCTGAAACCAGCAGAGAAGAGGAGCGTGAAACACAGACCAAAGCATGAGATGGTATACGGCACCCAGACGGAACGTAAGATGATGAAGTAATCGAATGGAAGAGGCTTGCAGTAGTATGATCCCAATGGCTCATATGCCAGCAGGCGCTGTCGGCTTCGACATTTGAACGCCTCGATCAACATCCGGATATGTGTACTGGTTCTAGCCCGTCCACTGACTCTGTGTCAACTGAAGTGTCGATGTGATACTTTCGTATCCTGAATGGGCATTGTGCTGAAACGCATAAGACGTGCGATGAAATCAAGACTAGGAGAGAGGGGCATCGGATTCTCGCCCCAACCAAAGCCGCTGGAATGGTGCAGTTCTGGAATCCAACGAGCCTGAAGCGTCGCATATGTGCACCGGCAACTGTTGTCTTCGGTTCTGGTGAACAATAATGGTGTTGGGGTATTTGCTATCATTGAGTACACTGCCGAAATTGGTGTACAATGGTTGCAAACCAAGTTCATGAACACTTGTAGATGCGTTTTAGTCGGTTGGCGGGCGTCAAATCATCGAGCTCAAGTCGATTTGCCAGTGACCGGAATAGACCGCGCCCGTACCCCGACCCGGTGCAGAGCGTATGAACTTAGGTAGCCGCAACCGCAGCTGCACCTACCCCAGTCGCGGAGCGCTGTCGGAGACGTTTAGAGCACAGACGCTATCAAGCTTGCAGCCACATTCAGTACAAGAAGCGCGCCGCTTGTCGACACCGGGCCCACGTTCGACTGCGGCATATGCAATACAAGTTGTACTTCACGCTGATCGCACGCCCAACCGGGGGGAACTGTGGCGCCTCACGACCAGTGACGCACACCAGGATATCGAGAGGTGTACGTGTGTAGCCTCTTCTCTGGTCTATGCGGTAACGCGGGACTATATATGGATATTGCGCCAGCGGCTTTGAGTTGCATTGCGGCATGGAATGCAGTGCGCGTTGGTGTCACCCCATGCTCACGGTAAGCCTGGAGCAGAGAGCACTCGGCTTGTAACCTCTGCAACACGAAACACTGTTTCTTCGATGGTCCTACGCGAATCCGAGCAACGCCCTGGTTCGCTTTCTGAACGCCAGCTGTGGCTCGCTGTCGCGGTTGTACCGCGGTCGGAGCGTATCCGTTTACGCATGAGCGCATGAGCCTGCGCATGCAGCGTTCTGCTCGGCCAGCAGTTCCATATGCAATTCCAAAGCGCATCGTTTTTGTATTTGCCGGGCGCATGGCATGCCTTTCGGCCGGTGTGGCACGGACGTGGTGAGCTCCCGGGTAGGACGCATCAAACCTGCGAAATGACAACGTATTTGCATCTTTCTATGCAAGCGCACCTCATCCGGCACGACCGCCGCAGCACCTGCCACGGATCATGGCAACTTGTCCGGTGTACTGCAATCTCTATTCAACTGGCATTCGGCGGCTTCAACGGTAACGCATGTGAAGCATGCCCGACTATCTGCCGCATCACACCTTTGAGGCAAGACCGTTGTCGCGTTTTATCACCGATACCACGCATGCAAAGCGTATAAGGTCCGGTGTGTGCTCAGGAGGCTGGCGCTTCGCCCAGAGTCCCTTTCCCGTAGCCCCGGACGCGGTTCGTCTTCCGTGTCGAGCCAGGTACGAGCTCAGCGCAGGCTCCCCGATACTCGTAGAACTCCCTCAGAATAACGCAGGCAGATTCCGCATCAATTTGTCGTTCGATGCGTCTGCGAGAGCGGATAGCGTTCGCCTCGAGAACGGCTCGCGCCTCTTGTGTGGAGAAGCACTCGTCCCACAAGTACACAGGGAGCACAGTTGCCTTTGCCAGTTTCTCCGCAAAAACCCTTGTCTCTCGACTCTGATCACTTTCGAGGCCATCACTATGAAGAGGTAGTCCAACGACGATCTGATCGACGGCTTCTTGCAGCGCCAGGTCCAGGACGTCTTCAATGAGTCGGTCAGGCACCGTGGATTTCCTACCTTGACCACGATTTCTATTGCCCTCTATTTTCACCTTATTTTGAGGTCCAGTGGCTGCTCGGTGCGCATTCGGTAAACATCCGAGTGGCCGTGGCGCAAAGCCCACCGAAACCGCTACTCCGACCCGCCGGAAGCCATAGTCGATGCCTAACGAGCGACGGCCTATTTGGGCAATGTTCTCAGCAGAGAGAAGTATGGCCCCTGGAATAAAACAAAAGCAATAGGACGACCGTCGTGGCATAGACTGAAGCATACTGGAGCAGCAGCTGCAGCTGCTCCTGTCCGTGTGAACAAGCACTGCCTGTAAGCGAATCTGGGAACACTGCTTCGACCACCCGGGGACGCAAGTTGCGGTACCTGGCCCGGGCAAGGCACCAGGCGTGCGCGATGTCCCATTTGTTAGTTATATACTATGAAGTGCAGATATTGAATTGTTATACGTCAATCATACTAAACTATCCATAAAAGACTCGAATTACGAAGCCGGTTGGCTGATCCTCAGTTCGTCGAGAACAGGACGTGTGCGTCACGTCCGCAACGACTCTATACAAAACACTGTCAGCTTTGGTTTAGCGCATACGATCTGTTGTCGTCCAGAGATCGGGATGTGGGCAAGTACCAGTGTATGACCTATATCCAAGTTCAATGAAAACCGATCGGGTCCAATTATCGATTTCGGGCGTGCAGCCGAAAGTTTTGGACGCTTCCCACGATCATCAACACTACCATTTGTACGCTTTCTCGGCAGAAGATTCCGTTTTCTGTCGCTTTTGTTCGGATTTTAAGGTACTGGTCTCTGTCTTCTCTCCAGCTCCCTTGGCTGTAGTCGAAGGATGTTGATTGCAGCGTCAAGATCCCTAGGTCGCAGTATTCTGCAGCTGTCGAAGAATTCCATAGACAGACGGTCGGCGCGATCGACGCTTCGCTGCACTTTTTTCATCTTCTTTGTACGTCCCTGAGGGGTGCATCCACCGCAGCCGTGACAATTGACCATCGCCAGGTGTTTCCATAAGCCTACGAAACCGAACGCGCTGGGCGCTGCCCTGTGTCGCGTCGAGATTTGCTTCATCGCTCCATCCATGCCCTTGGCGGATCCGGAAGGCTCGCCTCAATATCCTCCTTTGCTTCCGCTTCCGATGCCGTAACCTTAAACCACGGGCTTTATCTGGGCGATCCCTCGGAGAAGAAGCCGTGCTCGGCGCATGCAAGCGAGCGCTATCCCACTCGGTGGTGACTCCATGGCGCGCAACGCCATCCATGATGGAATGAGCATCTGCAGGAATATCCAGGCTGGAAAAGCCGCCGGCAAGTCTCAGGTCGCCTACACTCCTTTGCGGCAAACCGGTGACGGTCGCTCCGCTGAAAGCGAGCCGGCGTGATGGCTGAGGCCCAAGCCGCTTCCCCGCAGAAGCAGACGATGCACGAGCCTCTGGAAGCATACCCCGTGTGCGGGATCATGCTGATGTCCATGCGGATTCGTCGATGGCCCGAAAGCGAGGAGGAATTGTGTTTCGGGCAGAATCGTTTATTTGACGTCAGCTGCTCAGTGGATATGCGGGATGAGCTCGCGATCCATTCGTCAAGAGACGACGTGGCGTTATTGGCTCGTAAATCCGGACGCGCCCACGAGTTTGCTTGCAACTGGATGATCGAAGCATCGGAGCGTGCTCCATTGGAGGAAAACGAGGGGATTGGAGGCTTCTCCATATGTACTGATGAATTAGCATCGGTTACGCTACGAGCCGTTGTTCGAGGCCGTCGCGAATGCTCTCCATTCCGCAAACGTAGCGAATTCTCGCGGCAAAGCGTCGCCCGAGCAACCCCCAGACATACAACTGAGCACCCGAAAAGGACGGATGAAATCAAAAGTGCACATTGCTGCACTTCGAATCTCGATGCTGGCATCTAAAAATCGCTCCGAAAAATCGAAAAGCAGGAATAGAGCAGGTACTGCAACGTTGCATTTTCATCTGGTACTCGTGCAGTCGATACACACGCGATATTCACGATGCGCTCCACGCCAGGATTCGACGCCACATCAGCGAGCGCGTCTTCAGCTTGCGGAACACGCACGCAATCATAATTCAACGAAGGTCTCGTCCACGGTTTCCGACACCAGTCGCGCATTCCAATGAAATCTGCCCCGACTCGTCGACCTCAGTCCAGAGCCGCACCGCTGGATCCGGTGCCGAACCAAATGCCCGCAATAGGCTCGCTGCCCCCGCAGCGTCACGACACCAGACGACTCTCGCTCAAGCAACACGCTCCTGAGGCATGGGTCATCCACTTTTCCACAGAAAACGTGAGCATGCACCTGCGTGATCGCCAGCGTTCGCGCATCCGCAGAAATCCACCCGAATCTATCGATCACCTACTGAACGAAAGTATCGTAGCGTTTCTCTTCAAGTCCCGCATGATCCTACGACGCCTGCAAAGCCAAACTGCTTATCCTGACATGCACCAGCGATCGAGCTGCAGAGGCACCCCATGAGACGCCCCAGGTCTTGATCGTGGCAGGCTACACCAAACCTTCGCCTGCATCGAGGTGTGTTTCTGTACTGCGTCGCGCCGTCGCTGCGTCGCCAACGGTCGACGCCGCCGGCGATGCTGCCGCTGCTGCGCCTGCGGCTGCTGATAGAGCTGCTACTGCTTACCATCTCTTTCTGTTGTTGCTCGTGCCAAGCATACTACTTCGGGTGTGTCGTCAACGACAACGGCTGCATTCTAGGCCAGTTTCGAGTTTCCGAGCGTCAGGTTCCGTATAGCGCTTGGATTCTGCCTCGGCGTCGACGCGGGGCGTTGCCGCGAATCTCTCCCCAACGCGGCGTCAGTGCTTCCAGGCGGGTGTGCAGACGAACAGTGCGAAATCATGTGCGGTATTTTCGCTATTATCGGGAATACGACGCGTTCGGAACAGGAGCTTGCTCAATTGACCTGCAAATGTACTGAGAAACTCCGACACCGAGGTCCCGACGAGTTCACCACAGAGGTCTACGGTGGCGGTTGGGCTGCCTTTGGCTTTGCGCGGCTGGCCATAAACGATCCAGCGCACGGACACCAACCGATGCGCAATGACCTCTCCACAGTTTTTGCGATAACAAATGGTGAAATCTACAATCACGAAGAAATTCGACGTGACGCTTTGGGAAACCGCCCACTACACTCACACTCTGACTGTGAAGTCATTATCCCGCTGTACGAGAAGTTGCTGGGGGAGAACGCCGAACAAGCGACCTCGCGAACTGGTCCGGCGCTGGTTGAGCGGCTCTTGCTTCCTGCCAAGACCCTCTATGATATGCTTCGTGGCGTCTTCGCCAGTGTCTTGGTGGACCTCGAACGTGGCGTTTACGTTGCGGCACGCGACCCGGTTGGGGTTCGCGGAATGTTCGTAGGCGCCTCCGCAGATGGCGCGGTATGGATTGCCTCCGAGGCAAAGGCTCTCGTTGAGCACTGCGATCGTGTGGAAGCATTCAAGCCGGGAACGCTGATTGTTGGCGTTCGAGGTCAGGAGCGTGCCACCGCTTTCACGTTTGAGCCGTGGTATGTGCCGCGCTTCCTCGCGGATGACTCGTGGACGCCAACTGCGCCAGCGAATCTGCAGCTACTCCATGATGCTTTTGTGGTGGCTGTTCGACGTCGCTTAATGGCGGACGTTCCTGTTGGGGTCTTCATCAGCGGCGGCTTGGATTCGAGTCTCGTTGCTGCGGTTGCGAAGCGCTATTTGGCTCCGGACTATGTTTTCCACTCTTTTGCATGCGGTCTGGCGGGCTCACCTGATTTGGCGGCTGCTCGCCGGGTTGCAGAGTTCTTGAAGACAGAGCACCATGAGCTCATCTTCACGGTGGAAGAGGGAATCGCCGCTCTGGATCGGGTCATATATCACTTGGAAACGTACGATGTGACGACAGTGCGAGCATCAACGCCGATGTACCTGCTCTCCAAGCTCGTCAAGCAGTACGTGAAAGTGATTCTGAGTGGTGAGGGTGCCGATGAAGTGCTCGGTGGATACCTGTACTTCCATAACGCGCCCTCTGCGGCCGAATTCCAACGCGAGACTGTGCGCAGACTGCGTCTGCTTTACACCGCCGACGTACTTCGAGGCGACCGCAGTACAGCGGCGCATTGTCTGGAGCTTCGAGTTCCATTCCTGGATCGCGATTATCTCGATGTGGCAATGACGATCGATCCGCAAGAGAAAATGTGCGTTCCAGGAAAGAGAATGGAAAAATGGATCATGAGAGCCGCCTTCGATGAACATCTTGGTCCGGCACGAACGCGCTACCTTCCGGACGATATTCTTTGGCGACAGAAGGAGCAATTCAGTGATGGTGTCGGTTACAATTGGATAGACGGCCTTAAGGCGTTCTGCGATAGCCACGTTTCCGATGACGAGCTCCACAATGCAGCAGCACGCTTCACATACGATCCACCGACAACAAAAGAAGCGTACTACTATCGAATGATTTTCGAGAAACATTACGGTTCGTATCCATCAGCGCAAAGCCTGCGCTCATGCGTCCACAAATGGATTCCGCTTTGGTCGGAATCGACGGATCCAAGCGGCCGTGCTCAACGAGTACATCTCGCGAACGCTCGCCAGGAAAACCACTTGAAAGCGCCACAGAAACAGGAGCGAGCGAACTGAGCGGGAACGATGGAGTACCGCCTGCTGCCACCGTTCACAGCAGTTGGCGCTCGATCGGTGAAACCGCAGGACAACGAGCTGCCTACGTTGTGGACGCTCAGCGATCTCGAACTCGTCGTGAGATGCTGCGGGAAGGCGCTCCTTGACGAGAGGCATCTGGCATGATGTCCTAATATCTGTCGTTGATACATGGGGCATCAACTTTACGAAAAAGAATCGGTTCTAAACAAGATCTGGGATACATGCAGCGCCGGGCGCGGAGCAACAATCTCTCTAGGCAAGGTTTGGCTACTGGTCTACATCGCGCCAGCACCGATACATGCGCTCGTCATTGCGTACAGTGCATACTATCGCGGAAAAGAGATACGACCAGGCCTGATAGCTGGCGTTCTCAACGATTCCGAGGCGTGTCGAGCGGTCCACGTATTGAAGAGGAGAGGATGCGGGTTCAGGAAGGCAGCGGCCGCGTGGGCTTACCGCTATCAGCGTCTTCAAGGGTGAAACGCAGAAACCCGAACCCGCAAGCGGTCCCCGCGGAACTTTTTCAGAGCGCACCATATATTCCCCCACGATAATCTCTCATCGAATACTTGGAATGCATCAGGGATGCGGTGCTGTTCCGGGGGGCGGAAAGCGCATCCTCCGCGAGGCCTCGCGACCAACCTATCGCGTGGTGTAATGGTTGCGCAGAAACTCTGCTAGCCTCGAAGCAGCTCGGAAACGATGCGAAATCGCATTCTTCTCGCCTTCACTCATTTCAGCATACGTTTTCTCGTGTCCATCGGGTTGAAATATGGGATCCCAACCAAAGTTACGTTTCCCGCGAGGCACCACAATTCGCCCCAGCGTCTGGCCGGTGAACAGGTGCGGCTCCGCGTCGGCGTCTACGGCGAGCGCAAAGATACACTGCGCTGTTGCACGTTTATCGTCCCAGGCAGCGAGCAACTTTTCCATGCCTTCCGGCCCCAGGTTACGCAAAAAGTACTTGACGTACGGACCAGGGAGTCCACCGAACGCGTGGTAACACAACTGCGTGTCTTCGACGAGGGCGGGTCCCTGGATCGCACGTGCAGCGTATCGACACTTTTCGCGCGCAATATCCTCGGCTTCACCTTGAATCTCAGGAAGGTCGATGTGTCGCGCCTCGATCGTCACTTCCATACCGACAAGGTCACGCAGAATCGCCCGCAGTTCAGCGAGTTTCTTCTCGTTACTGGTAACGAACGTCAGCGGCTTGTGTTGCGGTAACCCCGTCAACATAGCGGTCCGCGTAGACACTGCTCTAAAGCGACCTCGACTATGGCAACAGCAGTACCGTCCAGCGGAAACGTGTCGATGTCTACACCCGAGTACCGATAGCCCGACGGAAAAGCACACCAGGTGTCGCTGTCGCTGCATGGTAGCGTCCGGAGAGGCGACGCGTAGGCGCGCTTCCCGCTCGCCGCAGCGTCCGATGCATCGACAATGCGTCGAGGCATACCTGATCCGTTTCAACGATTACGTACTGTAGCATCATCAACTGGGACGTTGCTTGATGTTTTCTGACATTCCGTCCACGTTTGTGGTCGTGCATGTCATGGTGCGGGTGCTAAGGTCACGAATTGACTCCCTCGAATAGAGATCGCGTAATCTTTTGGAGTATGGAAGGCGAGGTGTGGCGACGCTGCGGACGCGAAATCCTGATTCTCTTTATCATTGTTATCATCTAGAGAGGATATCGGTGCGTCCAGAAATCCCTAGTGAGATCGATGGATCCCGTATCGTATGATTCGATGGTGACACCTCGACAGGATCCTGAGTCGTTTCACAAGACTTGCCCGAAAAGGTTATCGGCGCGTCCGAAAAATGCCCATCAGACTGAGCTTGTACGAGCCAGTCAAGTGCCGAGCAAACACAAACGAACCAGCAACCAGCGACTCGGTACCAATTTCGTTCCAGCTTCACGGTGAACATTGAACGGGGGCAAACGTCTCCGTATTTTCGAACGTTGATCCGCATGATGGAAGGTCGCACGACCCCGACGTGTCCGGCGGGCTCGTGCC
>Ga0078972_1001079_pt1 | contig 34646 bp, 43 predicted proteins | sample YelNatPaOPGAMG01_FD_67568 | JGI IMG/M metagenome (GOLD analysis project Ga0078972, IMG submission 67568) | Hot spring thermophilic microbial communities from Obsidian Pool, Yellowstone National Park, USA - OP-RAMG-01 (SPADES assembly) (version 2) | ecosystem: Environmental > Aquatic > Thermal... | reverse complement strand
CCCGGGCCAAAGAAGCGCGGAAAGTGGTTGAGAGATTAATTACCATTGCCAAAAAGCAGAACCTCGCGGCTTTAAGGGAACTAAAAAGATATTTGCCGGCTCGGGCAGTAAAGAAGGCTTATTTTGAGCTGGCTCCTTTATATCAAAAGCGCCACGGCGGCTATACGAGAATAGTGCGACTTTTAAAGCGTAGAATTAAAGATAATAGCGAACAGGCTATTTTAGAACTGGTTAAATAATTTTAAAAATGGCTCAGATAAAAAATAATTCTAAAATAGAAAAAATTGAATTGGATGCGACCGGCAAAAGTTTGGGTCGCTTGGCTTCCGAAATTGCCAAAATTTTAATGGGCAAACATCGCCCTGATTTTCAATATCGCTTAAGTGGCAATACCTATGTGGTGGTTCACCATTTGGATCAATTAAGGTTTAGCGGCAAAAAATGGGATAAAAAGGTTTATTATCACCACACCGGTTATATCGGCCATTTAAAAGAAACAAAATTAAAAGAATTATGGCAAAAAAATCCCTCGCTTGTTTTGAAAAAGGCGGTTTTAGGGATGTTGCCCAAAAATAAATTAAGAGCGAAAAGAATAAAAAGATTAATTATCAAATAAAATGCCAACAAAAACAACTGTTAAGCCTTTAAAGAAAACAGAAAAGAAAACAGTCAAACCAAAAGTTGAAGTCGAAACTAAAAAGGAAGAGACTTTGAAACCCGACGCCTACAAAGAGGGGATTGGTCGTCGAAAAACCGCTGTCGCGCGCGTCCGCCTCTCTAAAGGAAAGGGCGAGATTTCTATTAATGATAAATCATTAGATAAATATTTCTCCTTAGAAGAATTAAGAGAGACGGTTTTAAGCCCGCTTAAAATCACCAATACCCAAAATCAATTTAAAGTTTCTGTGAAAGTAAAGGGCGGCGGTTTTACTGGCCAGGCAGAAGCCATTCGTTTGGGCTTAAGCCGGGCGTTGGTTCTTTTTAATCCCGAATTCCGGTCGCTCTTGCGCCATTACGGTTATTTAACCCGCGATAGCCGCCAAGTAGAAAGAAAGAAATACGGTCTTAAGAAAGCCCGAAGAGCGCCTCAATGGCAGAAACGATAATTTAGAAGCTATAAAGATAAAGGCCGTCTTCTTTTTGATAATAAAGATAATTTAGACCTGGTTCATAGTAAAAGCCGTCTTTTAGACCCTGGCTTAAACTGAAGGTCTCGTTATTTATTGGGTCAAAGAATAACAATTGGTCTTCTTTTTGAATAATCACCCTTTTATTATCCCGGAAAAAAGATAAGGCTTTGGCTTTTTCGATAGGTATTTCTTCATCCGGCCAGATTTTAATTTTATTTTCTAAAAGAGCGATGATTTTACCTGTTTCAGAAAATAGGCCTTTTAGCGCTTTTTCGGCTAATAATTGGGAATGGTTATTTTCTAAAAGAAAAAGGCGGCCTTGGGGAGTTAAAATTAAAAACCGCTGGCCATCGTTATTAGCGACTACTTGATAGCTTGTAAGGTTGGTTGTTTTTTCCTCTTCTAAATAGCTGGTTTCAGAAAGCTTTTTTAACTCTTGGCTTTGAAAATAATATTGGTTGAGCCGTCCATCCTTGTCTAGAAAATAAAGAGAGTCTTTTGTTTTAAAGAAAGCGGAAGTCGGCCCCTCGTAGAGACGAGAAAGTTCGTTATCCAGAATCTTAAAAAGATAAAGGCCATCTTTTGTTTTTATTAGAAGTGATTTTTCTATTTCATTTAAAAAATCTAATTGTTCAATATCAACACTCGCTTGCTTGGAGACGATTTTTTTGTTTTTTAATTCTGATAATTTATTTTCAAACCTTTTGCTGATATCTAAAAATTTATTCAGATAGGTTCGGCTTAAGTCGATAAAAAGATATCCGCCATTTTTTAAAAGATAATCGTCAACGGTGGTTTTTAAATTAAACCGAGCCAAAGCGACATCTCCTTTTTGAGAGGTTTTAAACCAAGCGGGCGGGTTATTGGCTGAAACAATATTAATTGTTTTTTTGGTTGGGCGTTGGTAAATATTTAATTGATAATTATCTTTATCGGTTTTTTGCCAAAAAATAACTTGGGAGCTGTCGCTGATTTTAAAATCAACAATTTCTCCTTTGATGAAAGGTTCGGATGGGGGATTTTTGGCTATCAGCCAGACCTCTTCCTTTAAGGAATCACCGGCTAAAAGCGTGGTTTCCCAATTCCAGTCATAATAACCTTCGTGGCTAACTTTTAATTGATAATGACCGGGCAAGGTATAGATTTTTAAAAAACCGCTTTTTTCTGCTTGTTTCGGGCCTATAAGCGTGATTTTACTTGAAGGGGGCCAGGCCTGAATTTCAATTAAAGCGTTTTTTGATATTTTTGATTTTAAATAGAACCAACCAGCGATAGAAAGCGCTATGATAATTAGAATAGCCAGAAAAATAATAATCCTTCTTTTATTCATCATTAAAATGTTATAATTTTTGACTGTTAAAAACAAGGCTGGCTTATTTTGGCCGTTTGTTTTATAATATATTTAATGAAGTCGTTTTATAGTCGTTCTTTATTTATTACAGCCGCCGTCTTAACCCTGGTTGGTTTGCTTTTTTTAATGAGCGTCTCTTCAGTGGCGGGCGAAGAAAAATTTGGCGATGCCTTTTATTTTTTAAAACGCCAATTACTTTTTGGCCTGCTGCCCGGCCTTATTTTGGCCTACCTGGCTTATCGGATACCACTTTCTTTTTGGAAAAAAGCCGCTTTGGCCCTTTTGATTTTAAACTTGATTCTTTTGGCTTTGGTTTTTGTGCCGGGTTTTCGTTTGCTGGAAAACGGGGCGCAACGTTGGCTAAAGATTGGTCCTTTAAGTTTTCAGCCCTCGGAATTTTTGAAGATTACCATTTTGCTTTTTCTTGCCAGCTGGTTATCTTCAAAATCTAAACATGAAATTAATAGTTTTAAAAAAACCATTTTGCCTTTTTGGGTCCTTATTTTTTTAGCTGGTATTTTAGTTATTTTAGAACCGGCGACTGGCAATTTTGTAGTGATCGCCGCCTCAGCTCTGGTTGTGCTTATGGTCGCGGGCATGACCATAAGAAATTTGGGCATCAGCCTTGCTCTTTTGGCTATGATTATGGCCTTAGTGGTGGTTAGTTCTCCTTATCGCTATGAAAGAGTGCTTCATTTTTTAAACCCCAGTCAAGATGTAAGCGGTCTAAACAAAACATATCAATCTCGCCAATCGCTTATTAGCGTCGGTTCCGGCGGTCTTTTAGGCGTGGGTTTTGGCAAGTCACAGCAAAAATATAATTATCTGCCTGAGAGTTATTCGGATTTGATTTTTGCGATTTGGGCTGAAGAAAGCGGATTTATTGGTGTTTTCGGTGTAATTTTGGCTTTTCTGTTTTTGGCTTTCCTGGGCTTAGGCATTGCTAAAAAGAGCGGCGATAATTTTTCCGCTTATTTGGCTGTAGGATTAACAAGCTGGATAGTGGGTCAGGCCTTTTTAAATATGGCGGTGAGTTGCTCTCTTTTGCCGATTATCGGCTTGCCCTTACCTTTTTTTAGCGCTGGTGGTAGTATTTTATTAGTTACCCTTTTAAGCGTCGGCTTACTGCTTAATATCGCTAAAAACAGATTATGAGTTTTATTTCCAGACCAAAAGTAATTAGAATTGCTTTAACCGGCGGCGGCTCTGGTGGGCATACTTTTCCTTTGATGGCGGTTTATCGCCAGATAAAAGATTTGGCTTTGAAAAATCAATTAAAGGTGGAAGTGGCTTATTTCGGACCAGCGGATTTTACTCTGGAATTGATTAAAAAAGAGGGGATAGCTGTCAAACCGATTTTAAGTGGCAAATTACGACGGTCTTGGCAAATTAAGGACTTGCTTTTAAATTTAATCGATGCTTTTAAAATTTTGGCTGGCTTTTTCCAAGCATTAGCTAAATTATTTTTCTTTATGCCGGATATCATTTTTTCTAAAGGCGGCTATGGCTCTATTCCTGTTATGCTTTCCGGTTTGTTTTATTTTATACCCCTTGTCCTTCACGAATCAGATAGCGTGCCGGGTTTAGTGAATGTTATTTTTAGCCATTGGGCGCGTCGAGTTTTTACGGCTTTTGAAATATCTCAAAAATATTTACCGCCTAAAAAAACAATGGTAGTGGGAAATCCGATTAGAAGAGATTTATTAAAAGGCGATTACGAGAAAAGCCGCGAGTTATTGGGAATAGGGGAGAGGCCGGTTTTGGTGGTTTTAGGCGGCTCGCAAGGCGCCCAAACCATTAATGAGCTGATTTTAGATTCTTTGCCTAAACTCATTGGTTCTTTAGAAATTATCCACCAGACAGGAGAAGAAAATTTTGAACTGATTAAACGCGAGAGCAAATTAATGTTTGAAGAGGTGATTAAAGACACCAGCTTGGAAAAATATTATCATCCCGTTCCCTTCTTAAAAGAAAAAGATTTTAAAGATAAATTTGAATCGCTCAAAGATGTTTTATGGGCGGCTGATTTGATTGTTTCCCGGGCCGGTAGCGGCGCTATTTTTGAAATTGCTGCTTTGGCCAAACCTTCGATTTTGATTCCCTTTTTCTGGGCTTCAAGAGACCACCAAACAAAAAATGCCTATGAGTATGCGAGAGACGGCGCGGCGGCTGTGATTGAATATAATAATCTGACAGAAAATGTTTTTAGCCATTTGGTTTTAAGCATTATAAACGACAAAAATACCCAGCAAGAAATGGCTGAAGCGGCTCGCTCTTTTGCCAAAATTGATGCCGATAAAATTATTGCCTTGACACTTTTGGAAATGGTTTTAGGTATAAAATTAAAGCAAGATGACTGACGACCCAAAAATTTCACAAACTTTATTCGGGCCGCGCGTCCGAATGGCTCCGAGTCCAACAGGCTGGTTGCATGTGGGCACAGCCCGGACCACGCTTTTTAATTTTCTTTTTGCCAATCATTATGGCGGAAAATTTATTTTAAGAATCGAAGATACGGATAAAGAGCGCTCAAAGAAAGAATATGAAGACGATATTATTAAAAATTTGAAATGGTTGGGGATTAATTGGGATGAGGGGCCGGATATTGGCGGCCCTTTTGGCCCTTACCGCCAAAGCGAACGGCTTTCGATTTACAAGAAATATCTTAAACAATTATTAGAAAGCGGCCAGGCTTATTATTGTTTTTGTTCTCCGGAAAAACTGGCTTTAAAAAGGGAAGAAATGCTCTCGCGAGGAGAAGTGCCGCGCTATGATGGCACTTGCAGTTCTCTTACGCCTGAAGAAGTAAAAGCCAATTTAAAGGCGAAAAAACCTTGGGTGATTCGCTTCCGGATGCCAAATAAAAAAATAAAAATCAAAGATTTAATCCGGGGCGAGATTGAATTTGATACGAGTTTGATTGGCGATATTATCATTGCCAAAAGTTTTGAGGAGCCCCTTTATAATTTTGCGGTGGTAATTGATGATTATCTTATGAAAATCAGCCATGTTATTAGGGGCGAAGACCACATTTCTAATACTCCCAAGCAGATCGCTATTGCTCAGGTTTTGGGTTTTGATTTGCCTCAATATGCCCATTTACCGATGATTTTAGGACCTGACCGTTCTAAACTCAGCAAACGCCATGGCGCCACGGCTATTAGCGACTATCGCCGTCAAGGCTATTTGCCGGAAGCGATTGTTAATTTTATCGCTTTATTGGGTTGGCATCCAAGCGGTAATCAGGAAATTTTTTCTTTGAATGAATTAATCCAGCAATTTTCTTTGGAGCGTATCCAGAAAAGCGGCGCTATCTTCAATATTTCTAAATTAAACTGGCTGAATAGTTATTATCTTAACCATAAGCCCCTCGAAGAAAGAACTGAATTGCTAATTAAATATCTTTTGCGCTACAAATTGGTTAATCGTTTAGAAGACCGTTATGAATTAAAAGGCAGCGGATTAAAAGTTGATGCTTCTTGGTTTAGGAGGCTTTTAGAAATAGAAAGTTCGCGCCTGACCAAATTTGGAGATTTAATGATAAATGACGATTTCCTGTTTAAAGAGAGTTTAAATTATGATAAGACTCTTTTTGTTTGGAAAGAGATGACGGACGAGGAAATTGGTCGTTCCATTGACAAAGCAATTGATTTATTATCTTCTATAAAGGAAGGGGATTGGAAAAGTAATATTTTGGAAATGGCTTTTCAGGAGTCAATTTTGAAAGAACCAGAATTTCAGAAAGACCGGGGCCGTTTATTATGGCCTTTAAGAGTGGCTTTAACCGCTAAAAAAGGATCGGCCGGACCCTATGAAGTTTTAGAGCTTTTAGGCAAAGAATTAAGCCTGAAGCGCCTAAAGGAGGTATCTTTACTGTTTAAAAGCCAGAAAAGCCCTTAGAAGGCCTATTTTGGGCCAAAAAATAAGGCCTTAAAATAATAAAATAACCCAAAATGCACGAAATTATTGAGCTTTTAACTAAGACCTATCACTTAATTGGTGTCTTAGGGAAGGCTATAATGAAAGCCTTGAATCCTATTTTTGGAGGAGATTTGATTAATTTCTTGGTAGGTTTAGTTAAAGATTTGTTTGGGCTTTTAAACCGGCTATTAGAATGGTTGATTGGTCTTATTAAATAAAACTATCCCTAATGTCGCAAAAGGTATCTTGTGCGACGTTTGATTTGGCCATAAATTAAGGGCAGAGTTTGTTTTCCCTCCTCCTCTGCCCCCTTTATTTTTTTTACTTCTTTTTATTTTTTTTATTTTTGGTAGATTTTCTTTTTCGGGATTGGTAATAGCGACGTTGATAATAATATTCGTCGGCCAGATCCGCCAGCGTGAGAGGCCTTATTATTTGTTGGATCTGTTGTTGGATCTGGTCCGAATATTCCTCCGGTGGAATAAGAATATTGTATTCCATTTTTTGCACCTCCTTTCCCTTAAATTAAACTCTTATAAATAGAAAAATTTACACATCCTACATTGGGTTAATAATTCTCGATACTTTCGGGGATGTTCGAGGAAATTTGCTAATCTTGAGCAAATAAATTTATGGCGATAAAAATTTATCGTGGTTTTTTGTCTTGCTAGAGGGCAATAAAACTTGGCGACAGTAACAACTTTCATTTTTTCCTCCTTTCCAAATTCTAATTCCCTAATTAAGGCGCGTTAAGGTACAGTAATAATTTCTGGTGTCCGATTTTTATCGTCGGGCATAAAGATAATGATTTCCTTGTTGATAAAAGACTCAAATTCGCCTGATTCGCCTTGCTTTAAATCTGAGCCGATAATTTTTATTACGAAGTTGGTGCCATTGTGCCCGATTTTTACAATCAGGCATTTCTCCACTTCCGGTTCTTCTTCCGGTTCTTCCCAATTAGTTGCATCTTCTTCTTCGCGGGCAAGGCGGGCAATAATTAAAAAAATTCCTCTCCTATCAATCTCTAAACTATCGTTATTGATATATAACCGTTCGATTGGGCCATTGCAGTTGCCCGTTCCCCAGTTTATAACCAAAGGCATCTCTACACCCCCTTTTTTTAATTTTTAAGGTTCGCACCTAACTTTAATATATCATTTTTAATTTTTTTGTCAATGAAAAAAATTTGTCAAATAGGCTTTTTTGATTTAAAATGAAGGTATTAATTCGACAAACACAATTTAATATGCGCATCTCCTACTCTTCTTTAGAGGCTTTTGAGCATTGTCCTCAAAAATATAAGTTTTCAGAAATAGATAAAATTAAAGAACCTAAATCCAAAGAGGCGATTTTTGGAAACTATATCCACGAAGTTTTAGAATGGCTTTATAGCCAGGATCCGCGCTTCCCTACTCTGGAAGCCCTTATCGATTATTACCACCAGAATTGGCCTAATAAAGAAAAATTTAAATGGTCTGACGAGGCGGAGGAAAAATCGTATTTTGAAGACGGCCTCCGAATGCTTAAAAAATTCTATGAGGACAATAAAGACCGCGAGGTTTTGGTTTTAGAGTTAGAAAGCCGTTTTGAGGCGGTGATAGATGAAAAGCCAAACGAGCCCGGCGGGAAGCACATTCTCTCCGGCGTTATCGACCGCATTGATAAATTGCCGGACGGCACTTTTGAAATCATTGATTATAAAACCGGCAAACGGCTGCCGGCTCAAGATTTAGTAGATAATAATTTGCAACTTTCCCTTTATGCTATCGGTTTAAAGGAAAAATGGCCTAAAATTAGGGTGGAAGACTTGCGATTGACTCTTTATTATTTAAAAGCCGGTGAAAAATTGGAGACGCGCCGAACCGAGGAGGATTTGGAAAAAACCAAGCAAGCGGTTATCAATTTGATTCATCAAATTGAAAAAAGCGATTTTCGTCCCCGACCCTCCCCTATCTGCCAATGGTGCGGTTATAAAAATATTTGTCCGGCTTGGCGCCATTTATTTGAAAAAGACAAAGACCATAAAATTTCCCAATACATTGATGAATATCTGGATTTAAGAAAGCAGCAAGCATTGAATCTAAAACGCATTCGCGAATTAAAAGAAATTATTAACCAATACTGCGAAGACAATAATTTAGAGAGACTGTTTGGCACTAATGGCTATATTTCTTTAACCAATCAGCCGAAGGTTACTTATAATTTGGAAAAATTAAAATCTATTTTAGAACCGATGGGTAAATGGGATAAGGTATTATCCGTCGATGCTAAAAGATTAGAGGAAGTGTTGCGCGAAATTCCGGCCGAAGCCCGTCAAAAAGTGGAAGAAGCCAAAATTATTAAGGCAGAAACAAAAATCATCACCACAGAAGAAGAACCCTAAGTGAGAGATTTTATTTTTTGATTATTTTTATAATCAAAGGCAGGGCTGAAACAAAAATAATTACTAAAATGAGCCAGCTGAGATACTGCTCAATTCGGGGCACTAATTGAACAAGGAAATAACCGGCGGAAGTTAATAATCCAATCCACAAAAAGGCGCCAGTGATGGTGTAGAAAATAAATTTTGAATAATTCATTTGGGCAATGCCGGCTAAAATCGGCACAAAAGTTCTTAGGACGGGAATAAATCGGGCCAAAAGCACGGCTTCGTCGCCATAGCGGCAGTAAAATTCTTCGGTTTTTTGTAAATTTTTTGGGTTAAAAACAAAATTGCTTCTTTTTTCAAAGAAAGGCCGGCCCCATTTTTTGCCTGTATAATAACCTAATAAATTGCCCAATAAAGCCGCTATTAATCCCACAGCCATTAAAATATAAAGATTGAAAAATCCCTTATGAGCTAAAATGCCGCTAGTGATTAAAAGGCTATCCCCGGGAAAGAAAAAACCAATCGGAATGCCGCATTCCGTAAAAATTAAACCAAGGATGGCGAAATAACTAAATTGGGTTAAAAAAGAAATCAAATTCATACTTATTTAAAACAGCCAGGCCAGGGCTTTAAACCGTGGCTTTGAGCCTCGGCTTCGGTTTGGAAGAAAATTTGGTTTTCCGGCTTAATCCGATTAGCATAAGAGCAGCCCACCGGATAATAATATTTACCATTGATGCTTGCGACAAAAGAACCAGCGGTTGATGGCTCTATTTTGGCTATTTCTAATGGCTCGGATTTAATTAAGATGGGTGGTCTTTGGAAAAATCGCGCTCCAATTTCTAAGCCTAAAACGAAGGCCAAACTAATTGATAAAAGGATGATAAGGCCTAAAAGGATTTTTGTATTTTTTTTGACAAAGGCTGAAATTTTTGTTAGCATTTAAAATAATCTTTTAAATTAAATTTAAATAAAATGGCTCATACTAAATCTGGTGGTTCAACCAAATTAGGCCGTGATTCTCGCGCCAAAAGATTGGGCGTTAAGGTTTTTGACGGCCAAATGGTGCAAAGTGGCAATATCATTGTTCGTCAGCGCGGCACCAAATATCGGCCCGGCCAAAATGTCCGTTGCGGCAGCGATGATACTTTGTATGCTATAAAAAGTGGTCGGGTTAAATTTCTGACCAAAAAACGTAAAGGTTTTGACGGTCGGCGCAGGCTGATAAAAGAAGTAGCCGTTATTTAATCCTCTTTTTCTACTTTTATTTTTAAAGGGACGATTTGATGGGGACTCAAACGCAAAAAGACTTCGTAGTCCCCTATTTTTTTAATGGGCTCGTTGAATTCTATCTTGGCCTTTTCTTCGCCTGAAAGACCTAAGGCTTCTAAAATTTTCCGGCTGCTTAACGCTTCAAATAACTGATTCTTTTCCCCAACCTTCATTTTAAAGACCAGCGTTTTTCCTTTTAGTTCTTCGGCCATTTTATTTATTCTTTCCTGTTCTTTCTTTTTTTCTTCTTCCTCTTTTTGTTTTTTCTCTTCTACCTGGCGAATAATGGAGGGCGTGGCTAAAACAGCCAAATGATTCTTTAAAAGATAATTTTTAAAATAACCGTCGGAAACGTCCTTAATTTCTCCTTTTCTGCCTAATTTAGCCACATCCTTTAAAAGATAAACTTTCATTGTTGATTAATTAATTGATTGATAATTTCTAAGGCTTTCTTCAATTGGAGGTCTTTTTCTAAATTAGCGGCACTATATTGGCCTAAAATTTCTTCAGGATTGTTTTTTACTTCCACATCCGGTTTTAATCCCTTTTCTTCTATTTTTTCGCCCTTGGGTGTCAGCCAGCGGGCAACAGTAATTTTCAGATTTGCTTCCTTATCCAAAGGAATAACTTCTTGGACTGAGCCCTTACCAAAGCTATTTTCGCCTATTAGCTGAATTTGGCGGTTATCTCTTAGGGCAGCGGCTAAAATTTCTGCGGCCGACGCAGTTCCTTCGTTAATTAAAATAACAGTAGGCAGATTGGCAAAATAGGCATTGCCTTTCGCGCGGTAAGTATCAATAATTTCGCCTTGAGGACCTTCTTCTTTAACCACCACATCGCCCTTTTCTAAAAACCAGCCGGCTAATTCCACTGCCATTTCCAAATAACCGCCAGGGTTGTCTCTTAAATCCAAAATTAAACCTTTGGGTTGGAAACGGCTGATTTCAATGGCGCTCTTAATAAACTCATTTAAAGCATTGGTTCCAAAATAGTAAATTTTTAAATGGGCAATCTGATGGTCGAGTGGTTCCCAATCGCAGGCAATGGTTTTAATAACATCGCGGCTGAGCGTAAATTCCAAAACTTTATTTTCAGCCGGCCGATAGATGCTTAATTTTACTTTAGTGCCATGCGGACCGCGGATTAAATTTACTGCCTCATTCAAAGTTAAATTTTCCGTTGATTGGTCGTTAATTTTTATAATGCGGTCGCCGGGCTTTAGGCCGGCGCGTTCTGCTGGCGTATTTTTTAAAGGCGCAATAACAGTCAGATAACCGTTTCTTTTGCCGATTTCTACACCAATGCCTTCAAAAGAACCTTCTAAAGTTTCGTCCAATTCTTTTGAGGCCGTGGCATTTAAGAATTCTGAATAAGGGTCGCCCAAAGAATCAACCAGTCCCTGGGTGGCGCCCTCAATCATCTTTTGGGCATCTAATTTATCGCGGTCAATATAATAGGTGAGAATTTTTTCCCATGTTTGCCAGAAAATAGACATATCGCCGCTTCCTAATTCCTGCGGTTTTTCGCGATTCAGAATTTTTTCAAAAGGCGACGGCCAATGCAATCGGTAGCCGCTTTTTGTCCCCTGCCAGAAACCCCAGCTAAAAACAAAAAGAAGAACAAAAATAAAAGCCAAAAGATAAAGCGTCTTCTTTAAGCGGGGCCAATATTTTTTTAAATTATCCTTTAAATTCATTTTCTTTAATTAATAAATATATTGCCAAATAAAATCGTTTTAGTCAAAAATTTTTATAGACAAGATTGTTAAAGAGTGTTAAAATTAAAGACGATGAACAAACGAAGACTTTTTATCGCCATTGATTCGCCGGTAATCAAAGAAAAAATTATGAGCTATCTGGAAGGCAAAAACTGGCCTGCGGGCTTTCGTTTTGTCGGTCCGGATAATTTACATCTGACAGTTTTATTTTTAGGAGAGATCAATGAGGAGCAAATTGTTTCTATCATTACGGCTTTAAAAGAATTAACCAGCCAACTGTCGCCCTTTCCTATAGAGCTTAATCAAATCGATTATGGACCTTCGCCCCAAAGGCCGCGCTTGGTTTGGTTTTATGGTCCTTACTCCCCTTTTTTGGATCAATTAAAAGCCAATCTGGAAGAATTATTAGAGGCCAAGGGCGTGCGTTTTAGCAAAGAAAACCGACGCCTTTTACCTCATTTAACTTTGTTTCGTTTAAAAAACGAGGACTCTCATTCCCTACCGCCCCTTAAAGATAAGTTAGCGCTTTCCTTTGAGGCCCAATCATTAAAATTAATGGAAAGCCATTTAGCTAAAGGCGGCGCCCAATATGAAACCTTAATGGAATGCCCTTTTTCTCTTAAAGAATAATTATGTTTGTAATTGATGTTGTGCCTCTTACTCATTTACCCAAAAATCAGCCGCAAGTTCTGAGCTATTTTTATGCTGAACCAATTTTGAAAGGCAGTTTAGTAAAAGTAAAAATTAACAATCGTTTGTGTTTAGCCGTTGTTTTAGACAGCGTCAGCGTAGCCGAGCGAAAAGCCCATTTAAAATCAGCCGATTTTCAACTGAAAAAGGTTTCCGAAATTTTAATCAGCCCCTTTTTTGACGAAAGGCATTTGTCTTTTGCCCTTTGGCTGGCTGATTATTATTACGAAGACCTTAGTTTAGTTTTTAGATTTTTAGTGCCATCAACCATTGAAAAATGGCTGAAAAATAATGGCCAGGTTAAAGTGGCGGCCGCGCGAATCAATCAAAAAAAGCCGGTGTTTAAAAAAGAGGTTTTAGACCCCAAAGCTGAAAAGAAAACCTTAATTGATTTAATCGCCCATTATTTTTTAAAGAAAAAAAGAGTTTTAATTTTAACGCCCACGATTTTGCATTTAGAGCATTATGAGGCGTTGATGAAAAACCAATTTAAATTTAGCATTGTTTCTTCGGAATTAAGCCCCAAAAATTACCTCAAAAGATATCTTGAAGTTTTAGCCAATCAGGCGCCTATTATTTTGGCTACCCGTTCTGGCGCTCTTTTGCCTTTTAGGCAGTTAGACGCCATTATTGTTTTAGATGAATATAATCCTGCTTATAAATCGTGGGACCAAAGGCCTTATTATCAAACCGTTCGTTTGGCCCAAAAATTAAGCAGCTCTTACGGCGCTGATTTATATCTTTTTTCTTCCTATCCCCAGTTAGGCGATAATACTTTAAAATTAAAAACATCCTTTAATCTCTCTTTAATTGATTTGGCGCCTGAGACCGAAATTTTTGGTCGACCTATTGTTTCTTTAGCGGCCCAAAAAGAAATTAAAGATGTTTTAAAACAAAGCGGACGAATTATTCTATTTTTAAATCGTTTGGGCACAGCCACCAGCATTATCTGTCCTGACTGCGCCTGATTTTCGTTCTGAAGAAAGAGTTTTTGGCTATCTTTGGCAATTAGCCAATAGCAGCCGAAAACTTCTGATTCAGACCTATTTGGTTCAAAATAAAATGCTTCAGGATTTCACCCAAAAGCGTTTTAATGATTTTTTCTTAAAAGAGGCCTATTGGCGTCAAAAAAGAAATTGGCCGCCTTATTGCCAACTGATTAAAATTACAGGCAGTCACAAAGAGAGCGATTATCTTTATAATCAGCTTTTATTAATCAAAAGAAAAATGGAACGTTTTATTTTAAGCCATCATTTATTAGCTCATGAGATAGAGATATTAGGGCCAGCGCCGGCTTTTGTGGCCAAGACAAAAAATTATTATTTCTGGCATTTAATTATTAAGTCCCGTATGCACGATGAAAAGCTTGAGGTTCGTAATCAGCTTTTAGATTTAGTGCCTAGTGGCTATCGCATTGATATCGAACCCAAAGATATTTTATAATCTTAATGATTTAACAATGGAGATTATTAAAGGAGAAAACAATAAAATCTTGCGCAGCGTCTCACAGGCCGTTTCTTTGAAGCGCAAAGAGCTCTATCAAATTTTTAATCAGATGAAAGAGATTTTGGAAAAAGCGGGAGGCGTTGGTTTGGCTGCGCCGCAGGTCGGTCTTTTATACCGTCTTTTTATTGCTGATCTTAATTTAGATAACAAAATTAAAATTTTTATCAATCCGGAAATTATTAATTATTCGAAGGAGACAGAGGTTTTAGAAGAAGGCTGCCTTAGCTTGCCCGGCCTTTGGGGCTTGGTTGAAAGGCCGAAAAGCATCACCGTAGTTTATCGCGATTTAGAAGGGCGAAAAATCAAGAAAAAATATAGTGGTTTGGCCAGCCGCATTATTCAGCACGAAATTGACCATTTAGACGGCATTCTTTTTATAGATAAAAGTCGAAAATTATATCATCAGCCGCCAGTGGATTCTAAACAAATATGAAATATGCCTTTTTTAGTTCCAGCCGTTTTGGAAAATTGGTTTTAATCGAATTATTAAATTGCGGTTTCAAACCCTCTCTTATTATTAGTCTGCCGCCTAAACCAGCTGGTCGTCATCAAGAATTGGTAAAAAATGAAATCGAACTTTTAGCCGAGGATAAAAAAATACCGGTTTTATGTCCTTTCAGCCTTCGCGACCCTGGTTTTTTAGCTGAATTTCAAAAAAATAATTTTGACTTTGCTTTGGTGGCTGGTTATGGAAAAATTATTCCCAAAGAATTGCTTAATCTTTTGCCTTCGAAATTTTTAAATCTTCACCCTTCTCTTTTGCCTCGTTGGCGCGGCGCTTCGCCGATTCAAAGCGCTATCTTAAACGGCGACCAGGTTACCGGCGTTTCGCTTATCATCATGGATGAACAATTAGACCATGGTCCTATTTTAAACCGAAAAGAATATGACTTAGCCGAACCCAAACCCTATCCTGTTTTAGAAGAAATTTTAGCCAAAATAGCAGCCCAACTTTTTATCGAAACAATTCCTTTATGGTTGGAAAATAAAATAACACCCACGGTTCAAGACGAAACAATGGCTACCTATTGCTCTAAAATTGATTTTTCCCAGACGAAAATTGATTGGCAAAAATCCGCTGACGAAATCTGGCGACAGGTTTTGGCCTTTAATCCCGAACCCGGCACTTATACCTATTTAAAATCACAAATCTTTAAAATTTTGTCCGCTGAGCCAGCAAGGCAAGAAAATAATAATCAATTAGAGCCAGGCACTCTTTTTAGCCAAGATAAAAATCTTTTTATCAAATGCGGTACGGATAGCCTCAAGATTCTTCTTTGCCAATTAGCTGGTCGAAAGCCCACCACCGGCTATCAATTTCTTTTAGGCCATAAGGATTTATTAAACGAAAAAGCTGGCTAAAAGAGCTTTTGGTTAAGCCAAAAGGGCTTTTTTAGCCCAAAAATACCTCTTAAAACGGTCTTAATTCAGGAGAGGTATTTTTTTTTCTTTGAGGCGAAAGAAGGGCTTTTTAGGCCTTAATTTTGTTCTTCAATAATTTGGGCCTGATATTCATAAAAACGGACGCCCGGCAGCTGCCAGCCTTTGGACCCTAAGCCGGCTTTTAAAGATAAATGGTCAAGAAATTCTTGGGGGGTGGTTAACTCCGACCAAACCTGAGGCAGAAAAGTAGCACTCCTTTGGTCTTTAACCAAAAGCAAGCCCGGTTTTTTCTTTTCCAAATATTTAAGAAGTTCTTCTTTTTTATTAATCGTAATTTCTTTAAGCGGTGAAAGAATTGAGATTTCAATTTTGATTTTATCAAATTCTTCCAAGCTTAAGGGCGCAAAACGAGGGTCGCAAAAAGCGGCTGCTAAACTATTTTCAATAATAGCCAAATAAAGCGGTTTTATCGGTTCTAAATTTCCAATACAGCCGCGCAATTCGCCGTCTTTGGTAAGGGTGACAAAAACGCCCCTTTTTTCTTTCAAATCCGGAGATAAATTTTCTTCATCAAGAGTCAAAAGAGTTTTATTTTGAAGATAGTTTTGAATCGCCCTTCGGGCCAATTTTAAAAGATAATCTTTATCCATAATTTAGAAATATTTTAGCTAAAAACTAAACTTGCATAGCCGACCACTTGGCTTTTTTCGCCCGAGGTGTCGCCGGAATTAAGATAAGAGAGGAGCGTTGACTCCCAATGATTAATTTGGGCCAAAGCCATTAAAATTTCGATGGCTGTTTTGCCGCAAGCCTCGCCGAATTTATCAAATCTTAAAAGGTCATTAGCCAAAATGGCATCTAAAGTGACCTTATCCAAACGTTGGGCTTCGTCATAAGGATAATAATGGCTTAAATCGGAGCTAACAATTAAAAGCGTTTTTTCATCCATAATTTTGTTTAAAAGAATCGCCATGTCTTTTATTTCCTTTATTTCATTTTGGCCGCTTAAGAGCGGAAAAATTTTAAAATCATGAAGGGTCATTTGGAGAAAAGGAATCTGCACTTCCAAACAATGTTCCGGCTCATGGATTTTACTAGCTTCGCTGATTAATGCTTTGTCCTTTAAAGCCGGAAAATCATTAAGCGTAAAACTTTCCACTGGGCCTAAGGGCGTTTGCCAGATTTTAAAACCGCCGCTGATTAAACCCTTAAAAGGAAAATGATGGCTGGGGCCCAAAAGAATAATTTTTTTAAAATCCAGTTCTTTAATCAATTTATAAGCATAACCCGCTACGGGGCCGGAATAAAGATAGCCGGCATGCGGCGCGATTAATGCTTTGGGCGTCTTTTTTATTTTTTTGACGGTGGCTTGGGCCAAAAATTTTTTAATAAGCCCTTCTAAAAGAGCGGGTTCTTCCGGATAAAATGAGCCGGCAAAGTGAGCTTCTCTTTTAAGTGTTAACTCCATCTTCCTTCTATTTTAAAATGACAATGGGGACACGAACCATTTTTTAAATGATTTTCTAATAGCTCTAATCCCCATCTTTTAATAAGAAGCGCTTGGCAATTAGGACAATAGGTGCTTTCATACTGGAAATTGGCGATGTTGCCGGTATAAATATATCTTAAACCGATTTTTTTGCCAATCTCATAGCCGCGTTTTAGGGTTTCAAAAGGAGTGGGCGGCCGGTCGGTCATTTTATAAGCCGGATAAAAAGCCGAAAGATGCCAGACAATTGAGGGTGAGATTTCAAATAAAAAGCGGGCGATTTCTTCTAATTCTTTATCGCTATCATTCAGGCCGGGAATCACTAAGGTAGTAATTTCTTCCCAGATACCCAATTGATAAATTTTTTTGATATTTTCTTTAACTGGCTCCAGGCGGCCTTGGCAGATTTTTTGATAAAATTCTTGCCGGTTGCTTTTGAGGTCAATGTTAATAGCATCTAAATAGGGCTGAATTAATTTGAGGGTTTGCTCGGTGAAAAAACCGTTGGAAACCCAAACATTTTTAATTTTAAATCGGTGGGCCAATTTCATAATTTCTAAAGCGTACTCCGTCCAGATGGTCGGTTCATTGTAAGTATAGGCAATGGCCGGAATTTTATGTTTCAAGGCATATTGGACAATTTCTTGGGGCGTGGTCTCTCTTATTTGAGGAAAAGAAAAGGGCTCTGTTTTGGGCGCTTGTGAAATATCAAAATTTTGGCAAAAAAGACAGCCAAAATTGCAGCCGAGCGTGCCTAAGGATAAAATTTTTTGGCCAGGCAGAAAGTGGAATAAGGGTTTTTTCTCCATGGGGTCAACCTGAAGGGCAATGGGTTTGTTATAGACCAATAAATAAAGCGTGCCTCCTTGATTTTCGCGAACGCCACAAAGGCCCCGCTTGCCGGGGCGAATGAGGCAATGATGATGGCAGGCCTCGCATCGCGTCATTTGATTTTCTAAGGTTTGGAAAAGAATTGCTTTTTGCATCTTTTAATATTATATCACGCCTATGATAAAAGGGATATATGGACTTTTATTTAATATTTTTTTATAATAAATTTAATTTTGCTCTTTGCTTTATAAATTAATTTATTAATCATTTACGGCTATGGAAAAGGGCAAACATCTTTTAATAGAAGCCATAACAAAAGACGAGAACCTTTTAACAGACAAGAAATTCATTCAGAAACTTTTTCGCCAGATTATTAAACTGGCTAAAATGAAGGCCTTATCCCCTATTCTCATTTATCAATTTCCCTCTCCCGGCCCAAAATTAAAAGGCGGACTTACTGCTTTTGTGGTGCTGGCCGAATCGCACCTTTCCATTCATACTTGGCCGGAGAAAAATTATTTTGCTTTGGATTTATTTAGTTGTGGAGATTTTAAAGAAAAACTTATTTTAAAAACCCTAAAACAGAAGCTGGCTTTGAAAAATTACCAATTTAAAATCCTGCGCCGCGGTTTAAAAGTTAAACGTCGGGGTTAATTTCTATTTTTAACGGTTGAAGCTCCATTTCGTCCAAACGCACAATTTGGAAATTTTTGAGTAGCTCCTCAATTACTTGCGGCAAAATAGCAATCATTTGGAGCGGCCGGAGCATTAATTCTTCTTCTTTTTCGCTCGAATCATGTAAATCAATAATCGAGCCGTTTTGGGTGCTTTTTAAAATTCTTTCTAAAATAACATTTGAGCCCGGCAGATGATTGTCGTCCGGGTCCACATCAAAGGTAACTAACTTCAACTTATTTTGCTGAACAAGCAGCGATTGACTGGCATATTTTAGAGAAGAAAGATAGCAATACGGCGGCCGGCCGAAAATGGGATGCTCGCCGGTAATTTTAAATAAAATTTGATCGCAGGTCTCAAAATCCGGCTCATTTTCTAGATGGGCATAACCATGATTACCTATCAGATGGCCTCTTTTAATCATTTCTAAAACAGTACCCGGATGTTTTTTCACCCATTTGCCTAAAACAAAAAAATTGCCTTTTAGACCGTAACTTTCCAAAATATCCAGCACTTTTAAAGTGTTGGGCGGATTAGGCCCATCGTCAAAGGTGAGGGCAATTTTATTAATTTGTCGGTTGGCGTAAGGATAAATAATCATCGGTTAAATAGGTGATTAACGATTTTTTGATAAAAATTAAAGCGGTCAAGCGGAGCGCTAAAACTTAAGGTATAAAGATATTTATTTTGAAATCCCAAGAAATTGGTGGTTAAGAGGTAAGTATGGTTAATGCCCTTATACCCTACTCCCCGGCCATCAATGCCTTGCCATTCAATTTCTATTTCTCGGTCGCTATATGTTTCCTTTAAAATTTTAAAATCTTGCAAAGCGCCGATATTGGTAAAACTTTTCGTTTCCTCTTCTATCACCTCTTTGATTAAATTGCCAAAAGGCAAACCCTCTTCTTTTTTTAACAGTTCCCTTCTGATAATTAAGACAACTGCTCCTTCGTTATCAGTGACGCCGACCAAAATTCTGGCTTTATTGGATAATTCCGGGGGCAGGCTATTATTGATAAACCGATTTAAAATTTCAATATTAAGGCTCGGCCAATTAGGATATTCTAAACTTAACTCATTAAAATGGAAGGTTTTATAAGTGGTTTTATTTAAACGGAAAGGAGAGAGGGGCTTATAAGACAAAAAATAAAATAAAGCGGCGATAAAAATTAAAGCCACTAAAACGATTAAAATACCTTTGATATTTTTTATTTTCCTAGCCATCTCTTATTTTATTATACCTCATTTTTTTAATTTTTGAATAAAATATGATTCCTTTTTTAAGGAAAATTCACAGCCGCAGTATTTTTGACGATAAAGTTTTAATTCCTGGGCTAAACGAAGATTAAAAAGAGAAGCCTCGCTGGGATTGAGATTAAATTGATAATAGTTAAGTTTGTAATTTTGGGCCAATTCCCTTCCTTTTTGGTTTATATAATCGATGTCTTTAAAACGATTAACGCTTAAGGTGGTGGTAAAATTTTGATAGCCCTTCTTTTTTGCAAAGCGGGCTGTTTGCTCCAGCCGCTCTAAAAAGCAGAACTGGCAGCGCTGATCATTTTCCGGATAATTTTGCGGCGGCTCAGTTAGATGATTTTTTAAAAAATTGAGCCATTTTTGATGACGATAAGGGCCTTTAATCAGTTTGAGGCGATATTTTTTAGCCACTTTTTTTAGCGCCTGATATCTTTTCTTAAATTCGCCATAAGGATAGATATTGGGATTATAGAAATAAAGTGTCGGCCGAATTTCATGGTTGATTAGCTCTTGAAGAGGCGCTAAAGCGCAAGGACCACAGCAGCAATGTAAAAGCATCGTTTTCATTTAAGTGGTTTCCCTAATTAAATGAATTAAGCGGAAGATATAACGCAAATTATGAATTGAAGCCAAGCGTAAATAGAGCGGTTCTTTTAATTGATAGAGATGCCGCAGATAAGCGCGGCTAAAATTTTGGCAAGTATAACAATCGCAATCGCGGTCAACAGGATTAAAATCGTTTTTATATTTAGCGTTTAAAATATGGATGAGTCCGTCTTTCGTTTCAGATTGAATGGTAATTTTTTTGTTTTTGTAAACAAATTTTCCTTGATAAAGCTGGCCGTGCCGGGCCAAACGACAAGGATTGACGCAATCAAACATATCAATGCCGCCAGCCGTGATATCTAAAATATCTTTAGGGCTAGCACCTAAACCCATGGTATAAAGAGGCAAATCAGGGGGCAAATCTTTTCTCAATTCTTTAATTAATTGCAAAGTAGTTTTCATTTGATAACCGATTGTTTCGCCGCCTAACGCTAAACCATCAATGCCGCCTAATTTTTTGATGAATTCTAAACCTTTCTTTCTTAAATCTTTAAAACGGCCGCCCTGAAGAATGGCGAAAAACAAGGGTTGATACGATTGGTCTTTATTTTTTCTTTTCAATTCTAAAAATTTATTTTGACTGCGAACCAACCAACGCTGGGTGCGTTCCAGTGAGAGTCGGGCGGACTGATAATCAATTTTATCGGCTAGGCATTCATCTAGAGCCATAATGATATCTGAGCCGATTTTAAACTGGAATTCAACGGATTCTTCCGGGCTAAGTCCATAATAAGAGCCATCAAGCGGTGATTTAAACAAAGCTTTTTCTTCTGTAATTTTAACCAGATTTTTATTGCCTCTTTTTGCTTGCGCTAAGGACCAGATTTGAAAGCCGCCAGAATCGCTTAAAATCGGTTTGGGCCAACCCATAAATTGATGGATACCGCCGGCTTTTTTAATCAGAGAAAGACCTGGTTTTAAGAAAAGATGGAAGGTATTGACCAAGACAATTTCAGCCCCAATTTTTTCTAAATCATCAGGCCCGATGGCTTTAACACTGGCTTTGGTGCCTGGGGGCATAAAAATCGGTGTCAAAACCGGACCATGACTCGTGATAATTTTAGCCAGCCGCCTCGGAGACCGGGGATTTCTTTTTATTATTTCAAATGTTTGATGATGTCTGTTCATTTTTATTTAAATTTAATAAATAAACATCGCATCGCCGAAAGAATAAAAGCGATATTGGTTTTTGATGGCTTCCTGATAAGCTTTAAAAATTAAATCTTTGCCCGCAAAAGCGCAAACCAACATTAACAAAGTTGATTTAGGCAGGTGGAAGTTGGTAATTAAAGCATCAATAAATTTAAAACGATAACCCGGATAGATAAATAAATCGGTCCAGCCGGTTTGGGGGGTTAATTTTTGTTCCGGTAAGGCGCAATGCTCCAAGAGCCGGCAAACAGTGGTGCCTACGGCTATAATTCTTCTTTTTTCCTGCTTTGCCTGATTCAACTTTTCTGCCACTTCCGGCGTGAGCTCAAAATATTCTTTATGCATCTGGTGCTCTTCAATTTTTTCTGTTTTTACCGGTTGAAAAGTTCCAAGGCCGATATGGAGGGTTACAAAAACTAAATCCACTCCCCTTTCTTTTATTTTATCAATTAGTTCAGGGGTAAAATGAAAGCCGGCGGTGGGTGCGGCCGCTGAGCCATCTTTTTGGGCATAGATTGTTTGGTAATTTTCAAATGACCTTGGCGTTGGATGTTTAACATAGGGCGGTAGCGGCATTTCGCCTATTTTTAAAATGTCATTTTTTAAAGAAGGACCGCTTTTGTTAAAAGTTCCTAACGCTTGTCCATTAATGGTTTCTTGGATTTTAAATTCTAAACCATTGTCAAAATAAATAATTTCTTCTTTTTTGAGCGAAGGACTGCCAATAACTAACCATTGGGCTGGCCATAATTCAATTTTTTCTTCTTTTGGTCTTAATAATAAAATTTCCTGTTGGCCGCCCGTGACTTTTTTACCTTTAAGCCGACCGGGAATAACCTTGCTGTCATTAAAGACCAAAACATCGCCGGGATTTAAATACAAGGGTAAATTAAAAAAATAGTCATGGCTGATTTGGCCGCTGGTTTTATTTAAAATCATTAAACGGGAGTGGTCCCTGGGCCAAACCGGCTCTTGGGCAATAAGCTCTTTGGGCAAAGAATAATCAAAATCCGAAGTCAGCATATTTCCATTTTAACAAATTTTGAGGTTTTTTAAACCCCGCCGAGCGGGGTTTAAAAATAGAAAAAGCAATTTAATGGCCTTTACTGGTTTTGGCCTTTTGAGCCGATTGGCACCTTTTTACAAGCGCCGTTTTGCTCTATACAGTTATAGCCACTAGGAGCCATAGTATCAGCGCAACGCAATTGCTGGCTCCAGGGAACGCAATCCTTATCGCACCAAACGCAGCTTAATTTTATTAGTCCCGGTGGCGTCAAGGCCGGACCTTTACCTTTACCAGGCAGGGTGATACTAGGCGTGCTGGTTGAAGTAGTGGGAGTGCTGGTTGGAGGGGTAATTTTAGAAACAGGAACCTTGGTGCATTGGTTATTAAGGCAGACACAGTTAAAACCTTCGGGCGGAGCTATTTGAACACAAGCTCTTTTCGGGTCTTTTTTCACACACTCAGCTCCACACCATTCGCAATCGTTCTCATGAACACATTGTTTAGCTTTCTGCCAAGGGGTTAAAACTAAAATTGAAATCGCTTCAATTCGATTCGTATTAGGCAAAGCCCATTTGCCTACTGTTAAGATTTTTTGGCCCACTGCCAGATTTTCAAATCCGCCTTTTACTACCCCCTGCTCTGATTTATAACGAATTATCGTTTGATCAGTCACTGCTACCTGATAAATTTTCTCCGTTTTTTTGTTCTGGAAAATCGCGCCCAGCAACTTACCCCAAAAACCCGGATTTACTTTAAAAGTAAAGGTTTTAGTGGCTGCGTCCAAGGCAGTAATTTCACCTACCCAGCTAATCTTTTTGTATTTAGTAGCTACCAAAGCCTGGCTGGAGGTAACCGTACTCGTTGTAGAAGTTAAAGTGCTGGTCTCTGTTTCGGCTTTACTAATGGAATAAGCCAAAATTAAACCAGCAAAGAGGACGGTAAGAGTGAAAAGAATAATTTTTTGTTTCATTTTTATTTATAAAAATTTTATTATTTTTTCGACCTTTATTTTTCTAAAAGCAAATCCTCCCATTGGCGAATATATTTTTTAATCTGCATTAATTTTTTATTTAGATAAGGTGTATTTTCTTTTTGGGCATAGCTTAAACTGTAAAAATCGGTCGCCCATTCTTTGATTTTTATTATCTTATCATATTTATGTTCCTTAATAAAGAGGGGGGTAAGCTCATAGATTTCTTCTAAAAAGATTATTAACCCTTCAAGCTGTTGGGCCGGTTCTAAACTGATGATGGTATTGGGCCAATAAAAATCGTCTTTTTTCAAAAAATGAATAATTAATTCTAGGGCGAAATAATTTTCCCAAACAGTTTTTGCCCTTTCTTCAAAAAGACTGGGATAATTTTTAAAATGGCTATTTAATTCCTTTAAGAGGGGGCGCAGGTTTTCTAATTGAAGATTAGCTTCGTTATTTTTACCTTCTTTCAGCAAATTAAAAGCGTCATTTATTAACTGCCGCGCTCGCTCCAGCTCATTTTGAACTTCCTCGCTGCTTTTGAAAAATTCGCCACTTTCTGCAAGGATTTTGGCGATTTTTTCTTCGTATTCCTTCTTCATTATCTTCTATTATAGCACAAAAGTTCAATTGAAATAAGCCCGGAGGAAAGTTAAAATAAAGTTAATGAAACGCTATCTTTTTTCCAGTTTATTCCTGCCGCTTTTACTTTATCTTTTTAGCTCTGCCTTTTGGTTAGACCAAATTGCTTTTGATAATTATCTTGATTTTTATTCTTTTTCTCCCGACAGCCATTCCTTTATCTATCTGATACGCGACCTCAATCAAAATAATTACAAACTTTACTGGCAAAAGATAAACGAAAACAAAGCTCAATTTATGGCGCGCTTTGATGTCAAGCCGGTGGATATCCAATGGTTTGACGGTCAGACGATTTATTATTTGAAAAATGGGCAGCTCTTCCAATACTCTCTTTTAGGACAGAAAGAAGCGCCGCTGGATATTAAAACGAGTTATTATTGGTTAAAAGATAAAAAGATTTATTATCGCTTGGCGGATGATAACGGCCATTCACTTTGGTTTTATGATTTAGAGAATAAAAGACGCCAAAAAATATTGGCCTTTGACAAAAAAATTATTGGTTTTAACCTCTCGCCACAGCTTTCAAAAATTGCCCTCAGTTATTATCAAGAAGCGGCGCCGGCCACAGCCCTGGCGATTTTTGATTTAGAGAATCAAAATTTTATCCCCTTTGATTGCCCTCATGTTTTAGAAAAAGCGAAAGCCAGCCTTCCTTTTTGGAAAGATGAAAATATTTTTGCTTTTGCCCTTGATGATATTAAAGATTACAAAGAGCGCCTTTATTTTATGACTGATTTAAAAAATCAAAAGACCATTCAAATTTATCAAACCTTTAAAGGCCTTTATAATGAACCCAATGGCCAATGGCAGAATAATGATTTTTATTTAATTTCTTCGGAAGATGGCTGGCGTCATTTATACCGGATTTCTCCGGTCGGCGCGATAAAAAAAATTACCGAAGGAAATTATGAAATTTCCGCCTTTGATTTCATAAATGAACAGGAAATAATTTTTGCGGCGAACAAAGATAATATCCGTTATTGGGACCTTTATCATTTAAATCTTAAAACTAATCAGCTAAAAAAGATATCGCTCTTTGATGGCACGCATACCGATTTTGTGCTTTCGCCAGATTTTAAAAAATTATTGTTCAGCTACAGCGGGCCAACCCAAAGCACGGCTTTGTATCTGATGGATTTAGAGGCTAATAATTTTAAATTAGTGTTTAACTCTTTGCCGCCGATTTTTGATTTAACTAACCTCGTTTTTCCTCAGGCCATAACGATTTCTGGTCAAAAAGACAAACTTTATGGCTGGCTTTGGTTGCCTAAAAATTTTGATGAAAGCAAAAAATATCCGGCTTTAATTTGGCTTCATGGCGGACCAGCTGGTCAAATAATGTTTGGCTGGCATAATTACCTTTCTTATGGGAACTTTTATTCCTTTTTCCAATACCTTTTGAGCAAGGATTATGTTATTTTGGGTTTGGATTATTCCGGCTCTACGGGTTATGGAGAAGATTATCTATCTTCGCTTTTTTCCCAAGGCGGTTTTAAGGATGTTTCCGATGTTTTTTCGGCGGGAAAATACTTAAAATCTTTAAACTACATTGATTCAAATCATATCTCCCTTTTAGGTTTTAGTTACGGCGGTTATTTGGTAAACAAAACATTAGTTCAAGACGAAGAAAAAATATTTAACAAAGGAATAGCGATCAGCGGGCCAACGGATTGGTCGGCGATGCTTTCCCCTAATTCCCATCCCATTTTTCATTTAATTTTTGGCGGTTGGCCAGAAGAAAACAAAGAGTTATATCAAAAAGTTGAGGTTGTTAATCAGGCCCAAAATCTTCAAGTGCCCCTTTTAGTGATTCATGGATTATTTGATAACACGGTGCCCTTAAGTCAGGCCAAATTATGGCTATCAGCTTTAAAAAAATTTAAAAAGCCGGTTTCTTCATATTATTACTCCGCCGGCCATGTTCCGAGTACTAAAAGTATTTGGGTCGAGATTTTTAAGAAAATAGAAGATTTCTTGAATTCGGATTAGCTTTTCTCTTTAATTTCTTTCCAGATTTCTTTTACCACTTGGCGGTCGTCCCAAGGAATTTTTTTATTTTTTATTATTTGAAATTGCTCTGCGCCTTTGCCTAAAATTAAAACCCAATCCTCTTTCCGGGCTAAGGTGAGTGCTTTTTTAATAGCCGAACGCCGGTCTAAAATTTTAAAAACTTCGATGGCCGGATGTTTTTTAATGCCTTCAAGCACTCCTTCGGCAATTAATTCCGGATCTTCGTGATACGGGTCATCGTTGGTGATAATAATTATTTGGGCATTTTGCGCCAGAATTTCTCCCATAATAGGTCTCTGAGATTTGTCCCGCTCGCCGCAAGCGCCGAAAACCACAATAATTCTTTGGGGGTTCAGCTCTTTAATCACAGAAAAGAGGGCTAACAGCGAGGGCGGCGAATGGGCATAATCAACCATTACCTTAAAATCTTGACCCAAATCGATAAGCTCTAAACGGCCGGGAACGGTTTTTACCTCATTAATCGCCTCTTTAATTTTTTCCCATGAAATTTTTAAGGTTAAAGCCAATTGGCTGGCGGCTAAATAATTCTCCAAATTAAATTTACCTAAAAGCGGTGGCTTTAAGGCGATGATTTGATTTTTCAATTCTTCATTGCGGCTAAAATCATGGTTTCTAAGGGATAAAGGAGACGGGAAAGGGCTAAGGGCCCTAAAATAGAGGCCAAAACAGTAATTAACACCCATAAAATTAATGAGGTGAGAAAAAGTATGAGGCCTTGCTTAACATGAAATTTTACAAAAGAATTGTTTTTAAATTCAGTCAGCAAAGGCACAAAAAATATGAAATAAGCAATCGCTGCCATAATTTTAGGCGTTTGATCGCCTAGGGGAGCATTTTGCGGCGTTTGAGTTGTTTGATTGGTATTTAATTCTTCCATATTTTTTAATTTATTATTTTAATTATTTTTTAAATGTCCCGACCTTTAATCCTCTTTTACATTTTACACATTAATTTTAATTTCTACAATATCGCCGTCTTGGACCACGTAATCTTTGCCCTCAAGACGAATTAATCCCTGTTCTCTGGCTGGCCCATAACCTCCGGCTTTAATGAGGTCGTAGAAACTAATGACTTCGGCGCGGATGAATTTATTTTCAAAATCACTATGGATTAAACCCCCAGCCTGCGGCACTTTTGTGCCCTTTTTAATCGGCCAGGCACGCACTTCCGTTTCGCCAGTAGTCGTAAAGAAAGTAATTAAATCTAACAATTTATAGGCGGAATTAATCAGTTGGTCCAAGCCGGTTAGGCTTTCCAATCCTAAATTTTTTCTTTCTTCTGGCGTTAAATCAATAGCCTCTAATTCCAAAAGAACATCTAAAATAAGATAATTCCAGTGATTTTTCTCGAAAGTTTCTATCATTTCTGCCGGTATCTCTTCTTTTTGGCCGTTTAAAAGATATAAGCAAGGTTTCAAGGTTAGAAATTGATATAAACGAAGTATTTTTTTCTCTTCCTCGTTAAATTCCGATTCGTGGAGCGGTTTTCCAGCCACCAGTTGCGTTTGGGCTTTGTCTAAGACCTCTTTTTCTTTTAAGACCTCTTTGTTGCCGCTTTTTAAATCATGACTCAGGTCAGCCAATCGCTTGTTGACGGTTTCTAAATCTTTCAAAATTAATTCCGTTTCTAAAATTTCCTTTTCTAAAAGGGGGTCAACGCGGTCTAAGGTATTGATGATATTGGGATTTTTGAAGCAGCGCAAAAGATAGACAATAGCATTTACTTCGCGGATATGGGCTAAAAATTGATTGCCCAAACCTTCGCCTTGATGAGCGCCTTTTACCAAGCCGGCAATATCGATAAATTCAATGGTTGCATAGATTTTTTTATCTATTTTAAGTAATTGAGAGAGTTGGTCTACTCTTTCGTCTTTAACCGGCACTACACCCACATTAGGATCGATGGTGCAAAAAGGATAATTTTGGCGGTTAACCTCCTTTTTAGTTAAAGCCTCAAAAAGAGTGGATTTCCCCACATTGGGCAGGCCCACGATGCCTAAAGAGAGGTTCATAATGAAATTTTAATACATTTGACAGTATTGTGAAATTTCATTAGCCAGACCGGTATCATTACCTGTTAATTGACCCAGAAGCTGTGATTTTAAAACTTCGGGAGGAAAAAAGCAATCAAGGCCATGGCTTCCGGTTTCTGCACCTTCTGAACGCATTTGATAATGACATTTGCCATTGGCGAGGCCTAAAATTTCTAAGGTAACAGATTGATCGCTATTGGGGTCCTTAATCGTTACAGCGTCGTTTTGGCAATTGTTAAAAGAATTAGCGAAACGTAACATTTCATTTTGGGTTGGAGTACCAGTGGTATTAGTCGCTTCTGGGGCCCTCGCCGGTTTTTTCATCGCCACTAAAATAATCACAGCCAAAATTATAACACCAATGACCAAACCGATAATTATTTTTTTATTTTTCATTATAAAGATTATTTTATTTTTTCGACCTTTTAAACCAAAGGAACGAAGACAAAACCCGGATACTCTTCTTTTTGGTAAGTTGAATCGCCTTTCTTTTCTATTTTGACAATTGATTCTTTTACCGGCATGACGAGCCGGCCACCAATTTTTAATTGCTTTAAAAGGGTTTTGGGAATTTCTTCACCCGAGGCTCCTACCAAAATCTTATCATAAGGCGCTTCTTTTGGATAGCCCCCCTTGCCATCAAGACAAAATATTTCCACTATTCCCTTTTTAATAAAATTGTATTTTTTTACATTATTTTCGCCAAAAATTTTTAACTCCGGTATAATTTCTAGGCCTATAACCCTACCTGGCTGGGCCTCCTTTTTTGATTTAAAGGATTGATGGCTGACGAGATAACCTAATAAAGCGCTGGTCCAGCCCGAGCCAGAGCCAATATCTAAAATTTTCTCTCCGTATTGAGGGTCTAATAATTCCAGCATAAAAGCAACAACCAAGGGTTGGGAAATAGTTTGGCCGGCCATTAAAGGCAGGGCTTCATTTAGGTAGGCGTATTCTTTTTCTTCTGCTGGAACAAAATCTTCTCTTTTAATCTGATAGAACGCTTCAATTAAATGAGGCGATTTTAACCATCCCTCTTTTAACAATTGTTGGATTAAGAATTCATTACCGGACATTTATTCCGATGTTTTGCCGTCAAAATGCTCTTCGTCTGTTAAAGCTACTTCTTTGCTAGGATGAATAACACCATCGCGATGATGGGGCGGCGCATAAATGGTATAAAGCTTTAAGGGTTTTTCCGAAGAAAGATTAACGATGTTGTGTTGGCTACCAGCAGGCACAATAACTACCGAGCCATCACTAATTTCATATTCGTTACCGTCAATTATTGCTTTGCCTTGACCACTTTCAATTCTAAAAAATTGGTCAGTCTCAGGATGAACTTCTGAACCAATATCTTCGCCGGGCTTTAAAGACATAATTACCAGTTGGCAATATTTGCCGGTATAAAGCACTTGCCGAAAATTATTATTTTCCAAGGTTAATTTCTCAATATTAGCATTATAACCTTTCATTTTTATTTTTATTCAATTTAATTTATTAATGCGACCTTTCTTTAATGATAGCATACTAATTCAATTATTCATATCCTATCCTAAGGCTTTTCTCGGGCTTTTTCGAGGCCTGATAAGCAGGATAGAAAAATCCAACATCAAAGACCGATTAGCTTACAGCGATTACTTTTCCGGCCGTGATTTTAATTAATTCCTGGGCTGTTAATTTAAAAACAGCTTGCGGCGAGCCGGCAGCTGCCCAAATCTCTTCATAATGGGTTAAATCTTGATCAATAAAAGTGATGATTTTTTGAATATGGCCAAAAGGCGGCACACCGCCAATAATAAAACCGGTTTGCTCTAAAACAAAAGACGCATCTGCTTTTTCAATTGGTTCTCCTATTTCTTTGGCTATTTTTTCTTCGTTAATGCGGTTGGCACCGCTGGCAATAACCAAGATTGGTTTTTTGGTTCTTATCGTTTTAAAAATAATGGATTTGGCGATTTGACCCAGCTGACAGCCAATCGCTTTACTGGCTTCTTCGGCGGTTCGGGTATAAACCGGCAATTCTTTAATTTCAAAAGAAAGTTTAAATTGGTCCAAAAAATTTTGGAATTTGTTTCCTTTATTTGTTTGAGGCATTTTAAATTTAACTTTGAGGCAGATAGGTACCGCTTATCCAGATGAGCCACAGACTAATGACCAAAGCCAAAATCAGAAGGAAGATACCGACCAGGGGTTGCCGTTGATAAAAAGAACAAATTTTAGAGGTCCAACGGGGAAAAGCCAAGATAAAAATGCCTTTAAAGGTAGATAACCAGCCAAAAAGTGTCACCAATAAGCGCCAATCATTTTTCCAAACATTGCAAAGATTAATGGTGACTAAACCCAAAATTAAGGCCAGGTAGCCCCAAAAAGAAAGCAGGCCTTTATTTTCCACTAAATCGACCAATTCATTAATCCCCTTTTTGCCTTTTAAAAGATAAATAAGGCTAATAATGAAAATAAGGAGGCCCCAAAATTGGGCTAAGAAAATGCATAAAGCTAGACTATTCATAGGTTTTAATTTTAATAATTTTTTTCGACCTGATTCTATTTTATCTCTAAAATTTTTAAATAGCAAATATGGAGCCTTAAAGATTTTCTTGACGAAATGAATTAAATTGGTTAATCTTTAGATAGTTGTTTTAAAAAAATTAAAGGAGGAGAAAAGATGACAAGAAGGTTCTTCTTGGACATTCAGGAAGAAATCGAAGGGTTAAAGGAACAGGGGTATAAAGTATTAAATACCCCGTCCAATCTTTGGGTTTATGAAAAGATTGCTGTTGTTAATGGGGAGATGGATCCCCAGTTATTAGTTTTACAAAAGCAAGAGCTACAAAAGCGAGAGCAACTTCCACCTCACCTAAAAATCACCACGGTAATCGTCGAGCAGAACTCCCTCGGCATACTAGATATCTTAGAACAAAGTATTCCCCTCCCTTCCTCTTCCTACCTCCTTTTTAAACAAGAAAAAAATAAGAAAAAATAAAACATAAAAAATAAAAAAGCCCTGAAAAACCAGGGCTTTTAATTTAAAAAGTAAAAAAGCCAAAAAAGCCATTAAAAAAAGCTACCATCCTTCAGATTTAAGGCTGTAAAGCCATTAAATCCTCCGAAATGGTAGCAATACCATTATAGTACCCTTAAATTATTTGTCAAGTCCCCTCCCTTGGCTATGGTAGCAATGCCTTATAATGCCCTTACATTATTTATCATTTGGCCGTCATTGGCTAAAACCAAGGGATTGCCGGCCCAATTGATTTCTAAGGGGCCGGAGGCTATAACTTTAAAATTCAATCTTGCTACCTCGCTTTCATCTTCAAGGCCACCATTGGGCTTAACAACTGCAATTTCTATACTACCCTGGGCTGGATTTATTTCTTTGAAATAAATGGGAAAGGGTGAATGGCTAAAATCAATTGATTTTAGATATAAAGTATCGGTTGAATAAGTTAAGTTAGCTCCAACAGCATTGATATTATTCTGGCTATCGCTTTGAATTTTTAAAAATACAGAAAATTCATCCCCTACCTCGTGGTTTGGTTTAGCGAAGATTTGCACAATCATTAACGCTTGATGGTTTTTATAAGGGCCGTAAATTTTAGCCAAACCAATTTCCGTATATTTTTCGTTTAAGATATTGGCTCGATGACTGGCTGATAAAAGCCAGGCCTTAACCACTGCTTCTGGTGTTTGATAATCTACAGCCAAGTTTTCACCCGCTGTCGCGTAGTGATATCCGGCTTTTTCAATCCAGTGCCAAGGCGAAATACCTTGGGGGCTGTAATGGTCAAAATAATTATTTTTTACCATATCTTCCGCCTTGAGTTGCGCGGCTTTGTTTAAAAGAGAGTTAATTTTTAAAGGTTTTAAATTATGGTCTTGGCGTTCTTTATTGGTTAAATCAAAGATTTTTTGGAGAAATTCATCGTCAAAATTATTCTCTTCGTTTTCAAAGACCAATGATAATTTAGCGCTAACCGAAGAAGCGCTTGATTTTATGATCGAATTATCAACAGCCAGTTCATCGAAAACCGTCAATTTTTCTGTCTCCGCTGTCCAGCCATTAGACAAATCAACCTCTTTCGCTGAACCGACGAGAAACGTGAAACACCAAAAAACCGGTATAACTATCAATAAGGCAATTTGTTTTCGCAACATAAAAAGAGTTCAAATGGAAGCTTTGAACTCTTTTTAAGGCCAAAAAATCTTTTAAGAAATAAAGTTTCCTAAAAGAATAAATGGCCGGTTACGCCATTGGCTCACCATAGTCCCAGGCGTCCAGATACAGGACTACGGGTCAAAGCCTCCATTTATTCTTACGTTATTAAATTAAAAAAGACCTTTTGTGAAGGCCTGAATTACAAAATCTTTGTGACCGGTTACGCCATTGGCTCCTTGCAATCCAGGCGTCCAGATACAGATTGCAATTCATCGCCTTCACTGTATTTAATTATATTCTTTCTTTGATATTTGTCAAGGCCCCTTCCCTTTTTAGGAATTGGTTTTAGTCCTCTTTTATCTCTATTTCTTTTCTGTCTTTATTTAAAAAATCAGTAGTGAGTTTGGCTGAACAATATTTTTCTAATAACTGAGCCAATTCGTCTCTAGCTTCTTTAAGATAATTACGAGGAACAGGACTAATACCATCAAGATTAACCACTATTTTCTTTGAGGTTGGATTAATTTTTGTAAAATCGCCGTTGCGCCAGTTCCATCTTCGGCACATTACATTGAGGGTTTTATCGTCAAAATAGATTACCTCGCCTACCTCCGGTTTCTCTTTTTCTTCTTTGCCTAAGGGTATAAAAATTTCATTTCCTTTTGAAAATCCCAATTTTAAATTGCCTTCGATTTTTTCAATATCATCGCCGCCGCACGGCACCAAATATTTTATAGAAATATAATTAAATAAAGCCACGACCGAATTAATAAAAGGAAGATGCTCCCCTTTTTCTATTCTTTTTAGCAACGATTTGATTGATGGCGGAAATTTATTGGGATTAGAGCCAAAAGCTTTATGGATTTTATCCCACGCCTTTACATAGTCATGCTCTATTAAATTCTGACCAGCCCTCTTTTTAATTTCATTATCTAAGAGCTCTTGAATTTGGTCGTTTAAAACGGCGTTATTAATATCGCTGATTAAAATTACCCCTCGGCAAAAATCGGGATAGCGGCTAAAGATTGCCTCGTCAATAATGATTTTCTTCATAATTATCCAATCTAACGATTGAAAAGGAAAAAATCAAGAATAATCCTTTGGTAATTGCATTTTTATATTTTTATTCCTTTTTCAGTTTTAGCCTGATATTTTAAGCCGCCAGCAATTTAAATTTCATTTTCCCATTCTCGCCTTTGATTTCTTAAAGTGATAATGATGGGCCTTGCAGGGCAAGCGGCTCGGTCTTAAAATTTTGATATTTCTAATTTTTTGCCTTTGATTGATAATTGATTTTTTCATTCTATCAATTTCTTAAAATTTTAATTTCTTTTTTCGTGAGGTCAATAAGCCGCGATGGCTTTTTCCGCCGCTCGCCTTGGCTATAATAGAAAACCTGGTCTCTAAAATATTTTTTCGCTTCCCTTAAATTAACTGCCGGCTTTTTGCCTTCCCAATTGGCGCTGGGTGCTACTAACGGACCGCTGATTTTTAATAGCCGAATCAATTTTTTGTCTTTGGGCAAGCGCAGAGCCAATGTTTTAGTGCCTCGGTGAAGATACTCAAATTTTTTAGAAGGACATTTTAAAACCACACTCACCTTTCCGGGCCAAAATTTGTTCAAAAATTTCTTTTGCCAGCTTTCTAATTTGATTCCTAATCGGTGCAAATCATCAAAAGACGATATTAAAACAATCATTGGTTTTCGCGGGTCCCTTTTTCTTAACTGATAAATTTTTTCCACCACCTCTTTTTTAAGGGCTGAACCGCAGAGGCCGTAAATCGTATCAGTGGGGATAACACCAATAGCGCCTTCTTTTAATAAAAGAGCGGCTTTTTGCCAGGCCTGATTTAAACTTCCTTTATAGCCGCCAACCTCATTATTATTTTTAATTACCCGATGGCAGGGAATCCGGGGATTGGTATTTTTAGCCATTAAATTAGCCACCGCCCTGGCTGCTTTCTCGTTTCCGGCTTTTTTAGCCACTGCTTTATAACTCAAAAACTTTCCTGCTGGAATTTTTTCCACTACTTTTAGCGCTTTTATTGCCCAATTCATTTCTAAAAATCTTAATTTTAGCCCGTCTATATAATATTATCATAACCCTTCAGGTTTTTAAAAAACAAGGCTGATTTTTCATCAGCCTTGTTTTAAAACACTAAACAGCTCAAATCAGCTCCTTATTTCTTTTTCTTAAAGAAGATAAGATAGAGAGCGCCGCCAATGACAATAATTCCAACTAGCACCCAAATCCAGGCCTGTGAGCCGCCACTTACCGTTTCTTCTGAAGTGGTAGTTTCCTCAACCGCCTCTGTCGCCTCTGTACCTGTTGGTTCAGTTTCTTCGGTAGTGGTCGGCGCAGTTATTTCTGTTTCCGGCGTAGTGGTTGATTCGCCTAACACCGTTCCGCTTTCTCCTAAACCAATAATATTGCCGCCTACGCATTGGATGGAA
>Ga0078972_1005013_pt1 | contig 34657 bp, 38 predicted proteins | sample YelNatPaOPGAMG01_FD_67568 | JGI IMG/M metagenome (GOLD analysis project Ga0078972, IMG submission 67568) | Hot spring thermophilic microbial communities from Obsidian Pool, Yellowstone National Park, USA - OP-RAMG-01 (SPADES assembly) (version 2) | ecosystem: Environmental > Aquatic > Thermal... | reverse complement strand
GCCAAAAATTTGCCCACGATTGGGCCGGATTACAAGTGGACCAATGAAGACCAAGCATACGCTCAGATGGGAGATTACATTACTAGCCCCCAAAACTCATTACCTAATATCTATTTTCCTTTCCGTTCTTTGTTTACCGGTCGCAGTCCTAGGGAAGTGGATTTTGAAATTACAGAAACAGCTGACGCTTACATTTTAACTAAACAACTGCCACCTGATCTGAGGAATTATAAATTAAAATTACCTGATTCCGATGGCAAAGAATTGCTTTGGCTTAATCCTCAAGATTTTTCGGATTTTAAATATTTAATTCCGCGGGCCACTAAAAGTGAAGATAAAGTAGAGGTCATAGTGCCTAAAGTTGGTGGTTATTTTTCAGCGGAGTTTAATCCCAAAGCCATTAAGTTAGCCGCCGCTGATGGTCAAACTCAATCTCAGGCTTTCTGGCAAGAAAATCTTCTGCAAAAATATGGCTATTTGATTAAGATTGAGGCTAAAAATATTCAAGGACAAAGTTTGCTTTTTTGGTTGGAGGATTTGACCGCCAAGAGAGCTGATTTGGAACTTTATTTACCTCATTCTTTGCCTAATACTGCCAAAGGCAAGCTGGAAACATATTATTTAATTCAGCCGCCCATGAATCCAGCGGGTTTGGGTTATGCTTTTCATTTTGACAGTGTTTCCTTTGGCCGAGAGCGAACAGAAAATGAACTGGGACAGGTAACAGTAAACCTTTTGCCGTATCAATTTTTAACCGGACTGGCTCTAGTTTCACCGGAAAATTCTACTCTTGAGTCGCTGGCAAAAAAAGCTCAGTTTAGTCAACCTGAAGCAGTTTTCCATCCCAACCCTAGTCTATACGAAGTTGAACTGACAAAATTGCCAGAAAATTCAACTTTGGTTTTATCTCAATCATTTCATTCAGGTTGGAAAGCGTATTTTATCGATAATTCAAAATTCAAAATTCAAAATTCAAAATTAGTAAGTTTTTTGGCTCCAATTTTAGGAAAAGAAATTAAAGAGCATGTTTTGGTCAATAACTGGGAAAACGGTTGGCAGTTAAATCAGTTCAAAGTTCAAAATTCAAAGTTCAAAGTTATTTTGATTTTCTGGCCGCAATATTTGGAGTATTTTGGCTTGGCTCTTTTGGTGGTTGCGGTTGTGACGCTTCTTTGGAGACAAAAGACTTATGACAATTCTGAAAAATAATCCTTAATAATTGACAAATTGAGATTTTTGTTCTTTTTAAGCTAGCGTGATAAGCGAAAAAGGGGTATACTGTCTTTATGTTTTTAACCGCCCTAATTTTTTTATTGATTCTTTCCGTGATGGTTTTTGTCCATGAATTGGGGCATTTTTTAATGGCTAAAAGAGCGGGGATTGCTGTTGAGGAATTTGGTTTCGGCTTGCCGCCGCGAGTTTGGGGGAAAAAAATCGGGAATACTCTTTATTCTCTTAATGCCTTGCCCCTTGGCGGTTTTGTGAAGCTGTACGGAGAAGACGGAGAAGAGGATCGATCTCAAATTCAGAAGACCGAAATTAAAGGAAGGGCTTTTTATGAAGCCAGCCTTTGGCAGAGATTAAGAGTTTTATTGGCTGGAGTATTTATGAATTTGGTTTTGGCCATTGTTTGCTTTTCCGTGGTTTATTATTCCTTGGGAATTCCCACTTATACTGGCAAGGTAATGGTGACGCAGTTTGCAGAAGGTTCTGCGGCTCAGGCGGCTGGGTTAAAAGTTGATGATATTATTGTGACCGCCAAAGGTGAGAAAATAACGCGGGCAGCTCAATTAAGCCAAATCGCTCAGGCAAATATTGGCCAGCCGCTAACATTGGAAATTCAGCGCGGAGAAACGCCCTTAGTTATTACGGTAACTCCGCGGGCGGTGCCGGCAGAAAAAGCGGGCTTGGAGGGGCCCTTGGGAGTTTATATTAGTGATTCTGTCTTGAGTAAAAACTATCCTTTTTGGCAAATGCCTTTTTTGGGGGCCAAAGAGGGTTTTAAGGAGTCAATTGCTTGGGGCGGCCGAGTGCTGGCCGGCTTGCGGAGTTTGATAGTGACCGCGCTGGTTAAAAAAGAAGTTCCACGAGATGTGGCCGGACCGATTGGTATGTTTCAATTAACCGGCCAAGCGGCAGAAGGAGGTCTTTTAGCCCTTATTAGTTTAACTGGTATTTTGTCGGTCAATTTGGCGATTATGAATGTTTTACCCTTGCCCGCTCTTGATGGCGGACGATTAATCTTTTTAGGATATGAAGCGGTAACGCGCCGGCGCCCAAATCCTAAAGTAGAAGGTTGGGTGAATATGCTAGGCATGGCCTTTTTGCTCGGTCTCATGGCCCTGATTTCTCTGAACGATATTTTAAGAATTGTGAGGAAGTAGAAATTTATTTGAGAAACTTGATTTTTCTCCTTTGCTTATCTATGATAAAGCTGTAAAGAGTATTTAATAAAACAGGAGGAAAAATGGAAGATTCAGCAGAAATGCAAAAGGAAATTCAAAAAGAGGGAGCCCGAGCGATTGGCAGAGAAATAATGACTGTTTTGGGAGCCAAAATTTATCCGAATGAAAAAGAAAAAATGGAAAAAAGAGATCAGCGATTGGCAGAATTGGCCGAACGTGTCCAAGATATTGGAAAAGAAGCGGTGCTAAGTGCTTTACAACGGGACTTGAGCGATATGCTGAGCGAAAATAGTGAAATATTGAATGAAGTGAGAAATGACCTTTTTAAGTCAATGGAATTACCTCTTAAGGTTCAGGGTCCGATTGGACGACAATGGGGAGAGCAAATTACGGATTTGCTTTATGAAGAGAGGAGTGCGGTTAACAGATTTTTTGAGGAAACTTTTGACGGAAGAATAGGGCTTGTTTGTCAGGCAATAGGTTTTGTTCGGGGTGTTGGTCTCAAGTCTTCGAATTAAATTCAGTTAAAACTAATTTTCTAATGGTATCCGAGAGCATCGAATAAAAGCAAAAAGAATAAGAAGCAAGTAGGGTAAATTGTGGTAAAATTGGTTGGTGAATAAGATAACCGCTGAAAAAATTTTTAAAGAGATTACCGCCGCCAAGAGAATTCTTTTGGCCTTGCATGTTTCTCCAGATGGTGACAGTTTAGCCTCGGTTTTGGCTATGCGCTTGGTTTTGCGCCGTCTAAAAAAGAAGGTCAGTTTAATTTCTTACAGTGCTTTCAGTCCTCGATTTACCGCTTTGCCAGGTGCTGAAGAAATTGAGATTGCCGATTTTGCCAAAATAGATTTTCACCGCTTTGATTTGTTTCTTTCTTTGGATACGGCTCAAGAAACTAAGATTACCCGCAGTTCTTATCCTCAGTGTTTTCCGTCTCATTTTAGGATTATTAATATTGATCATCATGTTACCAACACTCGTTTTGGCCAAATTAATCTGGTGGAGAAAAAGAGTTCTACGAGTGAAATTCTTTATCAGCTTTTTCATTATTGGCAGATTAAAATTGATAAAAAACTGGCTCAATTACTGCTTTTAGGCATTTTAACTGACACGGGCTGTTTTCAATATTCGGAAACGACTGCTGAGACATTGCAGGCGGCGGCTGATTTAATGAAAAAAGGCGCTTCGCTGGCAGAAATAGTTTTGCTTCATTACCGTTCTTATGACTTTAAAACTTTGAAATATTGGGGGCGGATTTTGGACAATATGCAATTGGATTCAAGCGGCCAGTTTGTTTGGTCAAAGGTTAGTCAAGAAGAAATGGAGGAATTAGGGGTAACTCCAGCGGAGATTGAAGGAGCTTCCAGTTTGTTTGCCCCCATTACTTTAGGGACAGAGTTTGGTATAATTATGAATGATGAAGGAAATCAGGTTCGGGTTTCTTTAAGATCGCGAGCCGATTTTGATGTTTCTCAAATTGCAGTTTCTTTTGGCGGCGGCGGTCATCAGCAAGCGGCCAGTTTTAGTTTGGCCATGCCGTTGGCAGAAGCAGAAAAACTGGTTTTAGAAACAGTTAGAAAGTACATTAAATAGTTAATTCGAAATTCGAAGCTAAAAATAACATTTAAAAACTGTTTTGCATTTTGAGTTTTTAAGCAGAAAGGTGGTGTTCTTTTATTTATTATGGCAACTATTGTTAAAAAGCAGCCTGGACAAACCGATGATCAATTAATTGCTCAATTCAGAAAAAAAGTTTTGGCCGATGATATTATCGGCGAGCTTAAAAAAAGAGAATTTTATATTAAGCCGTCGCGGGCCAGATACGAAAAAATGAAGAAATTACGGAAAGGGAGTCGGTGATAAAAACCGAAAAAATGCTGAAAAATAACCTTGAGCAACAGATGAAAGAAGCCTTAAAGGCCGGTGATCAAATTCGACTGTCAACTTTAAGGCTTCTTTTGGCGGCCATTAAAAACGAAGAGATTGCTCAGGGCCGTGAAGCCACAGACGAAGATGTGGTGACTGTAGTGCGGCGGCAAATGAAACAAAGGCGCGAGTCAGTGGAAGCTTTCCGTCAAGCCGGCCGAGAAGAGTTGGCCCGAAAAGAAGAAGCCGAATTGGCTATTTTGAACACATTTGTTCCTCAGCAACTTTCAGAAGAAGAAATTCGTCAGATAGTCAAGGAGGTTTTGGATCAACTGCCGGAAACGGAAAGAAATAATTTTGGTCGAGTGATGGGAGCAACGATGAGCAAGGTAAAAGGCAAGGCTGACGGGAATTTGGTCGCAAAAGTTGTTAAAGAACTTCTGGGCTGAATTCAAATTCAAATTTTAAGTTTTAAATTTTAATTCAATTTTCAATGTTTAAATTTTTAAATTTGATTTAAAATTTGGATTTTAAAATTTAAAATTACGAAGTTGATATATTTTAATATTAGTAATTGACAGTTGACACTGGATGTCTAATTTCGTTTTAATTTCTTCAGGCAGTCAATATCCGGTGAACCGAAAAAAGATACGGGAAACGGTTGAGCGTTATTTGGCTCAGAAGGGAATTGAGGAGGCAGAAGTTTCAGTGGCGATTGTGGGCAATCGGAAGATGCAGGAGCTGAATCGCCGCTGGCGGGGATTGAATGAACCAACCACCGTTTTAACTTTTGCCTTAGAAGAACCAAGAGATGAAGAAGGGATTTTGCGAATTGGCGATATTGTAATTTCATACCCGCAAGCTCAATTGATTGCTCAGGAAGATAATCTTTCCATGGATGAGGCAATCGAAAAATTGCTGATTCATGGTCTTAACAATTTGCTAGGCGATCATCAAAATGAGCACGACTTTTTATCTCAAATATCGGCCGCAAAACTTTCAAGAACTGGATAGCGCTGATGTTCGGGAGGAATTAGAAAAAATCTTCAAATCAGATAAATTTCCTCATGCCTTTTTATTTTCTGGCCCTCGTGGTATTGGAAAAACTTCTTCGGCTCGTATTGTTGCCAAGGCAGTCAATTGTTTAAACCGAAAAGGTTTTGAGCCTTGCAATCAGTGTGAGAGTTGTCTTTCTATCACTCAAGGGACGAGTATGGATGTTTATGAAATTGATGCCGCGAGCAACCGCGGTATTGATGACATAAAAGAACTACGCGAAAAGATAAAACTGGCCCCAACATCTTCAAAGTATAAAGTATATATTATTGATGAAGTGCACATGCTGACCACCGAAGCCTTTAATGCTCTTTTGAAGACTCTTGAAGAACCGCCGAAGCATGCCATTTTTATTTTGTGCACAACCGACCCCGAAAAATTACCCAAAACGATTATTTCCCGCTGTACGCGGATTAATTTTAAAAGAGCGAGCAATCGCGAGATTGTTGAACGGCTGAAAAGGATTTGTCAGGAAGAAAAACTTGACTACGAGGAAGAGGCCTTAAAAGAAATTGCCAGAATGGCTGATGGCGGATTTCGAGATGCGGTAAAAAATTTGGAACAGGTATCTTTAGGGGGGAAAGTCAGTTTGGCCGAAGTTCAAAAAGTTGCTGGTCTTTCGCGTAATTTTGTTGTAGATGATTTTTTGGGTTTACTAAAAGAAAAGAAAACTAAAGAGGCGTTAAACTGGATTAATGAAGCCGCAGATCAGGGAATTAACTTGCGGACGCTGGTGGAGGAAATTCTAGAAAAACTACGAGTGATTATGTTGGAAAATTTTGGTTTGAAGGCGGAAGAAAAAGAAGGAACCATCAGTTTTAACGCTCAAGAGCTGAAGATTTTAATCGAACTTTTTTCGCGCGCCTTTTTCGAATTACGTTCAGCGGTAATTCCACAGTTGCCGCTGGAAATTGCGATTATTGAGTGGTGCGAAAATCAATTCAATATTCAAAATTCAAAATTAAAAATTGAGGAAGATGAAGAAAAAGAAAAGGGGTCGGGTGAAAAAAATGGTGCTTCAACACCGCCAGTTAAAGGAAACGCTGGTGAAAAAGATTCGCCTGTTTCGGCGGCGCCGACCTTGTTTACGATTGAATATGTTTTGGCTAAGTGGCCGGAAATTTTGGAAAGAGTAAAACCCATGAATCACTCGGTTCAGGCTTTTTTGAAAGCGAGCCGGCCGCTAGCTTGTGAGGGTGATCGATTAATTTTGGAAGTCTTTTATAAGTTTCATAAAGATCAACTGGAATCGGAAAAATGCCGCCGGATTTTTGAAAAAGCGGCCAGTGAGGTTTTAGGAAGCCCAGTTAAGCTTAAATGCAGTTTAAGTGAGAATTCTCGTCAAGGTCCAAAGCCTTTGCCGAAAATTGAGGAATATATTCCCGAAACGCCCCTTTCGAAGAAAAAATCTTCGGTTTCTGCGACGAGGATGGACTCGCAGAAAAATCCAGATGATGATATAATCAGACTGGCGGAAGATATATTCAACAAAGGTTCAATAAATTAAAGCCGAATATCGAATTTCGAAATCCTAAACAAATTTCAAATTCAAATTTTTAAATTTTTAAACATTAGGATTTTGGAAGTTAAGACACTGTTTCGAATTTCGAATTTTATTTTTAAGGAGGTAAAATGAACAATCCATTTGGCAAATTAGGTGATTTGAAAAAAATGCGCGATCAAGCTTTGGCGATTCAAAAACAGCTGTCGCAGGAGAAAATTGAAATTAACGAAAGCGGCGTGCGCATTGTCATTACTGGTGATCAAAAAATTGAAGAATTTGAAATCCAGGGTATCAAAAATGATTTAGTGCGCGATCTTTTGAACAAAGCTATTAAAAAATCACAGGAAATGGCCGCCAAAAAACTTCAAGAAATGACCGGTGGTCTTCAGGGACTTTTAGGAAATAAATAAATTGCTCAAATTTTCTTAAGTTTGGCTTTATTTTGTAGTAAAATCAAGGAATGCAAATACCCAAGCCAGTCAAAGATTTAATTGAATCATTTGAAAAACTGCCGGGTATTGGTCCAAAAACTGCTCAGCGATTGACTTTTTATTTGCTTCATGTGCCGCAGGGAATGCTGGAAGAGTTTGCCTCAGCTTTAGTTAATTTAAAAAAGAACACTGTTTTGTGTTCTCTTTGTCATAATGTTGCTGAAACCGACCCTTGTCATATTTGCGCCAGCCAGACTCGCGATCATAGTGTGATTTGTGTAGTGGAACAACCACTGGATGTGTTAGCCTTTGAACGTGGGGGAAAATACAATGGCGTTTATCATGTTTTGCATGGGGCAATTTCTCCCCTTAATAATATCGGGCCGGACGAGATTAAGATTAAAGAATTGATAAAGAGAATTCAAGAAAATGCCAAAATTAGCGAGGTAATTTTGGCGACTAATTCCAATATGGAGGGCGAAGCGACGGCGATGTATATCGCGCGTGAGTTAAAAGCTCAAAGTGCAAAGTTAAAAATTACCAGATTGGCACATGGATTACCGATTGGCGGCGATGTTGAATACGCTGACGAGGTTACCCTGCAACGAGCGATGGAAGGAAGAAGAGAATATGGGGAGTGATTACAGTTTACTGATTAATGATTTCCATTTATAATGGAAAATATATGAATAAAGGAATAGTGAGTGATGTTTTTGAAACTCTGGGCGGAGTGGCCCAGGGAACGGGAAAGCAGGCTACTGCTCAAGTAAAAAAAATGGGTGAAGATGCGGCGGAAGCTTTGGGAGTTAAGCCGCCAGTGACCGAGTCTTTGGAAAAAATTAATCCGGCGGCTCATAACGAAGATCAGTACCAGAAAATTGACAAAGCCGCTAAACAAAGGGCGGCAGCCAATTACAAGCAGATTTTGGCAGAAATTAGACAGCTTCAGCACAAAAGAGAAGAGGAGAAGCAGGCTTACCGAGCCGGTCCTGGTGGTCAAAAAGCGGAAACAGCGGTAATTAAACAATTAGAAGTAGCCCAACAGCCTAAAGCAAAACTGGAAAAAACTCCGGCAGAAACGGAAAAGGAAAAACTGCCGCCATTGCCGGTTAAGCAGGCTTCGCGTAAAACAGAAATGTTCCGGGGCGCTTCCGGTTAGAAACAATTGCTTGAAAAAAGAGATAAAAAGAATTATTTTATCTTCATTATTGTTAAAAATAATCCATTTTTGAAGGAAGGCTATTGACATTATGAAAATAGAAGCGCAAGATGGTAATACCAATAGAGATTTTAAGAAAAAAAATATGGCGGAAGGGAGTGATAAAGAAGATCAAAGAGTAATAGATATAATTCGCAAACGCTTAGAAGGAGGATTGCTGGTTGGCAGTTCCGAGCTAGAGGAGAATCGATTACCCCGTTGTTATGATGTTCAAGAATTTCTAACTTATCTTCGAGAAACAGATGAGTATAAAAGGGCGGTAAGGCTAAGAGAAGAAGAAATTTTATCTAGAAGGCCTGGTATATCTTTTGCTCCCGAAGAAATTAAAGCAAGTTTTGAAGCAACTCCTACATTTTGGGAAATGCTTTTAAATTTTGGCCAAGACGTACTTCATCTCTCTTATCGAGAAGCCGACTACCCCAAAGAATTTACTGAACCAATGAATGTTTATTTAAATATTGTTAGAAAAGGATTGACCGGTGGTTTGCAAGCCGATCCAGATTTGATTAGAGAAAGTGATAGTGAACGTTGGTCTGCTCATTCAAAAGCGGCCAGATTTTTTGTTAGTCAAGGATTAACTGAAGATATGCGAACAGCCAGATGTTTAATTCGTTTGTTAATGATAGATCGAGGGATAGAATATATTCACGATGCCAGACTTTCGATTCAGAGAAACAGTGTTGGTTTAACTATCAATGAAGACGCGGCGGCAATTTCTCAGGCAACTGCCCGCGCAGTTAGAGATCGCTTTTTGTCAGCTCATCCTCAAGCGGAATTTGTTGATAGAGGTTTGTATATTGATGCTCCAGCATTACGCCCAAATTCATTAACTCGTGATCCTGAAAATAATAGAGTTCTAAATAGGAAAATCAATCGAATGGACTCAAATCCTTACTGATGTCTTGCTTCTTTTTGTTTGGTTATTGACCAGTTCTTATTAGATTTTAACCCATGAAGAGGGTTCGTTATTTACCTCAATATTTAACGGCTTGTCGTTGCTCTCAGTGTTTGGTTCAGGATAAAAGTATTTGTGCTAAAGAGGAAATTAGAGAAATTCGGGAAAAAATTGATCCATTTGAGGGTTTGCCCCCGCCAGTTCAAACACCGCAGATTTATTGCTCCCGCGGTCGAGCAAATTGTTTAGATTTGGATTTTAATCAGAAATGCGCCTGCCCGACTTGTCCAGTTTGGGCCGAAAATGGCTTAGGGGGGCGCTATTATTGTCATAATGGCAGTGCAGATATGATTGGCTAATAAAGTAATAATTATTACATTTTAGCTTCTATAAGAATTAAATTCTTCATGATATACTTTGAATATGAGGCTTAGACTCTATAACACTTTAACCCGCCAAATTGAGGAAATAATTCCCGCCAAACCGCCAGTAGTCAAAATGTATTCCTGCGGCCCGACAGTATATGACTACGCTCATATTGGCAATTTGCGAACCTATATTTTCAATGATTTGCTCAAAAGAACTTTACTTTATTTGGGTTATAAAGTCATTCATGTCATGAATTTGACCGATGTGGATGACAAAACGATTAAAGCCTCACAGGCGGAAGGCCTTTCTTTGAGGGAATATACTGACCGCTATATTGCTATTTTCTTTGAAGATTTAGAAAAATTAAATATTCTTAAGCCAGAGATAACTCCTAGAGCTACCGACCATATTGCCGACATGATCAAAATGATTCAGATTCTTATGGACAAGGGTTTAGCTTATCGAGGAAATGATGGTTCAATTTATTATGACATTGATAAATTTCCTAATTATGGCCGGCTTTCCGGTATAACTTATGTTAAAGGGTTAAAAGCTGGAGCAAGAGTGAGTGCGGATGAATACGAAAAAGAACAAGTGGCGGATTTTGCTCTTTGGAAAGCTTATCAACCGGAAGATGGTGAGGTTTTTTGGGAGTCGCCTTTTGGCCGCGGCCGGCCGGGCTGGCATATTGAATGCTCCGCGATGAGTACTAAGTATCTCGGTGAGAGTTTTGAACTGCATACCGGAGCAGTGGATTTAATTTTTCCACATCACGAAAATGAAATTGCTCAAACAGAGGGAGCTACCGGCAAGCCATGGGTTAAATATTGGGTTCACGGAGAACATCTTTTGGTTGAGGGACGAAAGATGTCTAAATCTGCCGGCAATTTTTATCGTTTATCAGATTTAATTAATCGGGGTTTTAAACCATTGGCCTTTCGATATTTGGACCTAACTGCTCATTATCGCCAAAAACTGAATTTTACTTGGGAAGGTTTGCAGGCGGCGCAAAATGCCTTAGACCGGCTTTATCAGACGGCGGCAACACTTGAGGCGGGGGAAGGAAAGCCTGATTTAGTTTGGCGACAGAAATTTACTGAGGCGATTGCCGATGATTTAGGGATACCCCAAGCTTTGGCGGTAGTTTGGGAAATGCTAAAAAGTCCGCTTTCTGATCCGGAGAAGTACACTTTGCTTTTAGAATGGGATAATGTGTTAGGATTGGATATTGAGAAGACTATAAAATTGCAAAAAACCACAGAAATATCTGAAGAAATTAAAAAATTAGTGGAAGAAAGACAAAAATTAAGAAGCGAGAAGAAATTTGCCGAAGCAGATGAGGTGAGAAGAAGAATTGAAGAAGCGGGTTTTTTAGTCGAAGATACTCCGGCTGGCCCCAAAATAAAAAAAGCTTGAATTTCACTTCTTGTTTCATTCACCACTGAATCTTTACCTCTGTCATGTTAGTCTGGAAGCAGACTGATTTTCCCAGAAAAATTTCATCCCTTGGAATTTATTTTTTAGTTTCAAGGAGGGAGGTGAGAAAATGAAAGTAAATATCCATGTGGATTTGGCTCCTAAAGCAGTGAGAGTTTTGGTTGACGGGGTGGATCAGGAAACGGCAGTTGATGTTGGGGTGGCGGTGCCGGAAGAAGTTTATCACAGCGAGCCAGCGGCAGAAATGCCAGTGCCGATGACAGAAACTGTTGAGGAAACACCAACTGCCCCGGTGGAAGAAGAAAAATCAGCGGAGGAAAAATAAGTGTCATGGCCTGCCCAAAGAATCCCGATATTATATCGGGATTCTTGTGGTTGAGGTGTTAAAATAGAAAGGAATGAAAAAACCTAAAGTGGTGGTTATTGGCGGTGGAACAGGTACTTTTACCGCTCTTTCGGGTTTGCGTCAACATCCAGTGGACTTGGCAGCTGTTATTTCCATGGCGGATAATGGCGGCAGCAATCGAATTTTAAGAGATGAATTTGGCATTTTACCTACTTCTGATATTCGTCAGGCATTGGTGGCTTTAGCCGACGATGCCGGCGAGCGGGAAATTTTTCGTCAACTTTTTGCTTACCGTTTTCATCAGGGAACAGGCATTGCCGGCATGACTTTTGGCAATTTATTCATGGCGGCCTTAACGGACATTTTAGGTTCGCAATTAAAAGCGATTGAAGAAACTGCCAAGATTCTTCATATCAAGGGCAAGATTTATCCTGTAACCTTGGAAGAAGTTCAACTTTTGGCGCGATACGAAAATGGACATCAAGTGGTGGGCGAGCATAATATTGACGAACCCAAGCATGATGGTCGATTAAGAATTGTGGAAATGCAGACTATTCCTCAGGTAAAAGCTTATCCGAAAGCCTTGCAGGCAATTAAAGAAGCTGATTTAGTGGTTTTAGGGCCTGGAGATTTGTATACGAGCATTATTTGCAACTTATTAATTGAGGGCGTTCCCGAAGCTTTAAAGCAAACTCGCGCCAAAGTGGTTTTTGTGGTTAATTTAATGAGCAAATATGGTCAGACTTATAATTTTACGGCTCAAGATCATGTTTTGGAAATTGAAAAATATTTGGGTCGAGGAGTGCTGGACGCGGTTTTGATTAATAATAATGTTAATTTTCCGCGCGAAGTTTTAAGGCGCTATCAAGAAGAAAATGCCCTGCCGGTAAAGGATGATTTGACTACTGAAAAAATTCGGGTAGTCAGAGCTGATTTACTTTCGGAATTAGTTTATGAAAAAGCCAAAGCCGACAAGCTTCACCGTTCTATTATTCGCCATGATCCGCAAAAACTGGCCAAGGCCCTAATTGATCTGGTTTAGTCTCCGCTGCCGGTTCGCGGTGTTTGCGTGATTTCTATTTCAAAAGGAGTGGGGGAAGGTGAAAGGGTGGGAGGTTCTGGCGTTTCTGTGGGAATGGGAGTTGGAGTGACGGTGAGAAGAGGCGTGGGAGAAATCGGCCCCTGACCTAAAATGAAAAAGCGGACAAGCAAATAAATGACAGCCGCGACAATTAAAGAAATAATCAACCAAATCCACCAAGGACGATTTTCTTTTGACGGCGGGCCTTTGAGAATTTGCTCTGGATTCTGATTTTCCATCAGTCAATTTAAAAAACAAAAGTTTAAAATTTTGGCAAATTGTCAGTAAAAAACAAGTAAGGCGTATAATAGAAATTTGGTGAAAAATTTATCTTTGGTTTTTATGGCTTTGATTTTAATTGGGGTGGGGATTGTTTTGGGCCTTTTGCGTCACGGAGGAGTTTTTCCTTTTGATTTGGTTTTTAGCCAGTTTTTACAAGCCCATCAGCCCCAATGGCTTTTATTTTTTAATCTTTTTATCTCTGGTTTTGACTTTTTTCTTTTACCGTTAGCCTTAGCTCTTTTTCTATTAAAAAAGAAAAAATATCCTAAAGAAGCAATTTTAATTTTAGTGTCTGGTTTTTCGTTTGTTTTAGTCTCTTTAATGAAAAGGGGTTTTAGTTTACCTTGTCCGGCGCCGCCGGCAGTAAAACTCCTTTTTTCTTTTGCTCGCCAAAGGACAGCTTGTTATCCGTCGGGACATGTTTTTGATTATGTTGTCTTTTTTGGCTTGTTGATTTGTCTGCGACGGAGAATTTTTCAGTCAATTTGGCTGCAACAGGCAATTTTTGGTTTAGGCTTGTTTTTAATTACCTTGGTGGGAATTTCAAGGATTTTTTTGGGCGCGCATTGGTTGACCGATGTGCTTGGCGGCTATTTTTTGGGTTTAGGTTGGCTGCTGATATTATGCTTTCTTAAAAAATTAAAAGATTAAATTATTTTAAACAGGATTGAGGTATTGCTTAAACCAATTGGCGGCCAAACGGGCGACTTCTTCCAGTGCGCCCGGTTCTTCAAATAAATGCGTTGCTCCAGGAATGATTTCTAGCTTTTTTTCAGCTGGAATTTTTTCGAGCGCTTCCTGATTTAATTCCAGAATCAGCTCGTCATTTCCGCCAACAATGAATAAGACCGGAGATTGAATTTTGTCTAAAACTTCCAAAGCTAAATCTGGCCGGCCGCCTCGTGAGACAATCGCGGCAACCTGCGGGCCTAGAAAAGCGGCGGCGCGCAAAGCCGAAGCGGCACCAGTGCTGGCGCCAAACAACTCAATTTTTAATTTTTGTGTTTCTGGAGATTTTTTGACCCAATTTATGGCCAAAAGCAAACGATCGGTTAATAGATCGATATTAAAGCGGTTTTCATAAACCTCATCTTCTTGAGGGGTGAGCAAGTCTAAAAGTAAAGTGGCTAGATTATGTTCTTGCAAAACTTTGGCAACAAAATTATTGCGAGGACTGAAGCGGCCGCTGCCGCTGCCATGGGAAAAAATAACTATTCCTAGTGCCCCTTCGGGAACCACGAGATCGCCCTCTAAAGCCAGACTATCAATTGGCAAATGAATTTGTTGCTCCATTTTTTAATAATTTAATTACCTCCTCATCACTCACTTGAGGAAAACTTTCATAATAAGCACCCACGGCGCCAGCGAAATGGGTAGGAATTTCTAAAGCCACCAGTTGGTCAACCATTTCCTCGATTTTGCGAGCCGTGTCTGGCGGGATTACTGGTACGGCGACGATAATTTTGGCTGGTTTTTGATCTTTTAGTTCTTCGATGGCGGCCATGAGAGTCAATCCAGTTGCGACACCATCATCGACTAAAATCGCTGTTCGGTTTTGGGCAGGAATCATCTTTTGGCTGCGGGTGAATTTCTCTCTTTCTTTTCGCGCTCTTTCTTGCTGACGGGCAACTTCATCTTTAAACCACTCTTGATCAACAGTAGCCACCATTTCCTCATTACTAATAAGATGTCCACTCTCAGAAACGGCAGCAATTCCAAATTCTGGTTGGAGGGGATGACCAATCTTACAAGCAACAATAATGTCCAGAGGAATTTTGAGCTTTTGGGCGATGGCGGCGCCAACGATAACGCCTCCGCGCGGCAGAGCATATAGAACCGTTTCTTTTTCTTTTAAATCAATAAGTTTTTCTGCTAATTTTTCTCCTGCTTCAGTTCGGTCTTTGAAAATCATAAGAGCAGAATATGCTTTTATGATAATGAAAAAGAAAGCAAAGAGTAAGAATTAGGTAAAAAAGACTTACTATTTTCTTACCAGACTCCAAAATATCAAAACAGAAAAAAGACTAAAGTATTTTCTAATGCATCGTGAGCTGGAAAAAGAAATCGAGAAAAGCACGCAGAGAATGAGACTTTGGGTTCAGGTTTTAGCCATTGGTGGTATTTTGTATTTAGTCGGATTGCTAATTTTGTATGCCACCCAAAATCCTGTTTTATTTCCCACAATTGCTTTATTGGGGAGTTTTTTAGTACCAGCCGCTTTTGTGGCATTTTTTTATGAGAATCGTGAACTATCTCGTTTACCGTTGGCCGTAGTGGTTTTAGCCTTTCTTTACGGGGGCGCTTTGGGAGTTTTTGCCGCCTCAATTTTAGAGAGTTTGTTTTTAACGGGTTTGACTTTTTTTACGGCTTTCGAAGTAGGTTTGATCGAAGAGTTTTCAAAAATTTTGCCAGTTTTTATTTTAGCCAAGGGTCAAAAGCATCAGTCGCAAACTAACGGTTTGATTTTAGGTGCCGCTTTGGGTATGGGTTTTGCCGCCTTGGAAAGTTCTGGTTATGCTTTTGCTTCCTTTATTGAAAGCCGAGGAAACCTAACTTTTACGGTCGGAGTTATTTTACTGCGGGCGGTTTTGGCGCCAGTCGGGCATGGCGCTTGGACGGCAATTTTAACCGGAATTTTATTTCGAGAAAGCTTGCCCTACCGATTTCGACTGAATGCAACAGTAATTTTAACCTATTTGGGTGTTTCTTTATTGCATGGTTTGTGGGATGGTTTGCCAATTTTGCTGGGAGGATTGTTCGGATCAGTGATTAGCATTTTTTTGGGTGAGTTTTTGGTGAGCGGAATCAGTTTGGGTTGGCTTTACTGGCTTTGGCAAAATGCCAAAAGCCGGCAGATAACCGATATTCAAGAAGATTAATTAATCTAAGTGTTTTTTGTCTTTAGTGCTTTGCTGAGAAAATTTTTCTTTCCATAAGGGATCACTTAAATCAGCTAAACGCTGGTCATATTGGTTCATTCCTCGACGGTATTTAGAATCTTTAAGGGCTTCTTGAACGTGATAATCAATGGGTTGAGGCTGGTATTGGTTTTGAATTTGCAAAAATTCTTCATAATGATCGCGATATAAACAAGGCCGCAGTAAATTGCCGTTTGGATGAGGTTGGGGGGCGCCAATGCCAGGATTATAATTTTGCTGCCATTGGCGAATGCTGGCAAAAAAAGGGTCATTCCAAACATCATTTAAGTTTTGACCTTCAGCATAAACTTTATTGATATTTACTGGTGAATAGGGAACAAAAGCGCAGGGAGTGACATTCCCATTCCAGTCAATATACAAGTAACCGCCGCGGCCGCCTGCCGCAATACAGCCGTCAGCCAAAAGGCCTGAGTTCCAAAAATCAGCCAGGAAGTATTGTCGATTTTTAACTACTTCAAACATGCGATCGAACATTTTTAGCCTTTGTTCTGGGGTAGGCATTAAATCCAAAGAAATTGAGCGGCCGATGGGCATATATTGAAAAAGCCAGCCATAAAGAGCTCCCATTTTTTCAAAATAAAAATCCAGTGTTTCCTCTGCTAACAGTTCTTGATAATTATTGGTTGTGGCAGTCATGGAGATTCCAAAAGGGACTTTGTTCTCTCGAAGATGTTCCATGGCGGTGACTACGCGGTCAAAGACTCCCTTGCCGCGCCGCCGGTCAGTTGTTTCTTTCATGCCTTCAATGGAAATACCCGGAGTAATGTTTCCTAAATTTCCCATTTCTTGAGCTACCCGACCATTGATTAAAGTGCCGTTGGTGTAGCAAAGAAAAAAGCAATCCGGATTTTCTTCAGCAAGATTTAAAAGATTTTTGCCTTGATCCTGATAGAGTAAAGGCTCACCGCCGGTAATGACGAAAAAATGTACTCCCCAAAGCTCTTTGGCCTCGCGGATAATTCGCCGCAAAGTTGACCAAGGAAGCTTTTCTGAGCTTTCCCGGGAATCAGCGTAACAGCCTTTACAAGAAAGATTGCAGGTTTTGCCGGGAGCAAGAGCCAAAATGCTAGGCGGAAGATGGTGAAACTGAGTTTCAAATTCTTTAATGGCTTGGCTATCTTGCCGAAAGAGAATTTCTCGGCTGATAACGCCCAAAACGCCATTCAAAGTGGCTGAGCCTATAAGATTGCGGTCTAAGGCTCGATTTACCGTATACAAAATAGAAAGAGCTAAATCGCGCCGTCGGCTGATAACTTCTGCGTAATCAGGATTTTCCATCATCATCTGCTGATATTGTTGGTGAATTTTTCGATCATAGCTTTTAACAATTATCTGACGAAGAGGGGTGATTTGCCCTAAGGTTTTGGCCGCCAAGCCTAAGCTGCCGGTAAGGCCATTGGCCATTAAAGAAGCCAGAATGTCGGTTTTTTCCGTTTTGAATGATAACGGGAGATTGGTTTTTTCCTCCATGAGGGAAGCGTACCTTCATCAATTGAAAAAACTATCAAATTCTAGCTGGAAGGATGTAAGAGGAGGGTTTTTGATTTTAAATAAGAGGTAAAATTAAATTATGAAGAGCCGCTTACTAGAAGAGCTTTTGGTTTTAGCTAATCCAGAAAAGGCGAAAAGTTTTCAAAGTTTTTTTAAAACCGGCCCGGGCGAATATGGTGAGGGAGATTTTTTTTGGGGAATAAATGTACCCGTTTTAAGGCGTTTGTCCAAAAAATACGCTGACTTATCACTAGTGGAAATTCAGAAACTGCTAACAAGCCAGATTCACGAACAGCGGCAAGTTGCTCTTTTTATTCTTTTACAGCAGTATCAAAAAGCTGAGGAAACAAATCGAGAAAAAATTGTAAATTTCTATTTAGCTCACACGCGCTGGATTAATAATTGGGATTTGGTCGATGCAACTGCGCCGAAGATTTTGGGGGATTTTTTGATGAAGCGCGATAAAAGGATTCTTTTTCAACTGGCCCGTTCAGAAAATCTTTGGGAGCGCAGAATTGCCATCGTGGCAACTTTGCGGTTTGTAAAAGAAGGCCGCTTTGAAGAAACGATCCAGATCGCGGAAATTTTATTATCTGATCCTCATGATTTGATTCATAAGGCGGTGGGCTGGCTGCTGCGCGAGGTTGGCAAACGCCACCGGCAAACTGAAGAGGAATTTCTTCGTCGTTTTGCTTCATTAATGCCGCGAACAACTTTGCGTTATGCTTTAGAAAAGTTTCCGGCAGAGAAAAGAGAAATGTATTTAAAATTATAGTTTTGGTTGACAATCTGAACTAGGATGTCGGTATGAACAAGTTATTGTTTTTCTCTTTGGCCGGAATTGTCTTCTTGGCCTTAGCATCTTTAGGTCTTTACTCGCTTATCTTTTGGTAAATCCGGAAGCATTGTCGGCTGTGCTTTAGACGGCCGTTTTCTTTAAAAAGCCTGATTTGACAATGAAGGCGGATTGTTATTTTTGGAGGAACAAAAGAGGGAGTTGGACTGGGTGTAAGGTTGGGTGTTGGGGTAGCGGTGGGTTCGGGAGAATTGCCAGTGGGTATTGGGGTGGGAGTTAGAGTCGGTGAGGAGGGGGATTCGGTGGGTTCGGCAGTTGGCGTCGGGGTGGGAATTGTGGTTGGCTCAGGTTCGCTGGTTGGTTGAGGAGTTGGCGTCGGTTCGGGATTGTTTGTAGGTGTTGGAGTGGGAGTAATTTTTGCTTCATTGCCGCCAAACCAAGCGGTTATCACTGCTTGAGCTTGTTTATTCTGTGGTGTGTAGCCATTGTCATTTGGACCACCAGCGGCTGGATTAATTTCCCAACGCCACAAAAAGATTCCAGCTAAAGAAGGTTGATCATTCCAGTAAGAAAAGAGGGCTTCATAATCGCGTGCTTGTTCGGCTTCATCGACAGAGTCATTTTTTCCCCATTCCCATGGATAAGAGTGAGCATTAACCATGCTGCGGTAACCAATTTCTGTAAACAAAACTGGCTTGCCCCATTTTTGGGCTAATGGGGAAACGGCATCATGGTTGATTTTTTCCCAAGCATTTTTCAGCGATTCTAAAGTTGGTTGGGGATTGTCGGCATCAAGAGCCCAGTAGGCGGCGTAACCAATATAATCTAATCGATTCCAGAATTGAATTTCATCTGCTTCCCAGGGATAGGTATGCTGAGCGCTGTAGGTCAAAGCGCCTGAATAATAACTTCTAACGCGATCAATCAATTGATTCCAAAAACGAGTGTTGTCGGGACTCACTCGAGGAGAAGTGGTTTGTGCCAGTTCAGCGCCAAGGCAAATTTGCTCCACTCCCTGCTCTTGAGCCAACTGAGCATAATGTTCCAAAAGACTGCCATATAAATCAAACCAAGCCGCCCGATCAGTGGGGTTAATTGCTCCGCGCCAAGAGCCATCTTGAACTTCCGGGTGCATTTTCAACATCACTTTTAAACCTAGTGAATGAGCCTGGCGAATTCCGGCAATAAGCGCCTCGTCAGTGGGAGTATTCCAGCCTGGAGCGAGGTCGGCTGAGGAAACGGAAGACTGATAATAAGGAATAACAAAAGCCACAAAATTAGCGCCTGTACCAACTAAATTGGCCAATGATTGCCTTAATTCTTCACTGGCAAATGAAGTTGGAGAAGTGGGATCAATGGTGGCTCCTTTTTGCCAGTCGGAAACAGCCGCATGGACAGAGACGGCAGAAAATAATCCTAATAAAGTGATAAGAAAAACGATTTTTTTCAACATGTTCTCAAACTAGAAAAAAATTTTTAATTTTTCAAAAAAAATCCGTAACAAAAAAGTATGAAAGATTTTTACCTAACCCTTACTTAGTCTTGGTTCAATTGTCCGTTGATTTGATTATGATTGCCAATATGTCTAGTGGTTTGAAAATTGCTCGATTGTTTGGAATTGACATTCGAATTAATTGGAGCTGGATTGTGATTTTTGTTCTGGTGACTTGGGATTTGGCAGTAGGAGTTTTTCCGCTATTACATCCCGACTGGAATTTTGCTCTTCGTTGGGGATTGGGATTGGCCGCTTCACTTTTATTTTTTGGTTCTGTTTTAGCTCACGAACTTGCGCACTCTCTGGTGGCCAAATCGCGCGGTTTGAATGTCAGTGAAATTACACTTTTTTTATTTGGTGGTGTTTCTAATTTAGAAGAAGAACCGCCTACAGCAGAAACGGAATTTTTAATGGCTGTGGTAGGTCCGCTCACGAGCATAGTTTTAGGCTTCCTTTTTATTGGTTTAGCCGGAGCTTCTGCTGGGACTTTTGCCAGTCTTACGGGTAATTTGGAGTCTTTAGCTGGACTGGGGCCGCTGGCGACTCTTTTTGTTTGGTTGGGTCCAATTAATATCATTTTAGGTCTCTTTAATCTTTTACCTGGTTTTCCCTTAGATGGTGGTCGAGTTTTTCGCTCTTTTCTTTGGGCCATTACCGGCAACCTTCAACAAGCCACTAAATATGCTTCTTGGGTAGGTCAAGGCTTTGGTTGGCTTTTTATTTTTATGGGAGTTTCTATGGTTTTTGGTGTGAATTTCCCTTTTTTTGGAACAGGTATTTTCAGCGGCTTGTGGTTAGCGTTTATTGGTTGGTTTTTAATTGAAATTGCTCGGGAGGGTTATGAGCAGGTTATGATTGAAGATGTTTTGAAAAATACGACTGTGGCGGTTATGATGAAAACTGATATTCCCTCTGTGGGGCCGGAGACAACGGTGGAGACTTTAGTTCATGAACATATTTTAGGCACTGAACAGCGTGCTTGGCCAGTAGTAACTAATCAGCATTTGGCGGGCTTGGTTTGTTTGGATGATGTTCGCAAAATTTCTAAAGATGATTGGCCCAGAGTTACAGTAAACGAGATTATGACCCCTCTTAGCCAATTACGGACAGTTTCTCCTCAAAAAAAGGCTTCAGAAGCTCTCAAGATAATTGCCAGTGAAGATATTAATCAGCTACCAGTTTTAGATCAAGGCAAATTTTTGGGTCTGATTTCTCGACGAGATATCCTTCTTTGGCTGCAGGTTCATTCAAAAGATCAGCAGGAGCTTCGCGAACCAAAAGAATGAATCTTGCTAAAATCTTACGCGCTTGCGATTAGCTTTTAATATCTAACAAAGATACTGGGGCCATTGGATTTCTAAATGAGAGGAGGTGAAATCTATGTTTGGAGCAGGTGTTGGCGGCAATTACTTTGGCCCGGGTTTTTTTCCGGGAGGAGGCGTGGGCGGCCCTTTTTTTAATCCCTATTGGGGCGTTCCTGGTTTTTACGGTCCTGTAACGACTGGTGTTTTGGACGATTCCGAAATTGCCTCTTATGTTAAAGATAATATCGATCTGGATCCTTATATTTCTGTCAGTGATAAAAATAATATTGATGTCGAGGTTGAGGGGGGAACAGCGATTTTGCGCGGCACAGTTAAAAACCGCCGGAGCAAAGGGCTGGCTTATGCCGATGCGTTCTGGACGGCAGGAGTTTTGGATGTGGAGAATGAAATAAAAGTGGCCGGGGAGGAAGAGGGACAAACAAAAGCAGGCCAAAAGTAAAATAGTTTTAGTTTGCGGTAATGAAAAAGGAGGAAGTTTTCGCTTCCTCCTTTTTGGTTTTGAACCGGGGATTTGAAAAGAAGAATGCTATAATGATAACAGTGGAAAAAGGAATGACAATCTTAGGAGTTGACCCCGGATTAGCTAGCATTGGCTGGGCGGTTTTGGAAAAAGAGTCAAAGATAAATCTTTTGGCTTATGGCTGTATTAAAACACCTAAGGGTGAGGACTTCAGTCAACGATTGGAATTGATTTTTTCTCAGGTGAAAGCCTTGGCAGAAAAATATCATCTCAAAGTTCTCGCTGTTGAAGAATTATATTTTGCCAAAAATGTCAAAACGGCTATTAAAGTAGCTCAGTGTTTAGGCGTAATCAAACTGGCCGGAAGAGAGCTGGGGTTAACAGTGGTGGAATATACGCCATTGAATATTAAAATGACGATTACTGGTTATGGCCGAGCCGAGAAAAAGCAAATTGAGTATATGATTAATCAAACCCTGAAACTTAAAAAAAAGATTACTCCTCACCATGCCGCCGACGCGGTAGCAGTGGCCTTGACTCATGTTTATACTAATCATAAACTTAAATTTTAGTTCGAGAAACTTAGTTAAATGATTGGCAGTTTGCAGGGCAAAATTATTTTTAAAGCTGACAATCGCGTGGAGATTAGCACTGGCGGTATAGGCTGGGAAGTTTTTATGTCACCCGCGGATCTGAATCAAATTAATTTAGGAGAGACAGCTGAAATTTATACTTATCATCATGTGGCTGAAGATAAAGATGATTTGTATGGATTTTTGAAGAGAAAAGACAAAGAAGTTTTTGAGATACTTTTATCGGTTTCTGGTATCGGGCCAAAAACCGCGTTGGCGATTTTTGCTGTGGGAGACGGTGAACGGATTATGAAAGCGATTTCCGGAGCTGAGGTGAGTTTCTTTCGCGCGGTTAAAGGGTTGGGCGGCAAAATGGCTCAGCGGATTATTGTCGATTTGAAGAATAAAGTTGGTGCTCTTCGTGAGCTAGATTTGACGGGAGAAAGCGAAGGGTTACTTTTTCAAGCTTTGAATAACTTAGGTTTTACAGCGGAAGAAATTCGAGCGATTTTACCTCTACTGCCGCCAGAGGCGACTACGGATAATGAGAAAATTAAGGCGGCTTTAAAATTATTAGGAAAAAGATGAGAGATACCATGGTTGATCCTCAAGTGCAGGCCGATGAGGAAAAAGAAGAGCTTTCGTTGCGGCCGCAGAGGCTATCGCAATTTATTGGTCAGCCGGAATTGAAAAAACAGTTGGCGATTTTTTTGAAAGCGGCCAAAAAAAGGCGCCAGCCGCTGGAACACATTTTGTTTTACGGACCGCCTGGTTTAGGAAAAACAACTCTCTCTGGTTTACTGGCTAAAGAAATGGGAGTTAATTTGCGGGTTACTTCTGGACCAGCGCTAGAACGGGCAGGCGATTTAGCTTCGATTTTAACTTCCTTAGAAGAAGGAGATATCTTTTTTATAGACGAAATTCATCGCTTGCACAAAACAGTTGAAGAAACACTTTATCCAGCGATGGAAGATTTTCGCTTGGATATGATTTTGGGTAAAGGACCAACTGCGCGAACTTTGCGACTGGACTTAAATCGCTTTACCTTGATTGGGGCGACGACGCGTATTGGTTTGCTTTCTTCACCGATGAGAGACCGTTTTGGTTTTATTCAGCGAATTAATTTCTATACAGTGGAAGATTTAGAAAAAATCATTGAGCGTTCGGCGAAAATTTTAGGAATAGAAATTGCCCCAGAGGGTGCTTGGGAAATTGCTCGCCGCGCGCGCGGCACGCCTCGGGTGGCTAATCGACTGTTGCATCGAGTGCGCGATTTTGCGGAAGTAGAAGGGGAAGGGAAAATTACTTTACCCGTGGCTAAGGCGGCACTTTCTTTGCTGGAGGTTGATGATTGGGGTTTAACTGAGGCTGATCGAATGCTCTTGCGGGCGCTAGCAGAGAAGCATGCTGGCGGCCCGATTGGTTTGGAAACAATGGCGGCAACGATTTCTGAAGATATTGGCACAATCGAAGATGTTTATGAGCCTTATTTGCTTCAAATTGGTTTTTTGAAGCGTACGCCGCGCGGCCGAGTTTTAACGCGCTTAGCCTATGAGGCGCTGTCAATGGTGGTGCCTGCTAAATTCCAGCAAGAAGCTCTCATACTCGACTCTTAAGCCTCTTTGTTTTGGTTCTGCTTTCCTGCTAATATCCTCACTCTAAAGGGGGTGAGAAGAATGTTTTCTAAAAAGAGCCAAAAAAAAGGTGTTAAAGTAGTTAAACCCATAAATCAGTCAAAGCAGAAAGATTTCCAATCTATTCAAAATCAACCAGAAGAAATGAACGTTCCGTTTTCTCGCCGTGATCGGTCAGAGATTCAGGAAAAAAAAGAATAAGCAATAAAAAGATGCCTTTACTGACTTTTAATCAATTTTTTTTAAGCCCTTAACACCTTGTCTTTACCCTAAAATAATGAATTGGCGCCGGTGGTTATTGATTATTTTAGTGATTAGTTTTTTCATTTTTGTTCTAACACAAAGGCAGGAATTGGCGGTTTTGCTTCAAACTTTAAGTCAGGGACGGTATCTTTTTTTGATTGCCGTTTTTATTTATCAAACAGCTCAATATTTTATTTATTCTTATGCTTATCAGTTGGCTTTTGAAATTGTAGGTGTTAAAAGCCGGCTTTTGGACCTGGTGCCAGTTATTTTTGCTTCTGCTTTTATTAATAATATTGCTCCGGCTGGTGGCTTTGGCGGGGCAGCGCTTTTAGTTGATGATGCGGTTTTAAGAGGACAGTCGGGTGTAAGGGCGGCTGTGGGCGTTTTACTTGCCACTTTTTGGGAAACGATTGTTGTTTTGCCTTATTTAATTCTCGGTTTGACTTCGCTTTTAGCTATTCGTCAAATTCTTCTTTATCAAATTTTGGCTTTTGCCTTTTATATTATTTTTGTTTTAATTTTACTGACCGCTTTGCTTTTAGGCCGTTGGGCACCTGAATTTTTAACTGGCGTTTTTATTTTTTTGGAAACGCAAATTAATCGCTTGTCGAATCTTCTGATTAAAAGAGACCTATTAGCTCCTCAATGGGCGGTAAACAACGCTGTGGAGTTTATTGATGCTTCTTTGGTTTTGACTCGTTATCCGCGGGAGGTGAGTTTAGTGGCTTTGTATGTTTTTGGTTCAGTAACGCTTAATCTTTTAAGTTTGTTTTTTACCTTTTTAGCTTTTGGGGAAACCTTGAGTTTGAGTGCTTTGACAGCTGGTTACACTTTGGGTTATGTTTTTGCGGTGATTTCTTTTCTGCCTTTTGATGCAGCTTTGATGCAGGCAATTATGATTTTGGTTTATGATTCTTTGGGAATATCACCTTCAACTGCTTTAGCCGCGGTTTTAGTTTTTGGCGGTATTTCTTCTTGGCTGCCAATTTTGATTGGTTTTATTTTTCTAACACAAGTGCGGTCATTTCGAGGCAAGTGAGAAAACTAAAGTTAGAATAATTCCAAAGCCAAAAATACTCCATGCAGTGTACCAAATAACTCGAATAAGTGTCCAATATAAAGCCAAGGCTGCATCTGGCGGCAATTGGGTTTGACTCAAATAAAGTGTTTGTCCAATAAGAATAACGGCAATTAAAACCAATCCGGCTCCCACAAAGCCAAGTCCGATTTGAGTGAGAGTTATCCGGCGATAGGGTGAGATGATCAGACTGCCGGTCAAAAAAGCAAAGGCCAAAATTGGCAAGATGATTGCCAAAGAGTTAAGAGTATTGATTACTCCTTGTAGTTGGGCTAGTCGGGGGGAGTTTAAAAGCACTATTTGCCGTTCTTTTTCGGGCAAATTAATATTGTTAAAAATGGTCAGGCCTTCTTGATTTAGACGGCTTTTAACTTCTTCGAATAAAGCATTTAAGTCAAGAGCGACCACGCCCTGAGCAGTGGTGATAATTTTTCCCTGATTGAGAATCAATTTGATAAGTTGTTGATGTGCTGTTCGAATGGCTTGGGTCCAGATTTGATTGAAGCGGGGTGAGTTGACAATTTGCTTAACTTTTCCTTTGACATAATCTTCTAAGTTGATTGTTAAAGGGGCGGCAAAGGGTTTTGCCTGATTAGGTAAAATATTCGAAATTATTTCCTGAACATTGACTTGACTGAAAAGTTTGGTAGTGACAAAACTGGCTACTGCCTCACCAATGGCCGGGTTGGTACTGAGCGGGCTGACTGTGGCGACAAAGGCATCAGTATTAACCAGAGTGTTGCTTAACCAGGCGGACAAGGCGGCAAAAGGAATAAGCAGACAGCCAATAATAACCAAAACTAATGTTAAAGTTTTTCTCCACATGTTATTTTGGCGGCAGGTTTTTAATGGCGGAAGCAGTTGCTATCAAAGAGGCACCGTACAAAATCAACTCCAGACCAACAAACAATCCGATAACCGTTAAACTGGCGGTTGGACCAGAGACAACTAGAATTAAGCCTAAAACGAGTGAGATGATGCCAAAAGCAATTGACCAACCACGGTGAGTGTTCTGATAAGAGAAGGCATAAATTAAGCGATAAAGTCCGATAGCGATAAAGAAAATGGCCAAAATCGTGGTTAAGAAAGAAGCTGTTGCACCGGGATTAAAAACAATGAGCAGACCAATGATTACTCCGAAAGCGCCGGCTAACAAGTGTAGAAAAATTTCTCCACCGCTTTTGGCGCCAAAAACTTGAACCAGCTGAGCCAGTCCAAAAATAAAAATCAGCCAGCCCAAAATGGCAAGAGTAATGACGGCCGTGGAAATAAGCGAGCCCAGGGCGATTATTCCTAAGATAATCAAAATAATTCCCAAGGCTGTAAGCCAGCCAGAATTTTTCATACCGGTATTTTGTTGCCTGAATTTTTATAAATTTACACAAAGGGGTAAGAATTCCGTAAGGATTATAGGTGTTTTTTAAAGAAATCCACTGAGCGGCGAAGAGCGAGATTAAAAGCTGGGCCGGTAAAATTGTGATTTGCTCCGGGATAAGGATAAAATTCCACGGGTTTACCTAAGCTTTCTAGTTCGTTTTTAAGATGAATTGAAAATTCCGGCGGGACTTCTTCATCAGCCAGGCCATGATGCAGTTGAACAGGAGTTGTAATTTCTTTTAAGTAAGGATAAATATCCAGCTTGTTCCAAAAGAGGGGATTAGTGCTAGGTAATCCGTGTTGCTGAAGAAAGACGGTGTCGTTGACGAGTGGCAGCCAAGGAACGCGAGGGCGATAAGTTTCTAAAAGATCTTGATAAGTGCCGACAACACCAGCCCAAATAACCGCGGCTTTAATGTCTTTAGAGATAACTAAAACCCGCAAGGCAATAGCTCCGCCATTAGAATGTCCCCAAAGACCAATTCGTTCCGGATCTACTGCCGGATGTATTTTCAGAGCGGAAAGAGCATTCAAAGCGTCAATTAAATAGCTTTCGGCAAAAGGCGAACTGAGAGCTTGGCCTTCGGATTGACCATGACCACGAAAATCAGGCTTGAAAGTTACAAAGCCGGCGCGGGCCAAACCGTCTTGAGAAGCCGCGTAATCCTCGAGCGGAGAATAATTTTGCGGATTAACATAGCCGTGTAAAAGTAAAATTGCTGGAAAACCTTTTGGCGGTTTAACTGAAGCAGGAACAGTTAAATAGCCGTAAATTTTCAAATTATCAGAATGGTAAAAAACTAAATATCTTTGGTAATTAGAGCCGGGCGGCAGAGTTTTTTCAATCGTAATTTGGCTGGCAGGATAATTTCTTTGCTTTAGAGACTCTATAAACATGGGTAATTGAGACTCGAGCGGAGAAGATCTTTTTTGGTTTTTAAGCAAAATACTGCCTGCGAATAGAAGAAAAACAGCGCCGGCACCTAAGATTAGCCTTAGTTCAATTGGCTTAGCTTGCCGTTTCATGAATTTATTTTAGCATGGAATTAAAAAATGGAGGCCAGAAAAAGCCTCCATTTTTTTGGAAAATAAAAGCTTCCTTAAGCCTTCTTTTTTTTGACCGCGATTTTCTTCGGCAAAGATTCTTTGGCTTTAGGGAAGACTAAAGTTAAAACGCCGTTGTCTAAAGTGGCCTCTGGTTCTGGAACAATGTTTTCCGGCAGGTGGAAGGAATAATTAAAGGTCGAGGCCATCGAGTTCATATAAAATTTTTTGCCTTCCTTTTCTTCCTCCTTTTTTTCCATTGAGCCACTAATGCGGACAACGCCGTTATCTACAGAAACATCAATTTTATCTTCTGGAATGCCTGGCACTGCCGCTTCCGCCACTAGTTCCTTATCTGTTTCGTAAATATTCAATCCTTGAGAAGTTCGAATGTCCCAAAGATTCCAGTCCTCATCAAAGATCGAAGGTAAATTCCAGGGATTCCATTTAATAATCGCCATAGATTTCACCTCCTTTCTAGCAGTCTCAAGGTTATTCTGCTAATTATTTTATATCACTGAAAAAATTTTTTTGTCAAGGGGTTAAAAGGGGTTCTCTCAATCATTCAGTTTTTTATTGAGTTTGCAAATTTGCCTAATTAATGAAATTCCACTTTTCTGCTTCAAGAATAATCTTTTTCATCATTTTGACAGCCTCAACGGGATATTTGCCAATGGCTGTTTCTTCAGAAAGCATTAGCGCTGATGAATGCTCAAAAACAGCATTGGCGACATCGGAAACTTCCGCTCTGGTCGGTTCGGGGTTTTCAATCATAGAAAGAAGCATTTCTGTCGCCGTGATTAAAAACTTGCCTTTTTCCAGGGTTTTACGGGTAAACTCTTTTTGCAATGGTGGCACTTTTTCTAAAGAAACTGCTTTACCTAGATCGCCTCTGGCAACCATAATGCCGTCAGAAACCTCTAAAATCGAGTCGAAATTGGCAACTCCTTTTTTTGACTCAATTTTGGCAACAACGAAAGCGTTTGGCATTATCTTTTTAATTTTTTCAATTTGGCTTGCGCGTTCAACAAAAGAAAGGGCAATTGTTTTTATTCCGTGAGAGATAGCAAAGTTAAGTTTGTTTAAATCCTTGATGTCAAAGATTACTTTTACTTCTTCAGGAGACTTAATGTTCTTGAGATTATTGAGGATAGTCGAATATTGATCTTCGTCTCCATAAGCGGTATTAATTCTGATGAAATTAGCTCCGGCGGCAATAATTTCTTTAAAAACAGTTGAATCTAAAGAAGCCGGACCAATAGTGGCGATGATTTTGGTTTTATTCATGGCCTCATCACTTTATACCAATTATACTTTATACTTCTTGTCCAAGAAAAAGAAACATTTCGCGCTTTAAAAAAGCGAACTGAAAAATTGGAAAACTGCTTGCAGACTTTGGAAAGTAGTTACCAGAAAGCTTTTTAGCATGTATTTGGCAGAGACAATGGAACTAAGAGTCAGCCAAAAGCCCAGATAAACAATATATCCTATCCATATAAAGAAAATAATAATGAGCAAGTGAGTCGTGGACAAGAAGTTCAAATTATAAGGAGACAAAATTCGGAAGATAAAATAATACAATTGGAAAAAGGAAAGGGTAAGCGCCAGAAAGAAAAAAGTAATTTTTTTAGTTTCCAGTTTTGAAACGCGGGGGATTTTGCTTTTAGCGCGAAATCGCTGATAATTTTTGTCCAAAGCTTCTGAATAGGCCTTTATCAGATAATAAGCAATAATTAAACAGTCTATTAAATCTCTTTTAAACTTTTCTTTGTCAAAAACAAAAGTAAATTTTACTTCTACAGTATCTTTAAAAGAGAGGTTTTTTCCTTCCATATTTTCTGATTATATTTTCCAACGACAGAGTTTTTCGATTATTGAAAAAATTATAAGATGTATAATCTATGTTAGCAATATGGGAAGAAAAATTACTTGTCTTAAAGAAGATAAACAAATTGTGAATTTTTTAAACCGCGCTATTCAAAATAGATATTGACAGATTGGTTTGATTATGTTTAAAATCAAACAGTGTTCCTAACTAGCGCCCTTGCGCTTTCCGGCGTTTAAAGCCTTATGCCTTTCCCCGAAAGGGGATTCCAAAAAAGGAATCAGTGCAAGGGCGCGAATTTAAATATCTTCTTGTAAATGGATAAGAAGTCGTCTAATTCAACTGGTTATCGTCTTCATAAAGACCGCATCCTTTTTTCTGGTGGAGAAATAATGAGAACGATTAAGTATCCTTTGGTAGTTGAGAAAAATAATCTAAACTCAGAGGAAATTGTAGAAAAAATTAGACAAGCCATTATCAATGATGATAGAGTAATTCGAAGTGACATAAACCTTAATGATTATATTGAATATACAAAAAAAGGTAACCGATTATATACTCTAATTGATTTTTGGCAAGATTGTCTAAGAGCGGGGGTTATTTGGCAGCCGTCAACTTCTTTTTTGTTATATCTAATTAACAAGCTTTATTCTAAACCAAAAGCTATTGAGCTTATCGAAAACGCGAAACCAGATATATCCAGATTCTTTGATGTAGATAAATTTTCTAAATGTTTTATACTACCCGGCGAGATAAGAGAAGGGAAAATACTCAAAACTTTTAAGAGGGAGCTTATAGAAGCTTTGAAAGGGGAATTTAAAAAGGGCAAAAAAGAGAAAATTAAAGATGAGGATGATTATTTAGAAAAATTTGTCGAAAAAGATGCAAGAAAACTGATTAGAGAAATAGCTGATTGTTTTTTTTCTAATGATATATTAGTTACGCACGATCTCAAGGAAGGGAAAAAGGAATACCAAGATCGATTATGGGAAGAAAAATTTGGCATTAAAAAAGGTAAACTTCTTGAAAACTTTAAACTTCCGGATCACTTGAGGAATTTTAAAAATATATCCTTTTTTATAATTCCAGAACTTTCTGATAAAAGTAAAAATTTTGATGAATTAATAGAGCTTCGCAGGAAGTGGCTTCTCGAAAGAAAAATTTGTGTAAGAGAAGATGGGGACTATCTAGAAAACGAAAAAAAACTTGATGAAGAGCTTCGAAATCTTGTGGGTTTATCAGATAACTGTAATCCTCTTTCAAATTTTCTTGGAACTGTTTTTTGTGAGTTACTTGTTCCCAATAATCTCAATGAAGATAATGCCCTGGAGAAATTTTATGATGTTTTTACCATTGTAGAGCCAAAAATTGCAGAACTAAATATTAAAGACCAAATTATGGGATCTTTAGAATTCTTGAGGTTAAGAGCGAAACAATTGGGGTCGCCGAACCTGGTGAATTTCAGTAAAAGCCAAAATTTAAAAGCTAATGAGAGTATAAAATTAGACGGATGGTCTCTTTATAGACAAAACTTTGGTAGTAAAATGCAAAGCTGGTTTACCTCTTATATAGAAAGAAATAAGTTGCTTGAGGATTCTCTGAAAAATTTCAAAGAAAAAATTAAAAAAGCTCAGAATTTTATTAAAAACTTAAAAAATATCTCTGAAGAACCACAACAGGAAGAGGAAGCACAGCAGGAAAAAGAAGAAATCGTAGAATTATTTGAAAAGATTTTTTCCTCATTAGAAAAAGTTAATAGAGAAAATTTTGAAGTCTTTGACTCTCTTCTTTCTTCTCTTAGAAAAAGACTTAATTTTTTCTATCAGCAGTATCTTTATAACGAAGCAAAAGAGGGAGATGATGTCAAAAAGCATAAAATTTTAGGCCCAATTTTTAAAAACATAGAAAAGCCTATTGCTTTTTATGGCGAAACGCAGAGAAAGAAAAATGAAAAAATTGTAAAGGATACAATTCCTATCTTAGAAGAAGGGACTGTTTTTTTGACCACTCTTATTTCAAACTTGCTGGATTCATTTTCACCAAAACAAGTCTTTCCAGATGTCAGAAAGAAAGATGAAACAGAAGAAATTATTTACAGAAAGGAGTTACAGTTTTTTTGGAATAAATTAAAGGATTTGGCAGTTAACTCAAAAGAATTCGAAAAAGAATATCAGGATATTATTGAATCAGCAGTAGATGAATCTGAATTATCTAAATTAAAAGAGCTTTTTGTTAATAAAAAGAAAAATGGTAGCAAGTATAACAAATATACATTTTATAAAAGTAAATATACTAAAGGTAGTATTGAAGAGATTAAATTAAAAGGCTCCAAAGAAGAATACCTTTTAAGATTTGAAAAACTGATAAAATCTCTAACTAACTTCTTAACGCAGTTTAATAGAAATAAACTTTTGCAAGATAAGGATCTTCTTCTTGATTGGGTAGAGCTTGCCAAAAATATTGTTTCAGTTTTAATTCGATTTAGTACCAACACAGAATTTTCGTTGAATGAAATAAAAGCCCAGAGTCAGTTTAAAAAAGCCAAAAATTACCTTGAACTTTTTAAATTAAAAAAAGCAAAGAAGAAAGAATTTGGTTTTATAATTCAAAGCTTTATTTTATCCGAGATAAAAGGAGCGGCAACTCTTTATTCAAAACGAAAATACATTGCCTCTTATTCTGTACAAATAGTAGGGTCAAATAACAAGTTCAAGCTTTTTTATCAACCTTTGGATAGTTCTATAAATATTTCTGGAGGACCTAAAGATTTTGTAACAAAGAAACATAAGTATTTAATTGTTTTTCAAGATTTAAAGAATGTAAAAAATAAAGATGCAACAGAAAATCGGATAAATCTCTTAAGACTGAACAAAGAACGAAAGATTCCCCTTGTAGCATACAAAGACGATTTAGTTAGCAAAAGCCTTTTGCTTAGTTCATCACCTTATCAACTGCAATTTTTAGATAAGTATTTATATAGACCACGAGGCTGGGAAAATATTGATATTAAGCTTAATGAATGGAGCTTTGTTGTTGAGGAAGCATACGATATAGAATGGGATTTAAATTCTAAAACACCAAAATTAATTCCTAGCCCCAAAAGCAACCGCAATAAGCTTTATCTCGCCATCCCTTTTACCTTAAAAGGTAATGTAAAAGAACCACCCTTAGATAAAATTGTTTTAAAATCTGAAACAAAAAAGGATCATAGTAGAGATAAAAACCGCCTTAATTATCCTATTTTAGGCGTGGATGTGGGTGAATATGGTGTAGCATGGTGCCTGACAAAATTTGATTATAATCAAGATTTTAGCCTTCGTGATATTGATATCCAAGGAAAAGGATTTATAGAAGATAGAAATATCGGAAAAATCAAAGATTATTTTGCTGAAATTCAGCAGAAATCAAGAAAAGGAGCATATGATGAAGATGACACTACTATTGCTAAGGTAAGAGAAAACGCTATTGGAAAACTTCGAAACGCTATTCATTCAATATTAACCGGAAGCCTTGAGGGAGCTTCTCCTGTTTATGAAGATGCCATTTCTAATTTTGAAACAGGCAGCGGCAAAACTATCAAGATTTACAATAGCGTCAAAAGAGCTGATACGGAATTTAAGTCAGAGGCAGATAAAGCAGAACATTCTTTAGTATGGGGTAAAAAAGACCGAAACCAAGAAACAAAATATATAGGAAGAAATGTTAGCGCTTATGCCTCAAGTTATACCTGTGTAAATTGCTTGCATACTCTCTTTAAGGTAAAAAAAGAGGATCTGAGTAATATCAAAATACTAGAAAAAGATGGAAGGATTGTCACTATGTCAAGCCCTTATGGACCTGATAAAAAAGTAAGAGGTTATCTTTCAGAAAAAGAAAAATACGAGATAGGGTACCAATTTAAAGAAAGCGAAGAAGATTTAAAGGCCTTTCGAAAAATCGTTCGGGATTTTGCCAGACCTCCAGTCAACAAAAATAGTGAAGTTTTGGAGAAGTATGCAAAAGAAATATTAGCTGGAAATAAAATTGAAGAGTTTAGAAAAAAACGTGGTAACAGTGCGATTTTTGTCTGTCCGTTTTGTCAGTTTAAAGCTGATGCCGATATTCAGGCTGCTTTTATGATGGCGATGCGGGGATATTTGCGCTTTTCAGGTATTGTTCCTTCAAAAGAAAATTCTAAAAATAACCCCCAAGAGTCAGAAGATAAATCTTTAAAAAATTCAAAAAAACAATCAGAAACAGGTGATACGTTTCTAACAAAAACAGCCGAGTATTTGCAACAACTTCGGTTTGAAATAAAAGAAAAAATAAAAGAGGCGGTTAAAGTTGATTTTTAGCTATTATTCAGTATCTTCTAACCTATAAACCATACTTTTTCAAAATTCTCAGCAATTTTTTCTGTCTCCGGCCAAAAGTTGGTAATTCCCGCTTTGTGTCCATAAAGCTGATAGCCGGCTTTTATAGGTCTTCCGCCATTTGGTTTTGAAGGTAAAGGAACAATAAATCTTTTTGTATTTCCCAAAAGATAAGCTCTTAACGCTAAAACTACGCCATGCAACAGCTCTTGAAAAGTAACAACTTGTCTTGTTGCTTCCACATAAACTTTTGTATCCAACAAGTTTTTGAGATTTTCAATCGCGATTCCCATAACTTTTTCTTCATCTAATTTTTTTTTGCCGACTTCCTTTAAGGTGTCAAAAACAACTTTGTCAAAATAGCCCCGGTAAGGTTCCATTAAGTCATAAACCAAAGCTGGATAATCGGTTGGTTTATGCAAAAAACCGTGATAGGGGCTTAAATTGTGATACAAAATCCAGCGAAGAATAATTCCGCTTACAAATTTAGAAACAGCGTCAAGAATTTTTTTGACTTTATTGTTGTCTTTCCGTCGAGAGCCGGAAATTTTTAATTGAGAAAAATATTCATTCCAGTATCTTTTAGCATGCCAAGATTCAATGCACATCATTTTTTCTATATTAACTATTCGAAATAAAAGATCTCTTTCTATTGGTAAAAGCCAACAGGAGCTTTTAAATTTTGCTTGAAGAAGTTTTTTGGCAATATACGCTTGTTTTTTCTCGTTTTCTCTAAAAAGTATTTGTTTGGTTAATAGGTTTTCCTGATCTGGCGGCAAAGTGGGGCAGACTATCACTGCTCGAGGCATATGCCTTCTGTGGATTATTACCGGAATTTTATAAAAAGCGCATTTTTCAAAAAATTCTTGAGGCAAATTACAGGACTCGCCATAAAGCATAAGAGAATGGATTTTTGTCCATTGAATTTCTTCTTCGCCTCCTTTATACTCAAAAGTAACAGTTTTCGGAAGAATTTTGATTTTGTTTAAATAGGGCAACCATAAATATACTTTACGCTTACTTTTTTCCATGTTAAAATTAAGAAATATATTAATAAATATAGAGATAATTATATATTATAGGATAGTATAAATCAAGTTTTAGATTGTTATAAAAACTTTTTTATATT
>Ga0078972_1005011_pt1 | contig 34663 bp, 35 predicted proteins | sample YelNatPaOPGAMG01_FD_67568 | JGI IMG/M metagenome (GOLD analysis project Ga0078972, IMG submission 67568) | Hot spring thermophilic microbial communities from Obsidian Pool, Yellowstone National Park, USA - OP-RAMG-01 (SPADES assembly) (version 2) | ecosystem: Environmental > Aquatic > Thermal... | reverse complement strand
CAATAAAAATGCGGATTTAGCATTTTGAACCTGTTGGTAAATTGATGAAACTTGTATGTAGAAAATATATGGTCTTGCTTGAATTTATTGCCAAAGAACCTAATTTTTTGTGGAGGTAGATAAAAATGAAAAGAACAATTTTTGCATTCTTGACTGTTACGCTGATGACCTTTATGGCATATAGTATATTCGCACAGGACGTTGCTCCTATTAGCGATGACCCACAACCACGTTTTATGGGAATGGGTAGAATGGGGCGAGGCGGTCCTGGCATGGGATTTGGTCCTTTTGGATTAGCCCCAATGGATCAAATGGCAGATATTAAAGGATTTGGCATGCTAAGACCCGATCTGATGGAAAAAATAGGCATTACAAAGGAACAAAAAGACACTATTCAAAAAATTCTCTCTGAACATAGAAAAGATATGATAAAGAAAGATGCCGATCGGAAATTAGCAGAAGTTGATCTTCAAGAGATGTTAGCTAAAGAAAAGCCAGATATGAACCTAGTAAAAAATCAAGTTCAAAAGATAGCTGGCTTAAAGGCGGATATTCAGTTTGCTAAAATAAAGATGCAGATGGACCTTAAAAATGTTTTGACTGATGAACAGAAAGCCAAACTGGAAAAGCTAATCCAAGATCAGAGAACAGAAATGAAAGAGAAAGTGAAAGAAAAGATGAAAGATACCCAAGGTATGGGCAGACAAGGACCGATGAATAGGCAGAGAAACAAATAAAATTGCCAAATCAAGTATTTAAATGCCATAATGATACTCTAATGAGTGATAGGTGATCGGCTATAATTTTTCACTTATCACTCATCATTTTTTAGCGTGATGAGCCATGAGTTTAGCGATGATCATCCGAGACAGTATAACAAAGGATGCAGATTTACCAGAGGTTGCAAGTATGGAGGATACCGAGCTTGTCGGACTTTGCCAAAAGGGCGATATTGACGCCTTTGATAGACTGTTCTATAAGTATAGAGACAAGATATACCGAACCACTTTTCGGATGATCAACAATCAAGAAGATGCACTTGACCTTACACAAGAAATATTTCTCAAGGCATATAAGAACATAAACAAATATAATTTCAAGTCGCAATTTTCCACATGGCTTTATAAATTGGCGATCAATGTATGTATTGACGAACTTCGGAAACGCAAAAAATCAAATGAGGTTTTAACCGATGCAACCCTTGATGATAGAAAGTCAGGAAATACGCCAGAAGATATTGTCTTATCCGAAGAACAAGAATCATTAATTTGGAAAGCTCTTGATTCATTGAGGGAAAAAGAGCGGTCAGTGATAGTATTAAGGGAGATGGAAGGATTGTCTTATGAAGAAATAGCTAAAATTCTTAAATGTTCAATGGGCAGAGTTAAGTCTCGCATACATGAATCTCGTGAAAAAATGAGAAAAGCTTTAGAAAAAATATCAGATTCCCGAAACGATGAGAAAGGAGGTAGATGACGTGAAATGTTCAACCGTTCGCAAAAATTTGTCGGCGTTTTTGGATAACGAATTAGATACAAGAACGCAAAAACAGGTTGACGAGCATCTATCAGAATGTGCCGATTGTCAGTATGAACTGAAAAGGCTTCGGGAAGTTGCCTATCAATTTCGGGGGCTGTCTGTCCCAGAAGTTACACAACTACAATGGGACGAAACCAGAAGAAAATTAATGTCAAATATTGATAGTTTGCCACATAAATTCCGATGGTTTAGATTGCCTGTCTTTATACCTGTTGGGGCTTTTGTCATCTTGTTGATCGTATTTGGAATATTTATCACTTACAATCATAACGAATCAAGTCTGATCTCAATAGATGTTTGCTATCAGGAACATGCCCTTTCCACATCAACGCAAAAGGTTCCTCCTGATATATTTCCTGATTTTGCTATAGCAGATAGCATACAAACTGTCAGTGATTCTGATTCAGATGGCGATAAATCTGATATTGATATGCTTTTGGAGGCTCATTATGGCGTTATTTAAGACCTCTTTACAAAAGAGCCTGCTAATTTTTTTATTGGCAATCTTGCTATGGATGCCGTTGAAGTTAAACGCTGGGATGCCGAAGGCACAATCACTGCTTCAAGATATGCTTTTGGCAACTAAACAGTTAAGCTATGAAGGCAGAGTGACAATTATGGTTCAAACGCCTATGAGAAATATGGTTTTTGAACTAATGATCACTAGGAAAGCCCCCGACAAACGGCGTGTTGAGATTATCTCTCCGATAGAAATGGCAGGAAGCGGCGTCATCGTCAATGGGAAAGAGATCTCTCCTCTACCTCCAAACAAAGATCGCAAAGAACAGGGTAAGTTTATGCCTCCATTTTCCCAACCTGACCAAATGGACGAATTACAGAATTATAACGTCCAACAACTTCTAAAAAATTATAAAATCAGGGTTTTAGAAGGAGGATTCGTTGCTGGACGAGATACTTACTTATTGGAAATAGAACCGAAAATCACAGATAGACCATCAAGAAAAATCTGGATTGACAAAGAGAAGAAAATCGCCCTAAAAGTAGAACAATATAACGCACAAAAGGTCTTACAAAGGCTCGTTACATTTAGTAGAATAGCATTTATGACTGATATTGATGATGAAATTTTCCGTATTCAGCGGGGTTTTTTTGATATGAAATGGCGTCCAAAGCCAACTGAACGAGAGGAATTGTGGGATCAATTACAAGGTGAATTAGATGTCAAAAAGATAAACGAAAAGGCAAAATTTAAAGTTAGAATATTAAATAATTTGTCAGGTGGTCTTGCATTACAAAGTATTACTATGGTAAAATTTGATAAGGGACAAAATGTCCATCTAATTTATACTGATGGATTAACTTTTGTGTCACTTTTCCAATCGCCTTTTGATGAGACAAAGCGAGAAAGACGACCTCCAGAAGGACCACCTTCAAGAGAACCGTTCAAAGAACGTCACGAAGGACCTCCCCCAGGAAGTCCTCCTGGACCACCAATGCAACCAGATAAGCCTGAGAAAATGAAAATCTCAGGTGTAAACTGTGATGTCTTACAAAGAGGTCCTGCTTTCATCTTTAGGTGGTATAAGGAAGGGGTATATTTTACTTTAATTGGCGATTATACTAAAAAAGAAATGGTTAAAATTGTTGAATCAATTATCAAATGAGGAGGAAAGTTAAAATGAAGCGATTAATTGTGATTTCTTCGGCGATCGTTTTTACTATAATACTTGCAATTGCCATAATCGCACAAGCTCCCCCAGGTGGGATGCCCGGCGGACCTGGTGGCGGAATGATGATGATGGGCGGTATGCAAAGCGTCCTCACGCTTACAATGGAAAGATCGTTAGCATATCTTTTGCTTGAAATGAACGTCCCTGACGAACAATTGCCAAAGATCAGGGCGATCTATTTAGAATCTTGGAAAGCATACAGCGAATTAAATAAAAAGTTAGAACAGGTCGGCAATGATAGAGATGCAATGATGGGAATCAGGGCAGAGGCAGATAAGATCAAAGAAAAAAGGATTGAGAAACTCAAAGAAATATTATCTGCTGATGATATGAAAAAACTGACCGAATATGAAACGAAACTGACTGAGCGTCCACAACGTCAACGTCAGGGAGCAGGCGCTCCACAAGGACAGCCTGGCGGTGGCAGACCACAAGGGAGATAACAGTAAAAGTTTTGTCGGAGAGTAGACGTTGGATCAATCAGTTACTCAGGCAGATATAGCAGATGGTCTTAGAAAACTTGGTCTAAAACAAGGCGATGTTGCCTTCGTCCATAGTTCGTTAAGTTCTTTTGGTTATGTGGAAGGTGGGGCAGAAACTGTCGTAAAGGCGTTCCTTGATGTGCTTGGCGAAGACGGCACATTGGCAGTTCCTATATTTCGCAATTATTTCTGGGATGGTCCTGATCAAGTATGGGATAGAGAAAACTCCCCATCACTTATGGGACAAATATCAGAAACTGTCAGAAATTGGGAAGGCAGTAGAAAAAGCTATCATGCCCCACATCCAATCGCAGTCATTGGTCGTTATGCAGAAGATATAACAGAACGACACAATCTCACCGATTTTTCTATTGATAGTCCATTCTATAGGTTGTTGGAATTAGACGCTTGGATTGTCCTTATAGGCGTGGACTATAATAGATGCACTATGATACATATTATTGAGGAACGGGCAGAAGTTCCCTATCGGCGATGGATCAATCTCACTGGAACGGTAATATATAACGGTATATCTCAAAGGAAGACCTATCCATTTTTCGCAAGACAGCCTAATGTCAACTATGATTTCATGCCACTTGGACTGAGAATGGAAAGCGAAGGGCTTGTTAAAACTACCACTGTTGGCAAAAGTTTCATTCGTGCCTTTCGTTCAAGGGATATGTATGATTACACCATGAGGTTAATCCGTCAAGACCCTCTTTTTCTTGTCAGCAAAGACTCTAAATTCGTTGCACAACGGTTTATGCCTAATTATGGCAAGATGCTTGACGAAAAATTTACGAAACCAATTCCATTAATGGAATCAAAGAATCCGATAGCACAAAAGCTAATAAATGCCCTCCGAGTTCCCAAAAATTTAAATCCTCCATCAATTGAGATGAAAAATCGTTTTGAAACTTCGGATAATTTAATCATTGAAGAGTTTCGTTTGAAAGGCAATATTAGCGATTTTATCCCTGTCATTATGGCTATTCCAAAAGGCTATAAAGATAAACTTCCAGCGATTATATGCTTACATGGGACAGGTGAAACCTACGAGAGATTGATGGAACAGCCATTTTTAGAAAGAGGCGGATCGCTTATAGGTTGGGCAAGGGAACTTGCAAGAAGGGGATTTATAGCAGTTGCTATAACGCAATTTAGCCATCCCCCAAGACTTGAACCTTGGAATTGGGAGTTTCCAAAGCTTTTGTCTGTATATGGTCAAACAGCTATGGGCTGGTTAGTTTCTGATGTTGTTACCTGTATGGATTATCTTTGTCTTCGTCCTGAAATAGATAAAAATAAGATCGCTGTCGGTGGGTTTTCGCTTGGTGGAATATCCGCATTTTATAGCTTTGTCGTTGACAACCGAATTTCTGCCTGTTTCACATTTTGTGGTGGCGTTGGATCGGTTAGAAGTCTTATACGTGAAGGCTCAACAGGATTTCATAGTTTATATTATTATGTCCCTGATCTTTTAATCAACGATTTAGATCATCCTCAATTAATCCCTGCTATAATCCCTAAGCCGCTATTTATATATGGGACAACCGAAGATGCTGGAATGCCTTTATCTGGATTAAAAGCTTTTTCTGCCTCTGCAACTCAGGCTTATCAAGCCCCAGATGCAGGAGTTCAAATCATCATAGAGGAAGGTCAGCACGCCTTGAATATGAAGGCTTTTGAAATGATGTCCAATTGGCTGAAAAGAAATGCCTTTAACGAAAGCTAAATTCAGAATGTATAATACAATCCAATAGCATTTACTTTTTTACTATAAAGCCAAGCAATACCTAAAAATACGTCCTTCACCTATAAAAAAGTTTGTCATTCTTGCGAAAGCAGGAATCCAAAGTGCTTTAACATTATGCACAATCAAATTTTCGCAGGAGATAACAGTTTTTAGATCAGAATTAATGGCTTCTGACGATCTCTTTAACTCTCATAAGACGTGAAAGGTTGGACCGTTCCATCTCATCAAGCCTCATAGTTATATATTTTATGGTATCTTGGAGATTTGGAATTAGGATATATTCCAACGCATTAACTCTTCGTCGTGTTACCTCTATTTCATTTGCCAAAAGTTCAACAGATCGCTCAATTTGTGAAAGACGAAGCATCTCTGGAAGAAGTTCAGAATAGGCACCCAAAGCAGAATCTAAATCAGCAGAGGTTTCTGCAAAACCGTATGAATAGACGCTACCTTCTGAACTCACATCAAACCTTGGTAAACGTAAGTTCATAACTGATGCAGTGGATACTTCCATATTTAGTTTTTGGCTTGGGAACATCATAGCTTCTTCTAATTTTTCTCTATCCATAACAGAAAGAGCCATTAAAAAGCTTCTATGTGCCTTTTGGATACGGTTTTCTATATCGGTTCTAAGCTCGCCAACTTGTTCAAGCAATTCAAAAAACCTACGCATCAGTTCATCTTGCTTTTTTTTCAGAAAGTCATATCCTTTCCTTGCCAAAACTAATCGCTTTTTGAGCTTTAGAAGCTCCATTCTTGTAGCATTAACTTCAAGTATCAACTGTTATTGCCTCCCTAAGATAGTGATCACTTACTGACTAATACTTCTTCCTCTTCAGGCTGATTGATAAATCTTGGCATAAATTCTTCCAAATACTGAGGTCTAATACGTTTAAGTTCCGATGTTGGAATTGTAGAAAGCAGTTTCCAACCGAGATCAAGCGTTTCTTCTATTGACCTATTTTCATATTCTCCTTGCTGTATATATTGTCTTTCAAAAGCATCAGCAAATTTATAGAATATTCTGTCCATCTCGCTTAGCGCTGCTTCGCCAAGAATGACCTCTAATTCACGGGCAGCAAGCCCTTTGGTATAGGCATCATAAAGCTGATTAAATAGGTCTGAGTGATCTTTCCTTGTTTTGCCCTCGCCGATACCTTTATCTTTTAGACGCGATAATGATTGTGGAGCATCAACAGGTGGATAAATGCCTTTTCTATGCATTGGTCTGCTTAAAACAACCTGACCTTCGGTTATATATCCTGTAAGATCGGGAATAGGATGCGTCTTATCATCTTCTGGCATTGTCAAAATTGGGATTTGTGTTATTGATCCGGGTTTCCCTTTTATTCTTCCTGCCCTTTCATAGATACTGGCGAGGTCTGTATACATATATCCGGGGTATCCTCTTCTGCCGGGGATTTCTTTTCTTGCTGCGGAGATTTCTCTAAGTGCTTCGCAGTAGTTCGTCATATCCGTCAATATCGCTAAAACGTGCATCCCTTTTTCAAAAGCTAAGTATTCAGCAGCGGTTAACGCCATTCTCGGGGTTGACAGACGCTCAATAGCAGGGTCATCAGCTAAATTGATAAAAAGAACTGCCCTATCAATAGCGCCAGTTTTACGGAAATCGTTGATAAAGAATTCAGATTCCTCAAAGGTTATGCCCATAGCAGCGAAAACGACTGCGAAACTCTCTCCTGTTCCCAAAACTTTTGCCTGTCTCGCTATTTGGACAGCCATCTTGGAATGTGGCAAACCTGAACCTGAGAATATCGGCAGTTTTTGACCTCTGACAAGCGTATTTAGACCATCAATACATGATATTCCTGTCTGTATGAATTCAGATGGATAGTCACGTGCATAAGGATTAAGAGGACTACCGTTTATATCTAATCGCTTTTCTGGCAGTATTTTTGGACCACCGTCAATTGGTCTACCTTGTCCATCAAAAACTCTGCCTAATATATCCTCTGATACAGGAAGTTCAACTCCTTTACCAAGAAATCTGACTTTACTCCCTTGTGCGCTAACTCCTCTTGCACCTTCAAATAACTGCACAAGTGCTTTATCTTCTGAAACTTCTAACACTCTTCCACGTCTGATCTCTTTATTAGGAAGTTCAACTTCCACTAATTCCTCAAATTTAACTCCCTCAACTTTTTCTACTAACATTAAGGGTCCGGCTATTTCAGTTACCGTTTGATATTCTTTTACCATAAAATCACCTCAATAAATATTGGCTTATTTATGCTACCTTAGCATTTACAGCGGATTCTATCATTACCTTATCAAATGATTGTATAATAAGCTTATCCATATCTGCTTTATCAGATGCCCATAAGATTTCAATCCCTACGATTTTGCCATGTTCATCATAATCAGCAATTATGTCATCGGATATTTCATCAGAATTTACTATTTTATTTTCGTTAAAGCGGATATATATTGCATCTGCTTCTTGTGAGTATCTTATTCTCATATCTATTTGCCTTTTCAGTATTTTCTTACTTTGTCTGTAATATATACTGTTATGAGAACATTACCATCAGTAATTACTCGTATGAGTTTATCATCTATTAGCTTGTGATATATTTGACGCCCAAGGTTTCCTTCTACAATTTCATCTGGTTCATTCAGAATTGTCTCCACTAATTCTATTGATAGTTCACGTTCTATTATTTGCTCTTTTATGTGATCAGTCCATATCCATTCTTTTTTCATTTAAAGTTAGTTTAGTCAAGCATTAGAATTCCGTTTGTGCGATTATATTTTTCTTTATTTCCTCTAATTTATCTAATTCGCTTTCAGATATGTATTTCGCTCTGGCTATCTCTTCTCTAACTGGTAGAGTTGCTATATCCATTATCGCCATACCAGATTTTAAGGCTTCTTCTGCACGTTTATGGAAGAACATAACAAGCTCTAACATCTTATATTGCTTATTGAAAGAGGCATAAGTGTCAATCTCATGGAAGGCACTTTGGTGCAAGAAATCTTCACGGATTGACTTTGCTGTTTCCATTATCAATCTGTTGTCTGGGGATAAGGCGTCAATACCTATAAGTTGGACTATTTCTTTCAATTCTGCTTCCTGTTGGAGTATCTCTCTGGCGGATTCACGCATACTTATCCATTCAGGGGCTTCTTCTCGGTAATAATCTTCTAAGTCTTCAATATATAATGAATAGCTGTTAAGCCAACTTATGGCGGGGAAATGCCTTGCATAAGCCAACTCTGCTTCAAGACTCCAGAAGACTTTGACAACTCGGAGTGTCGCTTGAACTACTGGGTCTGCTAAATCTCCGCCGGGAGGTGAAACTGCTCCAACGACACTTAAAGCACCTTCTCTATTATCAGAACCGAGACATATAACTCTTCCTGCTCTCTCGTAAAATTCAGCTATTCTTGTGCCGAGATATGCGGGGTAACCTTCCTCGCCGGGCATTTCTTCAAGACGACCTGATATTTCACGCATTGCCTCTGCCCATCTGGAAGTTGAGTCCGCCATTAATGCAACGCTATATCCCATATCTCGGAAGTATTCTGCGATAGTGATCCCTGTATAAACAGACGCTTCACGTGCTGCGACAGGCATATTTGATGTGTTTGCAATTAGGACTGTCCTTTTCATCAAAGGTTCACCACTTTTAGGGTCTAACAAGTGTGGGAATTCCATAAGGACGTCTGTCATCTCATTTCCACGTTCTCCACAACCGACGTATACGATAATTTCGGCATCTGCCCATTTGGCTAACTGGTGCTGAATAACAGTATTATGGAAAATCGTAGGTGCAATACCTCCGACAAAATTATGTCCTTCTGGGACTTCTATATCATACACGGGTTCATCGTTGTCTATTTCTTGAATATCAACTATTTTATCGCAATAAACATGGCTTAAATGATTGACCGCGATATGTCTAACAGAATCGTTACCTATGTGTTGGGCGAAACTGGCAAGCGTCTTTGGTCTCATTAATTCGCCTTGAAGATAATTATAAATCTCTATCCCTGAATTTTTTAACTCCTGATACGGTCTGTTGGCTTGATTATATAACTCTTCTATTTTAGTTGGCGACAGAGGAACTATATCAACGTTAGAATATTCTCTTTTATCCTTTTCCAAATAGGTTTTAATCTTTTCAAGCTCCTCATAATTACCGATATTGCAGTAGTTGTAGAATTTTTCTATCTCATCTCGTCCAGAGATGGAAACTCTATAATAGGTTCTCTGATCTATAACCTTCTCTTGCAGACGAGTTAAAATCCCTATACGAGAGCAAAGATAAGTTAAATCTCTTGCCATTTTATGGCTTGCAGAGGAGAACTCTATTTCGCCTTTTTCTGGATCAAAATGTCCATCACATACAAAATATGCCCCCAAAAATGCTGATATTACCTCTGTTGGACTGATAAACAATTTAGCTGGAACTGAGCAAAGTTGAGACCTCTTAAATTCGGGATAACCAAGATTTTTCAGTAATTCGCTAATGATCTCGCTGTTGAGAATCTCGCATTTTATTGTTCTCATTTGACAACGGATAGTGTCAAGACCAAATATCTTATAAGCCAACTCATTGAAAAGGTCTAATATTTTATCATCGTTATTATAGAGCCTTATACTATTCTTTTTTAGACTACCTTTACTGAACATCAGTCCTAAGAAAACGGCAAAATCTTTATCTATCAATATCTTCTTACTGCCAAATCTCTTGGATAGCTCTACAATTAACGGTGATTCAGATAATTCTATCAATCTCGGGCTTATGATATAATCTCCCACTTTCAAATTGATAGATTCCGTCTCTGTTATATTCAATTCTCCATCTATTTTGAGAAGTTTATGTATCGGTGTAACTTTTGCTATTCTACCTGTTTGTGTTTTTACGATCAAAAGTTTCTTTGATTTTCCTTTATAAACTGATCTTACGCTTTGAGGTGTTATTCTCCCGTTTTGATAGGTAAACACTGACAAGGGTTGATCCAAAATTGTATATTCTTCGTCATCATTGATTATTTTTGTCCCTTTATCTTTATATTCCTCAAATATTTCAGCAATTGGCTTGATCTCGCCATTGCACAGAAAAACGGGTGTATCACCGCTTACACATTTTCCACTTCCAAAGGGTCCAGGGACACAAGCGGTTCCGCCTTTTCCTATCGGGAATAAAGCGTCAATAACTCTTTGTCCTGTGAATAGTGGAATATGAGGTGCTAATTTTTTCTTTGATGGTCTTGGTTCGCGGACAGGCCATCTTTGCATCATTATAATATCTTGGACACCATCAGCAGTTTTTACTTTGGCGACTGTGTCAGTGACAGTATAATCCCCTTCATTTATTTCTACAATTTCGCCCTCAATGTTTGGCGGGACCATAATTTTATGATTGACTATGGTTGTCTCTTGGACAGTGCCTATAATATCTCCGCCAGTGACTTTGTCGCCTGCTTTAACTGTTGGGACAAAATGCCAAACAGCTTTTCTGTCAAGACCTGGAACTTCAACCCCTCTTGGTATGACGTCACCTGCCATCTCTTGGATAACATTCAGTGGTCTTTGAATACCATCATATATTGACCCAAGCAGACCTGGTCCTAATTCAAGGCTAAGCGGTTCGCCAGTAGATACAACTGGTTCTCCAACGCCAAGACCAGCAGTATTTTCATATACTTGTATAGACGCCCTGTCGCCTTTTATCTCAATAATTTCACCAATAAGCCTTTGTTCGCTAACTCTGACGACATCAAACATTCTGGCGCCTTCTAAACCCTCTGCGACAACAAGGGGACCTGATACTTTTACTATTCTACCCTGTTTCATCTTTAAATGATACTCCTTTATAATTACAACACATCTGCGCCCGCGGCTTTTCTCACCAAATCTTGAAGCCTTTTCATAGCAAGCCCAGTAGAACCCCTATTACTTGGGATCATCGTGATTACTGGAAAGGTTCTACCTTGTAATAAATCTGTTATCTTGCTTGGCTCAGGCGCTACTTGTTCAGTAACGAAGGCAACTTTATAATCCTTTTTAATTATTTCTTTTAAGGCAGATAAACATTCCTCTACATTATTGACAGGAAATATCTCAACTCCTAAAGATTTAAATCCCAATATTGAATCTCTATCGCCGACCATAGCGATTTCAGACATAAGTATCTCTCAACCTTTCATTTATGATCTCTGTCGGCAAATCGTTAATTTTGCCGGTCATTATGATCCTGATAAGTTTTATCTCATGCTCTTTTGCCAATAGATAGCCGATCAACGGTTCAATTCCGAAAATTATATATTTTACTGGTTTGATATAGTTTATCAGAAAATTATCTGCGAGTTTCTCATAAACAGCTAATGAATGCTCATCTGTCCATTTTCTTATACCTTCTGTTATCACATCAGAATAAGGGGTGTTAGACAAAGACGAAGCAAAACTCTCAATGGTATCGTCAAAATGACCGATAAAAACCTTTTTATCTATACTGCCGTAAGGTAATAGGATTGAATCAAGCAATCGGATATTTTCGTTAAGCATTTTGACTCTTATGAAATTTCTTATATTATTAAGGTCTGCTACTGCCCTGAGGTATCCACACAAAAATTTATTGGAGTATTCTTCCGCTCGTTCAAACATGAAAGAATGGCAATGATTGTCAATAATTGTATCTATAAATTTAGGATTTTGGCTTGATTCATACTGGCTTCGCGCAGAATTCAACGCGTTCATTATGTAGTTCGGTACTGCTTCTGCCTTTTTATCTGACTCGGGCATAACAGTAAGTTTCAGAGTTTCCAATTGAATTAACCCAAGGTCAGATATAATGCCGTCAAATCCCGTATTGAACTCTTCAAGGTAACTTGCTTTAAGTAAAACTTTAAGGTTATGGAAATCCCACTTTGCCCTGAATATATTTGTCAAATCTGGATCATGAGATAACTCATCAATCAAAGCATAAGTTCGTTTCAACTCAATTTTTAGCCCTGTATCAAAGTCAATTGGGCTTGAAATACCAGAAAAAGCGGAGCCATATTCCCCTTCGGATAATAATCTTATGACTTCCTGAGCGGAATCCGCCTCTAATAGTCTCAATATGGCGTTTCTGTTGAGCAAACGGGTTTCTAAAACTCTCAACCTTCCAGATGCGTAGCCATATTTTGTATTTTCTTTGTATGATATGTTTATCTGTGCCATATACACCCACTAAGCAAGGACGTCACCTATGAAAAAGTTTGTCATTCCTGCGGAAGCAGGAATCCATCACTTTTAGTTTTATTATCAATTACAGCCCTCTGAGTATAAATCAATTTGTAACTCATTGGTTTTAACCAAAAACTTCTTTATGAGATAAAACTCGCCCCTCTTTGTAATCTTTTCTTGCATCTTCTATGCTCTTTAAATATTCTGAACTTAAAGCAGATAGGAGATTTTCTATAAAAAACTCTCTATCTTCGTCATCTAAAGATTTTAACGCTAATATTAGATCATTTAGAGATAGGCTGATCTTTAATTCAACTTTGGGTATCTGTTTTTCTGTGGATTTGGTATCAATTGCCATAAAATCCATCACCTTCTTTTGTAAAAGTCAGGTTCCAATATGATCTTGATAATTTATCTTTGCTACCAAGCCTACCCAAACAATATCTTTGACACTTCCAACTCAAGCTCATCTCTGAAAGACTTAAAAAGTGCTTCAAAAGAGTTGTTTATCTCAATATTTCCTTTTTTCAGGACAAATCCACCCAATATGTTATATGTGTTTTTAGATATTTTAAGATTGCCCTTTTTGCCAGATTTTGCAAGCTCTTTGTTTATTTCTTTAAGGAAATTTTCGCTGATACGGGTTTTGTCACGAGGAGAAAGAATTATCTCCTCATCACCTGTTTGAACGCTAGAAATCAGCATCTTCTTTATAATCTGTTTATATTCATCGTCATTCATTTGGACGAGAGTATTCACAGCTTCTTGAAAAGCAGAGTCAATAGCTTTCTGTTTTTCTGCAAGTATGTCTTTGCGAAATTCAAGATTAGCTGATGATATTAATCTTTGTTTATGCTGTTGAGCTTGGACTTTCGCATTTTCTAATGCTTGAGCCTTATAAGAATCCGCTTCATTCTTTGCATTTTGTAGAATTTTATCTGCTTCTTTTGACGCTTTATCCTTAATCTCGGCGATCTGAGCTTGGGCATCTCGTTTTATACGTTCTATGATCTTTTCTAAGGACATTATAAAACCCCTTTAAGATTAAAGATTGTAAACGATTACAACCTGCAACCTTTAATCTGATAGTTTATTATCCGCCAACCTGAATACCGCTGAGCAAGAATATTGTTGTGATCAAACCTAAAATAGCGTAAAATTCAACGAAAACTCCGTAAACGAGAGCCTTACCAGATTCCGTCGGCTGTTTAGATGTAAGTGCGACACCGCCAGCACAAACTTTCCCTTGAAATATAGCGGATACTAAACCAGCGAATCCTACGGGGAAGCATGCCCACATAATTTGAAGTCCCTGTGCAGTAGTTAAAGCAGCTGCGGTAGCACCACCAGCAGTCAAGCCTAATTTTTGTATGACCAAGAACGCACCGACAAATCCGTAAATTCCCTGAGTTCCGGGCAATGCGACAAGCAATAGATATTTACCGAAGTTTTTCGGGTCTTCGGTCATAGCACCAGTAGCAACACCTGCGGGATAACTTATGCCAACCGCAGAGCCTATTCCACCGAGTATAACTGCAACTGCTGCGCCCACGATCGCATAGACAAACCCAGACTGAAATATCATTGTTAATAACGCACCTATTTGATCCATGCTTTATACCTCCAAATACTCAGCGACAAAAAATGTAAATGTTTATCTTCAATTCTTTATTTCGTCACTGATCCCTATATATACATACTTTTTCCTAAATGGATTAAACTCTGTTCCGCCACCTTCATAAAACTTGGTGAAGAACTCAACAAATTGAAGCCTCATGGAGTGGATAAATCCTCCAAGTGAGTTGATAGCTATATTAAACGGATGACCGAAGATCAGAACAAGGATAGCAGCTATTTTACCAGCAGTGCTTGCCCATAGCATACCTGCTATCGTGTTTACTGAACTTGCGATAATACCCGTTGCTAATCCAAGCGCAAAAAGCCTCATATATGACAATGTATCACCAAATGTGCCAGTGACATTGGTATATAACGCAAATATACCAGAACCGATACGTCCTGCGGGATTTTTTACGTCTCTGCCTGAGAACAGGATAACTAAAAATGCACACAATAAAATGACGACTAACGCCACCTTCTTAATCAGAGAAGGGACGTCAACGCCTACCATACCTAAAACTGGCACTCCTGCCAAAATCATTATTAAAATCCACGGCAGTTTTTCACAGAAAGCTGTTATCCAGTCCCTATCTCTAAGACTCATATACATTTTCACCATAAAGCCAAACAATACTTCTACATATCCGAAAAGAATTATCAGAGATAAGAATTCAATCTGTCTCACATTTGGGTCTAAAATGACAAAGTGTCGTAAGAAAGAGCCTGATCTTTCTAAATCCTTAGCAGTGATCCCATACCAACCGCCCGTGATAGTGCCGATGATGCCTGTTGTGAGACCGCAAAGAAATAGTATCCTGATCAGATCACCGACGCCTTTTTTTCTATTAAGCAACATTATTATACCAGCAAGCAGTGCAACGGTAAAACCATATCCAGCATCGGTAAGGCATATTCCAAAGCCTATGGTCAGGAATGGGGCGAAAAGTTTTGTAGGATCAATTTCACGATAATGCGGTATGCCGTATAGATTTGTCACCATACGATATGGTCTTACTATGGGGTTATTCTGCAACTCAACGGGAGGTTCTTCGTCATCTGTGGGATCTGATGCGTAAATCTCAATCTCTTCGTATTTCTTCGCTAATATCTCTTTCATCTTAGGGACGTCACTTTTACGCGACCAGCCATCTATCATAAATGTATATTCTGTATTTAAGAAGGCTGTTTTTATCTCCTCCCTGCTAAGCAATTCGTTTATATAATCGTAAGTCGCCATTAATTGAGGTCTATGAGATGCTAATTCTTGACTTCTTTGTCTTATTCTGTTTCTTTGTGCATATATGTCTGCTATACCATCGTCAATCTGTTTCAATCTTTCGCTTATTTTTCCTGAATTGATCGGAAATGATACAGTAGAGAAGCCGTTTTTAGCGAGCAAAGGTGCGACAATCTGTTCATCAGATTTGAGAAATATAATAACAGCATTAATCTCACCAGTAGTCCCGCCGATAACCTCAACATATAAATCAATGTTAGATGAATTAGCTTCATTGATAATGTTATCATAGGTATTAACAGGGATTGTTCCAACTCGGATCGCAGTTTTTTCTGTATCTTTCAGATTTTCAACCGCGGTATCAAGATTAACCCAATTTTTCAGGCTTTCTTTTTCGCTATGTAGCCTATTTTCTTGATTTGTCAGCCTTGACAGATGGTCTTCCATCATCTTACATTCATCGCATATAGAACGCCATTCGCCAGATTCTGCCTTTTTTCCAATTTCGGCATATTGACTTGATGAATAAAGCGGTTTTCCACTGCCCATTAGGCTATTAAGCAGACCTTTATTAGGCTCATAATTAGATAGATATTGAATTGTAGATTGAAGGCGGGATATATCATTTTGCAGATTGCGTATTTTTGATCTTGATTCGCCCTCTATTGAAGATTCTATATCTTCGTTTACATTATTTATATGGACTATTTCAAGTTCCTGAAGGTCTTTCACCAGAGATGCCCGATGGGAACTATGGGCAAATATTCGGACCCTCTGCATTTGGCGGACTGCCATTTATCCGATTATCCTCCCAATGATAAAGGAAGCAGCTTTTGGTATATTTGATTCTGCTATTGACCTGAGACTGTCTATCTCCGCTTGATTTTTTTCTCTCAGCAAAGCGATCTCTTTTTCTGCCTCTAATTCTGCGTCCTTGTTTATAGCCTTTGACTCCTCAGATGCCTGTTTCCTAGCATCTTCTATTATCTTCGCCGATCGCTCCCTCGCCTCTCTTATGATCCTATCGGCATCATTTTGTGCTTTCTTTAGCAAATCTTTTACTTCTTCTTCAACTTTTTTGATCTTGTCTATTGATTCATTAACCAAAGGCATCACCTCCGACTTTTTCCGAATTAAAATTAAAGCATTATTATATTCTCATATTTTTTTTATTGTGTCAAGAGTAAAGCAACGACACTTAGCAAAAAAATATTCACATTTTTAAAGAACAATTGTAAAATTTATCTCGTCTAAAATATTGATACCTAATTATGAAATATTACAATATCAAAATATGTTATCAAGTAAAAGAGATAAATGAAAAAACAGCTTTTCAGAAAAACAAAGGATCGGCGTAAAAAATATGAAATACATAAAAAATTTACTTTTTATTTTAATTTTAACATTATATATAAATAGTTTTGGTTATACATACACACAAAGCTGGATAGACGGAACTCCTATGCTTTATGATGAAGCTATGTCTATATTAAAATCGGTCAAAAATGATTTAAACTTTAATCTTGCACCTCCTGTTAATGTAGAACCCGCATTTCGTATAGGTGACACAAAGCAGTTTTATACTCTTAATATGACTAATTATACACAGCAGATATTAGACGCTTCATGTCTCTTAGTTACAGACAAAGCGTATATTTTCGTAGATAAAAATCTTTCAGTTGAACAAGCTAAATTGAACTCTTTGGCTGAATCCTTTGAAAAAATATATGATGCAATAACGAAACAATTTGGTCCTCCGCCTTTTAGAGTTAGTAACGATCCAAGAATATATCTGCTTATATTTGATATAATTGATGGCGTTAGACCAAATGGTGTAATGTTGCTTGGATATTTTAGCCCGATAGATCAGTTCAAAAATGCAGAGATACCAAGATGGATCAGACAAAAGAGCAACGAAGCTAATATGCTATATATAGATTCAGCATCGTTGAATGCCAAAAATGTAAATGTAGAAAGCGTTATCGCACACGAGTTTACGCATCTTATCCAATGGGCGAGAGACCCAGAAGAATCTACATGGGTTAATGAAGGATTAGCAGTCTTTGTTGAAAATATGCTCGGTTATAATGTGAAAGACAGAATATCTGCCTATCAAGCTAACCCAATTGTCTCGCTCAGAAATTGGGAAGATAAAGTTGAAAACTACGGTTTAGCTTATTTATTTTTTGCTTATATTTCTGAAAGATTTGGCGGACTGCCAATCATAACTGACATATTCAAAAACGAATTAGAAGACATCGCAGGCATAGAAAAAGTCTTGTCCGATTATGGCATAAAAGAAACATTTAGAGATATATTCTCAGATTGGGTGATCGCCAATTGTCTTGATAATACAAACATCGCAGATGGAAGATATGGTTATTCCACGCTTGATATTAAACTAAAACCGTCAGCTATTGAGACCCAATACCCGATAGTGCAAAAATCGTTAAGTGAACTTCCTTGGTCAGTTAGATATATTGAATTCAATAAATCAGAAAATAACACATTGACCTTGTCAATATCTGAATTAGATAGCCTAATAGACATAAATGCTGACTTAATAATCTTTGGAAATGATGATCAAGTTACGATCTCGTCAGTAAAACCCTTAAATTCGCAATCTGGAAGCGACTTTGTCCCTCAAAAAAGTGATCAATCTGTTTTGGTTGTTTCCTCGCAACCTGATCCTCCTGATCAGAACAGAAACTCTACTTTCTATTATTCAGCTGAGGCAAAGGAAGTCTCTATATCAGTGTCAACATCAGGCAAAGCCATTACCACTTGGGGCAAAATAAAAATGAAGTAGTTGTCAAAATGTTATTCCTAAATCAATAATGCCCATATCGGTCAACTGCTTCAAGAAAAGCTTTGATATTCTCTAATGGCACTTCTGGTTCTAGGACATGCGTTGGGGCAATTATCAATCCTCCACCTTTGCCAACGGTTTCAATCATATACTTAACAGCGTTTTCTACATCTTCGGTTGTCCCAAAAGGCATGGTTGTTTGAATGCCAATAGTTCCGTCAAAAGCAAGTCTATCGCCATATTGCTTCTTTAATTTTACAGGGTCCATACACTCAGGCTGGACAGGATTTAATATCGTAACTCCTATCTCTATAAGATCAGGGATGATCGGCTCAATAAACCCGTCACTGTGATATTTTACGTGAATATCAGGCTTGTTTTCCCTTGCTGCGGAGATAACTTTGGCAAATCGTGGCTTGATCCACTTTCTCCACTCATCAGGCGACATTATCATGCGATTTTGCATACCGACGTCATCGCCTGTCCCTAACATATCTGCACCTGCTATGCCCGCTGCCCATGCACTTCTGACGCTCATCTCTGTAATCCTATCAAGCAACGCAGATGCCAAATCTTCGTTGAGAACAAAATCTGCAAGCAAATTATCCATTCCCCTAAGATACCATGCCATCTCAAATATTGATCCGATATTAGCGACTGCGATCAAGTCCTGTGCTTTAAAATTATCAGCACATTCTTTTAAAGCTTTGAGATATGGCTCATCATAAGGTGGTTCATCTGGCCATGGATATTCTTCAACTTCAATCGGATCGGTAAAATTACGCATAGGAAAAATATATTTATCAAAATGATATTTTGAACTCGGTATATGACCTATGCCCATTCCGTCTATATAAGCCCCTTCTGGAAGTTTAATATCCTCGTAATATTTTGAGAAATCGCGTTTTCTTCCTGACGGTTGATATGGCGCGCTTATTCCTGCTCCGGGGAAGGCGTGTTGATGGACTGAGTCGGCAACTTTAAGGCTTTCTCTAACTCTCCTATCTAAATCAGGCGTATATGATATATGATAGACAACCCATTCGGGATTATCACGGTTCATAACCGCAAGGCAATTTTCACGTCTTGTCATAGCCATTATCAATTCTCCTTTTTGAACAGATTTCTGACGAGTTCAACAGCCCCAACTGCATCTTCCGCGTATCCATCTGCACCGATACGGTCTGCATATTCTTGGGTTACAGGCGCTCCACCGATGATCACCTTGACTTTATCCCTAACGCCTGACTCAATGATCGCTTCAATAGTATCCTTCATTGATAACATATTAGTTGTGACAAGTGCAGACATTCCAACGACTTGCGCTCCACCTTCTTTTATCTCTGATACAAATTTTTCAGGCGAAACATCAAATCCAAGGTCTTTAACCTGAAATCCTGCACCTTCAAGCATTGCGGAGACGATATTTTTGCCGATGTCGTGTGTGTCTCCCTGAACAGTGCCGATAGCTATCTTGATAGATGATTTCGTATCAGATTTTGATAAAACAGGCTTTAATATAGCAAGTCCTGCCTTCATTGCCCTTGCCGAGACTATTAATCCGGGCAGATAGACCTCATAGTTTTTAAATTTCTCTCCTATAACGTCCATACCTTTGACAAGACCATCGTTTAATATAGTTAAAGCGTCAATACCTTCATCAAGTGCTTTTTTTACCAAATCTTGCACTTTATCAGCATGACCGCTTACGACATTTTCAGAGATCGCCGATAAATCCGCCATAAAAACCTCCTTATAGATCGTCAAGCTTGTATCTCACCATTTACATTGACATTGCTAACGATATTTTGTGATTTAGATTTTCTTGGAGATCGCTCCCTAATATTTGAACAGCATAATCAATTCTCATATTAACATTGGAAATTGGGATTCTGATGCTTGCACCGAGATTAACTGAATTGCTTGACTGCTCAACTTTTTTCATATTATAACCCGCTCTTATCCCAACTGTTTGGTTAGCAAACCACATTTCAATGCCTGCCCTAAGTTTTGTTGCGTTGACTTCTCTTTCTTTCCTTGTTCCACCTTCTAATGATATTATAGCTGTCTCCAAAACCTCTCTTAACGCTGGCTGTTGGGCGTTCTTCGCTATTGCAGAGAGTTTATATGCAAGTCCAAATTTAAGGTTCATCGGCACTTTCTCTTCGTCAGATTCAGATATGCTGACATTGACAGGGGCAAGATTTTCTGCCACTAATCCGACGCCTAATTCTGAAACTGGCTTAGCAAGAAGTCCGATGTCAACTGTAACGCCAGAGGTTGTTTTTTTAGTGAAATATGGATTTTCTTTCACCCATTCTGCTGACTCGTCAAAGCCTGTGCTTAGCATCTTAATATTCGCCCCTATTGATACCATATTGGCAAAGCTCTTGGAATAAGAGAATGCGAGATTTTTCTCTGAGTATATCTTTGACTCCTCTTGCAGAACACCGAAACACATGCCAATACTGCCAAATGTCTTCAATGGAACAGCTACGCCAGCATAGCTATAATTGACTATGCCTGAGTATAATATCAAGCGAGTAAAATTAGCGTCAATATTTTTGACAAACCCCAATCCTGCTGGATTATATACTGATGCGTTTGAATCGTCTGCAATGGCAACAAAAGCCCCTCCCATACCTGATGGTCTTGCTCCAATATCAGAATTATCAAATGCACAAAACGACGCATTGATCAACAATAGCAAAAAGGTCATAGAGATAATAGTTGTAAAGACCTTTTTCATTAAGCAAAAACTCCTTTCCAATTAGTTAAGGTTTTTAATTTTCGCCCATGTAGTAGGCAACTTTTCAGCTTTATTAACCGCAAAAGTTATTCCATTCATATTTTCTTTGATCTCATCTTCAGTCAAAACTCTTTTATATATTACAAGATCATCAAGCGCTCCCCTGAAAAAGTATGATCCTTGTGTTACACAGCCGATATAGATAGGATAATCGCCATCAGGGACTACCTTCTCTGATCTTGGATTTGTGTTTCCAAGAACGCCATTGATATATATACGGTCTTCTCCCTTATCACTATCAAATACGCCGACAAAGTAGAACCATTCTTTTAATGGGTATTTAGCTGTCGCATATTTTCCTGCATCAGCGCCGACGTCAAAGTATGCAAGCTGATCAGACCAAGTTTCAAGGTTATAGCTACAAGGCCACGCAGCACCACTGAGCAATTTTACAACAATACCGTTATCGTGATGAGTATCTTGCTTAACCCAAACACCAATAGTTATATAAGGAATTCCATCAAAAGTTTCTTTTTTTGTATCAGGAACTTCTAAATGCGTTGTCCCATCAAAATCCATTGCCTTTCCGAATTTACCAGTTACCCAATTTTCTCTCCCTTTTAACTCCACTTGGAAGTTATTTCCTGAGGCATCTTTTATATCATTATTGAATGGCAGGTAAAGGACTAATCCTTCTTGTGAAGAAAAAGCTAACTGTATAATCATCAAAGAGCATAAGGCTATTAATAAATACAATAATAATTTCATCGTGATCATTCCTCCTTATAATTGCATTTTTATCAACCGAAATCTTGCTGAATAGATTATAGATTTGATTTGGAGTGTTTAAGCGTCAACTTTCACACTCCAAAGATAAAAATCAATTTTGCGATTTGATCTCGCCCCAAGCGATGGCAATTTTCCCTTTATTTTCAACTGGCGTGACAAAAGCGTTCATATCTTGAATGATCTCTTGTTGACTCAATGCACGTTTATATATAGCAAGATCATCAAGCATTCCTTTAAAGAAATACTGCCCTGGTGCCACACATCCAATATATACAGGCATATCACCGTCTGGCACTATTTTTTCTGGTCTAGGATTAGTGCTTTTCAGTTCGCCATCTACATAGATTTTATCAGCAGAGCCATCAAAAACACCGACAAGATGAAACCATTCATTCAAAGGATAGTTAGCAGTTGTATAGCTTCCAATATCTGCATTAATGTCAAAATAAGCAAGCTGATCAGACCAAGTTTCAAGGTTATAACTGCAGGGCCAAAATGCTCCGCTTAGCAATTTTACAACAATACCGTTATCATGATGCTCTTTCATGTTGACCCAAACTTCAATGGTTAAGCCGGGAACGCCGTCAAGCCCGCTATTCGGCTTATCCGCAACCTCAACATAAGTTGCACCATCAAATTCCATTGCCTCTTTAAATTTCCCAGCGACCCACTTTGCGTTTCCTTTTATGACGCCGTCATTACTATTACCTGATGCGTCTTTTACATTTCCATCAAACGGAAAATAAAGCACTAAACCGTCTACCCCTGCAAAAGAATATGATGAAAAAATTAGCAGATAAATTATAGAAAGAATCAAAATAACGCGAGAGTTCATAACATCATCCTCCTTGATATAATAGGTTCTTTGGCGATAAATTCAAGCAAGCCCATATATTTCCTACATACAAGTTTTATCAATTTACCAACAGGTTCAAAATGCTAAATCCGCATTTTTATTACCTTTTATAATGAACTTTTCATATTTGTCACCAAAGAACCATATAATAGCTGTTATACAAATGACCAAGACCCTACTATCATAATTATAAAGCTTGCATCACATCCTTTCGGATAAAGTCTGCCAAACAAAGTGCATTTGTAATTTTTTTGTCTATATCATGATAGCAACAAATTTTTTAGCATAAAGAAAATCCTGATCATTAGCAAAAGATTTTACCGAGTGAAAACAAAATTTTTATACTGTGTTAGGTAATATAGGACGATTTCTTCATGCTTTTTTTCTCATAATAAACAAATATTTAAATCCTCTAAGAAAAAAATTAAAATTTCTTGCTCTTTCATGCCAAATATGAGTATTTGATGTCTGATTACGTCTGGCAACACAAACAATATCAACGGTCTCAAAATACTTAGTAAGCATTTGATAAATCTTGAAGCCAACTGGTATAAATCCCGATTTTCTTCTCCAATGATCTCCAATAAGCCACGCCATTACTTTATCATGTTTTAATATTCTGTAAATTTCTTGTGCCACTTTCTCAAGTTCATTGAAAAATTCCTCTTTTTCACACGAAATCCTGCCTATGTCCGCAGGATGTTCAGAATATTTGATATTATCAGAATAAGGAGAATCAATAAATATAAAATCCACAGAGTTATCTTTTAATGGAATGATTCTTGCGTCATTTTGAATAATATCCTTTCTATATGGATTAATGTCATATCCGATTACTTGTCTGTTCAATTCTTTTGCAACATCTATGGTTGTTCCGCTTCCACACATTGGGTCAACTACTAGATCACCTTCTTTTGTATATCTCTGAATAAGATTCCAAATAACAAACGCAGGCGTTACCCCCGAATATTTATTATCACCATGTGGTCTGTCTCCGTAATTTTGAGTTGGAAAGTCCCATAAAGTTGTTGTTTCAAATATCGGTTTGTTATTTTTCATTGTTTAGCAGTCTCTTCAAATCATCTATAAAATGCTCAAAAAGTTTGACTTTACTACTTTCTTCTATCTTTTCTTCAGTCAACACATAACTGCCATCTAAATCTATTTCTACTATTGCCCTGCCTTTTTTGGTTGGTTTCTTATGAGTTAATGTTCCATCCTCATCAGGTGTTATGAAATAAACCTTAATATGTTTTGTTACCTCATCTTGGAATAATTTGAGTTTCCAATAACCTGTTTGTGCTATTCTTTCTCTTAGGGTTACTTTGCTTGAAATGGCAGCCAAGACTTTAAAATTACGAGGATTATAGATAACAATATCAACATCAGGGAGATGCAGACCAAATTCACCATAGTCAATAGATAAGTTCCGTTTTACTTGACTCAATTCTTTGGACAAATTTATAGTTCTTTCTAATTGATTGCCATTAACAACTTTTAATCCAAGTTCTTCTACTTCGTCAGTGATAATGTATTGAACTAATTTTTCTAAATTTTTTCCCTTAAAAGCTCGCCAGCTTTGTTCGTGATCTCCATTTGGTGTAGGATACATCAACCAATCTTGTTTATGGATCTCTTTTGCTTCTTTCAATAGTTCTGAGATATGCTTATAAGTTTCTGTTCCAAACTTTTCTTTCTTTTCAAGATATAGTTTTTTCAAATCCTCAAAATTCATATTTTCACTCCGTTAAGCCGATAATAATATATTCTATAGGATAAGCTTCAATATCTGCTTCATTATTACTTGCAAATCTGCCTGTTTTTTCATCTCTCTTTTGTGGAAGTATTTTAGATGGAATTTCTCTTTTTATTATCCTATCAAGTTTAAAACCCGAGTACTGCAAACTCTCGGCAAAAATTTCGGCATTAGGTATTTCAATCCCTCTCAATTTTGTATTACCAATAACATAACAACATCTCCCACCGTGTTTTAAAATTCTGAAGCTTTCATCAAAAACTTCTTCCATATCAATAAAAAACGCCTCAATTTCTTTTGCCATTTTCTTACTCTTTTTGAACATTTTATCAACTACGTCCATAGCAATTGAACTTCTTAATCTTTTATTTTCGTATTTTTTGTAAGACGTCCCAATAAATTGCTTTTTATATTCCGTTAAATTATCAGCTAAATCAAGCCATATAGTTGATAACTGGTGTAAATCTGCATACTCATAGCTTGTCACGTATGGACTTGATGTTACAATTAAATCTACAGAATTATCTGACACAGATTGACTTCTAGCATCGCCAACTTTGATATTTAAGTATTCATGAAGATTCTCTTTCACTTTTGTTGGAACAACATTATAAAAAACATCGTTTCCACTCTGCATTTTCTTTAAATGTTTCTGAAATACCTCATAAGGATTTACGGAATTTTTTTTCAAATCCCTAGTCGGTTTTGTGCTATCTTGAAGCCACAGGGAACAATTCTTTAAAATATGGCTAAAAGCCACAAGAAAAAAATCTCGGACAATTTCATCTTCCTCATTGTAAATAACCCGTAATATTTTCCCAAGATCATTCTTTGTTTTCTCTGAAAACCAGTAATTAATTCTATCAATATGTTTTTCGGGGATTAATGGTTCAATTTTATCATTAAATAAAGCTATTTGTGTTTCATTTAAGAATTTCAATTTAGATAAAAGCTGGTCAATTTTCTTATTAAGATATAGAGGTTCTATTGGTGTTGATTTTACCTTTGTAATAAGATATGCAATCTTATTTATGTCTGTTCCACTTGCCTTAAATCCCCTAGAAATTGATGTAACAACGGTCGTTCCGCACCCCATAAATGGATCGTTTACGTAGGCTTCTTTATGAGGGACATATTCATCAATTAATTTTTCAACTAATTGAGGAATAAACTTCGCTGGGTATCTGTGATAATTATGAGTCCATTTGCCTGTATCGGATAGTTTATATCCTACAAATGACCAATCATTATCTATTTCTTTTGTATTAAATAAGTTAATAATTTCCTCTGGTGATTTTGTTGTTTTAAACATTGTGCCATTAGTAGCTATTTTCATTATTGTTTCCACATTACCTCTCTTCAAACCACCATGTCATCTACAGTCTTTGCGAAGTCGCTGAAAGCGATTTGGGCAAGGTAAAACGAAGTCTTAATTCAGTTCAAAAAACAAAAACTTGGCAAATATATAATACAAAGTAGTTTAATTTTGATCAAGGATTAGCTTTGCTTTCCCTTTGCTTTATAGGATTGGATTTCAAATAAGCAGTGATAAATGGATCAAGATCGCCATCCATAATACGATCAACATCGCCAAATTCTACGCCAGTTCTCAGATCCTTGATCATTCTATATGGATGGAAAACATACGACCTGATCTGACTGCCGAAAGCTATATCTCGCTTTTCACCCTGAATTTTTGCCATCTCCTCAGATTTTTTTTGCATTTCAAGCTCATAAAGCCTTGCACGAAGGACTTTCATCGCTGTCTCACGATTCTTATGCTGTGATCGCTCACTTTGACATTGTGCGACTATACCTGTCGGAATATGAGTTATCCTGACCGCAGAATCTGTCTTATTTACATGCTGACCACCAGGTCCACCCGAACGAAACGTATCTATCCTAAGGTCTGATTCATTTATCTGAATATCAACATTATCCTCTATTTCAGGTATAACTGACACTGACGCGAATGAAGTATGTCTTCTGTGATTGGCATCAAAAGGAGAAAGCCTGACAAGACGATGGACGCCGATCTCTGCCCTCAAATAACCATAAGCATATTCACCAGTGACCATAACTGTAACGCTTTTTATCCCTGCCTCGTCTCCTTGAAGCATATCAATTATCTCTGTGCGAAATCCCTTGCTTTCACACCATCGCAGATACATTCTTAGTAGCATATCAGCCCAGTCTTGCGATTCTGTTCCACCTGCACCTGAATGGATTTCAAGTATAGCATTGTTTCTGTCATGTGGACCGTTAAGCATTAACCTAAATTCAAGCTGATCAAGCTCTTTTTCAAGCTTGGATAGCTCGCCTTGTATCTCATCGCTTAATGATTCGTCTTCCTCTGATTCCGCCAATTCCAAAAGCGTCTCTATATCGTCTGCATGAGTTTTAAGTTTGTTAAAAAAGTCAATATCCGATTTTAAACGGGCAATTTGTTGTGATACCTCTTGCGCCCTTGTAGGATTGTTCCAAAAATTGGGATCGGACATCTCCTTTTCTAATTTTTCTACTTCTTTTTCTTTGTTGGCGACGTCAAAGAAGACCTCCTGCTCCCATCACTCTTTCTTTTACTTCCTGAACTGCGGAGCGTATCTCTGTTAGCATATAAATCTCCTTGTTTTTTCATATATTTGCGGTAGTCAAGCCACCATGTCTGGAATATAAAGAATACTAAAACAACTAAACACGTCCACGGCAAATAATCGCCATATTTAGTATAAAAAGTCCCTGATTGATAAATACCGACATCACCGACTAAATAACCGTCTTCGTTATCTTTTGGATCAAGTTTTTGTATCACTCTTCCGTAAGGATCAATTATACATGAAATACCATAATTAGCACAACGAAAAACCGAAGTTCTATTTTCCACAGCCCTAAACGGCGCCATTGAGAAATGCTGTTCAGCAGCGAATGTGCCAATAAACCATGAATCATTTGTTATTATACCTATAACATTAGCACCACTATATATAAACTGCCTTGATATTTGCGGAAACACCGATTCAAAACATATCGGGACGCCGATATTTGCAAATGGCGTTGAAAAAACTGTATACATATCTCCGCTATCAAAATCAGATATACCGACAACCAACGATCTTATTTTCTCTGGAAGATATTGCTTAAATGGGAATGACTCGCTTATAGGGACAAGATGAATTTTGTCATATTTATCAATTATACCGCCCTTAGGGTCAAGCACGAATGCTGAATTATAAACTTTATATCCCGGATATGTAAGTTCATAAGATATAGCCCCCATAAGCATATAGGTATTCCATCTTGATAATAGAAATTTTATTTTATCATATTCTTGGCTCTCTGGAAACATAAGCTGTGGAACTGCGGTCTCTGGCCACACTATTAGATCAGGTTTTTTGTCTATGGCTTTGTAAGTTATATCTATATACTTGTCAAATATCCAACCAGATTTGTCTCCCCAAGATGCCATTTTATCCTTTTGTTTTATATTTCCCGGTATTAGTGCAACTTTTATTTTTTCACCTACAAGAGAGTTTGACAAGACTATCAGACCATATATTAAACAAACAACGAAAATACCGATGGAAAAAACCATTGATTTAAGCGATGATCTCCAATTTCTTATATCACCGATAAAAACAGCAATTGAGGCATTAATTAAAGCGATTATAAAGGTAACGCCATAAACTCCAAAGATAGATGCTATCTGGATTATTGGGATATTTGCCCATTGTGTATATCCAAGACTTGCCCACGGTAAGCCAGAGACGATATATCCGCGAAGCACTTCCAGACCTGTCCAAGATAACGCCACTAAAAAGATATAAGCTAATTTATATTCAAAAGACCCTGTATCCAGTCTTTTTAACCAATTCCCTGAGATGAAATTCACTGACACTGTCCACAAAAAGACATAACAAGCTAAGTATAGCGAAAGAACGAGGTATCCAAGCGTAACCCAAAATATAGTTGAAAATGGGACAAGGATCATAATCCAATACATGATCCCGCCGAAATATATTATGCCGGTTACAAAGCCTAACCAAAGCGATTCCTTCCAATCAGAATTTCGTATAGCTAATAAAATTGGGACAAGTGCAAACCAAGAAAGTATTGATAGGTTAAATTCAGGAAATCCTAAAACAAGCAATATTCCTGAAAATATCGCTAATAAATATTTATGTGTTCTTTTCAATATTTATTTTTTCCTTTCACAATGGCTTTATATAAACGTAATATGCCCCTAATGACAATCCTTCGTTATTGTATAATCTTGTTTGGAGATGAGTTACTCCTGCCTTTAAATTAAACTTGAAGGTTATCCCTTTTGCTTCTGGATCAACAGCCTTTGTTTGCTCTTGATCGCCTATTTTAATATAAGCCATTTTTACATCAAGAGCTTTTCCGCCGTGATACCAATCAGTTATTTCGCCGGGGATGCCTTCTGTCATAGCTTTATCTTCTTCTTTACACCAGCGACGGAGTTCAAACATATATTCGCCGTCTTTGGCAACCTCAATAACCCAATAACCGTTACATTGCAAGCCTTGTCTTATCTGCCCTTGATTCCATGCGCATTCCTCGCCATGCCAATCGTGACAGGTCAACCGTGTGACCTTTTCATATTCCGTGCCGATGATGATCGGGCAATCTTTATCAAAAGTCGGAGAAACAAGCTCCCACCACTCTTCATAATGTTTTCGTAATTTCTGAACAACATCGGGATAGCGATCTGCGATATTATTCCTTTGCTCTGGATCAGCCAAAATATCATAGAGTTCAACTCCATTGATAAGACGCCATTGATTTGTCATAACTGCACTTTTACGCCATTTAATTGGATACTCTACCCTCTGTGAATCAGTGACAATTACACGTTCATCTAAATTATTTGGTAGATCATAAAGTAACGGTTTAAGGCTTGTCCCATCAAATCTGAGATGATCGGGTGATCTAAGACTGCAAAGATCAATCAAAGTCGGCAAAACATCAATGTTAGCGGAGAGTTGATCAATATCCCTGCCATGCTTAAAACCACCATCTGTCCAACGCATAAAAAACGGGACACGATGTCCGCCTTCATATTCCCAACCCTTCATACCCCTCATGCCTGCGTTATATCCCTCTTGAACGAATCCATATTTATCAAGGCTTGCACCAGCGGATGATCCGTTATCAGTCATCCAGATCAAGATTGTATTTTTATCAATGTTTAGTTCCGCGAGCTTTGAGATCAGATAACCGACGTTCTCGTCAATATTAGTGATCATGCCATAGAAATTCGCCCTATAATCAGGCACTTTTCCTTTATATTGACTGCTGTATGATTCATCAACATTATACGGTGCATGAGGAGCGTTTGTTGAGATATAGCAGAAAAATGGCTGGTCTTTGTTGGATTCTATAAACTTCATAGCTTCCCTAAACCAAACGTCTGTGCAATATCCTTCAAATGTCACGGGTTCACCGTTAAGCATATAGGTATCGTCAAAGTAATCATTGCCCCAATAATCGGGCGTTTGGCTTACTCCGCCTCCACCATGATAAAGGGCGACTTCAAACCCACGATCATGTGGTCTGAAAGGGTAGTTGTCGCCGAGATGCCATTTGCCAAAGATGCCTGTGCGATAATCGTTTGATCTGAAAATATCAGCCATTGTGACTTCATCTTGCCGTAAGAGTGATCTTCCACCGATGGTATGCCAAACGCCAGTGCAGTTGCAATATCTGCCAGTCATAAGTCCTGCCCGTGTCGGCGCACATGTCGGTCCTACATGGAAATTAGTAAATCTAACGCTTTGACTATATAAAGCATCTATATTTGGCGTTTTTATTATTTCGTTGCCATGACAACCGAGATCGCCGTATCCCTGATCATCTGTTATGACAAGGACTACATTTGGTTTATCCATATTCTTTCCTTTGTATTGAAATCTATCAAGAATATTTCAAGAATATTTATAGTTACGATTTTACTACTGTTTGGGTGTTTCCTTTTCGTTAATTATATTTTGCGGAGTTTTTCTTCCACGATGAGTTCGATCAAAATCACTGTCAAAACTCACAATTGTTAGATCATATTTTTCTGATATAGCATATTGATAAGCGTCATCAAAATCCAAATTAAATTCAAATGCTGAACTTATGATCTCATTAAGGTCTTCTATTGACAGTGACAATATTATAGTTCCTGCGTCTTGAATCATATCTTTTGAAAATTGCTCAAAAGAATGGTGCATTTTACGACGAAACAAGAGGAATCCTATAGAGTGAAAAGATAAATCCGATATAAAGAAATCATATTCATGAACTTTTGATAACAAATCTCTTGCTTCTGATGAGCGCTCTTGTTCAAGAATGATTTCAATGAATATATTTGTATCTATGAGAAATCTCATTTTTCGCCAGCCCACCAATTCGCAATCTTATGCTGAAGCTCTACAGAAGTAAACTGATCCCGCATATCCTTCAATGCTCCTGCCCAACTAAATGTAGGTCTTTTTTTCAACCTTTTCGTCCGTTTTTCCACCAAAAAATCAACAAAATCTTCCACTTCTCGCCTATATATGGGGGGTAACTCCTTAATCTTTTCCTCAAGTGTTTTCATTGCAGTTAACACCGCCTAAATAATAAATTCAGTTTGTTTTAATGTCGGATTTTGTTTTTTATCCGACATAAAAATTTCAAACGTTACCGAAGTTAAATCAAAGGCAGTTTAACGCTTCTGCCCTCTCTTGCGGAAATTTCAGCGGCAAGGCATATTTCATGAGTTTTTACGCCATCTTCCACATTAACAAATGACTCTTTATCATTCAAAATACAGTCAATAAAATGGTCTATCTCGCCTAAATATGGATGATGTGTCACATCTCCGCTGTCCGGGAGTATTGTTGGGATAACTGCAAATCCTTTCTGACCGGGCATTTTTGACGGGGCATAAAGCTGATTATTGCGAATTGTCCCTTTGTCACCTAATAGATGTATGTTAAAAATATAGGGAGTGATACAGTCTATTGATGATGCAACTTTGCCGACGATCCCGCTTTTGAATTTGATTATAGTAACCATTGTAGGGTCATATTCATAAGGTTCAAAATTTGGATTTTTGCTTCTTGTTGAATATGCGGTCACTTCAACCGCTTCATCATTGAGAAACCATCTTAAACCATCAACCGCATGACATCCAGCAGAAAGCAAGCTACTTCCACCTATGTTTTTCTTTACGTTCCATTCAAACTGCTTATACCAAGGACCTATGCCATGATAATAGTCAACCTCTCCATAATATACTCTGCCTATTGTGTCATCTTCTAATAAGGGCTTTATAGTCTCAAATAACGGATTCCATCTAAGCACAAATCCAACAACAGTTTTAACCTTAGCTTTTCTAGTAGCATCTCTAAGTTCTTTCAATTCCTCAACATTAAGTGCGATGGGTTTTTCAATGAGAAAATGCTTTCCCGCCTGTGCTGCCATAACAGCTTCTTTGACATGCCGATCGTTTGGTGTGCAGATAGATATTGCGTCAATATCATCTCTTTTAAGCATCTGCTCGTAATCCGTGTAGATCGCACACTTTTCAATGCCAACCTCTTTCATTTTCGCTTTTATACGCGATTCGTCCCTACCACAAATTGCGACTACCTCTGAATGAGGATTATTCATATATGCTTTTATATGTTCTCCGCCTGACCATCCCGGTCCAACAATGCCAACTCCTAATTTTTTATCCATATTAATATCTCCTTTCAAATCAGTCTTGATAAATGAGATTTGATTAATAAATCCCTTACCACACCATCTATTCTATCATAATTAAAGCTATGTATGCAAGCCATTTTAGATTTACTTTAGAAATTATTGAAAAGTTATTTAGACTATGGCATAATATTAATGTCAAGCTATATTGAAAGGTGAAAGGTTAAAGGACAGAATAATATACGGAGGTAGAATGATGTCAGCAAACATTAAAGTTTATTTAAGTGAGAAAATTGGCAGAATCAATCCTAACATATACGGGCATTTTGCTGAGCATTTAGGCAGATGTATATACGAGGGCGTCTGGGTAGGCACGAATTCATCAATACCAAACACTAATGGCATAAGAAATGATGTGATTGACGCCCTGAAAATGATGAAACCGCCTGTAATTAGATGGCCAGGAGGCTGTTATGCTGACGATTATCATTGGCAGAATGGAATCGGACCAAGAGAAAAACGTCCTAGAACAGTAAACGTGCATTGGGGGCAAGTTATAGACACAAATGAGTTTGGAACACACGAATTTATTGAATTTTGTCGTCTTGTAGGTGCAGAGCCTTATATCTGTGGAAATGTCGGCAGTGGGTCTCCTGACGAAATGCGTAATTGGGTTGAATATTGCAATTTTTCAGGTGACAGCACACTTGCACGACAGCGGGCTGAAAATGGTCATCCAGAACCTTTTAAGGTGAAATATTGGGGTGTTGGAAACGAAAATTGGGGCTGTGGAGGAAACTTTGCCCCAGAAGATTATGCTATTGAATATAAACGTTTCTCAACTTTTCTATTTGATTTTTATGGTGCGCCTTTATATCTTATCGCCTGTGGTCCTTCTGGAAATGATACTAATTGGACTCATAAATTTTTTGAAAAATTGGGACGGTATCGCAGAATACATGGATTTTCTGCCCATTATTATTGCGGAACAGCAGGCACATCAACCGAATATACAGTAGATCAATGGTATCAGCTTATACATCGTTCATCATTGATGGAAAACTTAATTATTCAGCAAAGGGCTATAATGGACGGTTATGATCCGAATAGAAATATCGGTCTTATTGTTGATGAATGGGGAACTTGGCATCCACCTGCCCAAGGGCAAATACCACAATTCCTATGGCAACAAAACACATTGAGAGATGCACTTATTGCTGGATTGACACTTGACATATTCAATCGCCATGCGGATAAAGTTATAATGGCTAATATTGCACAAACAATAAATGTCCTTCAAGCAGTTATATTGACCGAAGAAGAAAAGATGTTAATAACTCCAACTGGTTATATCTATTGTATGTATGCTCAACATCAGGGCGCTACATCTTTAAGGGTAGCATTTGAAGCTGAAGACATATCCGTCGGCAATTCAAGGCTCTTTGGATTAGCTGGCTCTGCATCATTAAAAGACAATAATCTATTTTTAACTGTTGTCAATCCCCATGCGGATATGCCTGTTGAGACCACTATTTCAATTTATGATGGCAGGATAAAATCTGCAAAAGCGGAGGCATTAACACATAGCGATATTCATGCACATAACACTTTTGAATCACCAAACACATTGACGCCTATTTCTACAAATATATCAGCAGAAGGAAGTAAGATTGACTATGTTTTTCCTCCCGCTTCGGTGACAGCAATATCTGCGTCATTGGATTGAACTGATATTACAAGCGAAATATGATGTCAATTTGCAAAAAAGGAAGCGGTTTATGGAAATAAGAAACTTTCGTGAAGATGATCGGGATAGCTTATTACGCATTGCACCGAGGGCATTTAGCGTTTGGACTCGTTTAGCGTTAGACAAAACTTTACCGAGAGAAAAAAATGAGGAGTATTTCAAACGAGAAGTGACATTATATATGGATTATGTCAATAGAAACGAACCTAATATCAGTATCATTGTCGCAGAAGAGAACGATAAGGTCGTTGGTTACATAGTTGTTGGAATAGACAATACTCGGTCGCAGATATATGGCTTTTTATGGGGACATATAATATCGCTTGCAGTTGACCCTGAACATCATGGGCATGGTATCGGGTCTGCACTTATCTCTGCTGGGTTAGATTGGATGAGAAATAAAGGCGTCCAATACGCGGAGGTATTGACAGACCAAAATAATATTGCTGCGATAAGAGCTTATGAGAAAAATAATTTTAGAGTGATCTATTCAAGCATAATTCTATCACAATATTTGTGATCAGGGCTTTGCTTAATTGGTTTGAATAAATATACTGAGAAACCGAATTAGTTCTTAGTTATGTTTATAATTTTATTGCATATTTGCAAGGTGATAAATCATCTTGTTACAAAACTAATTCGGTTAATTATATATTTAATCAGATTTATTCTTGAATATTAATCTTTATCTAATGCGATCAGCGCTGCGCCGTAAGCACCATTTAGTTGAGGTTCATCT
>Ga0078972_1004375_pt2 | contig 34663 bp, 50 predicted proteins | sample YelNatPaOPGAMG01_FD_67568 | JGI IMG/M metagenome (GOLD analysis project Ga0078972, IMG submission 67568) | Hot spring thermophilic microbial communities from Obsidian Pool, Yellowstone National Park, USA - OP-RAMG-01 (SPADES assembly) (version 2) | ecosystem: Environmental > Aquatic > Thermal... | reverse complement strand
AGGCTGAAGATAGAAGGAGACCCATACGTAAACATTCCATCAGGCGTGGAGCTTAGACTGGCTGGAAGCCCCGGCAGTGCGGGTCAGGTTTTGACAAGCCAAGGCTCAGGGGCAAACCCGACCTGGAGCGTTGTGACGAGGAGCATGCTCGAATACCCGACGGTTGACGTAAACTTCGCCTACTTAGCTTCGCTGAACAAGCTCACCTTCATCTCATTCACGCAATATACGCATTTAATCGTGACGGCGGACAGCTTCACGGATAAAGCGGCTGAAGCCCTCTGCGCATATGGACAAGTGTTTTACCACGCGTGTGGAAGGGTTGTAGATGCGGACAACTACTACTACACGAACACAAGCACAGCCGTCACAACGGGGGATTTCAACTTAGGAAAATGCGTTTCAGGTACTTTTACAACCCTAGCGACAGAGGCTGTAGACCTCACTAGTGGAAAATGGGCTCTCATAATGCTATCGATTTCAGGAAGCACTTTGAAAGCATATAGAGAGAGTGCCTTAAGGCTCACAGCTACCGACACAAGTTTAACATCAGGAAAATTCGGTGCATGGTTTCATGTGAATTACTTCACAACAAACCCGTTGTATATGTTCTTGAGAGCACCTTCGAGCCCAAGCCTAAAACCCGTGGCATACTTTGAAGTACCCATAGTAGGCTCTGGGGCATCAGATGACCCGTTCAGAGCCCAAATGCCTGAGTCTATAGTTGAAGACCCCGTTCTCGGAAAACGCAACCTGCTAGCCCTAACACACTCAGCGCTCATTCCAACAGACTCCGCCACCGGGAAACCCATATACGGAACAGCCATAGTTAGAATATTCGACCAGCCGGACAGAGACCTAGCATTATACCCGATAGACAAGTGCATCGAAGCCCTAAAGGCTATGAGGGGCGTGAGGAGGCTCACACGGGAAGAAGCCATAAGCATGGCTAAGAAGATGGACGACAATCTGCATGATGCAGATTTGACGCCTCTATCAAGAGATAAAGTTAAGGAGTACATAGACTGGAGGGAGAAAGTGCTAGATGTTAAGAGAGAGTTTATAGATGACAAGCTTATGGAGAGGTACGTGGAAGAGGACAAGGGGTGGTAGATATGCTGGACTTCATATTCAAATGGTTTAAGCCGAAGCCCAAGCTCACACTGCCGGAGGGCTACAGGTATATTCCGGCGGAGGAGTTCGTCAGGCGGATAAGCCCGAAGGTTTCAATCGACGGTAGAACGCTCACATACGTGGACGCCGAGCCGATATTCCTCGACTGGACCGACATTATAACCAAGCTCGCCCAACTGGTTGAAAACGTAGACCCTTCAAGGTGCTTCTTCGGAGACCTCACCAAGATAGCCTACACGCTCTACGACTACGAGACCACGCTTGAAAGGTTCAAGATATACGACGCGAAAACTGGGCAGTATGAAAACATATGGGAGGTAGCCTATTCGGAGCCTACGTTCGACTGCGAGGATTACAGCCTCATGGCTTTAGCCGCCCTCCACCAGCCCTACACGATAGCGATTCCGGCGTTCGCAATACTCTGGGTGATACACCCGACATACGGATTGGCACACGCGTTAAACTTCTGCATAGACTCAACCGGGACACCGTATTTGTATGAACCTCAGCTTCATAGTTTTTACTCAAACCCGGCGGTGCGTTGGAAGTTCTACATGATGCTCATATGAGAGCTTTATCGTTTAAATAGCCCCATTTTTTATTTTAACCCGATGAGTGTGGAGGTTAAAAGGGTTAGATGCGACCTTTGCGGTAGGGAGGACGAAGGCTTGGAATTCACAAAGAGGCTGTTGATATTTAAGACGCGGTTTAAAGTATGCGAGGGTTGCGTCAGCAGGCTTTTCAGAAAATTTAAAAAGTCAGAATAGTTTCACAGGTAGAACGTGGCGATTGCGGGGTATTCAATCGCCATATACCAAGGCGGTGGTTTAAGCGGTACACCGTTCACGTATATCGAGTTAGCCCTATACATGTAGCCCGAAATCCCCCTGGCTATCGTCACCTCGACGACAGGATTTCCATGCGTCGTCGTATAGTCTAGCTTGAACTCCTGAGCACCAGCCATGCTTAAAATCACATACCCGTTCGTCCTAGCGCTGGTTGTACATGTGAACGGGTTTGGAACGTATTCGAAGTCGACGACAAATATCCTCTCGCATCCGTCTGTAAGCTTGTTGAGGCATGGCCCATATCTAGGTGGAGGCTTGACCGCCAATCCAGCCGCAACGGCCTGCTCTATGGTTTCAGGTGGAACAGTCGGGGTTATAGCTGTTGGAGGTGCGGGTTGAGGCGGCGGTGGGGGTGGTGGAGGCGGGTAGCCGGTGCAGGCTGTTGCTTTACTCCACTCACCGTCGACGGGGCTTAGGAAGAAGTAGAACTCGAGGTTTCCCTTCCAAGCCGGGGTCGCGGGTGTGCGGTAGGTCTGAGGTATGAATGCGACTTTCCTTGAGAGAACCCTCATGCCCAATGGAGTCCTAGCCATAAGATAGCACGAGCCAACCCTCTTCCTCCTCGGGATTAGCTCTATCCTCCTCCCATCGTCCATCCAGCTAACCTTTTCTATCAAGCCCACGTCTCCAGGTTTGAAGGCTAAATAGTGCGTGGTCTTCGACTTGAGGATTAGCACGTCCCCAAGCCTTGTAAACGTTGAAACATACAGCACGTCTCTAAACTCCCTGCCTAGGGCGATTGATAAGTCCTTCAGGACTATTCCATCGAGGGGGAAGCCCTCGGAAACGTGACCCGTAAACTCTACAGCGTATTCGCCTTTTGGAGGTCCAAACCCGCTTGAGGGCTTAACCTTAAAACTGTCGACGATGACGTAATCTATAGGGTTGACTATTTTAATATAAGGCCTCAGCGGTTCAGTTGTCATATCGAATCTTCTGCTATAGTAGTCTGACGTCCGATATGGTGAAGCCCGGCTCTGGAACGTTCACAGCTGAAACCTCTATGTATCCCGACGATGGCAGTCTTCTAACGGTCGCCCTGACGTTGTAGCTCACTGAGCCTTCAAGCGTCACCGTCTTGGAGTCTATTGGAGTCCTGTCGGCGTCCCAAACGCTCACCCTAAGGGTCTTCGGGGAGGTGTCAGCGACGTCAACGGTGAACGTTAAAACGGAAAGCGGTCTCGGAAGCATCCTTGAAAACGAAAACACTGAACTCATTGGAAACTTCACCTCGGGCGAGTCTGTTGGAAACGTTGGAACCTGCCACGACTCCTTGAACGGTATCTTCGGAGGGTCGCTGTAGACAGCCAGCAGTGCACCCAGATTACTGGTGCTTGGAAACGTTAAAACGCCTCCGACGAGGTAGTGGAGCTGGTCCCATCCGTCACCTCCAGGCCCACTCCACCTCCCGTAGGAGTTGAGTATTCCAATCGTCTTGGAGGAGCCTGTGGTCAGGTCTGTAAACGTCACAATCCCCGATAGAACCTTCACGTTCGGCTGCCAGATGCTGTACTGGATTTTATTCTTAGTGTCGACCACGTACCTGCCCGGGTATATCGCCCCACATCCGCTCGCACCGACAACACCATACTTCACCTGCTCGAAAAGCCATATGTCTAAAGCGTGGAAGAACCTATACATCTCATGTGGAGCGGCTATTTCATAGACATCCTTGTTCTTCTCCTCCGAGAACGCTCTAAGGTCTTTCAACGGTGATGGAAGCTGGAGCTGAGGCCTCTCGACACCTTTAACCTCGACATCGACTATGTTTCTCAGAAACCTGAGCAAACACGCTCACCCGAGTAAAATAATTCAAATCGATTTAAAAAGTTTTATGAACGGCCAGCCAGTAAGATTTAAAAGCTGTAAAAACTTACTAGCTATAGACCTATATGACAAAGCCCCAGTCCGCCCTAATATACGCCATCCCGATTGCGATTGAGCTTTTGGGAATATTTATGATAGCGGTTGGAGTCGCAGTTGAAATCTCAACAGGAGCGGATATTGGGCACAATATCATAACATTGGGGAGCGCCATCGTCTCAACGGGCTCCATAATATTTGCGAAAATCTATAAACCTCGGCAAAAGTCCAACCGTGAAGGTAAATGAGCGAAATAATTATTCCGGCCGAGTGGCTTCCGGTTCCAACAAACCTGTTTGAGTTTACTTGGGCGGCTATAGGATTCCTAGCAGCTAGAAGCCTCAGCAAAAGACTTGACGAAGACATACTCCAAGAACTCGAAGGGTTGAAGGAGAAGCATCCAAGACTCTACAAGCTCAGGTGGTTCATAGAGAGGCTTCTACACTTTGTCCATCACTGGTGGATTGGACTTCTACTAATTTTATACACTCCTAGAACCTGCCCACTGTTCTGGATAGGCTATGGGTTTGTGGTCGAGGATGGAGGCTACCATCTGAGGGAGTTTCTAAAAACCGTGAAGAGGGTCAAGCCTGAAGGTAAAGGTTGAATGGCTATTCTGCTCTTCCACCGAAGACCCTACGCCTCACAAGGCGAACCACATCATGCCATAAGCCTATGACGGGGTGCTCCTCACCTTTAGCTGGCAGTGGCCCGGGTGTTCTAGCTCTAATGTTTTCCCTGACGACGTTTATGATTGGAAAGCTCCAAACTCTTCCTCCACGGATACTCATTGAAACCACCTATTTATATTTATAAGCTGGCTTAAAGAATCTGCTCACACGGAGCTCAACTATTAACGCTCACCTAGGAAACTCTATAAGCTCCCAATGGAAGATAAAATATCTTGGGTCATCAGTCGTTATTGTAACCCAATCCGGAGGTGTCAATGGACTATAATCCTCAGGTATGGGAGTTACATGTATTCTCAGGTTGGTCCATAGCGCTGCCCTCGGAGTTATATGCATTATTATTTCCTTTACTTCTGAGAAGTCAGCTACCTTCCGTTTTTAATCGTCCCGTAAAATACATCTTCCCGTCGTCGTCTTATACTCAATAAATGAAGCTTCACCGCTTTGAGCGGGTGTCCCCATAGGCTAGACCTCAATATCTTAAACTTAGAGTAGAAAATAAATTTTTATTCTGCTTATGGAGGAATGGATTTAAAGACACTTCGAAACGAGTCTATAGGTTTTGAGGCGATTACACCTTTCCGACTTCGCCTCACTCCTAGAGGTCTGACGCATTCTCCACATAAATCAAACAAAGCGTTACCCATATATATGGACCTGACCTCCTCAAACCCCATCAAGACACCACAACGAAAACAAAACACCGGAACCTTTCGAACGCCCATCGCTTTAATAAAATCAAACAAAACTTGTATTTAATTTTTAAAAAAATTATGAAATTTCTTCTAAAGAAAAAGATTTTTTTCTTTAAAACTTTTCTATTCTAAAAGTTTTTTAGGACGTTTTCATTTTAAAAACGTTTGATGAAACGTCCAGGTGAGAAGGGGTATAAGGCTATTTCCGCTACGGAAGAGGTGGTATCGTTCTGTGGGTGGGATTATTTGCTGAGTCTTGTGGAGAACTGTTGTAATCTTTTTGAGAAAGCGTTAATCTCGTGTATATTTGAGACGGGTGGTAGGATTTCTGAGGTGATTCAGCTTAGAAAGTCCAACTTCGACTTTAAAACACACCCTGAGGTTATAATTGTGAGAAATATGCCTCTGGTTAAACGGTGGACGAGGGATAGGGAGACAGGAAGAACAGTCCACCTTTCGGACTTTAGGACGTTTCCAATTCCAAGGAAGGAAAAGCTCGCCGGGTTTGTCGAGGAGTGGGTTTCAACGTGTCCATATGATAGGGTCTTCGGGATAAGTAGAAGTAAGGCGTTTCTAATAGTCCGTGGAGTCGGGGAAAGGGTTGGAGGATATATTCCCGGAACGATGAAAAAAGACAAGACGCGTCCGCTGTATAGCGCCGAGCTGACCCCACATATTTTAAGGGCTGAAAGGGCGTCTCAGCTCGCCGAAGACTACGGGTTTGACGTATTCCTGCTCAACAAGTTCTTTGGGTGGAAGCCTAAAGTCGTCAGCATGGCTGAGAGATATGCGGGTATGGGATGGATAGGTCTGGCCCGTGAAATGGGGGTGGACGTTTGACTGAAAAACCTCCAAGGCTTAGAGGCTGGTCGTCTCCATTCACAACACCGACGTCGCTGTTTATAAGGGATTATTTACTGAAGCATGGTGAGGGATATGTCCAGGAAATCTGGAGGGAGCTTAAAAAGGCGAGGGGTGGACTTCACGTGGGCTCCTACGAGAACTTTAAAACAAACTACATATACGTTCTTAAGAAGCTTGGACTGATTGAAGAGGTTCGGAGGGAACCTGTTCCAGGACAGCCTAAATGGTATATGAGAAGATACTATCGTATTGTTCCGGGTAAGGAGTCGGCTGAGGAGTGGGTTAATCCACAGAAGGTATGGAAGCTAAAACAATATGGATATTATAAGAGGTCTAGGAGTCAAAAGGCTCGTTGACAATCCGATATATTAAAGACGCCTTCTTTTCACCTATCCCCTTAACCTCCATCAGCTCGTCGACCGTGGCGTTTATAACCCCTTTTACGGTCTTGAAGTGTTTTAAGAGTTCGACCGCCTGCTTCGCCCCTATCTGAGGCAGCGCTTCTATAATCCTCCTCTTCATCTCGTCAGGCGTTTCAGCGGGAGGTTTAAAGCTCACCTGGTGAATCTTCTCCTTTCCCTCTTCAGCCGCTTTTCTCGCGAGTTGGAATAGAAAGTCCACCGTCCACTTCCAATTTGGAGTATAATATATCGGTATTCTCCACCCGAAGATTAACGCGAGCTGAACACTGTGATAGGATAAAACATTCCAATCGGTGTATTTTCTAAAGGCGGTGGGATATCCTTCAATGAGGACGAGGGGTTCCACTTCTTCCGCTGATTTAAGCTTTTTAGCCTGTTCCCAAAGCCTCCCCGTCTTTACTGAAGACAACAAGTCGAGGGGTGTTTTCCTCTCCACGAGGAATTTACCTTGGACGTAGTAGTCGCCGCCTTCAAGCTCTTCGACCCATATTTTCACGCCACGGTCTTTTAACGCTTCGGCTATTTTTCCCTGTTTGGAATATTCTCTCGAATCGACGACTATCTTCAAGTCCAATCTTCCAGGCTCCTCGTAAACGGGTCTATCTTCTCACCGAGGACCCTTTCGACGACGTTTAAAACCCTCTCCCAATAATATGAATAGCCCTTGAAGGTTATCCTCGGAAACGGCTCGTTTTCCAAGACAGGGGCCCCTACGACTCCATCCTCACCCACGTCGACTATCACGTATTCGATGGCGTCTCCAGGTCGGAAGATTCCACGTTTAGCGAGCTCCCTGGCGATTTTCACGTGAACGTCCTCCGACTTATATTTATCCAGTTCCCTACGGGTACCCTTTTCGATGACCAATTTATTGTCGAGTTTTCCACTGAACAGCATGGTATGGATTTCCCTCAATACCTCCTTCGTCTTCTTCCTGATTTCCTCCCTCGTCTGCGAGTTAAATATTATGTCGAATATCTGGTTTTGGACGTCCTTCACAATCTGTGGAACGTCCAACCTGATTATATCGAACCCCACGATGTTCCTCTTCAACGGAATCCCCTTTAAAGACTCGTCTCTAACACGCCAATCATCCAGCACTGAAATGTCGGCCGTAAAATCGTAAATCTCCCCCACGTATCTTTTCTTCACCCCGCTGAAAAATATCTTCTGGTAAACGTTGTCAACCTTTACCTCTTCACAGTAGTATTCAGGTGGAACGTTAAACCTCTTTATAACCCTATGTTTTAGCTCGTCGTTTATAATCCATAGAAGCGTCTTCTCCTTCTCCTTAAACTTATAGACGTCAAACCCCTCCTTCCTCGCAAACACCCCATCAGTGTCCGCATAGAGTATTTCAAACCCGTGCTCGATGAGGATATCCATCAAGGTTTTAAGGAGTTCTCTGCCGGTTAGTGTTATGCTTTCGGCGACATCTCTATCGTAGAATCTAAACCCATAGGCGCCTATAACTCCTGACGTGGCGTTTAGTAGTATTTTAAGCTCGAATTGTTTAATGTTGTAGATTCTATGCCTCGGGTCCGATGGAGGTATCTGCTTTAACAATTCACGGTAATAAATCCTTAGGTCGTTGAGCTCCTCGAGGAATTCGGCGATTATCGACCTCGGTTTCTTCACAAACCTCGCGTTTGGATTGCCTGAAAGTATCTCCCCTTTTTCACTCAACGTTTCAACCCCTATGTTAAAGGTCATCATCGTCCTCGGGTATAGTGAGCTGAAGTCGAAGTCGATGACGTCGTGGAAGAGTCCAGGCTTCGGGTCTATTACAAGACCTCCCGTGTAAGGTTCCTCGGGTAGACGCTTCTTCTCCTCACCCCTCACGTAGGTTCCAAATTTATAGGCCATTCCATATTTGTTCTGGTAGACCACTCGTGGCGTCCTCATCAGCGACCTTCTTAGAAGTAGTCCGTCGACTATTCTACTATTGAACAGCGCGTCCTGATAGAGACAGTGGCTTAAATACGCCATCTCGATCGCGATGTCCAGACATCCAAGCTTGTCGTTCAGCATTTTCAGAAGCATGGCGTCCCATAGATTGTACTCCCTCAACGCGCCTCTATCCTCCTGAAACATCTTCCATATTCCCTCGGCGCCTTTGTATTTGTATAGGTTGAGCTTCTTCCTCTCTCCAAGCTCCTTCTCGGCCACCTTGTCGAGCTTTAGGCTCACATGGCCTCCACCCCACGACTTATTGTATAGAAGCATCATGTCCTGCCAATTTGTAATTTTCATGTTTAGTGGAATCCCAAGGACTTTTGCTCGAGCCTCGAGAAATGGGTTGTCCCATCTTAGGTTGTTGTATCCCACTAGGAGGTCATAATATTCCATAAGTTTCTTGAACTCGTGGAAAATCTCGACCTCGTCATCATAGCAGATAAAATATTCCCTACCGTCGCTTCCAACACCCGCGATGCTTAGAATCCTCTGGTCGGGTGGCTTCCCCTCCTCGGGTATCCATATTCCTTTCCGCGAGTCGGCCTCGACGTCGAAATATAGGACTTTTGGTTTTCTTGAGACCCTTATTCCCGAGTCAATCATCCACCTACGGACGAATGTGACATCAGCCTCATAGGTGGGTATTCCCTCTTTTTTCAGCTTTTCCCTTAACGTTTTCACCTGGTTTGGAAAATCAACCTCGACCTTTAGACAGGGCTCGCCTCTCGTTGTAACGTAGTCTCCCTTTGAAACGTATGCGTCGTTGAGAAGTTTACACGCCTTATCGTAATCCTTAGCCCTTATGAAAAAATAGGGGTGGATTCTGGGGTCCACGTACCTCCATTCACCGCTGTCCATCTTCGCCTTTATCATGAGCTTTCCGTTAACCTTCACCCAGAACGCGTTTACAAGGGACAGTTTAACCCACCTCGTAGTGTAGGCTTCCCACAACCCATATTATTTCTCCCTCGCCGAAGAAGTTATATGTTTTCCTCGCGATTACTGAAAAATCGGCCGGAAGCTGTTCAATATTTTCGCTTCTAAAATACGTAATCACAATTGGCTTGTTCCGTAGAAGTATTTGGACAGCTATCGGACATGGAGGAAGGTCTCCATGGAAATTCACATTAGGGGTTCCAATAGCGTACCTCGCCGTGTTATCCTTAAGGACGATTTTTAGCGCCTCGTCGAACGAGGTTTCGAGTTCGAGGTTTTCGGGACGTTCCTTGTAGAATTCCGGAGGCGTCTTAACTGGAATCTTCAACATCACGCCTATGAACTCCTTCGTAAGTTTACCCGTACGTTTGTTAAACGCCCACATTCCGCTTTTCCATAACTCTTCCTTTAGCTCTCGATATGCCTCAGCTATTGTCTGAAACTCTCGATACATTTGGCAATTCCCTCCATAAACTTCACCCTAGGACACCAGCCGAGCTCATCCATGATTTTCTTACTGGAGACCAGATGAGAACCCATATAGTCTGCCTCGGGACGCCATACTATCTTTGTAAGCCCAAATCCGGCCTTCGTAAGCTCCTCACCCACGATTAACGCGACCTCCTCCAGCGGCATATATTCGCAACTCGAGACGTTGTATGTTCCCTTTATATTTGACGTTAGGACTCTTACGAGGAGGTCGATTAGGTCTGAAATGTAGAGGTAGCTTCTAATCGATTTAGGCGACGCCAGTATTACGGCAGGATATCCACTTATCGAGCTCCTTATAATCTTCATCGGTATGCTGCAGTGGTCTCCATCGGGTCCATATATATGGCTAAATCTTAGAATCAACACGTTATTACCGTAAACGTTCACCACGACCTCTTCACCCATATACTTTGTAAGGTTGTATATCGTCGTGGGTCCTATGGGTGAGGATTCAGTTATCACGTCGCTCGTCGGCTTATAGATGGACGTCGAGCTTGCGTAGATAAAGTCAGCCCCTACCTGTTTCGAGTATTTCGCCACGTTATATGTTCCCTTAACGTTTACGTCGATGCTGTACCAGTCGGCCTCGTCCGCCCATGGTGTGCTCACTATCGCGGCGAGATGGACGACCTTATCCGGCGACGCTTCCTCTATTTCCCTTTTAACCGCATACGCGTCGGTTATATCTACCTTTGATTTATACACCTGGAATCCTTCCTGCTCAAGCCTCCTCGTGAGATGCCGCCCTATAAATCCCGTGGCTCCTGTCACGTAGACCTTCAAATTCTAAACACCTCCCTGATTTTCTCAAATATCGCCTGTGGAGTTATGTTCGTGTTGTCTATCTTCATCCACGGGAGTATTGAAAAATTATCCACGTAGTCCTCCATCATGTCCTGAAGAAGCTCAAGGTCTGACGCTGTGAGTTCGACCACATGTCTTCCCGTTTTAAACCTCTCATATAGGACGTCCGGTGAACACTTTAGAAATACTGGACAGACATCGAACGCCGACTGTAGGGCTTCCTCGAGGCTTGCTATATAGCTCGGGTCAAGTCCCCTCTTGTAGAACCTCCCATACGCGTAGATGCTCGGGGTGAATCTTTCGAGGACGAAGTGGTTTCCATTGTAGTTGGAAATCAGTATTCTCACGCTGGATTTTCCGACCCCGTCCACCCCTTCCAAAATTATGGCCTTCGGAATCACCCATATATCACCTCCATAAGCTTAACCGAGTAATCTAAAACGTCACCATTACGTACGGCCGATATTGGATGTTTAAGGAAAAACGTGGGAATACCTGGAAACCTGTTATAAATTCCGTCCCGGGCGACGGAGCCCAGGACGATTATTCTAACGGGTGAGATTATTTCAACCTCCTTCTGAAGCCATCTAAAACAAGCGTTCACCTCAGAACGGGTAGGCGAACGGTTACCAGGGGTCGAACATTTCACTATGTTTGTAACATACACCATGTCAAGAACCTCGCGGAGCGTGGAAATTTTACTTGATGGAAGGTTTTTCATAAGTTTGTCCAAACCTCCCCAAACGTGTGGAAGACCATCCCTGAAAACGCTTGGGTTCTGGCTTACTATTAGAATGGGTTTCTTCCCAAATTTAATTCTAGGTCTATACTGATTTACCTCGAGCTTGGATAGGCCACAGCCTTCACACTTCTGGATTTGTTCGTAAAGCTTGATTAACCTATTCTCTATTATGGAGGCGTCCTCAACGGCGTCTATCAGCTTTTTCTGCGGCATCTAATCACCCTCGAAAAACATCATATCCTGCCTCAACGCCTCCTCGACGATTTTATCCCACTCGTCCGGCTTGGGGATTTTAATTCCAAGGTCTCTCTCAATTTCCTCAGGATTCGCCGCCGCCTGATTTGGAAACGTCGCGTAAACCTCCTTCACCGGCCATCTCCCACATGGTTTGAACAACGCTCCAAAATATATTGAGAGTGAATATACGTCACAATAGATGCATTTTCTCACCCAGTCGCAGACGGGTCTACAGTACGCCGCTAATAGTGGAAACCTCTTCTTTAGCTCCTCCCTCATAAGCCAGACGGTTGCGCAGGTGTCGAACTGTTCATGGAAGGCTAGTCTTTGGGAGCATACTTCCTTAAATGCTCTATAGTTCATCGTCCAGGTGAACATCCAACACGTTCCCATGGGTAGTATAAACCTCGCTGACTGCCAGTTTGACTGTCCTGACTTGACTATCTCCTCATACAGGTCCTTGGTCTGTTTCCACCACGACTCGACCTTATCTTTCCAAGGGAGCAGGTCAGATGGGATTCTTAACGAAGCGTCAAGCCACGAATTATCCCTCATTCCAACACTTCCAATCCCCGAGTTTCTATGTCTCGCGAGCTGGTCGTACGCGCTTCTTGAAAGCCCCTCAATCTTCCAGGTAAACGACGGGGCTTCGAGGCACTGAGGAAGCGTCTTTCCCTCCAACGCCGCCAAAACCACTTTAACCCTTCCCTCAACGGGGGTTTTCTCCCACTTATCCCACCATTCTCCTTTCCACGTGCTCGAGACGACCTCGTAAATCGCGCGATACGGGTTTCTCGGGTAGTCAACGAGTTTCACCCTGATGCCTCTAACTCCAATGTAGATTTCGTCCTTCCTCTCAGGTTGCTCGTCCGGAAGTGTCCCCATTATTCTTCTTATAAGGTCTATTTTCTCAGATTCCATTCAACACCTCCTCCAACTTGTGAATGACATTTTTATATGTAAACGCGTATTTTTCATTATAAGGCTTATAATATAAATACGCTTTAATCCCATAACTTGACGCGTCCTCAACATAATACGGTTCATCATCGACGAAGAAAAGCACGTTTTTAAAGTCTTTAATCATTCTGAGTCCTTTCTCACGGTCTTCCATTAATACATCGAAGGGAACTCCAGCCGTCACAAGCTTATTTATAATTTCATAGTAGAACTTCTTATATTCGGAGATGGGTCTCGCGGTGAGTAGTACGATGGAGATGTCCTTCTTCTTTATCTCCGAAAGCACCTTTACGGCCTCATCTGTAAACTCAACCCTGTCCGAATAATTCTCGTAGAAGTCGTGCTTTAGCTGGACGTACCTCTCATATCTTATGAGTTTGGGTAGTTCGAGAAACTGGTCTATTGTAAAGTTTGAGCCCGTTTTTAAATTGACGTACGATATCCATTTTTCGGCGAAGTCGTTTAATACTCCATCGACGTCGAAAACCACAACGGGTCTTTCTTTTAATGAAATTAGGGTCTTCTCCTGTAACAGCTTGTACTTGTTTACCAGCGTCTTCTCTTTCCACTTATTCATAAACATCTCAGGAGTTATCCCCCAAGCTAAAGCTATATTCACTACGAATTTTGTAATATCCACAAGCTCCTCGGCTATACCCGAAATCTTCGGACTTTTCTCCCTTCTTATCTTATGTGTCTTCCACGACCCTATAGACGACAGGAGTTCATCAAACTCCGAAACAATATGTAGAAGCATTTCCTTTGTAAACGCCATCTTCTGCTCTTCGTCCATCTTCTTAAAGTTGGGGAAAACCTGAAGCTGAAACTCCTCCTGGTCCTTCCACATCTCCTCAATCATAAATTCATCCCCCTCTAGTGAACAGCTTGTACATCATGTACAGCTTTTTCTGACAATATACATTTAATATCCCTTAACACATCCTGGAAGAGGTAATCGTCTATCCATTTACCGAATCTTCCCAAGAGAATTACGTTGTCAGCTGGAGGTCCAAACGTTGGGGGAAGGATTTTCCCGAACTCCTGCCATACCATCCCGTCGGGATAGGTGAGTTTCTCATCATATACGAATTCGTATACAAATCCTTCATCTGTTTTTGTAATCCTATAATAGGGATATTTCCTCTCAGGGAAATACACGTAGTCGAAGTCTCCAAACGTCTGGGCGAGGAAGAACGACTCGTCAAAACTACTAAAACAGTAACCTATGGAGATATATCTAAATGGAGGATGGAGTGAGTAGAGTTCATAAAGCCTAGGAAGTGGAATCGTCGATATGAGGACCCTAAACTTGTAATCCCCTTTTTCTCCATGTAACGTATTCCCGGATATTTTCTTTATATAATCAATAATCACCTCAACCTTTCCCGAAAGCCTATCGATGACGTCGTTAAATGAGGTCGATAACGCCTTGAATGAACCACGTCCAATACTCGACGAGGTATCGGATGTTCCTCTGGTTTTCATGTTGTACTCGGCGACTAGACGTTTTGGGATTTTCGTGTGATATTTTCCTTTATAGAAATAGCCTACCTTCACTGTCCTCTCGTCGATGGATAGCCCCAGTGAGCTTATGAATTCCTTGGTCTCGGGTGTTGAATGGATATATCTGGGTCCAAGTGGAAAACTACATGAGGACTGTCCTCCAACATTGGACGTCACGACTGGCGCATTTAGAAGATATCCAGCAGTAAGCCCGGTTATTCCCCCGCCCAATACTACGATGTCATTTGTCAATAAACACGACCTCCTTTACGTCTGACAGTTTATCGGAGTATTCCCTCTCGAGGATTATCCTCCCCACGACTTTAACCTTACCCTCCGTGGTCATGTCGATTAGCGAGATATAGGTTTTCCCTGACCTCTGTGAAAACGAGATTCTTCCCACCTTTATACGTAATTTTTCCAATTTAATCATTAGATAATTGGCAACCTCAACCTATTTAAATTTTTCTCGTGTATACGAAAAAAGATTTAAATACAGGAATGTCTTAGCCTATCCTGTGGGAAAATGGCCGAGGAATTGGAAAGGATAATGAAGGAAAGGCTGGTTAGAGGTACGAAGTTCCCTCAATTCTTCAATTTTGATAAGGAGGGAAGTAGTATTCTTGGAAAGGTAATATCATTTAGAGAGCATCCAATTAATTCGAAGACGAGGGTCGCCACGATAAGGACGTTTGATGGTAGTGAGTATTCGGTGTCCCTTGTGACGGTTCTCGAAAGACTATTTACGGAGCAGGAGGTTAAAGTCGGCGACTACGTCTACATTGTGTATGAGGGGATGGGTAAATCTAAAGCTGGACGAAGAGTGAAGCTTTTCTCCCTCGCGAAAATGTCGGCCGAAGAGGCCGAACAATATCTAAAGAAAGTTGAAACCTCAAAAAAGATGGAAACCATAGAGGTCAAGCAAGAAACCAAGGAGGAAAAGCCTGTTGAAGAGAAAAGAGAAATCCAACCAAAACCTGAAGCACAGCCACAGCCTCCACAGGTAAAACCCTCGGTCGGAATTCCACCGGAGAAGGCGAACGAGATAAAGGAGTTCTTCAGCCGCCTCTTCGAATTCTACGACGAGGGATTAACCGTTGAACAATTCAAGGAAAGGGTGAATAAGAGGTTTCCAGGCGTGAACTTCGAAGATGTGGTAAAGATTTGCGATTTTGTGACGTTTGACGAGACGTCGAAGAGGTATAAGAGAAAGGAGCAGGTTTAGATGGACGAGGAGGAGCTAAAATACTTCCTAATCGAGAAGTTCCACCAGGCGATTACCCGTGAGGCCGAAGAAGGTGAGGAGTTTCACAGTAGAGGACTTCCATCGGTTACAAGCCTATGTTACGAATGTCTTAGAAGGGCGTACTACTCGATAACATATCCGGAGGTCATAATAGACCCTGAAGGCGCCATTAGGACGTGGATTGGTAGGAAACTCCACGAGACGTCGATACTCGGGGGAATGATGGAGGTCGAATTGATATATCCTAAAGATAATGGAGTAATCGGGAGGATTGACGAATACAAAGATGGACTTTTAATCGACAAGAAGACCACACGTCATATTCCGAGGACGCCACCCGACCATCATGTTAAGCAAATAGAATATTACCGCCTATTATGTGAAAGAAATGGATTACCCGTGACCACCGCGGCAATAGTCTATATTAACGTAGATACAACTGAGGTCCAGGTTTTTCCCATAAGATTTACCAGAAGCCTTGACGAGATTGAGAAGGAGCTTTTACAGAAATACGAGGCAGTGATGAAGGCTTTAAAGACAGGAATCCTACCCCCGAGGAAGATGAGGACGTGGGACCCCGATGGAACAAAGCTCGTATGTCAATACTGCCCGTACTATGGGATGTGTATGCGTGAGGACTATGAAGACCCTCGGTGGAACCTTAGGTCGAAGACTTAGAAAAAAGCTTGGAAGGAAAAGGTATGAGGAGGTGTTAAGCCTAGCCTTGGATAAGGTTTCAAGCTTCACCGTCGAGAGGGACCCGTTGATTGTTTCCGGAATCGTCGAGGGGACATTTCACTATTCAGCGTATATCGACGAGACCGGTGAATACTGTTGTGCCTGTCAGGGACAGACCACGCATAAGACAATCTGTAAGCATATCCTCGCAATCGTCCTACATGGGTACTTAAATAATAGGCTCTCAGAATATGATGTTATAAGCCTGATAGGAGGTGAGTTGAAATGAAGAAGTATTCGTGGGGGTTAAAGGAGCTCGACGAATTAACCGGAGGATTACAGTCAATATTGATAATGATATTTGGGGAGACCGCTTCCGGTAAGACGACGCTTGCGGCATACGTTCCAATAGTTCGAATATTCACCGAATTAAGGCAGAAAATCGGTGAGATACCTGATTCGGGAAAATTCATAGTAATTGACGGGGATGGAGGCTTCGACTTCGAAAGGCTTAAACAAATCGTGGAGGCGAACAGGCTAAACTACAGTGAGGTTGAAAAACACCTGATGTATTTTGAGGTGACCGAATTCGACGAGCAACATGAACTTGTAAAGGACCTCCCGAAGAAAATCGACGAGAAGGAGATTAAACCTCTTCTTATAACCTTCGACCCGATGACGGCGATATACCGTGGAATAATATTGAGGACGGATATGAAATATAGGGCTTCCGTCATTGGAACGTATACAGGTAAGCTCGACCTTCAGCTCGCGACGTTAAGACATCTCTCAGTCGTATACGAGGTCCCCACAATAGTTACCACGTGGCCTTCATCCCCAGTCGGCGAGGCGTTTGGCGTGAAGGGTGAGTTTCCATTCATTGGTGGACGTCAATTTGGCTTCCTCCCAAAGATGATACTTAGACTTTCCATAGTTTCGGAGGGTTCACCCGAAAGAGAGGTATATCTATGGAAGGCTAAGGGACTTCCATCTGGACGAAAGGTGAAAATCAAACTATCTGACGCCGGAATCGAATCCCCATAATCTCCCCTCTTTTTTATTTAGGGATTTAACGGGAAAGATTTAAATATAATAACAGGTTACCTATAAGTAACCAGGAGGTTCTCAATGATATGAGTACCGTAATCCATGGGAAAATAACTTTTAGGAAGGGTAAAGCACACATCCCTAAAATTGTGAGGCAGGAGCTTGGCTCTGATGAAGCCGGATACATATTGGACGCGAAGACCGTTGTTCTATGTAATCCTGAGATTTCGACCGATGAACTTATAAAAAGTCTTGAACTGTTAATTGAACATCTTAAACTTAAGTCAAATAAATTCAATAGAAGGTGATGGAATGATTCAAGCAATAAGACGTCTGTTTATAGGTAGAGATGACACCTTCGCCGTTCAAAACGACGACGGGTCGTATACGAGGGTCGAAAAACCTCTTACGGATGAGATAATATTGAAGCATCTATCTGGCGAGATAACCATAGGCGTTTATCAGCTCGACCTAAACTCCAACATAAAATGGATATGTTGGGATTTCGACGAGAATAAGGCCGACGCGTTAAAGGTTTACGAGTATTTAAAAAACCACGAGAGGTATGGGAAGGCCTGTGTATTAGAAGATACGGGTGGAAGAGGAGCGCACGTGTGGCTTTTCTTCAACCCCATGATTCCCGGATACGTTGGAAAATTCATCGGGAACGAAATAGCTGAAAAATTGGGGGTAAAGTGTGAGGTTTTCCCAAAACAGGAGAAGGTAAACCTGGATGGTTTTGGGAGTCTCGTGAGGCTTCCCTTTGGAGTACATAGAAAATATGGAAGACGTAGCATCATCCTCGACCCTTCAAGTATCGATGAAGTCGAACCCGTCGCGATACCTCAGGACGTGATTATGGAGATTGAAGAACTGATAAAACATAAGGGCGAAATGGAGGAAATGAAAAAGGTTATCCCGGCCGGGTTGATACCTTGGTGGGTCGAGTGTAAAGCATTTGACAGAATAATCTATGGAAATATCGAGGAGGGAACGAGGAATGAGTGTGGGTTTTGGATTGCGAGACTTCTCAGAAATTCAGGGTTTCCAAGCTGGATGACCGAGGAGGTCTTACAATGTTGGAATAGACATCTCAAGTGTCGCTCGTTACCTGAAAGGGAAATCCATACAATAGTAAAATCAGTATATTCAAAGGGATACTCTGTCGGTAAGCTTTCGTTGAAGAAAACCCCTGAAACAAGTGTCTATTGTGAAGGATGTGTAAAACCCGTCTGTTCTGAAAAGAAGACGAGAAAAAAGAATGAGAAGAAACCCAAGCTAATTAAACCCTACGGGGTGTTATAGATGTCCGAATATAGAATATTATGGGATACGAGTTTAGCTCCAAAACCCATCCATCCAGCGATAGACCTCGTAGACGACCACCTCTATTTTGGACTCCTCCTACCTGTCGAGGGCGAGAGCGTAACCCAAGGTTTATGTTTCGTCCGAGACGATGGTGAACACTTCGTCGCGACCACGGACGAACTTGAATCGAGAAGACTCTTCCTCAAATATCCCGCGGTGATGACTCAGCTCAGGTGGAAGCTCGAAGGAATAAAGGAGTTTGTAGAAGGTACAGCTTGTACATCTTGTACATCAATTTTGGACGAAATAATAGACGTTATGAAGAAGTACATAGACCTCTCAATGGATGAGAGGGAATACGTACTCGTGGCGTTGTGGATTATAGGCACGTACCTTCAACCCGTGTGGATAAGCTATCCGTATATTGGGATAAGTGGAGCAAAACGCTGTGGAAAATCAAAATTCCTTAAATTTAATGAAATGCTCGCCTTTAACGCCATCTTCTCCACAAACATTTCAACACCTACCCTGTACAGGTTGATTCAGTCGCTTAGATGTACAATTCTCATGGATGAGGCCGAGGCGTTATCCAACGCCGAGAGGAAGACCGAGCTTAAGAACATCCTGTACAGTGGCTATAAGAAATATGGTTTTGTATATAGGACCGGGAAGGTGACTAAGGACCAGATTCCCGTACCTGAGAGGTTTGAGGTGTTTTCCCCCAAAATCTTCGTGACGTATGAAGGCCTTGAGGAAATATTGAACGATAGGAGCATAAACATCGTGATGATTAGGACTGAGAATAAGGAAATATCAGATAGAGAAATTGATGAGAACGACCCAATATGGATTGAGTTGAGACATAAGTTGTACATCTTCGCGCTTAAAAATTGGAGAGAAATCAGGGAAATATACAGGACCATGGAACCAATTCCGGAGATACATTCGCGAGACCTGGAGTTGTGGAAACCCATACTTGCTCTCGCGAAGTTTTTTGGGGATAACGTATTCGAGCAGATAAAAGGTCTCGCGTTGAAAAAGATTAAGGAGAAGGAGATGAGAGAGGAAGTCGAGACAAGGGAGGTTATACTTCTTTCCACACTCGTCGAAATGGTCCAGGAGGACGGGTTTTACGCGATTGTCGATATTAAGGAGAAAATTAAGGAATTATATGGGGAGGAGTTTTCAACCGACTGGATAGGTAAGACCCTAGCGCAGAAATTTGGGTTTCAAGAGGCGACGAGGCTCAGCCGTAAAGGAAGACCTACCGCTAGAAGGCTCACCGTTGAAAGGGTGAGGGAGCTCGCGAAGAGATACGGCGCGATTAGAGAATCGTCAGAAAAAGCTGTACATGATGTACAAGCTGTTCAAACCGGGGAGGGTGAGTATTCCGATGAAAGTCTAATTGTATACGCTCGCGACCTATGGAATAAGCTCCTCGACGAGGCGTCCATTATAAAGGCGTTGGTTACGAACCGTGGAATTTCAGAGGATAAGGCGAAGGAGATACTTGAGGTCGTGAAAAAACAATATGGGAAAGGTCTGAGAAGGTTAGACGAGGTCGTCGAAGACACGGAGAAGGAAGTAGGGGAAGAAATAGATGATGAGGGTTTTGAATAGCCTCAAAAAACGTGAGGAAACATTTATATACCTGTTATTACCTGATATTACCTGTGGTACAAGATGTCCCAATCGGATTCCCAACCAAACGTTGGGGTGGTGGAAATCCCCCAGAAGAAGTTTAAATGTCCTGTATGTGGAAAGTCGGTTCTAAACCTTCAATGGCACATCTATAAGTGGCATCCGGATAAATACGTTGAGAAGTCTCCACCACTTGAGACATATAAGACCATTGAGGAGACCAAGACCGTTAAGAGTTCAAATGGAATTGAGATACTACCTGTGAAGGCCGACGACTACATGGTTAAGAGCGTTCCGAAATACGTACCAATAGGTCCGGAGCTCCAAATATTCGAGGCCCACCTTGAAAGTGGAATCCCCATTCTTCTGGTCGGTCCAAAAGGAGAGGGGAAAACGCTCTCCTTAGCGTATTTCGCATATACAAAGAATATTCCAATAATACAGTTTGACTGTTCGGAAAACACTAAGAGGTTCGACCTGATTGGAAGGTTTATAATTCAGGGAGACCAGGTGAAATATCTCCTTGGAGCAATGCCCACGGCGATTGAAGTGGCGAATCAAAAAGGCGCGGCGATGCTCGTGTTGGAGGAGATAAACGCTTTGACTCCCCAACAGCAGAAGGTTCTAAACCAGCTCTTAGACTGGAGAAGACACGTATACATTCCCGAAATTGGAAAAACCTACCGCCTTAAGGAGGGAGTTAAGTTTCTAATCGCCGCGACGATGAATCCGTCGACGTATGGGGGAGTCTTCGAGCTCAACGAGGACCTAAAGTCGAGGTTTGCGGAATACGTGTTCTTCTATCCTTCAAAGGAGGACGAAAAGAAGATACTTAACGAGGTCACGGTAAACCTTGACGACCAGCTTAAGGAAAAGCTAATACTCCTCGCAAGTGAGACGAGAGCGGGGGTTAACCGTGGAGAGTTAAGCTACGCTTTAAGCACCCGTGACCTAGTAATGTTCGCAAACGTCTATAACTCGTATCTAAAAGTATTTGGTAATGAGACATTTGCATTAAAATATGCCTTAAAGGTCACGGTGGTAAACAGGTATACCGATAAACAGGAAATCGAGACGATAAAAGCGAGAATCGTCTCAATATTCGGCGAGGAGGTGTAAGTTAAATGGTAAACATATACAAGCCCCCATTCTATAAGACGACGGAGATTTTTGGCGAAATCGTGGGTAAGAAGCTCGAGCTTAGAATCCACGAGAACGAGGAGAGATGTTATACCGACGGTAAGAATATCGTGGTGGGTCTTAAATCTGCAGAAACACAGGATGAAATCTACGGTTTCCTGGAGCATGAGCTCGCCCATATCGTCTTCCACTCGGACGTGAGGAACCTCGAAAAGTTCATAAAAGTGTATCCTAGTGAGATGAGAGATATCGCGATGAAAGTGTTCAATATTGTCGAGGACCATAGGGTTGAATCCTGCTGGGGCAAAATATACGCGGGTTCAGCCAACAGGTTTGACAGGCTTAAACGTAAATACGTCTTAAGGACGATTCCTCAGACACTCCTCGAGGTGTTATTGGCCGTAAGGGCGGATAGGTGGGACTTAATACCCGAGGAGTATATGGATATAGCTAAGACCTTCACGGGGTATCTTAAAAAGGTCGAGGGTAGAACCGCCAAGGCCACATTCATCGTGGCGAGGAAAATTATGGAGATTATAAGCGAAACGTTGACTCAAAAGGAGTCCCAGAAGTCTCAACCTCAGAGTGAAAGTGGATTGAAAGATAAAGGCTCCGAAGATAAAGGTCCTGAGGAGGCTCTAGAAGATATGGATAAAGGGTCTCAGGAAGATGAGGGTGGTGGTAAAGATAGGAGGGAGGAAAATAAAGGTGAGGATTTCAGTGAGGTGCAAAAGAACATAATGAGGGAGGTGGAGTTAGACGCCAGATATGTTCCCCTAGACCGTACCCAATTAGATATTAAGACGAGGGAGTGTAAACTCGACGCGTCTAAAGACGAGGAGGAGATTTTACAGGAGGCGGAGGAGGAAATGAACAAGCTCATTGAAAATGTGAAGGAAAAGCTTTATCAGGAAACCCATTCACCGCCGGAGGACGCGGGAATAGTTGGTAAGATAATCACGAAGGACGTGTATGGATGGTTGAAGGCGAAGATAGAGCCGGAGATGGGGGTCGTAAGTGGGCTAAGACGGGCGTTTACAAGAATAAAGGGGAAGATGAAGGTCGTGGAGACCGAGGAGGGTGTGGAAATCGACATCGACAACTATATTCAGAGGAAGTCGAATCCAAACGTTCAGGAGATTTTCCAGGTGGAGGAGTCGTCCACAGGCTTAAACATAATCCTCCTACTCGACATTTCACGAAGCATGGGGTTGCTTAAGCTTCTCGAGGCGAAGAAAATACTTCTCACACTATACCACGCGATTCGGGGAATCTCGGGAATCAACCTTGAAATTTACGGATTTTCGGGAAGTTCATACAGCCCATATGTGACCCCTGTGGTGAAGCTCGACGTCGAAAGAATAATGACGATTATACCTTCAGAGGCATATCCTTATACTCACACCTACGACGCGGTAAAATATTGTGGAAACGTTCTTAAGAAGAAGGTGGGAAAGAAGCTTCTAATAATCCTCACTGATGGAAAGCCCGAGGCGGAGCGGTTGGGTGAGGAGCTCGCGAGGAAATATACGTCCATCGCTATAGAGAAGGTGAGACAGGAGGGAATAAAGGTCTACACTATTATGGTGAGTCCACCGACGTCTCAAACCCTTGAAATAATGCGTCGGACGTTTGGAAGGGACGACACGTGGACCGTGGTCCCGGAGTTTAAATCAGCTGGGAAAATACTGATAAACGTGGTAGCTAAACATATAATCCGCCAGATTTACTCGGGATAAGATGGTAACATTTATATACCCCTTATTACACCTTATTATCCCGGTGTTGAGATGAAGAAGGTATCCAAACCGGGTGAACTTAAACCTGTAGAAGGCAATGGCTCCGACGTAACCCCAGCCGTCGGGGTGAAGCCTGAATTAGCTGGGGACCTTCCGGGAGAATCTACCACACCTATTGAGATTAAGGTGAAATATCTGCCTAATGGAGCCTGGATTGAACTGAAAAAGTTTTCCTGTGGCTGCACTATCGCACAGATGAAGGGTCCGTTAAAGCTTGAGGGAGAACCCACGTGGGTGAGATGCGAGAGACATAAAGACGTGGAGGTGGTTGAATGCCGATAGAGCCTAAACGTGGATGTGGATATAGAAAAGTTGGAGGACTTTATCTTGTGGGTTCGGGAATCCCACTTCCATGCGACGGACTTCCGCTTGAACTAAAGAAGTGTCACGTCTGCGGGTTCAAGATACCCTTTACAAGGGGACTAATGTGGCTTAGAAAAGAATACGTCGCCTACCACTCGGCCGAAAAACATAAACAGAATGGGGGAAACTGCACCTGTCTTCCAGGCTGTCCAATATGTCATCCCGAGTCGAACGACCTTAAAGAATACGGTCTGATGTGGGTTGGGGAAAGCTTCTATCCAACGCCTGACGACTTTATAAAGGAGGCCATAACGCTTGGAGTATGTAAGAGGATTCCCGTGGTTCCCAAGAGACTTCAGGTCGGTAAGACGTGGGTCCTACTGGCCCATAGAAAAGTCCCCATATACGGCGGGAAGATAGGACCTTTAAACGTGATGCCTAAATATGTTCCAGCGGTGTTTTACGCGTTTAAACCCGTGAGGATTGAGAAACTTATTTGGAGAAGTGAGGCTACCGAAGAGGTGGTAAATAAATTGAAAGAGCAGGGTATAACCCCGGTAATTGTCCCCGACGAGGAGAAGGACCACGCTCCTAAAAGAGGTAAACGGGCTGAGTGAGGTGTGGAAAAATGAAGAAAGATAGTTTAAGGCGGTTGATAAATACAGGTATGGTTTTAGAGATAACGGGTGAATATAAAACCCCATATACTGGCGTCACGGGTGAGTCGGAGCGTATAAGGTTGAGGAAGACGAAGTATCGTCGAGGATACTATCGGATGGAGGGAGTCAAGGGATACGAGCTGTTCTATGTTAGAGAACCAATCGAGGTCACCGAGTTACAGGTAAAGGACAGAAACGGTACCTGGAGGACCGTCATGGTGGACGACCCACTACATTGGCTCGGAATGCAAGAACTGGCGGAGCTATGCTTTCCAGGCAGCGTATTAACCACGGGTCTTGGGATGGGGCTGATTCTTCACCACCTCGTGAAGAGACACGACATTTCGAGAATTAAGGTGATAGAGATTGACCCGGACTTTGTCGAGTTTGTGAAGCCATATATTCCCAAAGACCCACGAATAGAGATTGAGATAGACGACTACTTTCACTATATCGTGAGGACAGACGAAAAGTTCGAAAACGCGATAGTAGACCTATGGACTGTCAGGGAAGATGATACACGGGAGTATAGAAGACAGGTGCTCCTTTCAATGTTATCGGCATACGTCCTCACAAAACATAGAATACCTAACGTGTTAATCTGGGGGATAAGGGGATACACGTTTGAAAAGTGGGAGAATGAAGAAAGACCTAGAACTGTTGATAAAAGCGTATAGAATGGAGCAGGAGAAATCCGCGCGGTTAGGTATACCACGTGGGGGATGGGTCCACTCAGCCTGCGTGTTCTACTATTATTCAAAACTTGTAGGTGCCAAACCAGAGGACTGGAAAGAATTCTGCCTATGGCTTAACAGTCTCCGCGATAAACTGTTTAAATTTCAACCCCCGTTTCTACAGGTAAATTCAAAAGAGGCCGTTGAAGAGGCTTTAGCTAAGCATAGGATTAACGTGAGATTTGGTATAGAGAAACCTTCGATGAAGGGATTTTGGGGCATGTGTCGGAGAATCGCGGAGATATACGACTACGAGAAGGGGAAGGCCAGGTTTCCATGGTCGGGAGGAGTCCTCATAATGTTGAAAAGCTTTAAAGGTGATGAAGAAGGTGGATGGTGAGAGGAATATCGGGTATTAAATTTGAACATTTATATACTACATAATATTCAACGTTATCTGGGAGGGATGTGTTATGAGCTCGAAGAAAATCACGCTTGAAAGTTTTCAACTGCTCTCATTAATCGATGAAATATGTAGGAGAAACCAGTATGGATTTGCCCCAATTAGCGAACTGATAAAAATCGTGACGGCTCAACGCGGCGTTAAAAGCGTCGCGGTGAGAAAAATGACGTGGAAGCTCGCGAAGGAGGGGTATATTGAAAACCCGCTGAGGGGATGTTGGAGGTTGACTGAGAAAGGACGTCTCCTTCTAAAAGAGGTGCAGACGGGTTGAGCCGGGAAAACACTTTAAGTGGTCTTCTCCAGGACGTCGAAGTCCGTGAAACGTTAAAGCGTATAGTCGAGTTTGAGGAAAAACAGGAGAAAAAGTTTAAGGAGGACCCGATATATCAGGGGTTGAATCCTAAGCCTTGTTGGGAGCTCACCGACATCCCCGCAGAATGGCACGTGGTTAAAAAGCTCCTCTTCGCGGGCGTCGTGGTCAAAGAGGCGAAGAAATGGTACGTGCTTAAAGATAGAAATTCCGTGAAGAAAGCGTTGGAGGAATATGAGAAATTAACAGAGGAGTGCGAAATCCCTAAGGAGGCCTCTGAGGAAATTCCTAAAGACCTCTTCGATATAATAGAGGGCTTCGACGATTTAAAGTGGTGGTTTAAAAAAGCCATATCCGCCAAGAAGGTGGTCCACACACTGCTGGTTGGACCTCCAGGGGTCGCCAAATCCCTGTTCTTACTTGAATGTTCGAGGATACCTGGAAGCATATTCATCACAGCGGGTACTTCGAGGAAGGCGGGGATAAGAGACTTGCTTATGGAACGTAGGCCTAAAATATTGCTTATAGATGAGATTGAGAAGATTGAAAACCCGCTGGACTTAAGTGTGCTCCTCACCATGATGGAGAGTCAAAGGGTAATAGACGTGAGACACAACGTCCACGTGGATGTGGAAGTGCCATGTAGGGTCTTCGCCGCATGCAACAGCACGGATAGGCTACCTAAGGAGTTGCTGGACCGTTTTAGAATATTCCACATTAAACCGTACACTCCAGAGCAGGCGTACAGGATACTTGTGAAATACCTCACCGTCAGGGAGGGTGTAAACGAAGACCTGGCGAAATATATAGCGGAGAAGGTGGTCAAATATACAACCAGCGTCCGTGAAGGCATAAGGCTGGCACGGATATGCGAGTCCAAGGAGGACGTGGATAAGGCCTTGGAACTTTTCAAAAAATATGGAGGAGGATTAAATGAGTAGAGAGAAATTCAACGAGGAGTTGTTTTTAAAGGCATATATGTACGCATTTAATAAAAGCCCGTTATCGGGGCTCAGACATTTTAGAAGTGTACCGATAACTGAAGTCTTCTTTAAATACCTCCAGTTGGATAAACACGTTAAAGTTGAAGACTTTTTCGAGTTCACCAAGTGGGTATGGTTAAAACCGTACGTGGAGAAGCATCCAGGATGGAATATAATCCACAGTATGGAGCGGGTAAACGATTGGTTGTCTGCTCATCGTGAAAACGTCACATGTGGAATAGAACAGCCATCTGAAAAAGGATTCTGGAAAATGCTTAGAACCCTAGCCAAAATCCCGAAAAATGACTACACGTTTGGTGAATTCCTCATCAGTTTAAAGGCTAAACCTAATACGTAAAAATAAACCCAGAAGGTGAGGAAGTATAATCGATGAGAACAGAATTGTGTTTGATAAGCTGTAGTGAATCTATGGAGTTTCATGGTGGGAAAAAGCTTAAATAGTAAATTAACAGTAATAGGTTAATGGTGAGTGGGTGTATGAGCAGAAAAGAGGTTGAAGTGGAGGGTCAAACCCAGAGCCGTGACCCCTCGACCCCAGCCCGAGGGGTAGCCGTGGAAAGTACTGGAGAGGTCAGAGAGATGTCTGAGATAGTAGATATATCTCCTGTGTTTGGCCAGGAGGACGCGGTATGGGTTGTGATAGAGCCTAGAAGAGGACAGCTGTATTGGAACGCTCTCGATTATCGCGACATGATAGCCAGCCTCTTCGAAGCTGACACTCGTGAGGTTAAGCTTTTCAACGTCTGGTATGAGTATCGCTATAAGCGTAACGAGCTGACGTTGTGGTTTATCGTCTACAACACCAGATGGATGGGGTGGTGGAGAAGTGAGCAGTAAAAAGGCGTTTGAAAGTCTCTTCATTCCATGTAACCAGGTAGTGGTGGAGCATGCTATAAAAAGCAGGGAACGCCTAAACCTAGACGGTATAATGCGTGTGATAGAGCTGATAGTGGCTATGCGGGGCAGAGGTGAAATCACAAGTGCGGAAGCCATAACGAAGATTCAGAGGTTGCTGGGGAGGTGATGGTATGACTGATATAGTTTGGGTTGAGCTTCCCGTCGAGTTCCGTGGAATATGGTACAACCCGGAGTTTGGCGGTTTCTCCGTGTTTCTAAGGGACAGGTTTAACCCAAATCGTCCACCAGACAGGCTTTTAGAGGCGCTTAGAAAATATGGTGAGACAGAGTTCCCGCAGAAAAGAGAGCACGAATACGCCAATCCCACTTGGGTTTCAAGGGAGGAGTTCGAGAAATGCTACGGTAGGGTGGAGAAGGTGCTTGTAAATAAGGAGACGTGGGAGTCGGACAACTACAACACTCCAGATGAAAAGGACCTGCTTATATTTACCGAGGACTATGTGGTCACTTTAACCGAATACGACGGATATGAAAGCTTCATAGCCCTCCCGAGAAGCTATGAGAAACTGTTGAAGAGGTGATATTGTGGGTAAGACGTTGATGTCCGTTTTAGATGAAATGGTTAAGACACTTAAGAAGCAGTTGGACGCCTTAGACGCCGTGATACCTAAGATAGATAAGCATGAGCGTGAGCTGTTCAATAAGTGTGTTGACGCGTTGACTCATAACGACGAGATTTGGAAGGCGCGTGCCATACTTTACGCTAATGAGTGCGCTGAGGTTCGTAAACTGCTTAAGAGGATGCTGGTCAGCAGATATGTCATCGAGCGGGTATTATTAATACTTGAAGCCGTTGAGGATTTACAAGACCTAGCGGTCCAAGGGGCTACAGTAGTTCAGCTCCTCTCCATTTCAAGGAAGCAATTAGGCGGTATTGTCCCAGAGGTCAGCTATTATTTGGGTGTGGTAGAAGAGAAGCTCAGTAAAATTATCGTCGAGGTCGAAGGGTCTTCGGGGTTAATACTTCCGTTCGAGTCGAAGGAGGTTGAGAAAATTCTTAAACAGGCAGAGGAGCAGGTAGATATTAAGTTAAACGAGAGACCAAAAATTCCAAAAGAGGCGATGTAGATGAGGTTGAAACTGGACTTGGAGAGGAGGATGGATAAGTTGACGTTTAGGCTGGCCGTCGCAGACATGCTTAAAGTTCTCAGGGAGAAGTACACCTGTACAGAGATGGCGAGGATTTGCGGTGTAAACATAACAATAATCTCCCGCTACATAAACCACGACGTTTTACCCGACTATGAAAGAGCGTTGTCCCTTTATAGAGCCTTCAGGAAAGACCTACTAAACATGATGTCGGAGGGTTTAGACGAAAACAATGGTGTGTTGCTTTCAAACCCGTCGTTCCTCTCACTCGTCTCTTTAGACGCAATGTACAGGGTTCTAGGCAAACGCATCACTAAGGTTATGGCATTTGACGAGCTGGCCGGGTTGGCCGTGGCGACGTCTATAAACATTTCGAGACCTTATGTCCTCATAACTCGCAATAAAAGTAGCGCCTTTAAAGATTGGCTGAGCTTCAGCTGTGACGTTGGGCCTGTAATGGTTGAATATTACGTGCCTAAAGTCATCAGCCCGAAGGACGACCTACTGTACATCGACCTACGTGAGGATATATTTAGAAACACGGTGTTAAAGAGGATATGTGAAGCAACAGGGTGTAACATAGCCTACAGGTATATTTTGGAAAACGAGATTTCCAACTGGGGAAGGTTTGAAAACACAGTCCATGATTTGAAACGGAGGTGAAAACATGGACAAGTTGGTTTCGAAAATGTTTGAGTCTTTCGGTCGGGAAAACGCCAAAAACTATACGGATGAAGTGTGTAGAAAGGTCAAGGCGGTCAGGGTGAGGTATAAACTTGGCGGTTTGGAGGCGTGGAGCTTCGCAATAAAGCTCTGCGCAGGCGAGGGGAAAGTCAGCAAGGAGTTTGCACAGTTCCTCTTGGAGAACCTTAACGAAGACACCATATACACGCTTCTGGTGCTTTACCGCACCAAGCCCGAAAACCTGGACGTATGGGAGACATAGTCGGTGATGAGCTTGTGGGAGACTTTTCTTCTTGTTGTTCTGGTAGGTTTCATCGCTGAACTCATAGATGGAAGCATTGGTATGGCTTACTTAAAAATGTTAAAATATCCTGAGAAAAGGAAATAACCTATAAACACTATAAGTAAGGCGAGAGTATGGTCTTTAAAAAGGGACACATACCGTGGAATAAGGGTTTAAAAGGGTTTGGTGATGGGTGGAGACATAAAACTCCTTGGAGAAAAGGAAATCCATGGAGAAAAGGATATAAAGTTCCAGAAGAGCAAAAGGAGAAAATTAGTAGAAGTATCCGTAGGACATTAGAGAAAAAATGTAGTGAAGACCCGGAATTTTATAAAAAGCTTGTTGAACATTGTAGAGCGATAGCGAAGCTTGGAGGACAAAAAGTTAGGGAACAACGGAAAAATAACCCGGAATGGAAAATCTTTTTAAAACAGATTGCTCCTTTAGGAGGAAAGTCAGTTGATATAAGGAAATACCATTGGAAAAATAAGTACAAATCGTTCTATGAAGTATTAAAAATTCCAGTCGATGAATGGGCGAGAAGAGTAGCAAAAGGGTGTTCTAATAGACCAACGCAACCTGAATTGAGACTTCAAAGGATTTTAGACGAGTATTTACCGAACGAATTTATATACACCGGGGATGGTAAAACGGGAATAGTAGTAGGAAATATGATTCCCGATTTCTTTAACGTTAACGGCAAGAAAAAAGTTATAGAAATCTTTGGAGATTACTGGCATAAAAATGAAAATCCTGTGGATAGAATTAACGCTTTTAAAAAATATGGTTATGATTGTCTAGTCATCTGGGAGCACGAATTGAAAGATGAAATAAAAGTAATTGAGGAGGTGAGAAAATTTGTGGGAAATATTAATGGTTGTCGTAATCGGGTTTATAGCAGAATTAATTGACGGCGCTCTTGGAAATGGGTTCTAGGATCGCCTAGACCCACCAAATTGGCATACGGTGTTTCTTCAAACTCATTCCTGCTGACCTTAGGCCTCGCACCAGCGGTCGCCAGTGCCACCATACACACGTCCGAGGTGTTCACAACCCTAGCTTCGGGCGTCAGCCACCTGAAGGTTGGAAACGTCGATAGAAACCTGTTCAAGAAGATGGTGATACCGGGCTGTCTCATGGCTTCCATCGGAGCATATGTCTTGGTGAACTTCCCATCAGGGCTAATCAGACCCTTGGTGAACCTCTACCTCGGAGCCATAGGCATAGTCATACTGTTTAGGGTTTTCAACGTAAACCTGATAATGAGGAAGGTGAACAGAAGCGTCCTCGCGGGCATAGGCGGATTCATGGACGCCGTCGGAGGTGGAGGTTGGGGTCCAATTGTTACTTCGACGCTTATAGCCAATGGTGAAGACCCGGTTAAAACCATAGGCACTGTAAACCTGACCGAGTTCTTCGTGACCATATGCGAGTCAGCCGTCTTCATAGCCCTGATGGGCTTCCAAAACCTACACCTAGTCGTCGCCCTAATCATCGGCGGGGTTGTGGCGGCGCCGGTCGGAGCCATAGTATGCAGGAAAGCCCCCAGAAGAGTTTTAATGACCCTTGTCGGCTGTACTATAATCGCGCTCTCGATAAGGGGGCTGTTGGCTTGAAAATCGCGGTCGTAGGCGCAGGTGTCTCGGGAAGCTATTTGACCGCACTGCTCAGAAATTCTGGTGTAAACGTCGAGGTCTATGAGAAGGAGCCTGAACGGAGGGGTCACTACTGCGCTTGGGGTTCACACTACACACTTCTAAAGACAAAGCTTTCAAAGATAGGTCTGAACGTAGATGACTATGTTTTGACGCGTGTGAAGCAGGTATATGTAAACGGTGTGAAAATTAAACTTGGAAACTCAGTCATCATAGACAAGCCGAGAATGCTCAGAGACATGGTAAAGGATAGTGAACTATTTATGAGAAACGTCGACATACAATCTATGGTCGGCGAGAGGCATGACCTGGACATTATCGTAAACGCCACTAACACACCCATCAGGCAACCCACCGTTATAATACATACTACTCAAAGCAAGTCCATTTTAGATGGTGCAGAGCCGCACACCGCCTACGTTCTGTTCGATGTTGAAAGAATCGGCTACGGGTGGGTTTTCCCGCTCGACGATGAGGGCAAGCTGTTTCATATCGGTGCTGGATGTTTAAAGTCAAGCTGGGACGCCTCCATGCTTATGTTAGATACACTTTCAAGATACAACTTATATATCGTCAAGCATTCATGTATCTGTGGAAGGGCTTTAAACGTATTTAAAACCGCACCTAAAGCATGTGATGGCAGAGTCGTCAATATAGGTGAATCTGTCGGAGCAGTCAACCCAATAACGGGCGAGGGAATACTGACCTCTATGGACACTGCTGAAGCTTTAGCCGAGTCCATAAAAACACACGGTGGGGATGTTTCAAAAGTCGTCGAAAGCTATACCGATAGAATTGCTTCCATGATTTCGGAGCACGTCAAAGCATATGGGCTTTTGGAGAAGGTGAAGAAACACAGAAGGTTGGGTATGCTGATGCTGATGAACTACATGCTTAAAAGAAGCAGGGACAGGTCGATGCCAAGGCTTTCACCGACGTCTATTCCAAGGCTTCTACGGGCTTTAATGTAGCATCGCTGATTATTTTCCTCAAGCATACTGGTAGTTTAGACTCATCAATCTCCTCCCTTTTGAGCATATGGATGAGCTTCCCAATCATCATTCCAGGTTTCCACAGCAACTCCCTGAACCCGCATGAATCACAGGTTATAAACAACCCGCCGCTTTCCAAAGCTATCTTCATTTTTCCTAAGCTACAGTTGGTACACTTTTTGACTTTGAGTACCTTCATCGGGTAAAATTTAAAATGAGGAGATAATTAAAGTTATATCAGGTGGTGGACGTGATTTCCATATTTGCCTCCCTATTGGAAAGTGTCTTAGAGATGGACCACGTCGGCACAAGGGTCGAGGGTGAAAACACCATATACACATTTAAAACCACAGGCTTCCACCCGAGCATCGTAGAGATTAAAAGCAAAATACTCTCCGTCTTCGACCTGCCTGTGGACATACCTAAAGACGTGAGAATCACTGAAGTCAAACATGGACGTGTTTTCAAAGAATACCTCGTTGAAATTGTTGTCGACTCAAGGCTGATTGGCAAAGTCTCAGACCTCTTAGCCAAAAAATACGGAGTTTTTCGCAGACGTCCATATAGCGCTGAACGGTAAAAATAAGGTAGTAGCGGATAACTAATCATTTATATTACGTTATACCGCACCATGCCCAGCCACGCCTCGCCCCACCGAAGCTAGCCCTACCCGGCCCGACCCGGCCATACCATACCCCGCCTAGCCTTACCTTACCGCGTATATTTTAAATCCTCGCCATACCCTACCTGACCTAACCTCACCCGGCCATACAATGCCCAACCTCACCTCACCCCACCTCACCGTACCCCCACCTCACCACGTACGTTTTTACTCTTTTTTGAGTTCGAACAGTTTCACTTCGAACAATCCGAACTCCGGTCTGAAGTCTCCAAGCCCATAGTATCTTCCGGCATCTATAAGTATTCTCTTCAACGTGTCCATGTGGATTATCGTCGGGTCGTTGTTTATTATCTCGAACTCCAAAGCCCACTCGTCAAAGCAGGGTCTGGCTCTTAGAATTCTATTCCGCTGGACTACAACGGGGCGTACATCGACTCGCCAACCATTATGGGTTAAGGGAACGTATGGATAAGGCTTTATGTCCAAGCCTGCTCTTATTATGGCTGCGAAGGTTGTTTTTCTTCCGCTAACTTTGTAGTTTCTGCCGGCCTCTCTAATGCAGGCTTTAATGTTGACCGATGGTATGCAAATCCTCCCCTCGGCATCCTTGTAGAGGTATAACTCCGCCTCAGTCTTCGGGTCTAAGTGCTCTCCACGTCTTAGTTTCGGTTTATCTCCTAAGCCTGTCGGAGCGTGCATTAGAAGGGGCTTAGTCCCAACTATTTTGACTGTGTAGACTTCAGACATTGAATCAACCTCCTTATCACGTCGTCATACGTCTCCCTCGGGTGGATTTTCAACTCGCTCAACATCTTCTTGGTTTCGGGTTTGACCTTTATCACGGAATCACCCATTGGACCACCGATATACTTCGGTATAACGTGAGATATATAAAGTTTACTCGAGGTAACTCAAGGATTATAAGGAGCTAAAAATTTTAAAATATTTCAACGGCGTCATACTAACATAGTGGTGAGGTTTTAAAAATGTCTCTACCTGAGCTTATGATTCAAAGGCTCGACAAGATGCCAAGAGTTAGGGCTAGGACGCCGCTTCCAACACGGGTCTTAGGGGTTTTAAAGTCCATATCGTATTCACGTCAAACACGTATAAACGCGGTTTCAGACGTAAGAATAATGTCCCGTATGAAACCCGTCTACGTTGACTCCTCAAGCCTGTTAGCTCCTAAAGACAGCTTCATCATCTACAAAGACGTCCACGTGTTTGAATATGGAACCAAGTCGCTGTATCATGCTAAGTACATCTACGACCTAAGGAAGCCCGGTTCAGCGTTGGTAAAGCAGTCAATAGGAAACGTTGCGAAACACGTGAGGGTCATCTTTCCAACAAGGGGCTACTACGAGCTCGACGTGGAATACCCGGTAACCAAGCCTGAAAACGTCACCTGCAAGAGCGAGATAATGTGGAGGATGAGGGGCGACTCTCAAACCAAGACATATGCTCTAGGACTCTTCGACCCGTCTCTTAAGCCCGTTGGAGAATACCCCGTCCCAGACGCCGACAACGCCGAGCTCACCCTCTCATACACTTGGGAGGACAAGAACTTCATATACCCGACGCCTATCCCGTCGGGTCTCAATATAACAGACATGAAGGTTGAATACGTGTCCGGCTGGTGCTTCTTCAAAGGCGGGTACTATAAAGACCCTTCGATGAACAATCAGGTGAGGCTTTCGTGGACGCTTAAAAACAACATGGGCAAGACAATAAAAGTGGTTCACTGGGGTGTCCCGGTTTCAGTGCTGTATGAGGATGGACTTCACGTCTCACAGGTCAACGTCAGCGTCTCAGTCCCAACCCAGACCATAATGAGCGGCTCCTCAGTCGGATACTTCTTCACAATAAACCTCCCAACTTGGGCCTACGGGCATGTGTGCGTGGCCCACGCGGTCAGAGTGTTTGAAGACAGCATGATTACATATGCGGGAGGCCCCTGCTTCCAGTTCACCGTTGGAAGGCTGAGACTGCCATAAGGGGTGGTA
>Ga0078972_1005010_pt1 | contig 34665 bp, 34 predicted proteins | sample YelNatPaOPGAMG01_FD_67568 | JGI IMG/M metagenome (GOLD analysis project Ga0078972, IMG submission 67568) | Hot spring thermophilic microbial communities from Obsidian Pool, Yellowstone National Park, USA - OP-RAMG-01 (SPADES assembly) (version 2) | ecosystem: Environmental > Aquatic > Thermal... | reverse complement strand
GTATGAGTTTAGGCCTAAGCGAGGAAGAGCTTGCTTTCTATGACGCGCTTGCCTCAAGCGGAAAGCTGACTTTGAAAAATGGGGAGATTAAAAATTTGGTCCGTGAGTTAGTTAAAATGATAAGAAGGGATTTAGCAATAGATTGGACTAACAACGAAGTTATTAAATCAAGGATAAGGGCAAATGTAAAGATTTTACTACTCAAAAATGATATCATAGTTGAGCAAGCAGAACAGATTGCTAATTTAGTCTATGAACAAGCAGCCTCACTATATCGAGATTATACCCCTGCCGGCGTTTTTTAAAAATTAATGACTTACTTATGAAAGCGGTAATCATAAGCGAATTTAATAATTCTTTTAAAAAACTTGTATGGATTGAAGAATGTAAAGGAGGAGTTTATTTAGGATTTTGCGGTAAGGCTAAAGATTTACATTATTCTTATCATAAAGATGGAACCGTACATATAAAACATGGATGCCATTATCTTCATTTATATAAGACAGAGGCAATAAATAATATTAAGAGTTTTGTTAGAATTACTTCATACGGAATTACATTAGAGAAAGGTTATGAATTTGCCACATCCGATTATGTAAGAGGTAAAGATTCCGATTTCATTATTTACATAAATCCTGAGATTATAAAAAGAGGAAAGATACTGCAGATAGATTCTTTTATAGTTCGCAAAGGGCGAGAAAAAGATTGTATTAACTCTCTTAAACCATCATATAATTCTATAAAAGAACAAAGCTTTGAAGTAATTAATGCGAGTTTTTTAAATCTTGATAAATTTCGAGGTTTTTTGATAGGTATAATGTTGCAAGGCGGTAAATAAATTTATTAGAAAAAAAGAAGAATAATAGGATAAGAATTAGAAGAAACCATAAGACAGAAGAAACCATAAGACCGTTTCTTGCTAACTCTATATGTAATAGCAGGTTTTGTTAGAAGTGTCCCCAAGCAAAACAAGTTCGCTTCTAATTTTTGAAAAATAGAAACGCCCAGAAATTTTAGGAGGATGCTATGGAGAACAAAAATAATATCCCAGACCCAAGAGCAATGGAAAAGATGAGCGCAGATTTATCAAGGTTACTAGAAGGCAGAGAGTTTCAATCAGAAGAAGAGGTAAATGAATATTTGAATAAGATATTAAAGAAAGGTGAGTTCCCCAAGACTTCATCTAAAAGCGCTGTTCAGTTTGCCCAGGATATTGTGTATGAGGCATGGGAAACTCAGAGTAAAAAAGAGCGGATTAGACTGGCAAAAGAAGCCCTTTCTGTTTCTTCTGATTGTGGGGATGCCTATAATCTTCTGGCTGAAGAAGAGGCAAAGACGCTTGAGGAGGCACTGGAATTGTATCGGCAAGGTATGGAGGCAGGAAGGCGAGCTTTAGGCAAGAAGTTTTTTAAAGAAAATAAAGGTCATCTCTGGGGGCATATTGAGGCAAGGCCATATATGCGTTCGTGTGCAGGTTATATGGAATGCCTGTGGCAACTCGGCAAATATGAAGAGGCAATTACTGAGGCGAAGAAGATGCTTAGGTTGAATAAAAACGATAATCAGGGCATCCGTTATATTCTGGCTGGCTATCTGTTAGCTTTAGGTCGGTATGAGGAGTTGGATAAATTTCTTAATTATGGTGAATATAAGTACGATGGCGCAGCAGAATGGTTTTATACCCGCGCCCTATTGTCTTTTGTAAAGGAAGGCGATTCAGAAAGAGCAAATAAAGACTTGAAAATAGCCTTAGAAAGTAATCGATATGTGCCAGAGTATTTAACAGGAAAAAAGCCTATTCCTCGCATACTTCCGGATACAATTACAGTGCACGGAGAAGATGAAGGGTTTTGTTATGCTGCAAGATACCTTCAAGGGTGGAAGAAGGTACCGGGGGCTATTGATTGGTTAAGAGAAAAAGCAGGAATAAAAATTTTTCCTAAAGTTGGACGCAATGAACTCTGTCCTTGTGGAAGCGGGAGAAAATATAAGAGATGCTGTGGCGGATAAAAACCATAAGACCGTTTCTTGCTAACTCTATATGTAATAGCAGGTTTTGTTAGAAGTGTCCCCGAGAAAACAGGGTCAGCGAGAAAACAGGGTCAGAATTAATTTTTAAAAAATAAATCTGACCCCAGTTTTTAAAAAATATGAAGAAAAGATTGAGTGAAGAGACCCTACTCTTTATAAATGTTATTAAATGGTTCTTTTTTTCTGGTTTTGTTGGAATCATTGTAGGTTTATCCACTACAATCTTTCTAAAATTACTTAACCTAAGCATAATTACAGTTAGTCATTATCCCTACTATTTTCTTTTTTTGCCTATTGGGTTATTTGTAGTTTCTTTAATCGCTTATTATTTTTATCCTAACCATAAGGATTATACGACCGATAAGGTAATTGAATCAATAAATAATGAAAAAGCGATTTCCTTGCCTTCAGTGCTAAAGGCATTTTTTCTTCCAGTTTTAACTATTGCCAGTGGCGGTTCGGCAGGTAAAGAAGCGCCGTGCGCAGATGTAGGTGCAGGATTAGGTTCAATATTAGCGAAGATTTTGCGCTTTAGCGATGAGGACAGGAAAAAACTAATGATTTGTGGGGTAGCCGCAGGTTTTGCCAGTGTCTTTGGAGTGCCTATCTCAGGCGCAATTTTCGGTCTAGAGGTTCTTTATGTCGGTAAGATTTTCTATGATGCCCTTTTTCCCGCGCTTGTCTCGGGGATAGTATCTTATCAAGTTTCGTCTTTTTTGGGGATTACGTATTTCTATCGGCCTATAAGTTTAGTGCCTATTTTTAGCCAAGCATTCTTTATTAAAGTAGTACTTGCGGGGGTATTTTTTGGAGTCTGTTCTTTTTTGTTTGTTGAGATATTCAAGCTTTTCGAATGGCTATCAAGAAGATTGCTTATTTGGCTTCCCCTAAAAGGAATCTTAGGTGGCATTGTTTTGATATTACTTACCTTTATTTTTTCCTCACGGTACCTTGGATTGGGACTTGATACTATTCAGGCTTGCCTTGAAGGAGGAAAAGTCATCTGGTATGCATTCTTATTAAAAATCCTTTTTACCGCTATAACTCTTTATTTTGGCGGATGTGGAGGAATCGTTACGCCAATATTCTTTATCGGTGCAACCTCAGGTGTTTTATTCGCCGAGATTTTTAAATTGGATATCGCAACCTTTTCCGCTATTGGCTTAGTAAGTCTTCTAGCTGGGGCAGCCAATACTCCGATTGCCGCAAGCATAATGGCGGTAGAGTTATTTGGGACCAAGATAGCGCCCTATGCTGCATTAGCTTGTGTGGTAAGTTTTCTGATGACTGGCCATAGAAGCGTATATCCAGCGCAGGTGTTAGGTGTTAAGAAATTTTAATCGGTAAGCAAGAGAGATATTTGAAAAACGCAGTCAGAAAACTCTTAGAAAATAAATCTGACCCCATTTTTTGGGGGGATTTTTGTTCGCTGGGAGTATTGCGCGGGGAGGGGATGAGTCAAGTAAAAAATTAACCTAAGGCATTGAAATTACGTAAGTTACGCATTTTCATAATTTACAACATTACAAACAAAAAAATTTTTTAAAATTTAACAGAGTACTGTAATGGATTCAAAGACATCCGCCTTAGAATATATTTATTTTTATCCAACCTCTTATTGTAATTTAAACTGTTTGCACTGCTGGATTTCTCCCGTGTACATAAAACAAAATAAAGCGCCGGAAGAGGCCCCCTTTTGCTTTATTGAAGGATATAATAGACCAGGCATTGCCGCTTGGCTTAAAGAATGTAAAGATAGGCTGAGGTGAACCTTTAATAAGCAAAAATACTTTCATTAGTACTGGGCGATACAAAAGAGACTTCTTTGGAATATTTATGGAAAAAATAACAAGATACTAAAAATAAATAAGGGAAGATTTACCGGGAAAATTACAAGGGGTATGCGCGCAATGCGTATTTAGAGGATTTTGTCTTGGTAAATGCAGGGCAGAGGCATATTATAAAAATAATGACCTCTTAAGCCCTTTTTCGTTTTGCGATGAGGCGTTTCAATCAGGGTTATTTCCAAAAGGCAGGATATTCAACACAAAAGAGGAAGGGCATGACTGATCCAGTATATAAACAGAATAAAGAAGTCATATTCAGGCAGGAACAGGAGGAGGCAATACTGTTCAACCCGGATAATTCCGACATAGTTTTTATAAACTCAACAGGGTGTTTTATCTGGGATCTTTGCAACGGCAAAAATAGCCAAAAGGATATTATTGACACTATGTTAAACGAATTTGACACTACTAAAGATAAGGCCGAAGAAGACCTTTCCAAATTTCTTTCTGACCTGGAAAGCAGAAAATTTGTAGAAAAGGTGCAATGAGCATAGATATCAGGATTGCCGATGTCCAGGTTTCTATAAAAGGCAGGGATTTTTTCAATGCGTTAAATCCTATCGAGAGGGAATTGTTAAACCCTTTTATTGTAAAGAGGCCTGCCAATATAGGCAATTACGTTATTGTTGATGCAAAATGCGTAGATGATTTTAATGCAGCGAGAAAATACAACGCGGATTCGGAATCAATAAAGTTTATTAAAGACCAATTTTTTTATAAAGATGATGAAAGATTTGAATCATTTTTTAAGAATTTTGTTAATGAAAGTTTGATGCCTTACCTGTGGGAAAACGCTTTGAATCAAAAAAACCCGGAGGTTTTATTAAAGGATGGTGGCTGCGCTAGAAACAGGATTATTATAAAGAAAGATTCGTTTGTTATATACAATGAGTCTGGCAGATGCTACGAATTAATCCACAGAAAAACAAATCATTTATCCGAAGGGCATTTTTTATGGCCACATAGCCTGGTTAGCCTCAGGCTCTTGTTTAGAATGATTTTAAATTCAAAAAAAGACGGGATAATTCTTCATGCCTCTTCAATAGAACAGGATGGAAACGGATATGTTTTTGTGGGACCTAGTAATTCCGGAAAATCAACTGTTGCCAAGATATTGGAACCTGACAGGATTTTGTCTGATGATATGACGGTTATAAGAAGGGCTGAAAAGGTGTATAAAATCTATCCTAATCCATGGTGGAATGGTAGAGGCAAATTTTCTATAAAATACCCAGAATCCCCGGCTAAGTTAAAGGCAATATTTTTTATAGAAAAATCAGAAAAAACCAGCATGAAGAAGCTGAACTACAAAGAAGCGCTTGGCACGCTTATTTATGGAGACGGGTCTTTTCAGCAGACAGGTTTTTTTGATAATAAGGAAGGTGTAAAGGCTTTTTACCTGTTTGCAAAAGAATTGATAAGCAATATACCATCGTTCAGCTTAAGCATTAAAAAAGATCAGGAATTTAAAGAAGAATTTTATAGATTAACAACACATTATTTAAAGAGGTGATATAATATTAATATGGATAAAAAAATGGATAGAAAAAAATATATACCACCGAAATTAGTATCCTTGAGAGATAGCGTGATATACGGCATGGCGCCTGAAGAGTGTATGGATGGTTTTTCTCCTAGCTGTCATCCAGATCCATGTTGGGGCGGGTCTGGTGCCGAGGGGTGTTCGGGTGGCAACGACGCCATATGATGATAACCTTGCCCCTTAAATCTCTCAGCCCCCATTAATATCTGTTTAGGCATCACAAATAAATGTAATCTTAGTTGCAAGCACTGTTATGTTTCAAATGAATCTCTCAGCCCCCATTAATATCTGTTTAGGCATCACAAATAAATGTAATCTTAGTTGCAAGCACTGTTATGTTTCAAATACCCGCCATAATAAAGATTTAACCACAGAAGAGCTTCTCAATATAATAAGCCAGATAAAGGAACTGAATGTCTTTGACGTGGATATATTTGGCGGAGAACCTTTAGTGAGAAAAGATTTTTTTATTATATTGGAAGCCCTTGCCAAATTTAAAATAGGCATTTGTTTGAATACAAATGGAATATTAGTTACAAAAGATATAGCAAGAAGGCTGTCTAAATATTATATAAGATTATACGTGGTAAGTTTAGACGGCTCTTCAAGTAAGATACAGGATCCTGTCAGGGGCAAAGGCTCCTTCAAAAAGAGCATAGAAGGCATTCGGAATTTAGTGACTGAAAAATGCCGTGTTTTTATAGCCACCACTGTTACGAGATTCAATTATAAAGACCTTGAAAATGTAGTTTTATTATGTAAAAAACTGGGCGTTGAAGGGATTTTGTTTAATAAATTGATTTATATGGGTAAAGCAGCTTGCGAGCCTGATCTGATTATGTCGCCAAAAGAAAGGTTTAAATTACTGGCAAGAGTAAAAGATTTAAAATCCAGGTACGGAAGGTTTGTAGGAGGTTCTATTCTTGACACCTGTAATATGATGGAAACGGTTACAGAGGATTCAGAAGAGAGGTTTCCTATAAAGATACACACATGTCTTGCAGCCAATACAAAATGTGCCATACGGCCTGACGGATGGGTTACGCCCTGCGAAATATTATGGTATGTAAAAGCAGGGGACCTAAAAAGGCAAAGCCTTTATGATATATGGCATAATTCGCCTGTGATGAAAGAATTTAGGAGGCCAATGTATCTGGCAGAAAATGAGATACCAGGCTGCAAAGGCTGTAAATATTTGAACATTTGTTACCGGTACTCAAGATGCCAACCATATTATTATCCCGGAAGATTCAAACATAAAGAATTTTACTGCTGGAAAGATGATATAAAAGCTGTTACCGCAATATAATAATGTCACCTTTCTTAAAAAGTAGAAATGTCAGGGTAAGATAAGGTAAAATACCACCTCTATAAAGGAAAATTAAGGAGGTAGTATCTATGGAAGAAGTAATTGCCCTGACAATGAAGGAAAAGACCAGATACGAAGTGATTAAGGATAGTTTAAACAGGTTAATCAAGGTAAAAGAGATAGTATAACTCTTAACTCTTTCTCCCAGGCAGGGTTACAGGCTTAGAGACAGAATAAAGAAGGAAGGCATAAAAGGAGCAATCCCATCATCTCAAGGTAAGGATTTCTTCTAAGGAAACCCCTAAAAAAAATAGAAGAAAACGTAAAAAAACTCTACCAAGAAAAATACTTTGGCTTTAATCTTAGTCATTTCAGCGAGTATTTAAATGAAGAGGAAAATATCACCATCTCCCGCGAGAAGGTAAGACAAATCCTAAGGCAAGAAATCTTTATCCTAAAAGACCAAAAAGGCAACCCAAGCACAGAATCCGCAGAGAACCTATGTCTTAAGAAGGCTTAATGAGCCAATTAGACGCCTCGGAACACCTCTGGATTAACACCATCTCTTATAAGAACACCAAATACCAGATTTTACCTTATACCTATATGGCAAGCTATGCTAGGGCAGAAGTGGAGGTTTTTGAACATCTGAATGGTAAAATATCCATTAGTTATAAACAAAGAAAATTAAAATTTAAAAAGATAAAAACTCTTAAATATAAAAAAGAGAATTCACCAGAAGAATTTCTTTTAAAAGGTGACATTTCTATTTTGCAAAAAAGATGACATTTTTATATTGCAACAACACACCGCAGATTTTTCTTGACAATATGCATAAAAAAGGTTATACTTTAAAATAATGTTTAAACTTAACGTCCTGGCAGGGAGGAGTCAGGATAGTTAGTATATTAAACCGGATTGACAATTTAGGGTCAGTTCGGTTTTGTTTTTTTATGGAAATTGCTTGATTTTTTAAAAGGTAGGTGTAAGATAAAAACATGCATAAAAAAATATTCCCTATAATCTTCTGCGGTATTTTATCAGTATGCTTTCTAACCCAGGCATATCCTGCTGCGCCTGTAGCAGAATATCTTTGCGAACTTGGTATCAACTTTTATAAAATGGGTAGATACGACGATGCCTTACTTGAGTTTAAAAAAGTTCTCCTGGTTGAACCTGATAACCCTACAGCCAGAACCTACGTTAATTACATTTTCCAGAAAGAAAAACTCGCTTTAAACACTACTGAGACAAATTTCCCACAGACATCTGCGGAATCCCCTGCGAAAGAGTCTCCGATTTTAACCACCGTAGATAAGTCTTTGGAGGTTAAGCCTAATAGGGAAGAGATGATGGATAATACCCTGATGGCATTGAGTGGCTCTGCATATCGTCCGGCAGAAGAATGGGGAGAATCAACCGCATCTACTGCAGAAAAAAAGATAGCAGGGATTAAGGTAAGCGGACAGGCGCAGGTAAGATTAGGCGTAACTTCTCAGGATACATACTGGAAACGGGCAAATTGGGATTTGAATGAGAAAAACTGGCGTATGCTTTCTAACGCTGCTTTTGACAGGCGCGAAAATACTTACGACCCAAGAATTTACGACAGATTGAGAGTTAACCTTGATACGGATAATCGCGAGGGTTTAGGTTTCCATAGCAATCTTACGGTTGACCCTTGGAGTTTTACAGGAAAAAGCAGCAAAATTACTGTAAATAGCGCTTTTTCAGATACGGCAGATATTGAACTGAAATATTGGGCAAATACCGCCTACACAATAAATGAAACAATATACTCCAATCTTTTAGGAAATTCCTTTTCTCTGCCTGAACTAAAAGTGTATAATGGCAAGGTGAATGCCTTTAGTGTTAGCGGCGCATTTGCGCCCCACGATACTTTTTTCATTCCTGAAATAAAGATTCAACGCGAATTCCAACCTGTGCGCGAACTGTGGTTTGATTATAACAGGGATGATTTGAAATTAAGGGTTTATCCAATTGCTTATGAAAATCAAGCCTTAACTTTTAATGACCCATTAAAACTATCCAATAACCACATCTGGTGGGAGGACAGCCCCTGGATACACGCCTGGAGGCCGGGGATATACAATAGCGGTGTTGGAACTCCGGATTTTACCAAGGGTTACTGGGATAACTCCATATCCTTCTTTGCTCGGGATAGCGAAGGCCAGCGTTTAACAAGCCTGAGGGGTTTTTCTTTTGAATTTAATCCCCTTGAAGAAACAGCGATTTCAGCAGGTTTGGCTATGCCCAAAAACCCCTGGCAGGATTATTCAGAGATAGACAATCTTTTATCTGCTATACGCATAAAACAATCCTTAAGCGAAGATGTTAGTTTAGGCTTAACCTCCACAACGCGTTTTGGTTTTGATTTGGATAATGAGAATAAACTTGATGCAAGAAATTATGTTTTGGGGACAGATTTAGGTTATGAAATTACTGACGGTCTGCTTGCCTCTTTTGAGGTTGCGCATTCGCAGGCAGAATACGATTTAACCAATTCTCAGTATAAAACAGAAAAAGACGGCAATGCCTATTATTTTTCAGTTATAGGCCGCTTTCCACTTGAACGTATCAGCGATGTGGAATATGGTTACGATGGTATCCAGCCGCAAGAATATGATAGTTTCTTTACCAAGTTCAGGGTTTTTGCATGCCGTATGGATGATTCCTTTGATGAGCCGCTTTCTTCTTATGTAGAGACCCGCGACGATGAATCCTGGTCAAGGCACCTACATTTCCGCAAACCTTTTAAATACTATTATCAGGGGGAAGGGAAGTTACTTACCTGGGATGACATTAAGGCTTACAGGATAGGTAATGGTATTGATATAGGCCGTAGTGTCTTAGGGTTACGCATTGAGTCTTCGCTTTTTGAGAAAAAAGTTGAAAACCTTTTTGATGTGCGCAATGTGCATGACACAAATGGCAAGTTTGTGGAGAATGTTACACGGGAGGAACTCACATTAAATGTAACTGATAAATTAACCACTAAACTCTTAGGCATTAATCACCGCCTTCCTAAAACCAGGGCAGGGGTTGACCCTTTTGTATTTAACCCGCAAAACCGCGTATTTTATGATAATGCATATATTGAGGATGGCACGGACCCTACGGTGAATACAGGTTCTTTAGGTTTAGAGTACGCATTTTTTGACTGGCTTGCCTTAAACGGTATATGGGAATATACCAATGATATATCTTTAGGTTACGATAATTTTCCCCGCGGCATATTAAATGACGGGAATCGTTCATTGCTTTCTTATGAGAACGGAAATACATATAGGGATGTGCGCAACTGGCTTTATAACCAGCAGTTTTTCCCCAGGCCCCCTTATCCTTATTACAATATCTTTAAAACCGGCTTAAGGTTTAACCCTATAGAAAAATTAGAACTTTACTTAGACTATACCCGAAATCCCTATGAAAAGGCAGGCCAGGTGGATGATAATATGAATCACATTGGCTTTGAGGCTTCCTATGCGCCTACCGCTAAGTTATCCTTATTTTTTAAATACACCTATTCCAGGTGGCAGGATTTGGATAGTTTGAATCAGGGGATAACAAAGGTATATGGGCACCACAATTTATTTACAGAGTTGCTCTATCGCATATCAGATGATGAGGATTTTGCCTTTCAATACGGCGAGGCAAGCCGAGACCCGTATATGGGAGGGGTGCTTGATATAGGATGGGACCCTTATGGCGGAAGCCTAAGGACAATTGATACCCAGCATATCTTCCGTCTCTATTACCGCCGCAAATTCTAATTAAGCCACAACTTACTACTAAGCGAATGAAATTGATAGGACGTAATTTGTCTGGCTGAATTAACCCTCACTTAACCTAAATAAATATCAATGTGTTTGACCTGGCGGGATCTTATCTGTTCTGCATAAGGGCTGGGTATGGTATTGCCGGAGATTTCTACGGGGTTGGCGTCTTTATCATTAAAGATTATCTTTTTGCAGGTAACTGCGTCTTTACCAAATGTGTTTTTTCTTTTTGGGTTGTGATAAACTACCCGGATTTTGCTTAAGAAATTAAAACTATAAGTATTGTCTTTATGTTTGAATAGCCACCCTGGCAATATGGGGTTAAACTTAAGATATAATTTGTTATTGTTATCCACAAGGAATGGATTCTTGCCAAGATTCATAGTTAGCCATATGCTTAATAATTCTGCGGTTGAGCCTGATAGCCGCGCAACAAAGCCATTACCGTGTAATTTGCTATCCGGGAATGCGCTACTTACCAGAAAAGATGAGTTTTCCAATATATTCCTTCCGTACCTGGCTGGTTTCTGAAACGGTATTAAACAATTTTTAAAATCTTTATAGAATTCCTCATAGAGCCCTGAGCGCAAAAGTTCTAATAGATACTTGTATTCCATATGCAGCCATATAGATTCATTCTCTAACCAACCCGGGGTGAATGAACGGCATCTTCCTATTTCTTCAGGCATATCCGTAAGCGGGGCGCATACCTTATACATCTTAAGTTTCTTGTCGTAAAGACGGCTTTTTTTAATCCCGTCATACAACGCCTTTGCTTTTTTTATGTCATCGTTAATGCGCAGGGTATGCACCTGCGCCTCAAGAAAGAATGGCAATTTTTTCTGTATAAACCTCGTAGGCATAACATAATGGTCGTTTAGCCGCTTGAATTCCGCAGCCTCATAATAAAAATATCCGTAGTAAATATTTTGTTTCTTATCCATTGCCTTATCTATTCCAATGTTCAACTTAATTAAGGCATTGTCTATTAAGACATTTAAATAATCCGCACTGATTTCTGACTCATTTCCGCTTAATCCCAATTTGGTTTTTGCGCGGTAATCTTCCTTTAAGGAATAACTTGCATCCCAATAACGATAGTCTCTTTCCATAGATGCGCTATTGAGAAATTCATTAAGGAGGTTTCCTAATCCTATCAGAAAATCGCATATTTCCTGGCTTATAAAAATTTTCTGTATTCCACATTTTAAAAGGAGTTCTTTTATTAAGAGAAGAAGCCTTTTTAGTTCTAAGGTTTCGCATAAGGAAGAGCCGAAAAGCGCAGGAAGTCCATTTAAGGCATCAAACCAGTTTGGTTTATTCGCCTCCATCTCTATGCCCATGCCAAAAGGGTCCAGCGACGCCAATTTGTTAACTGCAATACACAACAATTTATTTATAAGGGTGGTCTTATAAACCTCACCTTTGCCGTTTTGAGTCCTTACAAGGTGGGGGAAAGATGTCCTGTGGCTAATCATTTCACTTTTTGTTTTATCTACAACTACGGATTGTAATTGTCTCACCCTTCCATACCAAAGCGTGTATTTATGGCATCTTGGCTTTACAATTTCAGAACTGTCATAGAAAGTAAAGATTCTGTTTTCAAATACAACCTCCCTTAATTTCTCTGGATAAAGCCCTATATAGCTTTCTATAGAGTCAAGATTATAAGTCCAGTGGTCTATCCAGTACCCCTCACCGTAGTCCGCCTCCTGGTTTTTTACGGAATGGGCAATCAATATGCTTAAGAATTCGTCATATGATACGCCCATTTTAATTTTGTTTTCTTCTATAAATAGGATTATTTCTCCAGGGGTATAGGGTTTATCTAAGAAAGAAATAATTTTTGCTATATCTGCCTCAGTTAGTAAACCCGCCAGGCTTTTTTTAAGCCCTTCCTGCTGGATGAGTGAAAAGGTAACGCCTTTTATAACTAAAGGGTTGAAGCCATCTGTCTGAATAAGATTCATAAAGGTTAATATATTGTCGTCTTCTACTTCAGGATAAAACCAGGGGTCGCACCTTCTGTTTTGATTGACATCCCTGTAATTGCCATTGCCTTGAGAAAAATATGCCGGCTCAATATGGAATTTATTATAATCCCTTTCCAGGTCTCCGTGTTTTCTGGAATATAGATGGAACACGGAATTTCCTTCGCTGGTTTTAAAAACCACAGGATACCCGCCACGTATTATATTGTCTAAATATGTCTGTTTTACATAAAGGTTAAATTCCCGGCTTTCGCTTTCTGTATCTATGTCTTGTTCCAATTGCCGGATAATTGCCTTATTTTCGCTTGACTTTTCTATCAAGTATTCAGGCTTAATAATTCTTAAGACATTAGAATTTAACGCATCCAGGCTTCTTGTATTCCCGATTACGGAATAAAATATCTTTTCCTCACCCTGCATTAACTTAAAATCAAGAAGGATAAAACCGCAGGGCGTCTTATTCTTGGTTAACTGTCCTTTAGGATAAACAAATCTCTCTTTGGTGGCTATAAATTTATAGGGACAGGAGAAGTCAGTAATGGAGCCGAATATCATCTCAGGGTCAACTATGGGTTTTATAATCTGCGGCCGCCCATTATTATAATGGAAACCTAAATAGAAATTACCTTCTTTTATATGCACTACCTCCGGCCTGTCTGTAGGGTCAACGCTTAATTTATAAAAAGGCACTTTGTTATCTAAATTTTCTACATTCATCCATGCCTCTATTGTGCGGCCAAGTTTTTTTAAGAATAGGTTATTTGTGCCATAAGGCACAATCTGCGGCAGGCCGTCAATGAGTTGAATCATCATTATACCTTTAGATGTATTTTTTATTTTTACTATTCTTACCAATGCAGCAAAGGAATCATTCGGGATGGTGAAGTATTCTACATTTATATTTATACCCAAAGAATGGTTATCTTCTGCAATCTTTAAATCATAGGATGTTATAGACATCGTATTAGTCACGTCAAAACCAAGATTGCTAAATCCGTTATGGAATGGTTCATAAAAGACTGTCTTTCTGGATTTTGATACCTTTATGAAGGTGCGGAATCCTGTCAAAGGGGTAAGTTGCCAGGCCTTGTTTGCGGGAAAGAACTCTACAATCGCATGGTCTTTGTCTTTTGTCCCGAAACTTGCTATCCCCTGGCCGCGATTAACATAAAAGACCCACATTGGTATGCCGTATTTTCCTGCTATACCTGGAAAGAAATTAGCAAATGGTTTGGAGAAGTTATAGTTGTTTATAATAAATTCTCCGTTTGTGTTCAGTTTATATTTCGGCTTTTTCGCCTTGATATTTCCAATCATACCTGCCTCTATAAAAATATGGTATTTATTTTACACACTTTTAATATTTTGTCCACATTTTTTTAATTCAAATCATATTTCCATTTTATCCCTTTACTTTTTACTGAAACAATGTTAATATTATAAACTATGTCTATAAACAAAGATACTATAAAAAACGTAGCGCATCTGGCCAGGATTGATTTGACCCCTGAAGAATTAGAAACCTTATCAGTTCAACTTAAGGACATACTGGATTTCATAGATAAATTAAAAAAGATTGATATCCAGAAGATTCAACCTACAAGTCATATCCTGCCTATTAATAATGTCTTTAGAGATGATATACCAGGGGATTCTTTACCTTATAATAAAGCCCTTGATGTAGCGCCTGAAAGAAAAGGGAATTTCTTCAGCGTTCCAAAGATAATAGAGTAAGCATAGTATTTCAGGTTTTATGATTAAAAGATATGGAATTATATAAATTAACAGCGCATGAACTCATAGATTTATTAAAAGATAAGAAAGTCACCCAACAGGAGATATTAGATTGCCTGATAAGCAGGGTAGGGTCAGTTGATTCTAAGATTAATGCCTACGTCAGAAAAGACACCGTTTCCTACCCAATACCCAATACCCAATACCCAATACCAACCTCAAATGGCATCCCTGTATCCATAAAAGACAATATCTGCACAGAAGGCTACAATACAGAATGTTGTAGCAGGATTCTTGAAGGGTTTAAGCCGCCTTATGACGCTACGGTTATAGCAAAATTAAAAAATGCAGGCGCCTTGATATTAGGATTAAAAACCAATATGGATGAATTCGCCTTTGGCTCGTCAACTGAGAATTCCTGTTTTGGCCCAACACATAATCCCTGGGATTTAGAGCGTGTCCCTGGAGGTTCTTCAGGAGGCTCTGCGGCTGCAGTGGCAGCAGATGAGGCGGTTTGGGCATTAGGTTCTGATACAGGCGGTTCAATAAGACAACCTGCGTCTTTCTGTTCTATAGTAGGGTTAAAACCAACCTATGGCAGGGTGTCGCGCTATGGATTAATCGCCTTTGCGTCAAGTTTAGACCAGATTGGGCCACTTACAAAAGATGTCACAGATTCCGCCTTGCTAATGAATATAATATCAGGTAAGGACAACCGCGATTCCACATCTGTGGATATGCCTGTGCCTGATTATACAAGGTCTCTTTATAATGACGTCAAAGGCATCAAGATAGGCATGCCAAAAGAATATTTTGTGGAAGGGATTGACCCTGAAGTAAAAAAAATAGTTGGGGAGGCCATTGATAAGTTAAAAACCCTCGGGGCAGAATTAAAAGAGGTCTCCTTGCCGCATACAGAATATGCTGTGCCGGTTTATTATATTATTGCCACTGCAGAGGCAAGTTCCAACTTAGCCAGATTTGACGGCGTTCAATATGGCTTAAGGGTCAGGGATAAAAATATCATTGATATGTATAAAAAGACCAGGGGGCGAGGTTTTGGCCAGGAGGCAAAAAGGAGGGTTATACTTGGGACATTTGCCTTGTCTCACGGCTATTACGATGCCTATTATTTAAGGGCGCTTAAGGTAAGGACATTGATTAAACAGGATTTTGATAAGGTTTTTTCAGATTTTGATTGCATTGTTACCCCCACCTCGCCTACGCCTGCCTTTAAAATAGGTGAAAAGGTAAATGACCCACTTAAGATGTACCTTTCAGATATTTATACCATTTCTGCAAATCTGGCAGGGATACCTGCAATATCCATTCCTTGCGGATTTAGCAAAAAAAATTTGCCTGTGGGATTGCAGATTTTAGCAAAACCATTTAATGAGGAGATGCTTTTCAGGGTCGCTTATACCTATGAACAAAATACCCCTTGGCATAAGATAAAGCCAAAGTTATAGACGGATAAAATGAGTAAGAAAATATACGAGCCGGTAATTGGATTAGAAGTCCACATCCATCTTAAGACTAAAACCAAGGCATTCTGCGGCTGTTCCACAGAGTTTGGGGGAGAGCCTAATACGCAGGTCTGTCCTGTTTGTTTGGGGCTACCAGGTTCATTGCCTGTTTTAAACAGGGTGGCGCTGGATTATGCAATAAAGGTTGGTCTGGCTTTAAACTGCACAATTCAGGAATACACTAAATTTGACCGCAAGCATTATTATTATCCTGACCTGCCTAAAAACTACCAGATTTCTCAGTATGACCTGCCTTTATCAAAAGACGGTTTTTTAGATATATATGTAGAAGACAAAACCAAGCGCATACGCATTAAAAGGGTGCATTTAGAAGAGGATGCAGGAAAATTGATTCACCAGGATGATATAAGCCTTGTGGATTTTAACCGCACAGGCATTCCGCTTTTGGAGATTGTAAGCGAACCGGATATTAACTCTCCTATTGAGGCATATGAGTATCTAACCGCCTTAAAAAGCATAGTGGAATACTTAGGGGTTTCTGATTGCGATATGGAAAAGGGGTCGTTGAGATGTGATGCCAATGTCTCGGTAAGAGAAAAAGGGGTTAAGGAGTTAGGCACCAAGGCAGAACTTAAAAATATGAATTCATTTAAGGCAGTCAGGGATGCGCTTGCCTATGAGATAGAACGGCAGATTGAACTTTTAGATAATGATGAGGCAGTTATTCAGGAAACAAGGTTATGGGATGCCAGGGAACTTAAGACCTTTTCTATGCGCACAAAGGAAGAGGCAAAGGATTACCGTTATTTTCCAGAACCTGATTTGCCGCCGTTTATTATCAGTAAAGAAAAAATAGAGCAGATTCAAAGGTCAATCCCAGAATTACCTAAAGAAAAGATGTTGCGTTTTATCAGGGAATATGGTTTATCTGAATATGACGCCAAGGTCATCTGTTCTTCCAGGGGATATGCTGAGATTACAGAAGAACGCATTAAAGAATTTCCAGACAGTGATAAGAAACCAATGGTAAACTGGTCTATCGGGCCAATATTGGAGGCAGCCGGAAATTTTAATTGTAGGCCTGAGGAACTAAAGATTCCGGGTGGCAACCAAGAATTGATTAAATTGATACAATATCAACAGGAAGGAAAAATCTCAAACCTTGTGGCAAAATCTGTTTTTAATGAATCTATTGCAAGTGGGATACCTCCTTCAAGGATAATAGAGGATAAGAATTTATTCCAGATTTCCCAGGGTTCTATCCTCCAAGCGCAGGTAGAAGAGGCTATCAAAGAAAATCCAAAATCTGTCCAGGCTTATAAATCTGGAAAGGAAAACGCTATTATGTTTTTGGTAGGTCAGGTTATGAAAAAGACATCTGGCAGGGCAAACCCAAAGGTAGTGCAGGAAATATTAAAACGGAGGTTGAGTTGATGCGCAGGAAATCCATTTTTATAATTATTGTATTTGTATCTACGATTCTTTCAATTACCACGATAGCAGTATCTAAACAGGATAAGAATAAAAAAGACGAACTCTATAGGGATGTTCAACTTTTCTCAGATGCCCTGGCTATTATTAACACGGATTATGTAGATGAAGTATCATCAAAGAATTTAATTTATGGGGCGCTACGCGGGATGCTTTCTTCCCTTGATGCCCATAGCCAATTTATGGACCCTGATACCTACAACGAACTAAAGGTGGATACTGAAGGAAAATTCGGAGGTTTAGGCATAGAGATTACCATTAAAGACGGGCTTTTAACCATAGTTACGCCTATAGAAGATACCCCTGCCTGGAAGGCAGGGCTAAAGGCAAATGACCGCATTGTCAAAATCAACGATGAATTAACCAGGGATATGACCTTAACAGAGGCAGTTAAAAAAATGCGCGGGAAACCCAAAGAGGAGGTGCGTCTTACAATTTTAAGGGAATCTGAAAAAAAGATGCTGGAGTTTACAATAGTCCGCGATATTATCAAGATAAAAGATGTAAAGCAATCTGTGATTCTTGAGGACGGCATTGGCTATATCAGGTTGGTGGAATTCAGGGAAAACAGCCCTTTAGATATGGATGTCGCTTTGAATAAACTAAAAGAACAGGGGATGAACAGCCTTATACTTGATTTACGCAATAACCCTGGTGGCCTGCTTGAGGTAGCCATAAATGTAGTAGAAAAGTTTATTGAAAAAGGCAGGCTTATTGTTGCTACCAAGGGCCGTAAGTCATCACAGAATTTAAAATTCTTCTCCCGTTTTGACCATCCAATACTTGATTTGCCTATGGTAGTATTGATAAATGAAGGTTCAGCCTCTGGTAGCGAGATAGTTGCGGGTTGCCTTCAGGATTACAAGCGTGCCATAATTATGGGCACAAAATCCTTTGGTAAGGGTTCTGTTCAGACAGTTGTGCCTTTATCAGACGGCTCGGCATTAAGGCTTACAACAAGCAGGTATTTTACACCTCAGGGCAGGGAAATTCACGGCAAGGGTGTTATGCCTGATATTCTCGTAGAAGAAGGTAGAATCGTTACACCTGATAAGGAAGAACCCGAACAAGATAAATCCAAGGAGGTGTTTGAAAAATTAGAGAAGAAAGATAAGCCCGAAGAAGAACAGAGGCCATTTGACTATAAATCAGATAACCAGATTATGCGCGCTGTGGATGTGTTAAAGGCTATAAAAATTTATAATAACAAGAAGAAATAGGTAGATGGAAAAATTAAAATGGTATAAAATAGCAATTTTTATTTTATCATTATTGGTTATTATTCAGGCCGCACTGCTTTTAAATTTATGGCGTAGAAAGATACCCAAGAAACCCCTGGTGACAAAAGGAAAAATTGCTATTGTGTTAGACGACTGGGGTTATAATGAGAATAATTTAGATATATTAAAAGAGATACAATGCCCTATGACTATGTCCATATTGCCGAATCTGCCTTATTCCACAGACCTTGCCAAGAAATTAAAGGTTATGGGTTTTGAGGTAATCCTGCATCTGCCTATGGAGCCTGTTGAAAAATATAAACTTGAGCAGAATACGATTATGACTGATATGGATGAAACAACAATCCAAAACATCATCTCTATTGCCTTAGAGAGCGTGCCGACTGCTAAAGGGGTATCCAATCATATGGGCTCTAAGGCAACTGCAGATTTAAGGACTATGAGCATTGTGCTTAAGGAATTAGAAAAGAGGGGACTTTATTTTTTAGATAGTTTTGTTGCTTCAAATTCTGTTTGCAAAAACCTTACCCGTAAGATGCGCATAGGTTTCGCAAGCCGAGATATATTTATTGATAATCAATCTGATCCTGAATATATCAAAGGTCAGATTTATAAATTAAAGAAGCGCGCCAGGATTTATGGCAGGGCAATAGGCATAGGCCATGACCGTAGAAATACATTAGAGGTATTAAAGCAGGTCATACCTGAGTTAGAAAGAGAAGGGTATGAGTTAGTTTTTGTGTCGGGGTTAATAAGGAGGAGTTAGCGCGTTTTAATCACGGATTAACACGGATTAAAAGATACGGATTAACGCGGATTCGCAATACTCAATACTAAGAAGTTTGTTGCGTTTATTGCGTTGGCGGGTTTGCGGATTAAATGAATATGTATGTATTAGGAATTGAGACTTCTTGCGACGAAACAGCAGCAGCAGTGGTAAGAGATGGCAGATATGTTCTTTCTAATATAGTTGCCTCAAGTTTAAATTTTCATAAAAAATATGGAGGTATTGTTCCTGAGATTGCAAGCCGTATGCAACTTAAAACAATCGCAGGGGTTGTTGATTCTGCCCTGACAGAAGCGGGGGTGAGTCTAAAGGATTTGGGCCTTGTCTCTGTAACCTCAGGGCCAGGGCTTCTTGGGTCTTTAGTCGTAGGTATTTCATTTGCTAAATCTATAAGTCTGAGTTTAGGAATTCCCATCTTAGGTATAAATCATCTGCACAGCCATATTTACTCTAATTATTTAAACGGTGCAGTTCCTGATTTACCTTTTATCGCCTTGGTTGTTTCTGGCGGACATACCAGTTTATATTCCGTCAAGGATTTTGATAAAATCCGCCTCATTGGCTCTACATATGACGATGCCTGTGGAGAGGCATTTGACAAAGTGGCAAAGATCTTAGGATTAGGTTATCCCGGGGGGCCTATTATAGAAAAGTTAGCTAAAAAAGGAAATCCCGGGAAAATAAAGTTTAGATGTTCAGATACGGATGAGCCATTTGCGTTTAGTTTTAGCGGTATAAAGACAGGTGTGCTTTATTATGTAAAGAAACAGCCGTCAATCGTCAGTCATAAGTCATCAGATAAGAAAACCCATAGACCATTGACCATTGACCATCGACTACAATGCGATATCGCTGCTTCTTTCGAAGAGGCTGTTATAGACGTCTTAATAAAAAAATCCTTTCTCGCTTGCGGGGTTAAAAGGATAAAACGCTTAGTAGTAGGGGGAGGGGTTGCGGCAAATAATCTCTTAAGAGAAAGGTTTTTTCAAAAAGCCAAAAAGGAGAATATATCAGTTTATTTTCCTAAGAAAGAATTTTGTATGGATAATGCGGCAATGGTTGCAGGATTAGGGTATAAGTTATTTAGGAAAGGCAAGACCTCAAGTTTATATTTAAATGCGGATTTAGAATAATTAAAATACAAGGGGAGGAAATATGCTTACAGATAAAGAGATTATAATCCGCTTGGTTTGGTCTATATTTTTATCCGGCGTTATAGGTCTTGAGCGTCAATGGCGACGCCGCGGGGCTGGGTTACGCACACATATGCTAGTTTCTTTGGGTTCCTGCCTTATTATGTTGACATCCCTATATGTTTTTGATATATATAAAAACCAGACAAGCCTTGACCCTGCCCGCATTGCCGCAGGCGTGATTACAGGCATAGGTTTTTTGGGCGCAGGCACCATTATTAGAGAGAGGGAAGGTGTAAAGGGTTTAACAACTGCTGCCAGCCTTTGGGTAGTGGCTGCTATTGGTTTAGCAGCAGGATGCGGTTTTTTAAGACCCGCAGTATTTACCACTGTTTTAGCCTTGGTGTCTCTTGTATTTTTAAGGTATATAGAAAATAAATTTTTTACTGTTGAAAAAAAATAGGGGGTGAGGCCAATGGCTTTTAAAAAGAAACCCGAAGAAAAGTTCCTGGATGTTGATGCATCTATGCAGGGAAATTTAAGTTTTAAAGACCCTGTCAACCTGCGCATTAACGGTAAATTTGAAGGAAACCTTGAGACAAGGGGTAATTTGACTATCGGCTCAAGCGCTATTGTCTCAGCGGATATTGTAGGAGACAATATAGTTATTGGCGGAAGGGTGAAAGGTAAAATAACTGCAAGGGAAAGCCTGACATTATTGCCTACAGCCATTGTAGAAGGTGATATCTACCCAGCCAGATTAAATGTTACAGAAGGGGCAATTTTGGAAGGCAGATGTTTTATGCTCCGTGATTTTCTAAACGCAGATGAACTTGCGCGTTATTTAGAAGTTGATTTACAATCCATAATGGATTGGGCAAGTTCAGGCAAGGTCCCTGCTGTAAAAAATGGAGATGGTTGGAAGTTTGAGAGAAAATCCATAGACTCCTGGATTGCCTCTGGTAAAATCGGTAAATAGGGACACCTAAATAACGCAAAACGCAAAGAGCAAAACGCAAAACTAAGGAAAGTTAGCGAGTTCGCGAGTTAACGAGTTAGCGAGTTTGGCGAGTTAAATGCGAAGATGAGAGAAGAGAAACTTTTAACTATCAGGGAAGTTTCCCAGATTCTTGGCATTACAGAAAAAGAAGTGATTGATTTAGCCGAGAGCGGTAAAATCCCTGCGTATAAAATCGGTGGCGTATATCTAAGGTTTAAAAGGGAGCAGATTGAGGAATTCCGAAAGGATAGTGGTTTAACTTATGCTAAATCAGATCCTTCTCTTAGGTATACCTTTATAGATAGGCTAAAGGATTTCTTTTATTTTAATGACTTTTATATTTTATCCGCCTTGATTATAATACTGATGGTTCTAATAATTTTACGGGGTTATTAATAATGGTTTCTGGCAGCGGTTTCTGTGATTTGGGTTTTGCAAAGTTGGATATGGATAGGAAAAAGCGCCGGGGGTTTCCAGAGGTTATATACTGCCCTGGAAAGACAAATGACCAGATTAAAAAAATAGCCAGACAATTTATTAAAGATAGACAAGACCTTTTGCTCACAAAACTTGATAAGAATGTCTTTAAGGGGATTAAACAAGGTATCCCTCGCCTTAAGTATAACCCTGTAGCAAAATTGGGATATCTTATCTTGCAGCCAAAGGTTATAAAAAAGGGATTAGTCCTTGTGATTAGCGCAGGTACCTCTGATATACCAGTTGCTGAGGAGGCGGCTGTTACATTAGAGGTTATGTCTAACCGCGTAATCCGGCTTTACGATGTGGGCGTAGCAGGCGTACATAGATTACTCTCAAGTATGAACATTATAAAAAAGGCGAATGCAATAGTAGTAGTTGCAGGTATGGAAGGCGCCCTGGCGAGCGTTGTAAGCGGATTAACCAGCGCGCCTGTTGTGGCTGTGCCGACAAGTTCTGGTTATGGCGCAAGTTTTAGCGGACTATCCGCGCTTTTAACAATGCTGAATAGTTGTTCGCCAGGGGTAGCGGTTGTAAATATAGATAATGGTTTTGGGGCGGGTTATTTTGCTAGTATTGTAAATAGATAAAGAAGCCGTAAAATTCCACGGCCACTTAGGCCCTTATTAAGATTTTTTTAGATAATACCTATAACATAAGATATGGCCCTTTCAGGATTAGATATATATAAATTACTACCAAAGACCAATTGCCGTGAATGCGGGTTTGTTACCTGTCTTGCATTTGCAATGCAACTTGCCAAGAAGGCAGTGTCTATACAGAAATGCCCTTATTTAAGCGAGGAGGCAAAGAATGCCTTAGAGTCTGCGAGTCTTCCTCCTATAAGATTGGTCAGTTTTGGAACAGGCGAAAACAAAGTGGATAGCGGCAATGAAACAGTATTATTCCGCCATGAAGAAAAATTCCATCACCCAACAGCAATCGGGTTCATTATTGAAGATAACTTATCAGATGGACAGATAAAGGAAAGATTAGAGAAAATCAATAACTTGAAATTTGAACGCGTAGGACAGCAGTTAAGAGTTAATGTAGTTGCAATAAGACAAAACGGTTTAACAGAAAGGTTTGTTAAGGTTACCCAATTAGTTTTAGAAAATACGCCTTTAGCCGTGATACTTATGAGCGACGACCCTGTTGGATTAAAAAATGCCCTTGCTGTTTCTAAGGATAGAAATCCACTGGTTTATAGGGCAACTAAAGATAATGCACAGGAAATAATAAAATTAGTCCAGGAATACAGGGTTGGGGTTGTGGCTGCTTGTGGGGATTTAGGAGAACTTGGAGAGTTTACCAGGGAATTAAACAAGACAGGGATTCAAGACCTCGTTTTAGATACAGGCAAAAAATCATTATCAGAAAAAATCTGGGACCTAACCCAGGCAAGGCGGCAGGCGCTTAAAAAATCCAACCGTTCTTTGGGATATCCGTTTTTAGTAATAGTGGATGAGAAAGACCCTTATGAAGAAGCAATCAGCGCAGGTACTTTTATTTGTAAATACGCTAGTATCGTTTTACTCTCCGGCGTGGAATCCTGGGAGATTCTCTCGCTTTTAACTTTAAGGCAGAATATATACACTGACCCCCAGAAGCCATTGCAGATTGAACCAAGGGTTTATGGGATAGGCAAGGTGAGCGATAAATCCCCTGTCTTGGTAACAACAAATTTCTCTCTTACCTATTATACTGTATTAGGGGAGGTGGAGGCAAGCAAGGTGCCTTCTTATATAGTAAGCGTTGACACAGAGGGGATGTCTGTCTTGACTGCCTGGGCTGCTGAGAAGTTTACAGCAGAGAAGATTTCAGAGTCCATTAATAAATTCGGAGTTGGAGATATGGTGGCGCATAAAAGATTGATTATACCTGGATACGTGGCGATGATGAGCGGAGATTTAGAGGAGAAATGCGGCTGGCAGGTAGTGGTAGGTCCTAAAGAGGCTGCTGGTATACCATCATTCCTTAAAAACTTATAACATTTAAAAGAGTAATATGGAGAGATTCAAGGTTACATTTATTCCTGATAATAAAACCATAGAGGTAGATAAAGGCAAGACCATTCTCTCTGCTGCTATCTCAGCAGGGGTCTATATAAACTCAAGTTGCGGCGGAGACGGCGTCTGCGGCAGATGCAAGATAATATTAAAAAAAGGGGAGGTGTTTTCCCAGCCCACAGGAAGGGTAAGCCCTGAAGAAAGGATGCGCGGGGTTTATCTGGCATGCCTAGCAACAGTTCACAGCGACCTTGAGGTTGAGATTCCTCCTGAGTCAAGGTTAGATTTTGAAAAATTAACACCGCAGGAGTTAGAATTAAGATTAAAAGGGGTTTATGTTGAGGCAGAAGACGTAGAGCCATCCGCATCTATTTTGGGTGAGGATATTTTTATTCACTCGCCATTAGCCACAAAATTATATCTGGAACTCCCTAAACCAACCTTAGAAGATAAAATCAGCGATTTGGAAAGGCTTTACAGGCAGATAAACCGCATTCAGGAAATACCTATTTTACAGACAGGCCTGACTAATATCAGGCGCTTAGGAGAACTCCTGCGTTCTGCGGATTGGAAGATTACTGTTACCCTGGGCAAAAGAAACGGCACAACGGAGATTGTCCTTATTGAGCCGGGTGATACATCGCAGAAAAATTTCGGCGTATGTTTTGATATAGGGACAACCACTATTTCAGGACAACTTGTGGATTTAAACAGCAAAAAGGTTTTGGGGACAAAAGCCACATACAATAAACAGGCAACATTCGGAAGCGATATCATCACCCGGATTATTTATGCCCAGGAACAGGATGGCTTAGAGAAACTTCACCACGCCGTTATTGACGGTATGAACCAGATGATTCAGGAGTTAATAAACGAGAATAAAGTTGACCTTAACGATGTCAATTGTGTTTTATGCGCAGGCAATACCACAATGGTGCATCTTTTATTGCGGGTTGACCCGCAATACATCAGAAAAGAGCCCTATATACCGACGGCTAATTTCGTGCCTACTATCCGCGCCTTAGAGGCGGGGATAAAGATAAATCCTCGCGGGCTTTTATCCTGCGTCCCGGGGGTGTCCAGTTATGTGGGAGGGGATGTAACCGCAGGGATTTTGTCCTGCGGGTTAAATAAAGAAAAGGAATTTGGTCTTTTGATTGATATAGGCACAAACGGCGAGATAGTTTTAGGCAATAAGGAGTTTTTGATTTCAGCCGCTGCCTCAGCCGGGCCTGCCTTTGAAGGTAGCGGTGTTACCTGCGGGATGCGCGCCTCAAGTGGGGCAATACAAAATGTAAAGATATCCCCGCGTCAGTTTAATGTAACGTACGATACTATTTTAAATGCCAAACCACGCGGCATCTGCGGCTCAGGTTATATTAATATCATATCTTGTATGCTCGATGTGGGGTTGCTTGAAAGAAATGGAAAGATAAAAGATATAAGGCATTCGCGTCTTCGTAATGGCGAGACAGGCAGAGAATTTATAGTTGCCTTTAAGGAGGAGTGTGATGCTACTGGGGAAATCATAGTTAGCGAGGCGGATATTGAAAATATTAAGCGCGCAAAGGCAGCGATTTATGCAGCAGCCTCAACACTATTAAAACATATGAATCTTGATTTTTCTGATATACATAAAATTTTTATTGCAGGCGGCTTTGGGACATATATAGATATAGACAATGCGATAAATATAGGCCTATTGCCTGATATAGACAGGAAGAAATTTGTCTTTGTGGGAAATAGTTCCCTCGCAGGGGCGCGGCAGATTCTTTTATCTTCCCAGGCAATGAAAGAGGCGAATGAAATTGCCAGAAAGACAACTTATTTTGAATTGTCTGTTGAGCCAGGGTATATGGATGAATATACAGCGGCTTTATTTTTTCCGCACACGGATTTAAATAAATTTCCAAGTTTAAGTTTTTAATGAATATGAGTAACTTGCGTTATATAGCGGCACTAAACACTAACCGCTAATCGCTAAACGCTAAACGCTAAAAAATAACCGCAATGGGCTATACAATTGCAATCGCAGGCAAGGGCGGCACAGGCAAAACAACTATTGCCGCTATTTTAGTAAGGTTAATTAAAGAAAAAACCCCTGGTTCTATATTAGCCGTAGATGCTGACCCGAATAGCAATTTAGCTGAGGCATTAGGTGTATCTACAAAGGCCACTATTGGTTCAATCCTTGACGATATTTCCTCACATCCAGAAAAGGTGCCTCAAGGTATGCCAAAGGACGCCTTTATAGAATACCAGGTAGAGACAGCAATTGAAGAATCAGACGGTTTTGATTTATTGAGCATGGGCCATCCTGAAGGCCCTGGCTGCTACTGTTATGTAAATAACTGCCTGAGAAATATTGTAGGTAAAATCATTAATAATTATAGATATATAGTTATTGACAATGAGGCAGGTTTAGAGCATCTCTCGCGGCGCACCACCCGTGTAGCAGATGTATTGCTTGTGATTTCCGATCATACCGCAGCGGGTTTAAGGGCAGCAGATAGAATTATGCATATCGTTAAAGAGTTAAAGATTAAAACACAAAAAAATTGCCTTTTGATTAACCGTTTTGACGGAAACATAGATAAAGACAAGATAAAGGATTTGAGTTTAGATTATTTAGGGAATATACCACAGGATGACAATATAATCTCCTTAAGTTCTGACGGTATTTCTTTATTGAAACTTAAAGAAGATTCTGTCAGTATCAAGGCGTTGCGTAAAATAAAGGATAAGATATTATGATACTTGAGCCAATGATTGAGAAATGGCAAGGCAGGGTTTCTGTTGTGCATATCGGCGCTACAAAAGAAGAGGGTGGGACTCGTTCCGGGGTAATTAAAATAGGCGGAGAAGCGACATTACCCTGCCTTTTTAATGAAGGCAATATACCTTTTAGGCCTGTAGTCGCTTTTGAGGTATGGGATGTTGAACCAACAGATTGGCCTGAGGAACTGATTAAGGTTTATGGTGAAGTTTTAAAAAACCCAATTTCCTGGGCAGAAAAATGCGTAAAGGATTTTAAGGCGCAAGTCTTATGCATAAAACTAACAGGGGCCCATCCTGATTTTGGAAATAAAAGCCCTGAGGAGGAGGCGAATTTAATTTCAAATATTTTAAAAAAGGTTAGTGTCCCTTTAATTATTTTAGGGTCTGGAGACGACGCAAAAGATAACGTTGTTTTGCCTGCCTGCTCATTTGCTGCAAAAGGCGAGCGTTGTCTTATAGGAGAGGCAGTGCAGGATAACTATAAGACCTTAACCGCAGCTGCCCTTGCTGACGGACACAGCCTTGTTGCCCAATCACCAATAGATATAAATATAGCAAAACAATTGAATATTCTTATTTCAGATATGGGCCTACCGCTTGAGCGCATTGTGATAAATCCTACTATCGGTGCTTTAGGGTATGGCCTGGAATATGCATACTCCATAATGGAGAGGGCAAGATTAGCTGCCTTGGCAGGGGATAAAACAGTGGGTTCTCCTTTTATTTGTCTTGTGGGACAGGAATCCTGGCGGGCTAAAGAGGCAAAGGCTGATTTTTCTGAATTTCCTTCCTGGGGTCCTGAGTCAGAACGTGGTATAATATGGGAGATAATTACAGGTACTGCCTTAATTCAGGCAGGCGCGGATTTATTGGTTATGCGGCATCCCAAGGCAATAGAAAAAGTAAATAAATACATAGATAGGTTAATGGTTAGTTCTAATGTATAGCGTAGGGCGTATAGCGGATAGCGTATAGTGTATAGTGTAGAGAGTGAAAATTACACTACTTCTATACTGCTCTTCGTTAAACAAATAGGCTGGTTTTTTAGTATATTGTATATAAAATAATAAATCCCAAAACAAACAAACTATACGCTAACCGCTATACGCTAACCGCTAACTAAATGAAGGTCTTATGTTTATAATAGGCGAGTTAATCAATGGTATGTATGCCAATATTGGCAGGGCAATAAAGGAAAAGGATAAATCTGTAATACAGAAATGCGCATTACAACAAATTAAATGCGGCTCTGACGCCTTGGATATCAATTGCGGCCCTGCATCTAAGCAACCCTTAGAAGATATGCCATGGCTGGTTGAGACAGTGCAAGAAGTAACTGATAAGCCGCTTGCCTTGGATTCCAGCAAGCCCAAGGTTATTGAGGCAGGACTTGCAGTAGCGAAAAACAAGGTAATTATAAATTCCACGACTGCTGACCCTGAAAAATTAGAGGTATTGATTCCCCTGGCTAAAAAATCAAATGCCAAACTTATTGGCTTGACCATAAGTTCAAAAGGCATTCCCCAAAATAAAGACCAGAGATTAGAACTGGCTGCGAATATCGTAGCGCATTGTGCTGAGCAGGGTTTTCCAACTGAAGACCTATATTTAGACCCGATAGTCCTGCCGATTAATGTTGCCCAGGCGCAGATGAAAGATATTTTAGAGTCCATTCGCGAATTTAAAATTATTTCTGAACCGCCTCCTAAGACCATTATAGGCTTAAGCAATGTTTCACAGGGTAGTTGCGTGCGCTCTCTTATTAACCGCACATTTGTTACTATGGCTATAGCATCAGGTCTGGATGCCGCGATATTAGACCCTGAGGATAAAGATTTAATGGATGCCTTAATCACAGCAGAGTTGATTTTAAACAAACAGATATACTGCGATTCCTATTTAGATGCCTACAGGAAAAAATAGAATAATACGTTTTAGAGTTATCCGGCATATCTTTAAATTTCGTGGATTTAGCAATAGCGTAAGGATTGCTACTTTAGGCATCATTTATTTATTTCTTTACCATCGCAATATGCGCATAATATTTATGACGGGCGTTGCCGCCTTTCTTTTAGGTTTATATCTTCATTTAACAGGCATTGAACTGGTGGCGTTATGCGTTACTATCACCCTTGTGTTTATGGCTGAAATCTTTAATACCGCTATAGAACTCATCATAGATATGCACACAAATAAATACCACACCTTGATTAAGTTGGTAAAAGACATTTCTGCAGGCGTAGTTTTAATAGCATCTTTAAATGCCGTAGCAGTAGGATATATATTGTTTGCCAAAAGGATATTTAGATAGGAGAGAAGGGATTATGAAAAAAATCCTGGTTATTGACGATGAAAAGGAGGCAGCAGACCTTATAAAAAAGAAACTCCAGCAAAATAATTACATAACTCAAGCCGTTTATTCAGGGCAAGGTGGATTAGAAATCTCTAAAACCTTTAAACCAGATTTAATACTGCTTGATATTGTTATGCCTGTGATGAATGGCTATGAGGTCTGCGAGAAGTTAAAAACAAATCCCCAGACAAAAGATATCCCTGTGCTGCTATTGACTGCCCAGGATTTAGATACGCAGGCAATTGCTAAGCGATATGAGGAATTGGGGGTTGCCGGATACATCGCTAAACCATCAATGTTTTCAGATATCTTAAATAAAATAAGGGAGATAATCGGTTAGGCGAGAAAGGGGTAGCAGGATGTGGTTGATAAAATTTTTTAGCAGCCGCTTGAAATTTTTATATACTGTTATATCCTTGATACTTTTTGGCGTGGTGGCGAACCTGGATTTTTTAACAGGGTCAGATTTATATTTTGCCATATTCTATATGGTGCCTATTTTTATAGCCACCTGGTTTGTGGGCAGGTATTTAGGAATCCTATTGTCCTATTTTAGCGCTGTTGTATGGTTTATTGACGATGCTATTGCCCCGCGTCCATATGCCAATTCATTTATCCCATTATGGAATATTACATTAAAACTCGCCTTCTTTTTAATTATCGTCTATGTCTTGGCCGCTTTAAAAAGGGCGCTTAAGTCTATCCAGGTGCTTTCTAAGAATGATACCCTTACAGGGTTGACAAACAGGGAATTGTTTTTTGAACTTGCCCATAAAGAGTTATACAGGATGCGCAGGCATAAACACCCATTTACCTTTGTTTACATAGATATTGATAATTTAAAGGAGATAAATGAAAAATTTGGGCATAGTGCAGCAGATTTGCTCCTGCGCACTCTTGCAGGGACCATTAAAAAGGAAAGCCGCTTCTCTGATATCCTGGCGCGTTTAGGGGATGATGAATTCGGGTTAATCCTTCAAGAGACAAACCACGAATCTGCGCAGGCGGTTGTTACAAGGATAAAAAATAGCATTGACAATCTAATGCAGAAAAATAATTGGCCTGTAACCTTTAGTATCGGCGTTCTTACATTTATAATACCTCCTAAGTCAGTAGATGAAGTTATAAACAAAGCAGAAAAAATCGTGTTTTCTATAAAAAACGAAGGGGGCAACAACGTTAAATTTGAATTATATGGAGCATAGGCGGCGTAACTCAGTCCGGTAGAGTAGTCGGCTCATACCCGATTTGTCACTGGTTCAAATCCAGTCGCCGCCACCAGATAAATACAGGCGCTTAAAAAAGCGCCTTTTTTGGCGATGAATAAAAAACAATTAATAGTCATATTGGCAATGGGGGTTTTAATAAATCTGGAATTTTTGGCATTGCTGTTTTTGATTTACTTCAGCCATATGCCGTTAATTCTTTTTTTTATTACAGTTACCTTTCAGTTATTTTCTTTTTCTTTAATCGGCGTTACAACTTTATTTTTAATCCTGGAGGTATTTGGCGTAAGCCCCCAGATAACCCTAGAATCATGGAAGGCGCATTTAAAAGAATCTTTGAGATTATTCGCTATATCCCTTATCATAACCTTCCTGCTATTAGCTATCTCGGCATTGGTCGGGGGATTGATTGTGATTTTATTAAAAAGAGCGTCTTTATCTCAATCCTTAAGTGGGATAATGGAAAAAGCCAAGGCATGGATAAACGCGCATTTTTATTAAAGAAATAGTAGATGTGCCTATTTATTCAGAGATGATTGGATTGATAGATAAGGTTAGAAAAACAATAAAGAAGTATCGCCTTATAGATAAAAATGACAAAGTCCTTGTTGGCGTTTCTGCAGGCCCGGATTCAGTTACCCTGCTTTACGTCTTAAATGCCATTAAAAAAGAATTAAAAATCAGTTTACATATTGCACATTTAGACCATATGTTACGAGATGATTCTTGTAAGGATAGAGAGTTTGTAGAACTTCTCGGGAAAAAGTTAAATTTACCTGTTACTGCAGCACGGATTAATGTAAAGAAAATATCTGGAAGGGGCTCTTTAGAAGAAATTGCCAGAAACGCCAGGTTTAAATTTTTCTTAAAAGTTGCTAAGACGGTAAAGGCAGATAAGATTGCCTTAGGCCATAATTTAGATGACCAGGCAGAAACAGTGCTAATGCGTATAATAAGGGGCGCTGGGTTATATGGGCTCTGCGGCATTTCTCCTTATAGAGACATATTTGGATATACCTTTATCAGGCCGTTAATAGAGGTAACCCGCAAAGAAATAGAGGCATTTTTAAAAAGGAAGGGGATAACCTCGCGCATAGATTATTCTAATTACGAAGATATTTATTTAAGAAATAAGATTAGAAATAATCTCCTGCCTTTACTTAAACGCCAATACAACAGTAATATTAAAGAGATATTGAGCAATATAGCCGAGAGCGCAAGTTTAGATTATGATTATTTAAATTCCGTAGCCCAGAAGGCCCTGAAACGTATGGGGAATAGGATTGTCTTGGATAAATTTCTTAGATTGCATCCGGCAATACAGAGACTTGTTTTGCGTTTAGCCATTGCCAAGGTTAAAGGGGATATGCGTAAGATTACCTTTCAGCATATCAGGGAACTGGAGTCATTGATTTTTCAAAGGCCTGTGAATTCCATCGTAGATTTACCTAAAGGGATTTCAGCGATTAAAAAGAAGAAATACCTTCATTTTTATCTCCGAAAATAGGGACGTTTCTATTTTTTTCGCAACGGTCTTCCTAAAAGGAGACATTTCTAATTTGCAAAAAACCTGACATTTTTAATTTGCGTTTACAAAAACTAAAAAAAAATATTGACAAAACCAATTTTATTATATATACTTATTGTTTTATAATAACTACCAAAATAGCTCCACAGCGATTTTCTATACCTATATAAGTTTATAAAAAAGAAGAGAGAATTATAAAAATTCGTAGAGTAGTTTTTTTGTCTTTTTAAAAATAATGACCTGTGATTTTTATCTATCGCTGGAGTAGCTCAGTTGGTAGAGCACGTCCTTGGTAAGGACGGGGTCACGGGTTCAATTCCCGTCTCCAGCTTGGAATGCACGGGAAAAAGTTTTGTTCTATGCGCGAAATCATAACCTTAGAATGCACTGTTTGTAAAAATAGAAATTATACTACGACTAAGAATAAAAAGACGCACCAGGATAAATTGGAAATTAAAAAATTCTGCAGTTTTTGCCATAAGCATACGGTGCATAAGGAGATAAAGTAAGTGCGGCTATAAATTATCTCCTAATTTAAATAGGAGCGTCGGTTAATGGCAAACCAACGGTCTCCAAAACCGTGACTGCAGGTTCGACTCCTGCCGCTCCTGTGTAAGTCGAACCTAAGGGGGTGTGGGGGAAAAGTTCCCCCACGCTTTTGGGGTGACAGCGACCCGCCACGCATTATGGCGGGGAGCGCCAGAGGGGCAAAGCCCCTATGGGGAGCGAGCCAGGATATTTATATATAATAGGCGAGCGACAGGTTCGACTCCTGCCAGGCGCATTTAAATTTAAGAATAGATTATAAAGAAAGGAGCCAGAGATGGAAGGAGAAGAATTTGTGCTTAATCTGTTAAAAATATTTTTTATGGTTACCAGCCCAATTACATTCATAGTAGGTCTATTTTTATTATACGACATTGAAACCTATCAACGCATAGAAAGATTTCTTAGCAGGAGTTACGGGGTTTCAAAGAAGGTGTGGCTTAAGCAATTAGAGAAGAACAGGGAATCGCTACAGATGTTTTTGATTAAAAGAAGGCGCATAATTGGGGTTGTGTGTTTGCTTAATTCGCTGGCCGCTTTTTTTATAAACTCATTGTTGCTTAAAAGATAACAGAATCCGTGTTGAAAAAACATATAGAATTTATGCAGGAGGCCTTGAAGGAAGCCGAGAAGGCCTTTTCTGAAGATGAGGTCCCGATAGGGGCAGTCGTAGTCTATAAAGGAAAGATAATCAGCCGTGGACATAATCAGGTTGAACTCCTTAAAGACCCTACAGCCCATGCGGAGATGCTTGCTTTAACCGCCGCTTGCAATTATCTTAATGCAAAATGGTTGAGCGAGGCATCGTTATATGTTACAATTGAACCTTGTAGTATGTGCGCAGGCGCATTGGTGCTTTCACGCATAAAAAATTTATATTTTGGCACAGCAGACCCCAAGGCAGGCGCCTGCGGTTCGGTTATAAATATTATAAACAACAAGAAGTTAAACCATCGCATAAAAGTAAAGAGTGGCATTTTAGAGGCACAATGTAGTTCTTTATTAAAAGAATTTTTTAAGAAGAAAAGAAAATAATTTTGGCATAGGAGAGGTGGCAGAGTGGTTGAATGCAGTTGCCTGCTAAGCAATTGGCCTGGGTAACTGGGCCCCTGGGTTCGAATCCCAGCCTCTCCGCCAGTTAGGATATGGGGCGTCTTTAAAGAAAAAACAAAAGGCGCCTATAGGAAATTCTTCCTAACAGCGCCTTATCTCAATTGGCGGTGTATTTACCGCTTTGTTCGAACTCGATTCCGAGACGCTAATCTCTCGCTCAACCCTTGTGTCAATAAGAAAGCATTGCTCCCGAGCAGTGCGTGTTATAGCACTCGGATACTTCCTTAAATTGAGGCTTGCTTTATACCCCCCCTTTTTTTTCGCTGAGCGTAGCGGTCCCTTAAAACGGGACGGCAGCGGAAAAGCGTAACTTCTCCCCCTAAAGAAACTCTAAACCAAAGAAATGTCCCTCTCTCCTCAGGAGGAGGGGGAAAGAAAAAGAGGATTTTTCAAAAACCTCTTTGGTTATACAAAGAATCTTCGTTAACCTTCCTTCGAAAGGAAGGGGGTAACGATCTATGGTATCATTTCCATTTCATTATTTTATTTTCCTTGCTTGATTTTAATTTATTTGTTATCATTATATTGAAAGTAGAACTTGTTAATACTACAATAACATACTATCAAATTATTGAAAATATGGCAAGAGAAAATAACATTGGAGAAAATATAAAGAAATACCGAACAAAACAAGGTTTATCTCAGGAGGATTTTGCTAAGAAATCCGGCGTCAAATATACTACCTTAACTAAAATTGAGAGTGGAGTTATTAAAAAGCCATCGGTTTTGGTTATGGCGAAAATCGCCAAAGCGTTGGGTGTTAATATTGAAGAGTTAATAAAGTAAATATGCAAAATTTAATGACAATACAGAAAAACATTAAAAAAACCTCCAAAGGGGATGAACCTCCATACTTTAAGTATGGAGACATTGTAATTTATAATGATGACATTTTAAAAATATCCCCAATTCCTGAATCCTCTGTTGATTTAATTGTAACTTCTCCTCCATACAATGTAGATATTCATTATAATTCTCATACTGACAATTTAACTTACGAAGATTATTTAGATTTTACTAAGAATTGGCTTAAAAAGTGTTTCGATTTAACAAAAGATGACGGACGGTTTTGTTTGAATATTCCTTTGGATAAAAATAAAGGTGGGCAACAATCTGTTTGTGCAGATATTACTAAAATTGCAAAAGATGTTGGTTGGAAATATCATTCAACAATAATCTGGAATGAAGGTAATATATCAAGAAGAACGGCTTGGGGATCTTTTATGTCTGCCTCTGCTCCT
>Ga0078972_1005009_pt1 | contig 34668 bp, 30 predicted proteins | sample YelNatPaOPGAMG01_FD_67568 | JGI IMG/M metagenome (GOLD analysis project Ga0078972, IMG submission 67568) | Hot spring thermophilic microbial communities from Obsidian Pool, Yellowstone National Park, USA - OP-RAMG-01 (SPADES assembly) (version 2) | ecosystem: Environmental > Aquatic > Thermal... | reverse complement strand
GGTTGTTCTTCCCCAACACCTTCGTGATCGCCGCCGTCAAGGTCGTCTTGCCATGATCGATGTGGCCGATCGTGCCGATGTTCATGTGCGGCTTGCTGCGATCGAATTTTTCCTTCGCCATATCCGAACCTTTCTAATCTCTAATGAAATCAGATTGAATGCCCGATGGAATCGCCCTGTCCGACGGCTTTTCGGCTGCCCTTTGGCATCGATTCCACATGCACATTACCTCGAAACCCTTCCCTGAACCCTGCTGACGATCTCCTCGGCGATCGCCTGCGGCACTTCCTCGTAACGCGCGAAGTGCGGCGTGAAACTGCCGCGCCCCTGCGTCCGCGAACGAAGCTCCGTGGCGTAGCCGAACATCTCCGACAGCGGCACCAGCGATTTGATAATCTGCGTCGTCCCGCGCAGCTCCATTCCCTCGATCCGCCCGCGCCGCGAATTCAGATCGCCGATCACGTCGCCCATGTACTCTTCCGGCACCACCACCTCGACGCTCATGATGGGCTCGAGCAACACCGGCCTGGCCTTCTCGGCCGCCTGCTTCACCGCCATCGAGCCCGCGATCTTGAACGCCATCTCCGAGGAGTCCACCTCGTGGTAGCTGCCGTCCAGGAGCGTCACCTTCACGTCCACCATCGGGAACCCGGCCAGCACGCCGCTTTCGAGCGCTTCGGCGCAGCCGCGCTCCACCGGGGGAATGAATTCCTTCGGCACCGCCCCGCCCGTGATCGCGTTGACGAACTCGAAGCCGGCGCCCGGCGCCGGCTCGATGCGCAGCTTCACGTGGCCGTACTGGCCCCGGCCGCCGGTCTGCCGCACAAAACGCCCTTCGGCTTCCGCGGGCTTGCGGATCGTCTCGCGGTAGGCCACCTGCGGCTTTCCCACGTTGGCGCCCACGCCGAACTCGCGCTGCATGCGGTCCACGATGATCTCCAGATGCAGCTCGCCCATCCCGGCCAGAATCGTCTGCCCGGTGTCCGGATCCGTGTTCACCCGCAGCGTCGGGTCTTCCTGCATCAGCTTGCCGATCGCGACGCCGAGCTTTTCCTGGTCCTGCTTGGTCTTCGGCTCGATGGCGAGCTGAATCACCGGCGTCGGGAACTCGATCGATTCCAGAATCACCGGCGCGTTCGCGTCCGAGATCGTGTCGCCCGTTGCCACCGTCTTCAATCCGACCGCCGCCGCGATCTCGCCCGCGTACACTTCATCGAGCTCCTCGCGCTTGTTGGCGTGCATCCGGACCAGCCGGCCGATGCGCTCGTTCCGCCCCTTGGCCACGTTGTAAACCGTGTCGCCCGTCGCCAGGTGGCCCGAATAGACACGGATAAACGCAAGCTGGCCCACGTAGGGGTCCGTCATGATCTTGAACACCAGCGCGGCGAACGGCTCGTCGTCGGAGGACTTGCGCCGGATGACCTTCGTGCGGTCGTCCACCGCCGTGCCTTCGACCGGCGGAACCTCGACCGGCGACGGCAGGTAATCCACCACCGCGTCCAGCAGCGACTGCACGCCCTTGTTCTTGAACGCCGAGCCCAGGATCACCGGAAAGAGCTTCTGCGCCACCGTCGCGCGGCGAATGCCCGCGCGCAGCTCGTCTTCCGAGATCGCTTCGCCGTGGACGTACTTTTCAAACAGAGCGTCGTCGGATTCCGAGACCGCCTCGATCATCTTTTCGCGGTATTCCTCCGCCTGCGCCTTCAACTCGGCCGGAATCTCCACTTCATCGAACGCGGCGCCCAGCGTCTCGTCGCGCCAGATGCGCGCTTTCATCGTGATCAGGTCTACCAGACCCTTGAACTGGTCTTCGGTTCCGACGGGGATCTGCAGGACAACCGGGCGGCACTTGAGGCGGGTGACGATCGTTTCGACCGAGTGGAAGAAGTCCGCTCCCACGCGGTCCATTTTGTTGATGAAGCAGATGCGCGGCACGCGGTATTTGTCCGCCTGCCGCCAGACCGTTTCCGATTGCGGCTGCACGCCGGCCACGGCATCGAACACCGCCACCGCGCCGTCGAGCACCCTCAGGCTGCGCTCCACTTCCGCGGTGAAATCCACGTGGCCGGGCGTATCGATGATGTTGATCTGGCAGTCGCGCCACTCGCAGGTGGTCGCCGCCGAGGTGATGGTGATGCCGCGCTCCTGCTCCTGCGCCATCCAGTCCATCACCGCCGTGCCTTCGTGGACCTCGCCGATCTTATACGTGCGGCCCGTGTAATAGAGAATGCGTTCGGTCGTAGTGGTCTTGCCGGCATCGATGTGGGCCATGATGCCGATGTTCCGCATTCTCTCGATGGGTACCGTACGTGGCATTCTTTACTTCGGATTCCTTACCACCGGTAGTGGGCGAACGCCTTGTTCGCCTCCGCCATGCGGTGGACATCGTCTTTCTTCTTAATGGCGCCGCCGCGCATGTTGGCGGCATCGGTCAGCTCGGCCGCGAGCTTCTCCGCCATCCCCTTTTCCGGACGCGTGCGCGCGTTGCCGATGATCCAGCGGAGCGCCAGGCTCGTGCGCCGGTTCTGCGGCACTTCGATCGGCACCTGGTAGTTGGCGCCGCCCACGCGCCGCGTCTTCACCTCGAGCAGCGGCTTCGCGTTCTCGACCGCCTTCTTGAACAGCTTCAGCGGGTCGTCGCCGGAGCGCTCCCGCATCTGGTCCATTGCGCCGTAAAAGATCCGCTGCGCGACGGACTTCTTGCCGTCCCACATCATGCTGTTGATGAACCGCTCGACCAGGGTCGAGTTGTACACCGGATCGGCCGGGATCTCTCGAGGTTCAGCTCTTCTTCGTCGTGACATGGCGACTCACCTTACTTCGCCGCGCGCAAAGCGCCGGCAGGAACCATCTCTCTTCTCTCTCTGGCGACAGGATCAATACCCCGCTGACATGCTGCAACAACGCTCGATTGCGTAGGTACTTGCTTCCGGACAAGCCCATGCTCCGGGCGGCGTATTTCCGCTCGGAACCTCGGGGCCGACCCCTGGCTCAACCAATTTTCAGGCGATTATGCGCAGGAGTAGATCAGCTTAACTCGCCAAACGTCTCTCAGCATAGCGAAATCCCTGTAACCCTGTCAACTTCCAGCAAAAACCGGTGACAGTATACGCATTCCCCGATTTCCCGCCGGCCTGCCGGTCCGCGGGCTTCGGCGCCGCGTGGGGGCGCAAACATGCGGGAGCGCTCTGTCGGGCCGGCCAAGAGCAGGCACAAAAAAAGCCGGGATCCCGAAGGCCCCGGCTTTTTCTTTCAGGTCTGCCGTTATTATCGCGCGGCCAGCAGCGCCCGCAAATGCCGCGCCCGTTCGGGCGAACGCAGTTGCCTGAGCGCCTTGGCTTCGATCTGCCGGATCCGCTCCCGCGTCACGTCGAACTCCTGGCCGATCTCCTCGAGCGTGTGCTCGCGTTCGCAGCCGATGCCGAACCGCAGGCGGATCACCTTCTCCTCTTTCGGAGAGAGCGTCTTCAGAATATTCGCCGTTTCGTCCCGCACGTTCGACTCGATCACCGCGTCGACCGGCGAGCCGACCCAGCGATCTTCGATCAAATCGCCCAGCGCCGATTCGCCATCCCTGCCCACCGGCGTTTCGAGCGATACCGGGTCGCGCGAGATCGTCTTCAGCTTCTGCACCTTCTCGACCGAGATGTCCATGCGCCGGCTGATCTCGTCGTTCGTCGGTGCGCGGCCGAGCTCCTTCTCGAGCTCGCGGTTGGCGCGCAGGAACTTGTTCATGCTCTCGTTCATGTGAACGGGAATGCGGATGGTGCGCGACTGGTCCGCGATCGCCCGCGTGATCGCCTGCCGGATCCACCACGTCGCGTACGTCGAGAACTTGTAGCCGCGCCGGTACTCGAACTTGTCCGCCGCGCGCATCAGGCCGATGTTGCCTTCCTGGATCAGGTCCAGCAGATGCAGCCCGCGGTTGACGTACTTCTTGGCCACCGAGACGACCAGCCGGAGGTTGGCCTCGACCAGGTCTTTCTTCGCCCGCTCGGCCTCGATCTCGCCGTGGCGGATCACCGTGAGCGTATGCTTCAGCGCCGGCAGCGTCGCGCCGGCCAGCGCCTCGTGCTTGCGGATTTCCCGGCGCAGTTCCTTGATCCGCGCCTGGTTCGCCTGCCCGTTGCGCTCCTGCAGCCGCTTCAGTTCCCCTTCGAGCTGGCCCAACTGCTCCACCGCCCGCTCGATCTCCCGCGCGAAATCTTTCCAGCGCGCAAGCTGGAAGGGAATGGCACGAATATTCTTCGAAAGCTCGACCGTGCAGCGCGCCAGTTTCCAGGCCGCCCGCCGCCGCGCTTTCTTATTGGTCTGTGCGGTCGCTTCCAGCTTCTCGGCCAGTTGCTGCTGCTTCTTGTGCTGGGCGGCTATATCGGCGAACATTTGCCGGACTTCGGCCCGCCGCTTCTCATCCGCCGCGCTGCCCTCTTCCACATCGCCCAGGTCTACAACATTGTCCAGTTCTTCGGCACCCTTTTTGAGCTGCTCAGCCAGGTTCACGATCGCCAGTTGGACCAGAGCCGACCGGCTGATCGCTTTCTGCATCCGCAGCTTGCCCCGTTCCATCCGCCGCGCCAGGTCTACCTCACCTTCCCGCGTGAGCAGGGGAACCGCCCCCATCTCGCGCAGGTACACCCGAACCGGGTCGTCGGTGTAGATCGATTCCTCGGCCTGCTGGACCGAATGGAAGTCCTCGGCTTCCGCATCGAAAAATTTCGCAGCTTCCTCGTCGAACGGAATGTTGCCGAGGGGTTCGTGATTGTCGGACAGAAATTGATCTTCGAATTGATCCACTGTTAGACTCACCTCCCCGTCAGAACAAAAGCCAAGACTTCTCCTTTGCCTCGGGGTAGTCTATCTGAGTATGGTTTCGGCCACTTCCTGAATTGACGGCCTGCACCGCGGAGCCTGGTGCCGTCTTCGATCATATCATTGATCTTCTAAGAAGTTAAGCCCTAATCTTCAAGATGTTTGAGAGCGACTTTGGTTACATTTATTTACTTGACGGAGGAGTCCCCACCACGCCGGAGTGGCTATCGGAAGATCCTTGTTTAATAAAATTTAATGCTCGCTCCCGCCCACCCCTTCCGAGCTGCGCTTCTGCCGCATCAGGCTCTTCAGCTCGTCGAAAAACGCCTCCTCGTCCTGGAAGTCGCGGTACACGGACGCAAACCGGACGTAGGCGATCTTATCCAGCCCGGCCAGCCGCTCCATGAGCAGCTCGCCGATTTCGGAGGTGGCCATCTCCCGTTCCGGGCTGTCGAGCAGCCGGGCCTCCACTTCGTCGACGATCGCCGCCAGCCGCGCCATCGGCACGGGCCGCTTTTCGCACGCTTTCAGCAGCCCCGCGAGGACCTTCTGCCGGTCGAACTTCTCGCGCCGGCCGTCTTTTTTCACCACCATGTACGGGACTTCGTCGATGCGCTCGTAGGTCGTGAACCGGCGCTCGCAGGCCAGGCACTCGCGGCGGCGGCGGACGACGTCGCCTTCCTTGCTCTCGCGCGAGTCCACCACCTTGTCCTGCAAGTGGCCGCAGAACGGGCAAAGCATGCGGTTAGATCCCTCCGTTTTCCGCGCCCGGGCAGGGCGCCGCGGCCGGCGCGGCACAGGCCTCCGCCCGCTTCTTGAGTTCCCGCAGCTTTCGCCAGTTCAGACCCTCATGGCAGGCCAGCAGCACTCCCGGAGGCACGATCACCAGGAACGAGATGAACCAGATCATGATCGCCATGCCGGTAGCCAGGGCCAGCGGCAGGTGGAACATCTCCGTGAGCACCACAATCGAGGCGATTTGCACCCCGCCCCCCAATCCGGGGATCTGGAGGATGCTGCCGAACGACACAAACCCCTGAAAAATCAGGACATCGCGTAAGCCGAAGGGCGCCGCCGCCCCATAAGCCCGGAAAAGACAGAGAAAGCAGAGCACAATGACGGTCCACTCGGCGATTGTGTAGAAAAACAGCCAGAAAGCCGAGGCGTTATCCTGCATGGCAGCCGTGCCTTCGATGAACGCGGTCACGATCCGTTCGGTCTTTTCGTGGTAGCGGGGCGGGAGGAAGCTGAGACCTTCCACCAGCCGCTTGCGCATCGTGCCCGAAAACCGGCTGAGCATGACCAGGATCACTACGCAGACCGCCCCGAGGATGCCAAGGATATAGCCGCCGGTTTGGAAGACCCAGGCCAGCTTCGGGCTCAGCCCGGCGCGGGAGGAATCGATCTCGATCAGCGCCACGCCGAACAGCACCAGCACGGCCAGCAGGTCGCAGATCCGCTCCAGGAACCAGGCGGCCATCTGGGAGGAGAACGGCACGCGCTCCTTGATCGAGATCAGGTAAGGGCGGACGAACTCGCCCGGCCGGCCCAGCAGGACGATGCTCATGAACCCGATGGCCGTAGCCCCGAACAGCCCCCAGACGCTCGCGCGGGGGCGCAGGGGTTTCAGCATCACGGCCCAGCGGAGCGCCCGGCCGTAGTAAGACAGCAGACCCAGCGCCGCCGCAGCCGTCACCCAGCACCAGTCCAGCTTCAGAAAGCTGGCCGCGAAGGCCGACCAGTCGAAGTGCGCGTTCCGCCACCGTTCGCTCGCGATCCAGAGCACGAACCCCCCGGCCAGAACCACCAGGGCCGCCCCCTGCCATCTTCTGTCGCGGGGTTTTTGCGCGGGCGCGGCGGGGCCCGGATTCGCGTTTCGACTCTCCCCCATTCGGGCTAGAATGGATCCTTGCATTCGTCAGGCCAGATTTGAACGAACTTCCTATGATAAAGCCTCGTTCTACTAACTGGAAGCGCAAGATGAGGTTGGCCACCCGGATTTCGGGGCGGCGGGCCGGAAGAGAGCTTCCCAGAGAGAGACGACGCCATGGCAGCCGGTGCATATTATTTCTCGGTTCTGTATCCGGCGCAAGCCGGACCGGCTGCGAACTGCTGGAATCGATCGGTTAACAGAGTGGATCCGGATTCCAAGCTCGTGCAACGTTGTTTGAGCGGCGACGCAGCGGCGTGGGAAGAAATGGTGAAGACCCACACGCGCCGCGTGTACGCGCTCTGCTACCGCTTCACGGGCAGCGGTTCCGAGGCCCAGGATCTGACCCAGGAAGTGTTCCTGCGCGTGTTCAAGACCCTGAAGAGCTTCCGCTCCGGCGAAGGTTCGTTCGTGGTCTGGCTTACGCGCCTGACGCGCAACCTGCTGATCGATCATTACCGCCGCACACGGCTGGACCGCGCGACGGATTCGATTGAGGACCAGTTGCCCGTGCTCGAAGAACGAAGTACGGCAGGGGCGCGGACGGACGCCCTGCTGGCAGGCCGCGAGGCGAGCGAGCTCCTGCAGGCGGCTCTCGACAAACTCTCGCCCGATCTCCGGGAAACCGTGATCTTGCGCGATATGGAAGAAATGGAATACCGCGAAATCGCCGAGGTGCTGAAAGTTCCCGAGGGCACCGTGAAATCGCGGCTGAACCGCGGCCGGGCCGAGCTGGCGAGAATCCTGCGCCGGCAGAAGGTGCTGGTATGAACTGCGCCGATCTCGAAATTCTGCTCGCCGATTATCTCGACGGGACGCTCGCGCCGGAGCTGAAGACCGGGATCGAGGCCCATTTGGCGCAGTGCGCGGCGTGCTCGGAGATGGCGCGGGACATCTCGGCCGCGGTCGGTTTCATTGGACGCGCCGAGAAGCTGGAACCGCCGCCGGAGCTGCTCACGCGCATCCTGTTCGAGCTGCCTTCGGCGCACAAGGCCCGGGCGAAGCAGCCCGGCGGATTGCGCCGGCTGGTGCATCAGTGGCTGCAGCCGGTTCTACAGCCGAAGTTCGCCATGGGCTTCGCCATGACGATTCTCTCGTTCTCGCTGCTGGCGAGGATCGCGGGAATCTCGCCACGGCAGCTCACGGTGGACGACCTGCGCCCGGCCAGAATCTGGGCGGCGCTCGACGATCGCGTGTATCGCGCCTGGCAGCGCACGTTGAAGTTTTACGAAAGCCTGCGCGTGGTGTACGAAGTGCAGAACCAGTTGCGGGAGTGGACTCAACAGGAACAGGGCGGCGGAAGCGAGGCGTCCGCGGCCACATCGCCGGACCCGGCGGCCGACTCGAGCGCGAGGCCGCAGCAGCCGCCCGCGCCGCAGCCGGCCCGGCCTTCCGGCGGGAGATAGGAGCACGGTCATGAATTGCTACAAACATCCGGACGTTTCGGCAGTCGCATACTGCCGGACGTGCGGCAGGCCGCTTTGTGAAGCCTGCCGTCGCCCGGTCGGCGGGACCATTCTGTGCGAAGAGCACGCGCCGCAGCCCGCTGCGGCGGCTCCTGAACCAAAAGCGGCAAAGCCGGCCAGGCCGCCCGGGCCGGCGGCGCCACACGCGCCCTCGCCCGGGCTGGCATTCCTGCTCGGGATGATCCCCGGCGTCGGCGCGATTTATAACGGCCAGTACGCCAAGGGCCTCGTGCACGTGGTCATCCTCGGCCTGCTGTTCAGCGTCACCAGCTCAGCCGCGTCGCATGGTTTCGAACCGATGTTCGTGCTGCTGACGATCGCTTTCTGGACCTACATGCCGTTCGAGGCGTATCACACGGCGCGCAAGCGCCTGCTCGGCGAGCCCGTGGACGAGTTCTCGAGCGTGTTTCCGCTCAAGGCGCACCGGCGCACGGGGATTCCGGCCGGCCCGCTCGCGCTCATCGCTCTCGGCGTGCTGTTTCTGCTCAACACGATGGACATCCTGCGGTTCGACCAGATCGCGCGGTATTGGCCGGTGGGGCTGATCGCCCTCGGCGTGTACATGCTCTATTGCCGCATCACCGGAAACGGCGACGACGCGGCGGTCTCCAACCACGAGGCGCGTCATGGTGAGTGACAAGCCGGCCCTGATCAGGGCCATTCGCGGCCCCATCCTGCTCATGACCCTGGGGCTGCTGTTCGTAGCCGACTTTTTCGGCTCGTACCGGTTCAGCAAGACCTTTCCGGCCCTGCTGATTGTGTTCGGTGTGATGTGGCTGCTCGAGAGGCTGCCCGATCGCCACCACGACGACGGCCGCACGGGCGAAGGAGGCTTCCTATGAGAAGACGCGGTTCGCTGGTCGGGCCGGCGCTGATCATCCTGATCGGCGTCTGGTTCCTGCTGAGCAGTCTGCGCCCGGACCTCCCGCTGCTGGAGATCGCAGCCCGGTACTGGCCGTTCGTGCTCATCGGATGGGGCGCGCTGCGGCTGATCGAGATCGTCTCCTGGGCGGCGCGGGGCCGCGCGCTTCCGCGCGCCGGAATCTCGGGCGGCGAGTGGACGCTGGTCGTCCTGATCTGCCTGGTCGGCTCCGGCATGTGGGTCTTCAGCCACCGCGGCCCATGGCGCAACCTGGCCGTGATCACGAGCAACCGGCTGGAGATCTTCGGCCACACGTTCGATTACCCGCTTGAGGAACAGAAGGCGCCGGCGCCCAAATCGGCGCGCATCGTGATCGAAAACCTGCGCGGCGGGGTGCGCGTGACGGGCGCCGACACCCAGGAAATCACGGTAAGCGGCCGCAAGTCGATTCGCGCGTTCAGCGAAGCGGATGCCGACAGCGCCAATCGCCAGAGCGCGATCGAGATCTCGACGGCCGGAGACCAGGTCGTGGTGCGGACCAACCAGGACCGCGTCACCGGCGACCAGCGCATCTCCACGAACATCGAGATGTCCGTGCCGCGCTCGGCGAGCCTGGAAGTGCGCGGCCGCTACGGCGATTTCGAGATCAGCGACATCGACGGCCCGGTCGATATCACCAGCGACAACGCCGGCGTGCGGCTGGAGAACCTGGGCTCGAGCGTGCGGCTGAATGTGCAGCGCGGCGATTTGCTGCGCGCCTCGAACATCAAAGGCGGCATCGAAATACTCGGCAACGGCTCCGGCGCGCGCGAGATGGAATTGAGCGCGATCGGAGGAGAGGTGGTCCTCCGTACGCCGCTTACCGAAATGCGCCTGGCGAAACTGCCCGGCCGGATTCACATGGACCCGGGCGAGCTGACCGGTTCGAATCTTATCGGACCGATCCGCTATTCAACGACGCGGCGCCGCGACGTGCGCCTGGAAGACTTCACGCAGTCGCTCGAGCTCTCGGTGGTTCACGGCGATATCGCGTTGCGGCCCGGCTCTCAAGCCATGCCGAAGATCGACGCGCAGACCGTATCGGGCGAGATCGAACTGGCGGTGCCGGCGAACGCGAAGTTCCTGCTCAAAGCCACCACGCGCCGCGGCGAGCTGAACAACGAATTCGGCTCCGTGCTGAAGACCGAATACGATGGCGGCAGCGAGAGCCGCATGTCGGGCTCGATCGTGGGCGGGATCGAGCAGGGCGCTCCGATCACGCTCGAGACCACTCGCGGCTCGATTACGATCCGCAAGGACGACGGCAGCAGCCTGACCCCGGCGCTGCCCTCTCAGCCTGAAGCGCCGAGGCCGCCCGACGCGCCCCGCTCCCCGCGGCACAGGATGCTGCCTTCGGAGAAGGCTGTGGTGATCTTCCCCTCGCTGCCCGGCATTTTCGCCCGGTAGTTGGGACAGGCGAAAGCGCCTGTCCCACCCTATGCCGGAGGGGTTCGGTGGGGCAGGCGCTTTCGCCTGTCGCTCTCCCTCCCCACACACATAACCCGAATGTCCATCACATTCGTGTTCGTGGGGCCGGTCTTCACCAGGTCTCCGAGCGCCGCAAAGAAGCGGTAGGAGTCGTTATCGTCGAGATAGCGGCGCGCATCCAGACCCGCGAGCGCCGCGCGCGCGAGCGTCTGGCCGCCGGCGATGGCGCCGGCCGCGTCGGTGGGGCCGTCGGTGCCGTCCGTGCCCGCGCTCAGCACCACCACATTTTCGAGTCCCGCGATATCGAGAGCCGCCGCGAGCGCAAACTCCTGGTTGCGCCCGCCCAGTCCCCTGCCGCGCAGTTTCACCGTGGTCTCGCCGCCCGAGATGATGCAGGCGGGCGGCGGAACCGGCCGCCCGGTCTCGACGGCCTCGCGCGCGATCGCCGCATGCACGCGCGCCACCTCGCGCGTTTCGCCTTCAATCGAGGTCGACAGCACCAGCGGCCGCAGCCCCAGTTCCCGGGCCTTGCGCGCCGCCGCATTCACCGCCAGGCGGTTGCTGCCCACCACCAGGTTCTGCGTGTTCCGGAACGCGGGATCGCCCGCCTTCGGCGTCTCCGGAATCTCGCCGGCCGCGCCGCGTTCGATCCGCTCGCGCACCGCCGCGGGCGCTTCCGCCCAGAGGCCGTAGCGCTCGAGCACCGCGCGCGCATCGGCAAACGTGCTGGGATCGGGCGCCGTCGGGCCGGAGCCGATGACGTCGAGCCGGTCGCCGATCACGTCCGAGAGCAGCAGCGCCAGCACGGCCGCCGGCTGCGCCAGGCGCGCCAGCAGCCCGCCCTTGATCGCCGAGAGGTGCTTGCGGACGGCGTTGATTTCGCCGATGGCGGCGCCGGATGCAAGCAGCAGGCCCGTCACAGCCTGCTTCTCTTCGAGCGTGACCGGCGGCGCGGCGAGCGGCAGCAGCGCCGATGCGCCGCCCGAAATGAGCGCGATCACGAGGTCGCGCGGTCCGGCGCGGCGCGCAATCTCCGCGATCCGCTCCGCCCCGCGTTCGCCGTTCAGGTCCGGCACCGGGTGGCCGCATTCGTTCAGCTCGATCCGTTCGAGCGGCGCCGTGTGGCCGTACTTCGTGTTGATCAGGCCGCCGCTGATGCGCCGGCCCAGCAGGCGCTCGACGGCTGCCGCCATTGCCGCGCTGGCCTTGCCCGCGCCAGCGATCCAGATGTTCTCGAAGGAGTCCAGCCGGTAGCGGCGACGCCCGGCGCGCAGCAGGTTGCCTTCGACGCGCGCGTGCGCCAGCACGGCTTTCGCCGGATCGGCCGCTTCGAGAGCCGCGGCGAATACGGCCAGTGCCTGCTCGCGCAGGGCGGAGCTCAATCGAAAATCGGCAGCGCGCAGATCCTGTCCACCACCGCCTCCGCGCTGTCGTCATCGATCTCGACGCGGTAATCCGCGCGCGCGTAGGAGTCGCGCCGCGTTGCGTAGAGCCGCTCGAACTGCGCGGGGTCGCGCGCGAGCGGCCGCTCGGTAGTCGCCGCCACGCGCGTGCGCGCCAGCTCGAGCGGGCAATCCAGCCAAACCGTGACGCCGTTGTCCTCCAGCAGCTCGCGATTTTCCGGCCGCGCGAATGCGCCGCCGCCGAGCGCAATCACCGCCGGCCTCCCCGAGCGCACCATCCGGAGGTGCAGCCGGATCGCCTCCGTCTCGATCTTCCGGAAACACTCCTCTCCATAGCGGTCGAAGATGTCCGCGATGCGCATCTTCTGCCCCGCTTCGATTTCCGCGTCGAGATCGATGAAGTCCCAACCCAGGCGGTCGGCGAGCAACGTTCCGATCGTCGTCTTGCCGCTGCCCATGAATCCGACCAGATAGATCCCGGGGGTTCTTACCAGCTTCAGAATCATCCGGCCTGCTCCCGTGAGCCATAATAGTAACACGCAGCATTCTCCGGCATCATGAAGCTCGCGCAAACCCTCATTTTTGACGCCGACGACACGCTCTGGGAAAACAATATCTACTTCGAGCGGGCCTTCGACGAATTTGTCGGGTTCCTGGCGCATTCCCGCCTCAGCGCGGCGGAGGTGCGCGCCGTGCTCGATGAGATCGAAATCGTGAACCGCGAGATTCACGGCTACGGCGCGCTGAATTTCGGGCGCAACCTGAAGCAGTGCTACGAGCACCTTTGCGAGCGCGCCATTGCTCCCGAGGACCTGGAGCGCGTGATGTCGTTCGCCGGGAAGATTCTCGATCAGCCGGTGGAGCTGATACCAGGCGTCGAGAACACGCTGGCCTATCTGGCGGAACGGCACGAGCTGCTGCTGTTCACGAAAGGGCATCCCGAGGAGCAGAAGCTCAAGATCGAGCAGTCCGGGCTGGCGCGGTATTTCCGGCACACGGCCATCGTGAAGGAAAAGGACCGGGAATCCTATGCGCAGCTCGTCGAGTGCCGCCGCCTCGAGCCGGAGCGCTCCTGGATGATCGGCAACTCGCCGCGATCCGACATCAACCCCGCCCTGGCGTGCGGCCTGGGCGCCGTATACATACCTCACCCGCGCACCTGGTCGCTCGAGCACGAGGAAGTGCGCGACGGAAACGGCCGGCTGATCGTCGTCGGCGGCATCGAGGAACTGCGCAGTTACTTCTGAGCCCGCCGTAAGGAAAGCGCCGCGCGGCCCGGGCCACCGCCGGAGAGGCCTGGCCTCACCGCCCGGCGCCCGGCTCCGGCGGCTTCTTCCCGGTCACGCGCCCGATGCAGCGTTTCAGGAACTCGATTTCGATCTCCTGCTGCTTCAGCTTTTTTCCAGCGTTGCGCCTCAGCCGCCTTGGACTCGAACGCTTGGGCATCCTCGTTCTGCCGAAAACCGGGGAATGAGTATACTGTCACCGGTTTTTTACTTCAGGGCGTAGCGGTTCGCGAAGTCCAGCACCACTGACGGGAAGATGCCCAGCACCAGCGTCGCCGCGGTGCAGGTCCACAGCGTGATCTTCACGCCGGCTCCGAGCGGCGCCAGGTCCAGCATCGATTCCCCGGGCTCCTTCATGTACATCGCGACGATCACGCGCAGATAGTAGTAGGCCGCCACCGCGCTGTTCAGCAGGCCGAGCACGGCCAGCCAGGTCAGGTCGGAATCGAGCGCCGCTTTGAAGATGTAGAACTTTCCGAAGAAGCCGCCGGTCAGGGGCACGCCGATCAGCGACAGCAGGAACACGGAGAACAGCCCGGCCGTAACCGGCTGCTTCCAGCCCAGGCCGGCCATATCTTCGATGTTGACGTACTGCTCATCCTTGCGCGAGAAGTGCGTGATCACCGCGAACGCCCCGACGTTCATGAAGACGTACGCCGCCAGGTAAAACATCGCCGCGGCCGTGCCCACCACCGAGCGCGACGCGATCGCCACCATCACGTACCCGGCATGCGCGATCGAGCTGTAGCCCAGCATGCGCTTGATGTTCGTCTGTTGCAGCGCGGCGAAGTTGCCGATGATCATGGTCGCCAGCGCCGAGATCCACACGATCGGTTCCCAGCGGTCGCTGATCGGCCCGAACGCCGTCATGTACACGCGCAGGAAAATCGCGAACGCCGCCGCCTTCGGAGCCGCGGCCAGGAAGGCCGTCACCGGCGCCGGAGCGCCCTGGTACACGTCGGGGGCCCAGACCTGAAACGGCGCCGCCGAGACTTTGAACGCGAAGCCCACGAACATCAGCGCCGCCGCCGTGCCGGCCAGCAGGCCGAAAGGCGCGGCTCCCGGCATCAACAGCGCGCGCTGGATCTCGACCAGGTTCGTCGTCCCGGTCGCGCCGTAAGTCAGCGCGATGCCGTACAGCAGGAACGCCGTCGCGAACGAGCCCAGCAGGAAATACTTGGTCGCCGATTCGTTCGCCAGCTTGTTGCGCCGCAGGAAGCCCGCCAGCACGTAGCTCGAGATCGACGAGATCTCCAGGCCGATGAAGATGACGATCAGCTCGTTGGCCGAGGCCATGATCGACTGGCCCACGATCGAGTACAGCAGCAGCGCGTAAAATTCGCCCGATTCGGCCGACTCGCGCCGCAGATACCCGGCCGAGGTGAACACCACCAGGATGCCGACCACGATCACGATCACGCGGAAGAACGTCGCGAAGCCGTCCACCACGAGCATGCCGCTGAACGCCGGGCCGGGGTCCGTCTGCGCGAACACGGCTGCCGCCAGCGCGCCGAACAGGCCCAGCACCGCCATAACGCCGAGCCGCCGCTTGTTCCACACGCTCGTCAGCGGCTCCAGCATCATGATGAGCGTCGCCACCAGCGTCAGGATGATCTCGGGCCCAAGCCGCAGGTAATCGGCGCCCGTCGGAATGAAGTTAGCGGGCATCGGCCACCTCGCTCGCGCGCACGCCCGCCGGCGGGGCCTTCACGTGAAACTCCACGTTCACCTTGGTTGTCTCCAGAATCGCCGCGTTGGTCTTCGAAATCGGCGGCAGGAAGGACGTCGTCAGCGTGCCCATCCAGACCATCATGATAACCAGCGGCGCCATCGCGGCCCACTCGCGCCCGCTCATATCGAACACGTGCGAGCGCACCGAATCGGGCGTCTCGCCGTAGAACACGCGCTGGTAGAGCCACAGCATATACGCCGCGGCCAGGATCACGCCGATCGCCGCGAACACCGTCCAGCGGAAGTTCACCTGCGCCGTTCCCTGCAGCACCAGATACTCGCCCACGAAATTGTTGAGCGACGGCAGGCCCATGCTCGCCAGCGCCGTCACGGCGAAGAACACGGCCAGCGCCGGCGCAACCGTCGCCACGCCGCCGTAGTCCTTGATCTCGAGCGAGTGCTTCCGCTCGTACAGGTACCCGACCAGAATGAAGAGCGCGCCGGTCGAGATGCCGTGATTCAGCATCTGGTAGACCGCGCCGTCCAGGCCGAGCTGCGTGAACGAGAAGATGCCGAGCACGACGAATCCCAGGTGGCTCACCGAAGTGTACGCCACCAGCTTCTTCATGTTCGGCTGCACCAGCGCCACCGCCGCGCCGTACACGATTCCGACGATCGCCAGCACCACGATGAACGGAGCGAACGCGCGCGCCGCCGTCGGATAGAACGGCAGGCAGAACCGCAGCAGCCCGTAGCAGCCCATCTTCAGCATGACGGAAGCCAGCATCACCGAGCCCGCGGTCGGAGCCTCGACGTGCGCGTCCGGCAGCCACGTGTGCAGCGGGAACAGCGGCACCTTGATCGCGAACGCGATGAAGAACGCCAGGAACAGCAGCCCTTCCTCGATCGGGTTCAGCCCAACCTGCCCGCTCGTGATCGCCTGCAGGATGTTGCCGTAATCGAACGTGCCGCCCGCGCGGTTGTACAGGTAAATGATCGCCGCGAGCATCAGCACCGAGCCCGCCATCGTGTACAGGAAGAATTTCACCGCCGCGTAGATGCGCCGCTCGTGCCCCCACACGCCGATCAGGAAGTACATCGGAACCAGCGAGACTTCCCAGAACACGTAGAACAGGAACAGGTCGAGCGCGATGAACACGCCCACCAGCCCGAACTCCATCAGCAGGAAGAACGCGAAAAACTCTTTCACGCGCTTGTCGATGTGCCGCCAGGAAACCAGAATGCCGATCGGCGTCAGCAGCGTGGTCAGGATCACCAGCCACAGGCTGAGCCCGTCGATTCCCGTGTGGAAACGGATCGCGGGCGTCGAGATCCACGGCGCGTCGGTCACGAACTGGAAGTTCGAGCTTCCGCGATCGAACCCGGCGACAATTCCGAGCGACAGCGCGAAGACCACGAGCGAAAGCCCGAGCGCAATCCGTTTGATGTTCTCGTGCTGCCCGCGCGGAACCAGCATCAGCAGCAGGAACCCGGCGAGCGGCAGGAAGAGGACCAGATTCAGCAGCATTATTTCACTCCTCCCGCCAGGCCCAGCGCGATCAGCACGCCTACCGAGCCGAGCAGCACCCACGTCGCGTAACTTCGTATATTGCCGGACTGCAGGAGCCGCAAGACGCCGCCGATGCCGCGCACCTGCGCGCCGACGCCGTTCACCGTGCCGTCGATCAGCCCCGCGTCGACGCCCTTCCACAGCACCGCGCGCGAGCCCTCCACCAGCGGCTTCACCACCACCGCGTTGTACAGCTCGTCGATCCGGTACTTGTCATACATCAGCCGGTAGAGCGCCCCGAAGCTTTCGGCCAGCTTGCCCGGCAACTCGGGCTTCGCCACATAGAAGAACCAGGCCAGGAAAATTCCGCCCAGACCCATCGCCACCGAGATCGCCACCAGCGAGAAATTCTCCGGCGCTTCCGCCACCGGGAACATCGGCTCCAGGAACTTCGGCACCGGGATGAATCCGCCGGCGAGCGAGAGCAACGCGAGCACCGCCAGCGGCGCCGTCATCACTGCGGGCGATTCGTGTGGATGCGCATCGCCGCGATACTTGCCGAAGAACGCCAGGAACAGCGCGCGGAACACGTAGAACGCCGTCATGCCCGCCGTCACCGCGCCCAGCCAGAACATCCAGGGCGCGTGATGATAGGCCGAAACCAGGATCTCGTCTTTGCTGAAGAAGCCCGCCGTGAACGGCACGCCGGCGATCGATACCGACGCGCACAGCAGCACCACGAACGTGACCGGCGTCTTCTTCATCAGGCCGCCCATCTTGCGCAAATCCTGCTCGCCGCTCAACGCGTGAATCACGCTGCCCGCGCCGAGGAACAGCAGCGCCTTGAAGAACGCGTGCGTCACCAGGTGGAAGATGCCGGCCGCGAAGGCGCCCGTGCCGAGGCCCAGGAACATGTAGCCCAACTGCGACACGGTCGAGTAGGCGAACACTTTCTTGATGTCGTTCTGCACCAGGCCGATCGTGGCCGAGAAGAACGCCGTCGCGAGGCCGATCACCGCCACCATCTCGAGCGCCATCGGCGCTTTCAGGTAGATCGCCGACGAGCGTGCCACCATGTAGACGCCCGCGGTCACCATCGTCGCCGCGTGGATCAGGGCGGAGACCGGCGTCGGGCCTTCCATCGCGTCCGGCAGCCAGACGTACAGCGGAATCTGCGCCGATTTGCCCGTCGCGCCCAGCATCAGCAGCAGGCCGACGATCGTCAGCGTCCCCACGCTTGCTTCCACCGGCCAGTTCGCCACCTGCGCGAACACACCGCCAAAATCCAGCGTGTGGAAGTTCAGCATGATGAGGAACACGGCGAGCGAGAAGCCGAAGTCGCCGATGCGGTTCACGATGAACGCCTTGTTGCCCGCGTTCGTCGCGCTCTTCTTCAGGAACCAGAACCCGATCAGCAGGTAGCTGCACAGGCCCACGCCCTCCCAGCCGACGAACATGATGAGGTAGTTCGCGCCCATCACCAGCGTCAGCATGAAGAACATGAACAGGTTCAGGTACGCGAAGAAGCGCGCGTAGCCGTGATCGTGCGCCATGTAGCCGATCGAGTAGATGTGGATCAGCAGGCCGACGCCGGTCACCACCATCAGCATGACGGCCGAAAGCCGGTCCACCGCGAAGTCGCAGCCGATCCGCATGTCGCCCACGCGGATCCAGTCGAAATATCGCTCGACGTGCGCCGCCTCGAGCGGCATCAGCGCCGCGATCGATTTCACCGCCCAGGCGAACGACAACGCCACCGTCGCGACCGCGATCAGGTGGATCGCCGCCTTGGGCAGGCGCCGTCCGGCGATGCCGTTCACCAGGAACCCGGCGAGCGGAAAGACGGGAATGAGCCAGAGGTGCTGCATCTAGTTTTTCATCGAGGCGACTTCATCGATCTGCAAAGTCGCGCGGTTCTTGAATACGGTCAGGATAATTGCCAGGCCGACCGCGGCTTCAGCCGCCGCGACGACCATGACGAAAAAGGTGAAGATCTGCCCGTCCACCTGCTTCAGGAAATTGGAGAAGGCGATAAAAGTCAGGTTCACGGCGTTGAGCATCAGCTCGATCGACATGAACACCGTGATGATATTGCGCCGGAACAGAAACCCGGCCACGCCGAGCGCGAAGAGCACGGCGCTCAGAATCAGGTACCAGGAGAGCGGGACGGCGTTTGGCATTTAGTCCAACTCCTTGTAAGCCAGCAGCACGGCGCCCAGGATTGCGATGAGCACCAGCACCGAGGTGATCTCGAACGGCAGCAGGTACGTGGTGAACACCGCTTTGCCGACGCTTTCCGCCGTGCCCAGCGTGAAATCGCCGAAGCGCACCGCGAGCGGATTCGGGAACGCGCGGTACAGCACATAGCTCAAAAAGCCGAGCAGCGCGACCAGCGCCGGCGCGCCCACCGCGCGCGACACCAGCGAGCCGGCGGACTTCTTTTCCGCCCCCGCGTTCAGCAGCATGATCGTGAACACGAACAGCACCATGATGGCGCCGGCGTACACGATCACCTGCACGGCCGCGATGAACTGCGCCCCGAGCAGCAGGTAAATCACCGCCAGCGAGCCCATCACGCAGATCAGCGAAAGCGCGCTCGCGATCGGGTGCGTCTGCAACACCACGTTGATCCCGCAAACCACCGCAATCGCGGCGAAGATCAGAAACAGAATCGGATCCATCGGTTTATCCAACCAGGGCTACCAGCAGCCCCGTCACCAACAGGTTCAGAATCGCCGCCGGGAACAGGAAGCGCCACGCAAACCGCATCAACTGGTCGTAGCGGAACCGCGGCAGCGTCGCCCGCACCCAGATGAACGTGAAGATCAGGAACCCGGCTTTAGCCAGAAACCAGAACAGCGGCAGCAGGATCGCCTGCAGCGCCGGCACGAGGAAAATCGCCGCCAGCACGAACGCCGCCAGCCCGAACACCGGCATGGTCTTCCTGTCGCCCTTGTGCGGCGGGTGCAGCGCGAACCACAGCGCCATCAGCCCGGCCGCCGCGAACAACACCGCCGGCACGTAGTTCGAACCGTACCTGGGCGAGAACAGCGGGTTCCATCCGCCCAGGAACAGCACGGTCGCCATCGAGCAGGCCGTGATCATGTTCGCGTACTCCGCCATGAAGAAGCCCGCGAACTTCATGCTGCTGTACTCGGTGTGGAATCCCGCCACCAGCTCGCTCTCCGCTTCCGGCAGATCGAACGGCACGCGGTTGGTTTCCGCGAACATCGCGATCAGGAAAATGATGAAGCCGAACACCTGCGGAAACGGCGCGTGGAAGATGTTCCACGCCGGGATGAAGCCGAAGTAGTAGTGGCTCTGCTGCTCCACGATGCCGCGCAGGCTGAGCGTGTTCGACAGAAGCAGCGGCGCCGCCACCGCCATGCCGAGCGGCAGCTCGTAGCTGATCATCTGCGCCGAGCTCCTGAGGCCGCCCAGCAGCGGATACTTGCTGTTCGACGACCATCCCGCGAGCACCACCGCGTAGACCGTCAGCGACGAGATCGCCAGGATGAGCAGCACGCCGATGTTCACGTCCGCGAGCTGCATCCACGTCGTCACTCCCGCCACATCCACCGCCGGGCCGAACGGGATGACCGAGATCGAGATCAGCGACAGCATGATCGCCAGAAACGGCGCCAGCACGTAGAGGAACTTGTTGACGCCCGGCGGCATCAGGTCTTCCTTGGTGAGCAGCTTGACCGTGTCGGCGATCGGCTGCAAGAGCCCGTGCGGGCCGACGCGATGCGGTCCCAGGCGCACCTGTACGTGCGCGATCACCTTGCGCTCCACCCACTGCAAGTACAGCAGCGTGAGCAGCAGCGCGCCCACCATCACGGCCGCTTTGATCAGACTGAGCAGGTAAAAGTTCATCGAAAAACCTTCAACCGCGATAAAGTTCGCCCGGCGCCTCGCGCACGGACGTGAGCGTCTTCGAGTAGCGCCCCAGCGTGCCCGAGGTAAAGATCGTGTCGCCCGCGGAGCGGACCAACTCCGGCCGCCCCGCCGCCGCGATGCGCCCGTCCAGCGCCGCGGTCTGCACGGCCCGGCCGGCCGCCAGCACGGCTTCCGGCACATCGTAGCCGTGCACGTTCGCCCGGATCTCCGCGAACACCGCATCCGGCGTCCAGCGCCCGAGCTGCTTCAAATCCAAGCCCATCTCGCGCGCAATCAGTCCGAAAATCTCGAGGTCGGTCTTCGCGCCAAGCGGCGACAATGCCTTCGACAGCCGCTGGACCTCGCCGCACACGTTCGTCACCGTGCCCGACTTCTCGTACGCCGAGGCCGCGGGCAGCACCACGTCGGCCGCCTGCGCCGTCTCGGTCATGAACAGGTCCTGAACCACCACGAACGCGTTGCGCGCTTTCAATTCCTGCCGCGCCAGCGGATTCGCGCCGACAACCCACAGCGCCGCCAGGTCCTCGGCCGCCAGCATCTCCGGCAGCGCCATTCCGCCCGGGCCCGGCAGCAGGCCCATGTCCACGGCGCCACGCGAATTCGAATAATCGAGCAGGCAGACGTATTTCACCGGAATGCCGAGCGAGTTTCCGAACTCCACCAGCTTCCGCACGCCGTCGCCCTTCACCGCATCGCCGAACACGACGACCAGCTCAGGCTCCTTCGCCAGCCGCTCGCGGAGCGACTCGAGGCCCGCCAGTTCCCCGCCCGGCTCCACCGAGACGATCTCGGCCGCGATCTTGTCCTCGCGAACCGGGCCCTGCCGCACGGTGTAGACGTGCGCCTGGTGATGCCGCCAGTTCGCGCGAATCTTGAACGACAGCATCGGGTGCTGCTGCGCGAGATCCGCGCCGATGACCAGCACCGCCTTCGCGTTGTAGAGATCCTCGGCCGTCGCGAGCGCGCCCGTTTGGCCGCTCAGCGCATCGAGCAGCGTGATGATGTCGCCGGTGCGGTGATGATCGATGTTGTTCGTGCCGAGCCCAATGCGCGCCAGCTTCTGCAGGTAGTAATTCTCTTCGTTGGTGGTGCGGTTCGAACCGACGACGCCGAACTTGCCGCCGCGCGCCTTCACCTCGTTGAACCTCGACGCCACCAGCTTCAGCGCCTCCGACCACGCCACCGGCTCGAAACGGCCGCCCTTCTTCACCATCGGCGAGTGCAGCCTCTCCGGGTGCTCCGTGAAGTCGCCGGCATAACGTCCCTTGATGCACAGGAACTCGCCGTTGATCCCCGAGCTGTCGCGGTTGTTCCCGCGGTGTATGCGGTTGTTCCGCACGCCGAGCGTGGTCTTGCAGCCGTCGGCGCAGTGCGTGCAGATGGTGCCGACGTGGTTCATCTCCCACGGCCGCGTCTGGTAGCGGTAGATGCCGCTCGTCAGCGCGCCCACCGGGCAGATGTCGATGCAGTTGCCGCACTCGTCGCACTCGAGGCGATCGACGCCGTTCGGCCCGATCTCGGAATTCGCGCCGCGGCTCACGATGCCCAGCGCCGACACGCCCATGCCTTCCGAGCAGATGCGCACGCAGCGGAAGCACAGAATGCAGCGCGGCCGGTCGTAGAACACCACCGGCGACCACTGCTCTTCCCGCACGTGCTGCTTGGTATCGATGAACCGGCTCTCGCCATTGCCGTACCGGAACACCATATCCTGCAGCTCGCACTCGCCGCCCTTGTCGCACACCGGGCAATCGAGCGGGTGGTTCGTCAGCAGGAACTCGAGGATTCCCTTGCGCGCGTTCTGCACAACGGGCGTGTCCGTGCGCACCACCATGCCCTCGGCCACCGGCAGGGTGCAGGCCGTCATCAGCTTCGGCGCCTTCTCCACCTCGACCAGGCACATGCGGCAGGCCGCCTGCAGCGCCAGGCCCTCGTAGTAGCAGAACGCCGGAATCTTGATGCCCGCGCGCCGCGCCGCCTCGATCACCAGCGTTCCGGCCGGAGCCTCTATTTCCTTGCCGTCAATCGTCAGCTTTACCAGGTTCGCCATCAGACGCTCGCTACCGCTTTCTTCTCAAACGGGCAGGGCACGCCGTTCAAATGCGCCTCGAACTCGTCGCGGAACTTCTCGACGAAGGCCCGGGTCGGCATCGCCGCCGCGTCCCCCAGCGGGCAGAACGTGCGGCCGAGCATGTTGCCCGTGATCTCGTGGATGAGCGGAATGTCGCTCGCGACGCCGCCGCGGTCGTCGTGAATTCGCGACAGGATCTTTTTCAGCCACAGGGTGCCCTCGCGGCACGGAATGCACCAGCCGCAGCTCTCGTGCTGGTAGAACTTGATCAGCCTCGTCGCCACGTTCACCATGCACGTGTCTTCGTCCATCACGATCACGCCCCCGGATCCGAGCATGCTCTTGGCCTTCGCCAGCGAATCGAAGTCCATCGGGATGTCGCATTCCTCGGCCTTGAGCACCGGGCACGACGAGCCGCCCGGAATCACCGCCTTCAACTTCTTACCACCCCGGACGCCGCCAGCCACTTCGTTGATCATCCGCAGCAGGTTGAATCCCATCGGCAGCTCGTAAACGCCGGGCTTGTTCACGTGCCCGGAGATGGCAAACAGCCGCGTGCCGCCGTTTCTCGGCGTGCCGAGCGCCGCGAACGCCGCGCCGCCGTTCAGAATGATCGAAGGCGCCGCGCAGTAACTCTCCACGTTATTCAGAACCGTCGGGCACGAGTACAGGCCCGCCACAGCCGGAAACGGCGGCCGGATGCGCGGCACGCCGCGCTTGCCTTCGAGCGATTCCAGCAGCGCCGATTCCTCCCCGCACTCGTACGAGCCCGCGCCCGTATGCGTGCGGATGTGGAACTCGAACCCGCTGCCCAGGATGTTCTTCCCGAGATACCCGCGCGCGTAGGCTTCGTCGATCGCGCGGTCCATGATGTCGATGATGTAGCGGTACTCGCCGCGGATGTAGATGTAGCCCGCGTGCGCGTCCACCGCCAGGCCCGCGATCATCATGCCCTCGAGCAACTGGTGCGGGTCGTTCTCCATCAGCGGCCGGTCCTTGCACGTCCCCGGCTCGCCCTCGTCCGCGTTCACCACGATGTACTTCGGCTTCGGCGAGGTCCGCGGCACGAAGCTCCACTTCATTCCCGTCGGGAAGCCCGCGCCGCCGCGCCCGCGCAGGTTCGAGGCCTTCATCTCCTCGATGATTTCCTCGGGCTTCATCTTCAGCGCTTTCTCGAGCGCCTTGTAGCCGTCGTTGGCCAGGTACGTATCGATCGACTGCGAGTTCGGCAGGCCGAAGCGCCTCGTCAGCACCTTGACTTCGAGCGGGCTGGGTTCGTTATAGAGCATCGTTCTCCCCCGAAGGCGCCGAAAAATCCTGCCGGCCGCTGCAGCCGAAGGAATCGCGCGAACTAGCCCGGAGCGTCCCCGGTTTTTTTGACTCCCTCATTGTGTCTTCCGCAGGCTATCGACGAGCCGGTCGAACTTCTCCGGCGTCATGTCGTGGTAGAAATCGTAGTTCACCTGGAGCGCCGGACCCCACGAGCACGCGCCCATGCACTCCACTTCCTCGAGCGAGAACTCGCCGTCGGCGGTCACTTCCTTATTGCCGATGCCGAGCTTTTTGCAGGCGTGGTCGAACAGCTCCGCCCCGCCCACCAGCAGGCAGCTCACGTTCGTGCAGATCTGTATGTGGTGCCTGCCGAGCTGCTTCTTGCGCAGCATCGAGTAGTAAGTCACCACCTCCCGCACCTGCAGCGGCGTCACTCCGGCGCGCCGCGCGACTTCGTCGATCAGCTCGGGCGTCATGCTGCCGGTCTCGTCCTGGCCGTAGATCAGCATCGGAATCACCGCCGAGCGCTTGCGGTCCGGCGGATAGCTCTGCAAGATCCGTTCAAACTTCGCTTCGAGTTCGGGAGAAAACGTCACCTGTCTATGTCCCCCAACACAAAATCCGTGCTGCCCATCACCGCGATCGCATCCGACACCAGCCGGCCTTCGACCATCGCCGGCATGCCCTGCAAATTGCCGAAGCTCGGCACGCGAATGAACACGCGATATGGTTTCGAAGTACCGTCGCTCACGATGTAGTAGCCCAGCTCGCCGCGCGGCGACTCCACCACCTGGTAGACCTCGCCCGCCGGCACGCGGAAGCCCTCGGTCACGATCTTGAAGTGGTAGATGAGCGCTTCCATCTGCGTCTTCATCTTTTCCCGGTCGGGCAGCACCACGTGCGGCGCGTCCGCTTTCCATGCGCCCGACGGCATGCCCTCGAGCGCCTGTTTCACGATGCGCGCGCTCTGCCGCAGTTCCTCCACCCTCACCTGATACCGCGCGTACACGTCGCTCTCCGTGCGGGTCGGAACCTCGAAATCGAACTTGTCGTAACCGGAATAGGGCTCCGCTTTCCGGATGTCCCAGGGCAAGCCCGCGGCGCGGATCATCGGCCCGGTAACGCCGCGGTCGAGCAGATCCTCAACCGGCGCCACCCCGATGCCCTTCGTCCGCTTCAGCCAGATCGGGTTCTTCGTCAGCAGGTCCTCGTACTCGTCCACCCGACTCGGGAACGCGTCGATGAACGTGCGCACCGCGTTCTGCCAGCCGCGCGGCGGCTCGAGCGCCAGCCCGCCGATGCGGAAGTAGCTCGTCATCATCCGCTGGCCCGAGAACATCTCGAAGATGCGCAGCACGTCCTCGCGCTCTCGGAAGGCGTAGAGGAACACGGTCATCGCGCCCAGGTCGAGCGAGTGCGTGCCCAGCCACACCAGATGGCTGTTGATGCGCGTCAGCTCCGTCAGCATCACGCGCATCCACTGCGCCATCGGCGGCGGCTCTAAACCGAGCAGCTTCTCCACCGCCAGGCAGTAGCAGAGATTGTTCGACAGCGGCGCCAGATAATCGAGGCGGTCCGTCAGCGTCACGCCCTGCTGGTATTTCTTCTGCTCGAATTCTTTCTCGACGCCCGTGTGCAGGAAGCCGATGTCGCAGTCCGCCTTGGTGACCGTCTCGCCGTCCAGCTCGACGATCATGCGCAGCACGCCGTGCGTGGACGGGTGCTGCGGGCCCATGTTCAAGACCATGCGGCGCGCGGTGGGCGCCTCTGCGCCGGGAGTGATTTCCTGTTCCTTCACTGTGGCCCGCCTGATTCCTCGGTATACGTGTACTTCGTCCCCGTCACGGGATAATCCTTGCGCAGCGGGTGCCCTTCCCAGTCCTCCGGCATCAGCAGCCGCCTGAGGTCGGGATGATGCAGGAAGCGCACGCCGAACAAATCGAACACCTCGCGCTCATACCAGTTCGCCGCGCGCCAGACTCCGGTGACCGATTCGATCTCGGGCCGCTCGCCCGCCAGCCGGCACTTCAGCCGCAGCCGTTGGTTCCGCTCGATCGAATGCAGCAGGTAGACGATCTCAAACCGCGGCTCCGTCGGATACCGGTCCACCGCCGTCACCGCGCTCAGCCGCGCGAACTGCTCGCCCTCCTTCAAGTACCGGCATACGGCCACGACCTTTTCCGGCGCGATTTCAAGCGTCAGCTCGTTGCGGTCGAACACGCCGCCGGTGAGCGCGCCCGCATCAAAGGCGTCCACCGCCGCGGCGATGGGGAATTCCTTCAGACTCTCAGGGATCATGCCGATGCCTGCCGTTTCTTTTCGGGCTGTTCTTCAATCGACCAGGCGAGCGCGCCCTTCTTCCAGATGTAGAAAAACCCCGCCAGCACGAGGGCGACGAACAGCAGCATTTCGAAGAACGCGAACAGCTTCAGCTCCCGAAAAACCACGGCCCAGGGATACAGGAAGATGGTTTCGATATCGAACAGGATGAAGACCATTGCCACCAGGTAAAATTTGACGCTGAACCGCTCGCGCGTCGAACCCTGGGCGACGATGCCGCACTCGTAAGGGTCGTCCTTGATGCGGTTGCGCACGCGGTGGCCGAGGATCATCGAGGCGACGATCATTCCGCCCGCGACCGCGCCGGCTATCAATACCTGAAGGAGAATGGGGAAGTACATCTCTGCGTAGGAAGTTGGCATTTGGTCCTCTCCTTCAGGCCCGCTGCAGTTCACGGCGCGCTCTTGCGCGCGGTCCGCGGCTGCCCGTGGCGGCTCATGATCTCCGAACCACCAAATCTCGACTATAATGAGGTCCGAAACGGGGTGTCAAATTCCTGTTGTGGAAAGCTGCTGCAGAATCCGGTTCCCGCAAGATGACAATCGTAATCAACGGCGAGAAGAATGAAGTGCCCGAGGGGCTGACCGTCCTCGGCCTGCTCGAACGTCTGGGCCTCGACCCCGGCCAGGTGGCCGTGGAACTCGACGGCCTCATCCTCAAGAAACCGGAGTGGCCCGGCCGGATCCTCGCCGAGGGCTCCCGTTTGGAAATCGTTCATTTCGTAGGGGGAGGGTAGGCTCCGCCCCCCGGCCCCGAAAATCTGAAAAAATGTCATTGACACCATCGCGCGGCGAAGTACAATCCTATAGGCGAGTGTTTTTCAAACGGAAGTAGACTGCTATGTTCAAAACAAAAAAGATGCGACCTGCTCCTCCCCCTCCGACGGAAGCCTTTTCCTCCAGCGACGTCTCGAAAGTTGCGAATATCAGCCTGCGGCAGCTTCAGTGGTGGGATGAGCGGAAGGTCGTATCCCCGCAGCACGTCGGGCACAAGCGGGTCTACTCCCCCGAACAGGTCGTCGAGATCCAGGTCATCGCGGAACTCCGCCGGAAGGGTTTCTCCCTCCAAAAGATCCGCCGCGTACTGCGGTACCTGCAACGCGAGATGGGCCGCCGGCTCAGCGAGGTCCTCTCGGCCGAATCGGACCTGCACCTGCTCACCGACGGCAAGTCCATCTACCTGGAAGATAGCAACGAGCGGATCATCGACATCCTGAAGAACGCCAAACAGCCGATGTTCCTCGTGTCGGTCAGCGACCAGGTGCGCCGCCTCAGTTCGGCCCCGAAGAAGCCGGCCCGGGCCGAAAGCGCCGCCAACGGCCGCAAAGCCCGCGCGGTCTAGGCGGAGCAGGCGCTTTCGCCTGCCCGTCTCACTTCTTCACCACGTAATACTGGTCCGTCAGCGTCTTCAGGAACGCAACCACGTCGTTTTCTTCCTGGTCCGTCAGGCCCAGGTTCCCGACGTCGTCCGTCTCCAGGTTCGCCTGCACCTCCGGCGGCGGCCAGCAAGTAAGGCCCTCCCCCGGCGACCCCTGGGCGCAGCGCGGCAGCGCCTGCGAGGTGTTATAGAAATGCACCACCGCCTTCAGGCTCTTCAGATACCCGTTGCTCATGTACGCTTTCACGAACCCCGGATACGGCCGCTTGTCCACGTCCCTCAGCGTGGGTGTCTGCACCCGGCCGTCGTACTGCGCCGCCAGCCGCGCCCACTCCGGATTCGGGTCCCTCGGCCCCCGCAGAAAACTGCCCACCTCCAGTTCCACATGATTTAACCCCTGCGGGTTGGCTATATACCCGAACTGATCCGGCTTGTCTTCGTGGTAGTACGGCAGAGCCACGTTCTTCGGCACCCCGATATTGTGCGCCCCGAAATCGGTGAACAACGGGTTCTGATCGGTGGCGTTCGCGGCCTTCGACGGCTGCCCTGAAGCGAATCCGCTCAGGTGGCAGCGGTTGCACTTCGCCTTGCCGTTGAACAGATCGAAGCCGCGCTGCTCTTGGGCTGTAAGCTGCGCCTTGCCGGCCAGCCAGGCGTCGAACTTCGACGTAAACGGGCTCACCTCGGGCGAGGCCTCATTCGAGGCGATCGACATGGCCGCGTGCATATAGGCGGCATCCGCCATTCCCCGGTCTGCCGCGCTCAATGCCAGCGCGGCCGGCTTGACGGCGTCGGACGACAACGGCACGGAGCAAACCTTCTCCACATCCGCCGGCCACCGGATGTTGAACGACTGCGCCCCCCACACCAGCGTGAACAGTTTCGCGTACCGGCTCCTCGAAATCTCGTACACGACGCACGCCCGGTCCGGCATCGCCATCTCGCGCGGGTTCACGAACGGATCTTCGGCCTGCGACGCCGCCGGGTTCGTGGTCTTGACCCCCGTCGCGTGCATGTCCCAGAAATTTCCGCCGTACAGCTTCTGATTCGTCGTGTTCAGGTGCAGGATCGGTGAATACGGCGAGTAAACGTACGGATACGGCTTGTGCAGGTCGATGCGATAGTTCGGCATCAGCCCCGTGGCATTCGTGACCGGCACCGACCCCGGGTTCGCCACGATCGTCCGGTTCCACAGCGACACCGCCGACGTGAAGCCCGTCTCCGGCATGTGACACGTCACGCAAGCCTCGTTGCGGTTCACCGAAAGATTCTTGTCGTACAGCAGCAGCCGGCCCAGCAGCACGATCCGGCCGGATTCGTCCGATGGCGGGCCCGCCGCCAACTGCGCCAGCGACGACGAAAACGTGCCGTCGATCTCCCGGTTCACCCGCTTTACGTCCGGGTCTTCGTTCGGGCTGCCCGGAAGCGTGCAGGCGATATCGAGCTGGCCGTTCGCCTTCATGCAAGGCGACTGCGGCGCCGGCGGAACGGCTGCCTGCGCGCCCTGCGGGCGCCCCCCTCTCGCGAGCAGCGCTGCGAACAACACCGTCAGGCACAACGCGGTGATCCCCATCGCCTTTGGTTCATGCATACACCTGCCGTTGCACGCCGCCGTCCATGCTTTGCGCCTCAACCGCTCAAGCTCGCCGGCGGTGTCGGCGATTGCGACACCGCCGCAGAATCGGACGCCGGAAAAAGCGCCGGTCCGCCGCGCGCCGGGCGGGCTCCCCGAGCCGGGAAAGTTCGCGCTCAAGGCTGCTATACTGGTTTCACAGTTAGCTGGAGATCATGAAGATGGCTTCACGCCGCCGCTCTGTATTTGTATTTCCCGCCGTAATTATCGGCTGTTCCATTTTGGGTGGTATTTACGGGCCCGGGCTGACGAGCGCCAACGCCGCCCCTGCCGCGCAAGACGACATCAAAGCGGGCTTCTCGAATTTCACCAAGATCTACTCGCTGGTCGAAAAGAACTTCGCCGACCAGGTGGACCCCGATAAGGCGATTTACGACGGCGCCATTCCCGGCGCGCTGCGGACGCTCGATCCGCACTCGAACTTTTTCGATCCGCGCGCCTTCCAGTTGCTCCGCGAGGATCAGCGCGGCCACTACTACGGCGTCGGCATGACCATCAGCGCGAGCTATTACGGCAACGGCCAGACCATCGTCGTCCAGCCATTCCCCGGCTCGCCCTCCTTCAAAGCCGGCATCCGCCCCGGCGACGTCATCCTCGCCGTGGACGGCAAGTCGACCAAGGACATGAAGCTCGATGACATCGCGGACGCGCTCAAGGGACCGCGCGGCACCAAGGTGGTCGTCACCATCGGCCGCGACGGCAGCGCCGCGCCGCTGACATTCGACCTGATCCGCGACGAGATCCCGCGCAATACCGTGGACGAGGCCTTCTGGTACAAGCCCGGCATCGCCTATCTCTGCATCGAGTCCTTCAACGAGAACACCAGCAAGGAGATGGAGGATCAGCTCAACAAGCTCGGCGAGAGCAAGATCCAGGGCCTGATTCTCGACCTGCGCGGCAACCCCGGCGGCCTGCTGAACGAAGCCGTCGCCGTCGCCGGCCACTTCCTGCGCAAGGGACAGCTCGTCGTTTCGCACCACGGCCGCAGCTCGCCCGAAAAGAACTACTTCGCGCGCACCGGCAGCGGCGGGCAGAATTATCCGATCGTCGTGCTGGTGAACCGCTACTCCGCTTCCGCCGCCGAGATCGTTTCCGGCGCGCTGCAGGACCACGACCGCGCCTGGGTGCTCGGCGAGAACACCTTCGGCAAGGGGTTGGTGCAGACCGTATACCCGCTGAACTACGACACCGGTCTCGCCCTGACCACCGCTCGTTATTACACGCCGAGCGGCCGCCTCATCCAGCGCGACTACTCGCACATCTCCTTCTACGATTACTATTTCCGCAAGGAGACGGACTCGAAGAACCTGCTCGACGCCAAATCCACCGATAGCGGCCGCACCGTCTACGGCGGCAACGGCATCGCGCCCGACGAGAAATACACCGCGCCCAAGCTCGACACCTTCGAGCTCGCCGTCAGCCGCAAGTACGCCTTCTTCAACTTCGTCGCGCACTACCGCGGCACGCACAACGACAACATCGTGAAGGGTTGGGAGCCCGATACGGCTGTGATCGAGGACTTCCACAAATTCCTGCTCGACCAGAACGTGCCGTTCACCGAGTCCGAGTTCGCCCGGGACCACGACTGGGTGAAGCAGCAGTTGCGGCTGGCCATGTACTCGAGCACGCTCGGCATCGATGACGCCAAGCGCCTCAGCGCCGAGACCGACCCCGAGGTCGCCGTCGCCGCCGAAGCGATGCCCAAGGCCCGCGCGCTGCTCGATACCGCGAAAAAGGTCATGGCCGAACGCCTCAACCAGAGCGCGGCGAAGTAGACCTGTCCCGGCGGGCAGGCGCTTTCGCCTGCCCACGCCGGCTGTAAAATAGTTCTAGTTTGCTCCAAACATCCTCAAGTCAGATTGTTGTACTCGACGCCGGTGGCCAGTACTGCCACCTGATCGCCCGGAAGGTGCGCGAGGCCGGCGTTTACGCCGAAGTGCGGCCGCACGATACGCCCGCCGCCCAGCTCGCCTCCGCGCGCGGCATCGTCATCTCCGGCGGCCCGAACAGCGTTTACGAACCCGGCAGCCCTTCCATCGATCCCGAAGTCTTCAGCCTCGGCGTCCCCGTGCTCGGCATCTGCTACGGCCTGCAGCTCATGGCGCGCCTGCTCGGCGGCACGGTCGAGCGCGGAGAAAAGGGCGAATACGGCCTGGCTCATTTGGAACTTACGCGTCCTGCTCCGCTGTTTGAGGGCATCCCGCCCGGAAAATTCCAGGTCTGGATGAGCCATCGCGACCTCGCGCGCTCCGTTCCACCCGGCTTCGAAATTCTCGGCAACACGGAAACCTGCAGCGTCGCCGCCATGGGCGACGTCTCGCGCCGCCTCTATGGCGTGCAGTTCCATCCCGAGGTCGTCCACACCTGCTACGGCCGCCAGATCATAGAAAACTTCGTCCTCAAAGTCAGTGGCGCGACGCCGGACTGGAACCCCAAGCTGCGCATCCCGATCGTCACCAACTACATCCGCGAGGCCGCCGGCGACCGCAGTATTTTCTTCTTCGTAAGCGGCGGCGTCGACTCGACGGTCGCCTTCACCCTCTGCCTGCGCGCGCTCGGCGAGCGCCGCGTGCGCGGCATCTATGTCGATACGGGCCTCATGCGCGAGGGCGAAACCGATTTCGTCCGCGCGGTCTTCGATCGCATCGCCCCCGGCGCCGTGGTCATCGAGGAGGCCGAGCCTCGCTTTCTCGGAGCGCTCGCCGGCGTCTCGGACCCCGAGCGCAAGCGCCGCATCATCGGCGAAGAGTTCGTGCGCGTGCAGGAAGAGATCCTCGAATCCGGCCACTTCGTCGAAGGCGACTGGGTGCTCGGCCAGGGCACCATCTACCCGGACACCATCGAGTCCGGCGGCACGGCGAAAGCCGCCGTCATCAAGACGCACCACAATCGCGTCGCCGGCATTCAGCGCCTCATCGAAACCGGGCGCGTGGTGGAGCCGCTCAGCTCGTTTTACAAGGATGAAGTGCGCGAGATCGGCCGCGAGCTCGGTGTGCCCGAGGAACTGCTCGAGCGGCACCCCTTCCCCGGACCCGGCCTCGCCATCCGCTGCCTCTGCTCGGACGAAACCCGGCCGGTCGCGCGCGTCGAGGACGGCTGGATCGCCCCCGTGCATTCCGTCGGCGTGCAGGGCGATTCGCGCAGCTACGCCCCGGTGCTGATCCTCGATCAGCCGCTCGCCGAGGGCATCCACGACCTGGCGACCGCCCTCATCAACCGCATCTCCGGAATCAACCGCGTCGTCGCCGCCGCGGGCAGCCGGGAGGCCATCGGCTCGCTCCGCGTGCTGCCGGCCGCGCTCACGCCCCGGCGCCTCACGCGCCTCCGCCTCGCCGACGCCGCCGTCCGCCGCCTCTCCCGCGAGAGCGGCTTCGACCGCGAAGTCTGGCAGTTCCCCGTCGTCCTGATCCCGCTGGGCACACCCGAGCGCCCCGACTCCGTCGTGCTGAGGCCCATCGATTCCGTAGACGGTATGACCGCCCGCTCCGTACCCATGGACCCCGCGCTATTGACCGTGATGACCCGCGAACTCCTCGACCTGGAAGGCATCAGCGCCGTCTTTTACGACCTCACCCACAAGCCCCCGGCCACCATCGAGTGGGAATAACCAAACCACCAAACCGGGGACAGACGGAACGTTCCCCACGAAAACCAGCGACAGTCGCCCACGAGGGGAGCTCACCCGCCGAGATCAAAATGCGCCAGAGGTCCAAAGGCGAACTGAAGAAGAAAGACACGCGCCGCTCGATCGATCCTGAACGGCCCACAGAGCCCCGGAAAACGTCCCGTCTGTCCCCGGTTTGGCGCGACGCATTTCTCAAATCCGGTGAAACCCGCGCAGAATGTCCCGCAGCGAATACCGCAACGCAATCGGCCGCCCATGCGGACAGCTCATCGGGCACTCCGTCTCTGCCAGCGTTTTTAACAGCCACTCCATCTTCCCCTGGTCCAGCGGCATGTTCACCTTGATCGCCGCGCGGCACGCGATGGACGCTGCGATGCTCCGCCGCACGTCGTCCATCGACAGCTTTCTCAACTCGCGGTCCGCGATCTCCAGGATCTCGAACACCAGCCGCTCGATGTCCCCCGCCCCCACCCCCGCCGGCGCCGCCTTCACCGCGATCGTCCTGTGCCCGAACGGCTCGGCGTCGAAGCCCACCGCCGCCAGCTCGCCCGCGATCCGGTCGTAATCCACCTGCTGCGCCGGCGTCAACTGCACGATCAGCGGCATCAATAGCGCCTGCATCTGGACCCGCCCCGCCGCCCGCTGCTTCAAAATCTTCTCGAACAGGATGCGCTCGTGGGCCACGTGCTGATCGATGATCCATAGCCCGTCCCGGCCCGCCGCCACGATGAAGCTGTCGTGAATCTGCCCGAGCGGCCGCAGGTCCGCCAGCGCCGTCAGGCTCTCGGAAAGCTCCGGCACCAGCTCCGGCGGAAACGCCCCGTGCGTCTCGGGCACCGGCAGCCGAGGCTGCGGCTCCTCCTCCGCCAGGTCCAGCCGCGCCGCCTCGTTCCGGATCACCGGCACGAACTCGTTCACCGGCGCCTGCCAGGCGGAATCCTCTAACTTCTGCGTGAACTCCGAGTACGGCAGTTGCGCCGCCGGCTGCGCGCGCGCCGGCAGCGGAATCGCCGAGACCGGCTTCGTCGCGATCAAGGCCTCGCGCACCGAGTCGCGCAGGAAATCGTGCACGAAGGTAGCCGAGCGGAACCGCACCTCCGTCTTCGCCGGATGCACATTGACGTCCACCTCAGTCGCATTGCATTCGAGGAACAGCAGCGCGAACGGAAAGCACGCCGGCGGGATCAGGTTGTGATACGCGGCCGACAGCGCGTGCAGCAGCAGGCGGTCCCGGATGAGCCGCCGGTTCACGAACAGGTAGATCGAGTTGCGGTTCAGCTTCTGGATCTGCGGCCGCGAAACGAACCCGCGCAGCCGGAACAGCTTCGGCTCTTCGCCGTCCCCGGCAGGCATCGCGCGCTCGCGCACGCCGAGGTCGATCAGCCCTTCGAAAGTCTCGCTGCCGAACACCTGGTACACGCGATCGCGCACCGACCCTACCGGCGTCACCTCCAGCAGGTCCTTGCCTTCGCTCGTCAGCAGAAATCGCTTATCGGGATTCGCCAGGCTGTAGTGTGTCGCCAGCCGTGCGATGTGCGCCAGCTCCGTCTCGTCCGACCGCAGGAATTTCTTCCGCGCCGGCACGTTGTAGAACAGGTCGCGCACCGTGATCTGCGTCCCCGGCGCCAGCGCCGCCTCCTCGCACCGGATCATCTTCGCGCCCGCGATCTCGACGATGGTGCCCGTAAGCTGGTCCGGCGGCCTGGTCTCGAGCAACAGCCGGGAAACGGATCCGATCGAGGGCAGGGCCTCCCCGCGGAATCCGAGCGTCGAAATGTTCAGGAGATCTTTGGCGCTGGAGAGCTTCGATGTGGCATGCCGCTCGAACGCCAGCATCGCGTCGTCGCGCAGCATCCCGCAGCCGTCGTCGGAAACGCGGATCAGGCGCCGCCCTCCGCCCGCCACGTCGATCGCGACCCGCGTCGCGCCCGCGTCCAGCGAATTCTCGAGCAGCTCCTTTACAACGGAAGCGGGCCGCTCCACCACCTCCCCGGCGGCGATCTTGTTGGCGACTTCGTCGGAGAGGATGCGGATGCGGCCCACGGG
>Ga0078972_1005006_pt1 | contig 34677 bp, 26 predicted proteins | sample YelNatPaOPGAMG01_FD_67568 | JGI IMG/M metagenome (GOLD analysis project Ga0078972, IMG submission 67568) | Hot spring thermophilic microbial communities from Obsidian Pool, Yellowstone National Park, USA - OP-RAMG-01 (SPADES assembly) (version 2) | ecosystem: Environmental > Aquatic > Thermal... | reverse complement strand
GGAGATTCGTGTGGTTCGCCACCTACACGCCCAACTACTTCTTCCCCGGCGTCGACCCCGACAGGTACGGGTGGCTGTTCCAGCTGCTCGAGCGGCACGGTTTCGAGAGGGTTTACGAGGCTTTGAGCATGGACGCCCAGCTGTGGCCCGACTACGCGCCCCCGCCCGAGGTGGAGGAGCTGGAGCGCAAGCTCGAGAGCGAGGGGGTGGAGGTCCGCCCGCTCGAGACCCGCGACATCTACCCCTTCCTCAAGTTCCTCGAGCGCAGCTTCCCCGCCGACTGGTACAGGCACGCGCTCGAGCTGCTGCAGAGCGGCTGCGAGAAGGGCCAGATCCTCGTGGCGGTGAAGGGCGGCGAGGTGCTGGGCTACTGCCAGTACTGGCACAGCGAGGACTACAACTGGCACAGGCCGGGGGCGCACTTCGGCCCCTTCGGCGTCCGCGAGGACGCGAGGGGGAGGGGCATCGGCACGGTGCTCCTGGCGCGCTGCCTGTGGGAGATGAGGAAGAGAGGCATCCACAACGCGTTCGTCCTCTGGACGGACGAGCGGGCCGCGAGGCTCTACTCGCGCTTCGGCTTCAGGGTGACGCGCAGGTACTACGTCATGAGGAGGAGGCTGTAGGGTGGCCGCGATGGTTAAGCTGATGGTCGTGGGCGCGCACGCGGGCGACGCCGAGGTCACGTGCGGCGGTCTCATCGCGAAGCTCGCGCGGGCCGGCCACGAGGTCGTCATCGTCCACATGACGCTGGGCGAGAGGGGGCACCCGAAGCTCTCGGAAGAGGAGTACGCGGCCCAGAAGCGCAGGGAGGCTGAGGAGGCGGCGAGGATCCTGGGCGCTAAGCCGGTCTTCCTGCCCTACAGGGACGGGGAGCTGCCGGTAAGCGGCGAGGTGAAGTTCCGGCTCTGCGACCTGATCAGGGAGTACAGGCCCGAGATCCTAGTCACGCACTGGAGGGGCAGCATCCACAGGGACCACAGGAACACGTACAGGAACGTGGTGGACGCGCTCTTCTACGCGGCCCTGCCGGCCGTCAAGCGCGAGAAGCCGGCCCACCGGGTCCGCAGGGTTTTCTTCGCGGAAAACTGGGAGGACCCGCGCGGTTTCCGCCCCAACGTCTACGTGGACATCAGCGACGCGTTCGAAGTGTGGAGGGAGGCGGCGAGCGCCTACGCGTTCGCCAGGGGGGAGACCGGCTTCCCCTACATCGAGTACTACACCTGCCTCTTCAGGATCAGGGGGATCGAGTCGGGCTTCAAGTACGCTCAAGCGCTGATGGCCCCCAGCGAGCAGCTGAGGCAGGTGCTGAGGGAACTCTAGCCGAGCGGCAGCGAGCGCGGCTCGTACAGCAGCACGCCTTTCTCCGCGGCCTTCTCCAGGTAGCGCTTCCGCTCCCTCCTCCAGCGCTCCTCCGCCCCCTCCACGTCGGCGCGGCCCTCGATGCACTCCCTAACCTCGCTCGTGCCGGCCAGGTAGTCGATCACGTACCTGCTCGCCCCCGTCGACCAGGCGGTGTAGTCCTTGACGTACTCGACCTCGCGCTCCGCCTCCCTCGACAGCAGCTCGAACTCCCCGTACATCTCCCTGATCCTCCGCAGGATCTTGACGAACGCGGTGAAGGGCTTGAACGTGCTCCGGTCCACCACGTGCACGTAGACGCCGCTGACGAGCTGCCCACTGTACTTGCTGGCGGTGGGGACGAACTTCACCGGCCTGAACGCGACGCCGGGGATCCCTTCCTCGTTGAGGGCACGCGCAAGCTCCCTCGCTTTAACCCATGGGGCGCCGAACTGGAGGAAGGGTGAGGCGGTGCCGCGCCCCTCCGAGAGGTTCGTACCCTCGAGCATGCACGCGCCAGCGTACACTATCGCTGTCTCGAGGTTCGGAATATTCGGCGACGTGGGGATCCAGGGGAGCCCTGTCTCGTCGAACCACATACTGCGCTGCCACCCTTCAAGCTCGAGCACCTGTACTTCGCAGTTAAAACCCTCCACCCTCGAGTAGTAGAGGGCCAGCTCGCCTGGTGTCAGCGCGTACCTCGCCGGGATGCTCGCGACTCCCACGAAGGACCGGTATTCCGGCTTCAGCACCGGCCCCTCGGTGACCATGCCGGTGAGCGGGTTCGGCCTGTCCAGCACGAGGAGGGGTACTCCAGCTTTCGCGCAAGCCTTCTCGACGTAGTACAGCGTGGAAGCGTACGTGTACCAGCGGAGGCCTAAATCCTGGATGTCGTACACGACGAGGTCGAGCTTCTGCAGCTCCTCGACCGGCGGTTCTAGCTCCTCACCGTAAAGGCTGTATACTCTAACTCCGAACTCCGCCTCGAAGCCCGAGCGGACAAACTCGCCAGCGGCAGCGGCGCCCCACAGCCCGTGCTCGGGCGTGAAGACAACTTCAACTCTAGCGTAATCGTTGACGACCTCCACCAGGTGCCTCATACCGGAGCTGAAGCTGGTTTGGTTTGCAACGAGTCCGACGCGCTTCCCCTGCAGGGCGCGCTCGAGTTGCTCTACTCTATCCGCACCGAGCTTAACTCTCACTTTCCAGCACCCCTAAGCCTCTTGGCCAGCTCTACAGCTCTCGTGGGGATGTAGCCTGTTTGCTGCAGCAGCTGGACTGCCTCCTCGTAGCTGACGCCTGCCACAGCCATAACGATGGCGGTCACCACATCGTACTTAGCCTCTTCCAGGATCCTGGAAGCTTCATCGTAGCTGACGCCAGCCTCCATCATGATTATCCTCTTCGCCCTCTCCCTCAGCTTCTGGCTGACAGGCTGGAGCGCAACCATAAGGTTCCCGTACACCCTCCCCAGCTTCACCATGACCGCCGTGCTCAGCATCGTCAAGACCATCTTCTGAGCCGTCCCCGCTTTCATCCTCGTCGAACCCGTGATCACCTCCGGCCCCGTTTTGACCACCACTTTGATGTCCGCGAACTCGGTAACAGGCGAGTTCTCGACGCACGTTATAGCGGCCGTCCTCGCGCCCACGCTTTTAGCGTACTTCAACGCCGAGACGACGTATGGCGTCCGCCCGCTCGCGCTAATCCCGACCACCACGTCCTTCCCGCAGACCCTCCTAGCCTTCAGCTCCCGGACAGCCATCTCCTCGTCGTCCTCAGCCCCCTCGATCGGCCTCACCATCGCCCCGGGGCCCCCCGCCACCAGCGCCTCTACAACCTCGGGTCCAACATCATACGTTGAGAGGAGCTCCGCCACGTCGATCGCAGCTAGCCTGCCGCTCGTCCCAGCTCCCACGTAGATCCAGCGGCCCCCGCTTCTCACCGCTTCGACGATCGCTTCGACGAGCTTCGCGATCTCCGGCAGAGCCTTCTCCACCGCGTAAGCCACCTTCTTGTCCTCCTCGTTGATCACCCTCAGTATCTCGATGGTTTCCATCTCGCTGAGCCGCTCGCTAGCCGGGTTCCTCTGCTCCGTCTCGAGCTTAGACAGGAGTTCGAAAACCCTTTCCTCGCCCGTCACAACGCCTCAACCCTCTGCAGCGGAGCCGGTATTTCAACGTTCACCTTTTCCAGCTCCTCAACCCCCAGCCCTTTCAGGGAGAGGTAGTGGAGAACGCAACCGGCTAGCGCGGGCGCTTCGCTCAAGCGGAACACCCTCCCCTTAGCCTCCACGAGTCTCCTAAGCGCTTCAGCCAGCGGCTTGCACCCGAGTAGCGCGCCGCCAGTCCCGTAGACGGTGGGCGGCTCCTCGAAGCCCAGCTTCCGCTCGACGGCCGACACCATCCGCTCGAGCTCTCGAGCAGCGTCCTCGATGACCCGCGAGGCCGTCTCGCACCCCAGCACAGCGGCCTCGCAGGCGAGCTTAGCCAGCTCGGCCGTCCTGCTCGGCGCCGCGTACTCCCTGTACAGCTTCCCCACCGCCTCATCGACAGTCGAGACGCCGAGCCGCTGGAGCAGCAGGTCCACGAGCTCGCCGCACTCCTCCCTCCCGTCGTAGCAGGCGAGGGCCCGCCGAACCAGCTCCCTCCCGATCCAGTAGGCGCTGCCCTCGTCGCCGAAGATGTAGCCCCAGCCGCCCGCCCTCGCGGCCCTACCCCTCCTCCGGCCGTATGCGAAGGAGCCGGTCCCCGAGGAGACGACGATCGCGTCCCTGCCGCGGGTAGCTGCCATGTACACGGCTTCGATATCGGTGAGCAGCCAGACGCGCGCTCCCAGCTCCCTCTCGAGCAGCCTCTCCACCTCCCCCCGGAAGGCCGAGACCCCGGCTAGGCTGAGCACGTAGCCGGCCGCGCGGCTCCCGCAGAGCTCCAAAGCCGGCCTGAGAAGGGCCCTGAGGTTCTTTAGGAAGCTCTCCCGCCCCAGCGCCGCGTAGTTGAGGGGAGGGCCTTCGAACGACGCGTATACCCTCGCTTCCGCGTCGAAAACGAGCGCTCTCGAGCCGCTGCCTCCCCCGTCCACTGCTACGAGAAGCTCACGCTCGCACACGCTGCTCTCGCGCGCTGCCGATATATATCGCTGACCGCCCATACGCGCGTGCTGCCAAGCGAGGACCCAGGAAAGCTCGGCTTCGACCCCGAGAGGCTGAAGCTCGCCGACGGGCTCGTCCAGCGGCTTGTTGACACGGGTTGCTTCCCCGGAGCCGTCCTGCTGGTAGCAAGGCGCGGCAAAATCGCGTACTTCAAGGCGTTCGGCTACTCCCAGCTCCACCCGGAGCGCCGGCCCATGACGTTAGAAACTGTGTTCGATCTCGCAAGCTTGACGAAAGTGGTGACCACCACGCCCGTGATCTTGAGGCTCGCGGAAGCGGGCGAGCTGAGCTTAGACGACCCGGTCTCGCTGTACTTCCCAGCGTTCGGCGAGGGGCCGAAGAGGAAGGTGACGGTCTGGCACCTCCTCACCCACACCTCCGGCCTTCCCGCCTACGCGCCGCTCTACTCGCTCCTCGGACGGAGGGAAGACGCGTACGGCTACATCACGGGGCTCAACCTGGAGTACGAGCCGGGGGCTAGGGTCGTGTACAGCGACCTCGGCTTCATCCTGCTGGGCAGGATCGCCGAGCTGGTCGCGGGAAAGCCGCTCGACGAGCTCGCGAAGGAGCTCGTGTTCGAGCCGCTGGGAATGAGGGATACAATGTTCAACCCGCCGCCCGAGCTGAGGGAGAGGGCCGCGGCCACCGAGTACTGCAGGCTGAGAAACCGGATCCTGAAGGGCGAGGTCCACGACGAGAACGCGTGGTTCATGGGCGGCGTCGCAGGGCACGCGGGCCTCTTTTCCACCGCCCGCGACCTCGCCTTCTACGCCCAAATGTGGCTGAACAAGGGTGCTTTCTGCGCGAGGGTGCTGAGCCCCGCTACGGTGGATCTCGCGACGCGGAATCACACCCAGGGACTTAACGAGTGCAGGGGCTTGGGATGGGCGCTGAACTGTAGACCCTGCAGTTGCGGCGACCTCATGTCCCCGAAAGCCTACGGGCACACAGGATTCACGGGGACCTCGCTCTGGATCGACCCCGCTTACGACCTCTCTGTAATCTTGCTCACCAACAGGATCCATCCAACAAGGGAAAACCAGTGCCTGCTAAGGGCTAGGCGCCTAATACACAATGTCATCGTAGCATCCCTGATGGAGTTCAGCTAAGGCAACGTTCAAGTGTATTTTCTATAATTTGATCTGAAAATTGTGCACAGAAATAAAACTAATAGATTTAAAAAGAAAAATAACGATTACGTGAATGCGGCTATTGAACCGAGTACAAAGGCGCCAAAGCTGAATCCAATCAACAATCCTAGAGCTGCAGGAACAGCGTACTTCTCATACCATGATATGCCCAACGTCTTCAGTATTAGCAGCTTGAGAATCAGGGCTGGAAAGCTGCTGAGGAACCACATTCCGCTGTAGAAGAACAGGGCCACGGGAGTAAAGAAGAACCATGGGAATTTCATCCTGAGGAACCATAACCCTCCGACTATTACGAGGGCCGCAGCAAAGTGCCCTAAGCCAGTAGCGTCGAGCACACCTTCCGCCGTAACGACACCGCCAACCATTCTAGCACTAGTCACGCCCGCGGGCATCGTCTTAATGTACCAAGTCTTAGTGAAAACAGTGTCCGCGCCATAAGCGTAAAGCAGAGATAAGCCAAATGCTAAACCGACGAAGCTAGCTAGGAAAGCCGCTACCAACTGCCCTAGCAGGAGGTCTCTCTCGCTGGTTCCAGTGTCCCTAGCCATCTTGTAGGTGGAGAGAACAGCCCACGGGTACCATGTAGCCTGAGGAATGTGATGCGTGACTCGAGTCGCCGCTTTCGTAGCCCACCACGTGGTGCTAGGCCACGGATTCGGTACTCCTGAAGCGTAAGCTGTCGTCAGCATTAACTGGCGGGGTAGATCCGGCCCGCCTGTCGCTGGCCACTGTCCCGTTTCAGCCCATATCCTAGCGTGACCTACCAGCGCGAAGAAGAACAGCAGGAGGAACAGTAGAAGGAAACCGGCATGAGCTCCGAGGGCAACGAAAATTAAGAGGTAAATTAGCCAGCTACCGATAAGCCCCGCCCATATCATCTGCTCGCTTAGTCTCCCCTCGCCGGCAGACCCCTTTAAACCTTTGAAGAGGCTCTTAAAGGAGCTGCTCCAAACGTCCCACTTGAAAATTATAGCCCACAGCCCTAGCGCAAGGGTTACGTGTGTAGAGGAGAACCAACCTGGCTTTATTGGGCCAGAGTCGGGTCCAGCGCCCGGCGAGATGAGCCCAGCTCCAACCGCTATGAAAGGCCATACGAGAGATTTGAAACCTGTCCATATAGCTACGCTTGCCGTGACATCGATTGGCGCCAGGAAGAACATTATCGTGTCGGCTGGAATGAACATCCACCACTCCTGAATGCTCGGGTTTATGCTCTTCAGGAACGCGTCCCAACCTGTCAGATATATTTGGCCCCAAGCGAAAAACACAGGGAACAGCGGGTAGATGTAGTTGATCGTCGAGTAGAAAGCTACCGCCAAGCCAAAGATAAAGAAAATATAGAAAAGCTTACTTCTGCCGAAGCTTGTCAGCGCGCTTTCTTGCGCTATCCTCAGAGTATGGACGGCTGGCATAACCGCTGGGAACGTTAACCTCTCCACCTCGATGTAAGGTCTAATCATCGTGAGAGCTGTGAAAATGCACATCAGCAAGAAAACGAACATGGTGATGCTCTGCAAGAGCAGCGGGCCGACAACCTCGCCAGGTACAGATGAACCGCCCTTAAACATCCCGGCCGCCAGCGCCGGGTTCTTCGGAGCCCATATGTCCGGGATGTACTTGAGGAGCTCGGTCAACTGCGGGTTGCCTTGGGCGTTGTACGCTAAGGCTATCGGCTCCAGCCAGAAGGAAAAGAAGCCGCAGTCCATCACGATGTATAGAGAGCCTACAAGTACGACTATCTCTGGGACGCTCAGCAACTTCCACTTCGAAAGCGCACCCGCGAGCGCGAGGAGCCAGATGAAGCCCCATGGCAGGTAGATCGGTGCACCGATCCTACCGCCGAAGAAGGGCTCAAGCGTAATACCCCTACGCCACCACATCATGTAGTTGACTCCAAACATCATTAAACCAAGGAAGACCATTAGGGCGATGGACTTTGGTGTCAGACCCTTAACCGCTTTTACCTCTTTACTTTCCGCGGTTCCCATCGGATATTCTTCCGGTATTTGCTTATAAATTTTACGCGTCTGGGCTTAAAAAGAGAAGCAATGCATATAAGGGTTGTTAACGCAAGTTCCTCCGATGAGCTTTACTCGTTTGGCAGCTGCGGCGTTTATAGCTTTGATAGCGGTAACCTTCCTGATCGTATGCAGCGCGCACGCGCAACCTGTAGCAGAACCATTGCCTAAAGCTCTAAACGTTAAGGAAGTGATAGCACACGTAGAAGTTCTTTCTTCTTTTGAGAGCCGTTTCACCGGCTACCCCGGTTACTATAAGTCTGTTGAGTACGTGGTTGCCACACTTAGGGGTTTAGGTCTCGATGCTGAGCTACACGAGTTTAACGCCACAACCCCTGTCGACTATGGCGCTGAAATAGAGGTGGACAGCAGCAGGATCAAAGGCTATCACCTTTACCCCAACCTAATCGCACTGGGTGCGGGCAACGTCTCAGGTTTTCTCGCTTACGCGGGCACTTGCTCGCCTGAGGATCTAGCTGGAATCAATCTCGCGGGGAAGATCGCGGTGGTGGAGTTCGACTCCAACTGGGTTGAGGCGGTAGCTAGGGGAGCGAAGGCTATTATCTTCCTCAGCCCTGCGGCCGACAGACTGTCAGCTCTCGGAAAGATTCTTCAGGTTCCTCTAGATGTGCCGCGCGTTTACGTGGGGGAAGGTTCTGACATCGTGAGGGAAGCTGCGAAGAAGGGCGCGTACGCTACGATCACCGGTAGGTACGAGTGGCGTCAGGTCAAAGCATACAACGTTGTGGCGAGGATCCCCGGAACCTCAGAGCCGGAGAAGGTTGTTGTTCTGGCTGCGCACTTAGATTCGGGTTCGATTGTTCCCGCTCTCTCGCCCGGAGCTGAGGAAGCTGTGAACGTAGGGTTATTACTTCACCTGGCGAAGCTGCTAAAGGAGTGGAAACCGAAGTACACGGTCTGGCTTCTCTTCCTTTCCGGTCATTGGCAGGGCCTCGCGGGCGCAAGGTGGTTCGTCGAGGACTACCTTTTCGGCGGAAGGCAGCTGTTTGGAACAAGGGTGGGCGAGAACGCCTTCCCATACATCGTCCTCAACTTCGACCTATCATCGGGAAATCCTAAGATAGCCGTATACCCGGGAGGGTTTTTCTACGGGCAGAGAACTCAAGGCGCGATAAATCTGTACAGTGATTTGAAATCCGACCTCGATGGTTGGCTGAAGGAATTCTACAGCCGCTACCCGCTCGATTGTGAGCGCATCTCCAGCGAAGCAATGCTTTTTAACGCTACGACGGGCATCACCATCCTACAGAGCTTTTCGACGGGCTATGCCATAGGTTGTGCTCAACCGTTTTACTTGGATGCTGAACCATTCCAGCTGGCAAAGATTCCCGCCGTCGCTTTTCTCTCGTTCAAAGATCTGCGTTTGAAGGTTTTCACCCCTTATGATGATGTCTCGAGCGTTAACTGGGGCAACGTCGAGCCTCAAGCGCGCTTTGCGGTTTTCGTCCTCGAAAAAATTCTGAGCGGGTCTACCACGATATTCGAAAAGAGTGCCCCTCGGCCGGTAAGAATAGAGGTGGACCCAGCGAACGGAGGTTTCGGCTACATTACAGCCACGGTTGAAGTTATCGAGTACGATCCAACGATCCCCACGCTGTACAGGGCTGTCCCAAGATCACTGGTCGTTGTGCAGAAGAGAGACTGGTACTACAATGTTATGGGCTCGCTGGGGGTAACGGTCTTCGATCCCCCATACGCTAAGATAATCGAGATGAGCGACGACCAGGGTAGGGTTTCGGTTGTGGGCTTAGCGCCGCCTGAAACGTTCACAGGGAACGTTGAAGTTTACGCGTACAAGGTGGAGGACGGGCACCTAACGCACGTGCCGGATATGGGCCCCAACGGCTTAGGTAAGTTCTTACCGTACCCGCCCAAGCTGCTTCTAGGGACCACGCTGAAAGCCGTGGTGTTTAAAGCATCAGCGCTCTTGTTGCCGTCCATTGCTGTGCCGGATCAGCCGTGGCCTCTCGCCACACTTAACAGATACGGGAAGCCCTCTTACCCTGTGCCATACACTAGGTACTCCTCGCCCTACCCGCTCGGCGTCTCGATATTCTTCCCGAACTTAGCCACGCCAGAATCCTACTCGTACGCTGTGGACTACCAAAACAAGCTGCTCCTAGTCTTCGCACCGCCTGAAAGCAGAATTTGCGTTATCGTCAGTTTCGGCGGTGAACAGCGCCGTGCGGTTATTGCGATAAACTCCAGCGATAGCCGGATCAACGGCATTAAACTGGGGGCTGCTGGCAGCGTAGTGTATGCCCCCAACGCTGTCAAAATGTACACCAGCGAGCTGCTAACTCTCTCTTTAGAGCGTTACGAGAAAGCAAGGAGCAGTGGCGTTGTGGATCCCACCAGCGAGTGGCTTCTCAACGACACGCTAAGGTTCTTTAGAGCTAACGCAACATTCGGCGAGCTGTGGGCGGCTTGGAGTTCATCGCTTAAGTTCTACGAGCGCACAAGAGGAATGAGCTTAGACTTCGCTACGGCAACGCTCGTCGTGATGCTTTTAATCGTGCCGTTCACCATCATAGCAGAGAAACTTCTTTTCGGGCGTGGGGGTTTCAGGAGGATCACATACGTGGTTGGCGTAGCGGCTGCCACCTTCGCGCTCTTCGCAGCTCTGCACCCCGGCTTTTCGGTGGTTTACAGCGTTTACGCCTTAAGCTTAGGCACGGTTATGGCGGCGTTGACAATACCTACGCTATTCTTCCTTCTAGTGATGTTCAACAGGGCGCTAGGCTACACGAGAAGGGCTAAGCTCGGAGCTCATACACTTGAGAGAGAAACGTTCGATCTGTTCGTAACGGCACTCGCAACCGGTGTGGAGAATATGAAAAGGAGGCGTCTGCGTAGCACTCTCACTCTCACAACAGTTATTCTAGTCGTCGTTTCACTAGTATCGCTCACATCCGTGGTTCCTGTACTTAAGATAGGCGCTTCAAGCTTCGAAAGCTCAGCCTCCTTCAGCGGGATATTGGTTAAGTCGCCCTCGAGCGAACCACTCGATCCCGTGGTCATCGAAGTGCTGACGAATCTACTGGGTAAAGGTTACGTAGCAACCCCCCGTTACTGGCTGTATCCGCCGGTGAGAGGGGAGCTTTTCACGCTAACTAGCGATAAAGGTAGAGTAGCTACTTTTAGGGCGGCAATCGGTGTGTCAGCTGCGGAGCTGAAAGCTAGCTTCAAAGATTTGAACATAGACCCTTCAATCTTTGCAAAAGTCCCATCTAGCTGCCTACTACCAAAGACCATTGCCTCTTCGCTGGGGGTAGAAATGGGTGATTTAGTTGAGTTCTCCGGGTTGAAGATGGTGGTTGCTGGGGTTTTCGACGATTCACTAGCCGAGAAGCTTGTTAGAGATATCGACGATAGGGTTGGTGAAACACCGTACGGCGGCAGACCGTACGACGTAGATAGGTTGGTGGACCTGCAGAGGTTCGACCCGAGCGTTAGGATACCGTGGAGCGAGATAGTCGTAGTGAACAGCGAGCTGCTGAAAAGCATCCCCGGGGCCTTCCTCGCGTCTGTGCTCATACTGCCTCGAGAGGCAAGCTCCGGCGAGTTGGCCAACATTTCTTATAAAATCTACAACGTTTTCGGCAGGCTTGATGTGTACTTTTCAGTGAACGGTCAAGCCTGTTTAGTCAGCAGCAGGTTTGTTCAGGAATTCTTCGGCTTCAGCTTCATCGCAATCCCCGTCGTTATAGGAGGCTTCTCACTCGTCCTCGCGATCCTAGGTAGCGTGCACGAAAGGATGAGGGAAGCTTCGACCTACAGCGCTTTGGGTCTGGCGCCGGCGCACGTGGGAGGGATGTTCTTAGCTGAAGTCGTCGTCTATGCGATCATTGGGGTTGTGGCAGGGTACGCAGTGGGGATTGCCGCGGCAAGAGTGTTCAACTTCGCTGTTGCGACAGGCGGCTTCGTGGGAATGAACTACTCTAGCTCCTCTGTTCTCACATCGTTGGCCGTTGTAACGGCAATGATCCTGGCGGCATCGATTTACCCCTTCGCACGAGTTTCAAAGCTCGTCACGCCGTCGCTGGAGAGGAAGTGGAGAGCGCCCACGAAGCCGAGGGGCGATACCTGGGAAATACCCCTACCCTTCACGTTCAGGGAGGAGGAGATGGCTGCAGGTCTCGCAGCCTACCTGAGCGAGTACCTGGAGAACAGAAGGGAAAGAGTCGGCGCATTCGCTGTAATGGAGCATCACGTCCGCGCGGAGGCTGGCAGGGTTGCCGTGAAGGCGAGAATCTGGCTAGCACCCTACGAGCAGAACATCGTGCAAGACACGGAGATCGTGTTAGCGAAGAGCGCAACTGAGGCAAGATACATCGTAACGATGAAGGCCGTCCGCGAATCTGGACCTTACGATATATGGGTTAAATCCTGTGAGACTTTCATAAGGGAGATGAGAGAGCAACTGCTTACATGGAGGTTGCTTAAGCCCGAAGAGAGAACAGCATACGTTAGGAAAGGTCTGGAGATGGTGAGAGCGCCATGAGCGAGGAGTATAAACGTGGATTAACTCCCGTATCGCTTCTCGCTGTGATCTATGCAGCTGTCGTAGTGACCCCAGTCCTCATCTATATGAACTTCCTAACGGGATTACCCGACCCTGCGCGTTTCATCCCAGTTTTCGTTTCGCTCCTCCTCTTCACAGAAGTCGGGCGCTTCGTAGGTAGGTACGTGACATCTCAGGAAGCTTACATAATATACTTTATGACACAAATAGTGGCCTTCGACGCGCTCTACTGGGTGGGGCTCCTAACGAACCTCTACTACCGCGATGCACCTTACACGAAGCTGTTCGGGATCGCCGACAAGATACCCACGTGGGCCGCTCCACCGCTCGACAGCTGGGCTGTGCAGGCGAGAACGTTTTTCGCAAAAGAATGGCTCACACCGATACTCGTCTCGCTCATCGGCACAACAGCCAGCATCCTCGTCGACATCGGCCTTTCATTCATTTTTATCCAGCTGTACATCGAAACGGAAAACTTGCCGTTTCCCATAGCTCCCGTGGACGCCCAAGCGATCCAAGTTCTCACGGAGAGGGACTCCAGAAAAATGGTACCTTTTGCCTTCGCTGCTGTAGCAGGTTTCCTCTACGAGTTCCTCGTCTACGGCTTCCCGCAGCTGACAGAGGCCATGATAGGGGCGCGCATCCAGCTGATACCCTACCCCTGGGTCGACATGACCAGCTTTTTCGCCACAGCTTTGCCAGGAGCGCTCATGGGGATAGCGACGGACATCTCAACGTTCGCGGTTGGTTGGCTGATACCGTGGGAAAGCATGGTCTGGCTGCTGGTCGGCTCCCTCTCCTTCTTCGTCGTCGGGAACGTGTTGGGCATCGCGCTGGCCGACGTGGTTAAGCACCCGATGCTCCTGAGGTGGAAGGCCGACTGGTCCCCCACCGCGACGATCGATTGGCTGTGGCAGCGGTCCGTCTACGACCTGTGGGCCAGCCCCTTCATCGGCTTGACGCTGGGTGTTGGCCTCTTCTCGCTCGCAATATCAGCGAAGTACATCAAGCCGGCGATAGCGAGCCTCGCGCACCTCAGCGAAGCTTCAAGGAAGAAGGGTTACCTACCGCTGGGCTTCGTTGTAGCGATGATCGTGGGAGGCGCGCTTGCGGGAGCGGCTGTAGCGACCGCGCTGTACCCCAGCCTCTGGTGGTTCTGGCTGCTCTCCTGGCTCGCCCTGCCGTTCATCCAAGGGGTCCTATTAGCCCGGAGCTACGGGGAAGTGGGCTTGGGGGTCCAGATCCCCTACGTGAGAGAGGCTTTCCTCATAGCCTTCACGAAGCCTGGCGAGGTGGAGCCTTGGCTTGTGCCAGCGAAGGTGTCGACCGGCGCTGGGATAATAACTCACAGGATCAAGGTGGCAATGCTCTTGAAGGTCAGGCCGATGGATTACTTCAAGGCATACGCGATCACGCTCCCCCTCGTGCTGCTCTTCAGCTTCATCTACCTCCAGTTCTTCTGGTCGATGGCCCCCATCCCCTCAGCGGCCTACCCGTGGACGGTGATAACGTGGCCTATAGGCTCGCTGAGCTTTTCAATGTGGGTTTCACGCTCGATCGAGGTGTTCAAGCCCGACCTCATCGTGATCTCGGCGCTCCTCATCTTCGCTGCATCGCTGATCGCTAGGCGCTTCAACCTGCCCTTCTCGCCAATAGGCTTCGCGGCCGGCGCCGCTCTGACACCACCTTTCGCCATCAACTACTTCCTCGGTGCCGTTGTGGGTAAGATCATAGAGAGGAGGTACGGGAGGGAGTACTGGGAGAACATTAGAGCTACGCTCATCGCGGGCCTCTTCTGCGGCATCGGGCTCGCCTTAGCGCTGACGGTAATGCTGGTGATGATTTCAAAGTCCGTCTGGATCCTGCCCTTCTAGGGGCTCGCTATTCATCTTTATAATCAATTTTTTCTTTAAATCAATCTTAGCGCGCGCTACAACTTCTGAAACCATTATAGCGTAAACAATTATATCTATGTTCGATGACACTTTCGGAGTACGGAAAAAATAAATAACCTTGAATGCCGTTAAAGCATCACGGGGAAAGATGGACCGGCCTGTTTTGTCGAGGAGGGGTCTAGCCATCGCTTTAGCTGCGCTTGCCGCTCTCGCCGTCCCCGGCTTGGTTGCCGCACAGAACCCGCTGGCGAGCCCGGAGGTCTACGCGCTTTTCCTCGAGTGGCTGGAGGGGAAGTCGAAGGCGCTCGTGACGTTCAGAGTTTCGGCCGTGGACGGTGAGGAGAGGCCCGTCTCGGACCGCTTCACCGTTTACGTGCACAACTTCACCGAGTACTGGAGGAAGCCGAGCAGCGAGAGGGTTTACGCGGGTCCCCTCCAGCCCATCCCGCTCAGGATCTGGCGCCTCCTCAACAGGTTCAACGAGTGGGTCGAGCACGAGTACACGATCGTGCTGGTCGGAGCGAGGTACTTCGGGGCGAAGCTCGTCAGAGTGAAGCCGGAGAAACCCCTGCTCACAGTAGACGTCGAAGTGCCCGTTAGCGAGGTGAAAGCCCCCGCCGGCGGGAGGATCGGGTGCGCGCTGCCGGGAGCGCGGGCATCGAGCAGCGCGTCGAGCGCGTGCGTGCCGTGCAGCGGCCCGCCCTACCACGACGTGAGGGAGACGTCCCAGCTGACGAACGCCATCCAGCTCCACACGATACCAGGCGTCGAAGCCTACATCTCGTTTAAGATAGGCAACTATCTATACTTCGACCAGAGGTACCGCTCCCTGTGGCTGTACTACGACTACAACGCTGGGACGTGCTGCTTCGAACCGGCTACCGACTGGCAGACCTCCGGCTCCAAGCCGGCAATGTGCGGCAACGACGTTAATACAGGCTCGCTCGCCGACGGGGCGAAAAGATGGGTAAAGGTCGGTGTAACCTACAGGTACGAGCTTTGGCTGGCTGAGCAAGCGCCGGCTTACTATTACTACGAGCTCCTTACGCCCGTGGACTTCGGCGGCGCAAGCTGGGGGGACGACATAAGCTGCAGCCTGTGCGGGGGGAAGCCGACAGGTGGCACTTATCCATATGCGCGTGGCACACCGACACCTATCACCATAAGGCTCGGTCCCGGCATTGACCAGGTTGAAGCTTGGGGTGCCGATGTCACAGTACAGGTAATCTACGGGCCTGTGACCGTGACCGTCCACGTGTGGTACAAGGTTGATAGGGGGGAGGCGGGCGAACCGCCCAAGCTTGTGATCTCGCGCGTCAACTGGCAAGCCGACAACCTCTACGCGTTCGACGCCGGGACCGGCTGGAAGGTCGTCCACTTCACCTGGACCCCACCCTAGTTGTTAAACTATAAAAATCGAATTTTCGTTTTTCTTTTATTTTTATATTTTTTAATCAGCTCATTCACAGCTTTTTAGCTAGCCACCGGATGGCTTGGGCCCAGAACCTCCCGTAGTGCTCCCACTTGACGAAGTTGATGCCCCAGTGGAGGACGGGGTCGCTGGCGAACGCCATCACCCTCCCGCCGCGCTCCCAGACGACGATGAAGGGGTCCCCCTCGCCGATCGTGGCCAGGACCTGGGCGCCGGGCTTCGGCTTCAGCTTGTTGTAGCCGAGGAAGGGCGGGCACGTCTCCCACGGTATCCCCCTGACGACCGGGTGGCTCGCGTCCACGACCTTCACGAACGCGCCGTCGGGCGCCTCGACCCTGTCGTCCCCCCTCTCCAGCTCGACCGGCAGAGCTTCGGCGACGGGTGTGCCATACCAGGCGCCCTGCCCGAAGCGGCCGGAGAACGAGTACCAGCCCCCGCACATCGCCAGCCCACCCCCCTCCTCGACGAACCGCTTGATCAGCTTCAGCCGGTTTGGCATGCCCACGTACCTGCCCTTCTCCAGGAGCTCCACCTCCCTCAGCTGCTCGATGGGGAAGAACTCGGGGTAGAAGGCGAGCACCTCGCTGGACACGTCGCTCAGGATTAAGACGTCGTACTTCCTCAGCTCGCCGTAGTCGCGGGGGAAGAGCCGGTACGCGTCCACCGTGCGCACGTAGTCGATGGAGATGCCGGGATAGGCCCTCCTCACGGCCTCGACGAGGTAGCTGCCCCACTCCCTCACGTACGCGTCCTTGACCTCGATGAGAAAGGGGCTCTCGAATATGAGGGGGCCGAACACCAGGCCGGCGTCGCCCACGTACAGGACCCTGACCTCCGCCACGCGCGGACGGGCTCCCCCCTCTTAAAAGCTTGCCCGGCGCGCGGCTCGAGCAAAGCTTATGGTGTGACCTCGCCGAGCTGCCTCGTGGAGGAGGTTCAGCTGAGGGAGTTCGTCGTCTGCGGCCCATTCCCGCACGGCTCGCTCGCGAGGGACGGCTTCGACCCCCTGCTCGTCGAGTGGTTGGACCCCTCCCAGCCCCTGAGCGAGGGGGTCGAGGTCGCGGGGAGGAGGTGCCTCAGGGCGGCCGCCGGCGCGGGCGGCGTGCTCGACTTTGCCGCGCTCTTCGGCGAGGGCTTCAAGCCCTTCTGGAGGCTCGAGCACGGCCTCGCGTACGCCTACGCGGAGGCGGAGGTGGAGGAGGGCCGCTACGTCCTCCTCGCCGGATCCGAGGACGGCCTGGCCGTCTACGTGAACGGCAGGCGCGCCCTCCTGCAGCCGATCGCGCGGAGGTTCGCACCGGACTTCTACGCGGTCCCGCTGCGCTTGAGCGGGCGAGCCCGCCTGCTGTTCAAGGTGTCGAGGCTCGCGGGCGGGTGGAAGCTGGGAGCCAGGCTCGTGCGGGTCGAAGCGCCCTTCTACGCGCACGCTGCCAGGGCCGTGAAGCCCGACCTGGTCCGCGGCAGGGGGGAGAGGGTTTACGTCTCGCTCCCCCTGGTGGCGCTGGAGGACATCGCCGCGGTGAGCGTGCGGGTCGGCGGCGGCTGGAAGTCGAGCCGGGTGGAGGTGAAGCGGCTGCGCGCGGGCGAGGAGGTGCCCATCGCTCTCGCGGTGGAGCCAGCCCAGCCCCCGAGCGGGGACGAGGCCGCCCTCGACTTGATAGTGGAGGCGGGCGGTTTCAGGGAGGAAGTGGAGCTGAAGCTGAGGGTCATGGGGGAGGGAGAGCACAGGGTCGAGACGTACCTCTCGCGGGTGGACGGGTCGGTGCACAGCTACGGGCTCAAGCCGCCGAAGGCCGCCGAGCCGCGCGGGAAGTACGGCCTGCTCATCTCCCTGCACGGGTTCAAGGGCCACCCGTACTTTTCCGAGCTCCACGGGGACAAGGACTGGCTCTTCGTCGTCGGCCCCTCCGCCAGGGACGGCGAAGTGCCCTACAGGGAGATGGGGTGCGTCGAGGTTCTCGAGCTGCTCGAGTGGGTCGCGAGCAGGTACCCGGTGGACAGGGACCGCGGTACCTGAGCGGGCACTCGATGGGCGGCTACGGCGCCTGGTTCATCGGGGTCAGGTACCCGCACCTCTTCGCGGCGATCGACCCCCTCTCCTCGAGGGGCGACCTGAGCGAGGACGCCGCCAGGCTGAGGAGGAAGCGGGGGTGGGGCGGCGTGGCGGAGCTGCTGGAGCACTACAATCCGGCGAACTTCGTCGAGAACCTGTCCGCGACGCCCGTCTTCGTCTCCCACGGCTCGGCCGACGACATCGTGCCCGTCGAGGCGTCGAGGCGCATGGTGGAGAAGCTGCGGGAAGCCGGGGTGGAGGTGGTGTACGAGGAGGTCGAAGGCGGGATCAAGGCGGTAGAGTTCCTCGGCCCCGACGCGGTGGCCGTCAGGGGCGCTAGGGTCGAGCGCGAGTCGGTCGGCGTCGCGCTCGTTTACCCGAACCCCCTGAACCCGAAGCGCTACGTCGCGATCGTCGGCGGCGAGAGCGAGGAAGCCGTGGAGGCGGTGCCCAAAATACCGTTCGCGTTCGTCCCCGACTACATGGTCTACGACCCGCGCTTGCTCGGCAGAGCGTGGGAGGGGGTCCTCGAGTCCGGCTCCTTCGACGAAAAGTGGGAGTAAAACCAAATTAATTTTTGAAAAAGAAAAATATACTTTTAAATGGTTTTTATGGCTCGTAGTGCGCGTGCACCCACATATTTTCGTTATCGCACGCATAGACTTTCAGGTAGTTCGCGTTGGACGGAGCCTTGCTCCAATCATCCACCTTTACTCCAAGCTCTATGTACTGCGGTTCGATCTCGATATGTGGCGACGGTAGCGGGATTGGTATCTTCTTTTCAGTAATTGTTACGAAGGTTACAGTAATTTCTTTCAGATGCAGCCTGTAGCCAGCGTATTTTTGCCAGTAATACAAAAGGGTATCAGGGCGCGATATTTGAGTAACGAGAGTACTATCGCTACAGGGGGTCCAAGGGTTCGACCCGATGTTGGTGTTATGGTTTATGTTTTTAGGATATCTCAAAACCCTCACTATGTAGACGGGAGTGGTTTCGCCTACGGTAGACACCACGTAGTCCACGTTCGTTGGATAATGGTAAAGCGAACCGCCACGATAACCAGGGCCACAACCGCCATCGGTGGTGTAGCCGACGTACCCTGTAGAGGACCAGCCTTCGTCGGTCCACGTCTGGAGCGTGGGGTCGTCGGTCCAGTACATCCTCTCGAAAGCCTCTATCGGCACGTTTATGCCGGCCGGGATCTTCACGTAGCAGGACGCGCCATCAGGCACGGAGCACGCCACGATAATGATGTCGTCGGCGCTCACGTCGAGGATCTCCTGGTACTGGTTTGGCTTAGGCACCTGGTCGGCGCTCACCTGCGCCGAGTGGAGCTTCCTCGCCTTCAGCTCGATCACGTACTCGTACTGCTCGGGGCTCACGGTGGCGTAGGCTGAGACCGCGTACAGCTCCCTCCTCTCCGCGTCGTACGCGTAAGCGAACACGTTGAACGGGTAGATCTCGTACCTAACCTTTTTGACACCCTTTATTTCAGTGACCCCGAGCGGCCTCCTGTGTATTGCGAAGTCGAAGATCAAACCATCGGGCGGCAGGGCGGAGGCGAGCCCGGAGGCTCGTGCGACCCTAACAGCCCCCCTCTCCGTCAAGTTGTACACGCTGACGTACACGGTCAAGTGCTCGGGGAAACCTTCCATCAAGACCCTCAGCCGGACCGGAGCCGTCCTCTCCAAGGCTGCGAGCGCGCTTTGAGCGGCGGGGAAGAGCGCGATGAGCGTCAGAGAGAGCACGATCGCGGGTACAACCTTCCCCTCATCGTCGGCGCGCTTGAGCTTCGCCGCCGCGAAGCCCAAAACCCCCTTCATGCTCTCCGTTGCAATAGCGAAACTCACGTCCTTATTTTTTCTCGGTTCCCTGGAAAGTTGGTGCCAAGTTAAGCGGGCATTTCAGTTAGATTTGAGAAAATAAAATTTAGTTTTTACGGCTCGCGCCGCGCGTACGGCATCAAGGGCGATCCGTTGCAAAGGTAAACGGCTAAGAAGCCCGCATCGGGCGGAGCTTTACTCCAACCGCCCGAGTCGATCCTCACCTCGACGTGCAGGTACGCGTAGTCGGCTTCGAAGGATATGTCGAGCTGCGCCTCTACCTTCGCCGTGCCGCTACCGACCACCGCCGGGAAGCTCGCGCTGAAGTTTTCCCGTTGGACTCCGCGCCCGGAGACGTAGCCGAGGTAGTAGCTGATCGGGCTCACGCGGTGGGCGCGCATCCACCTCGCCTCCCTTATGATTTCGGAACCGGGGATCCGGACGAGGCCGTACGCGCTGGGGTCGGGGTGCGCGAACGCGCGGGGGGAGCACGCCCTCGCCGCGGGGGTCCAGTTGCCGCGGCCTTGGGGTATAGCCCCCGTTGATAGATGCTTTGTTGCAGAGATCTCTATGGGAAGCTAAAGTATGGTGGCGTGGACATCGTTTGCCCACGAGGTGTGCTCAGCAGCTACGCTGGTGCAGACGGCTGGAGGAGTACCGGTAGCCGTGATCAAAGGCTTGAGGTATAGGGAGTGCGGACTCAAGGACTCTTTGCCCCGAGTGAATCTTGGGGAAGGTGATGGGGGAGGTAGCCAGGGAGGGCTTGAGAGTTGTGGACGCGCGCTTTCCTCCGCGTTTTTAGGCAATTTTCATGGCGCGCGCTGGGATTCCCTGTCCTTCGTTAAGCCTATGATTCCCTGCACATCTTCTATGATTTTTCTCACTTTCTCTACTTCCCTCTTCAGCATGTCTGGGTCTATTATCCCGTCGTAGAACGTCATCTCGTGGAGGTACCTCTCCCTCGCGCCGTACCTGTCCCTGAGCCCGAGCTTCTCCACCTCCGGCTCCGCCTCCTCGATCCGGTCGAGGAGCCTCCTCCGCTCCCAGTGGCTCGCCGGGACAGTGCCCGCGTAGCTGAGTACCAGGGCGTTGGCGGCGCTCACAACGGCGTTCCAGAGCTTTTCAGCGCCGTCCCTTACCCTCAGCGCGTCCCCGCTCTCCAGCCCCCTCTTCACTTCCTCAGCCCCCCTCCTGTAGAAGGACCAGGAGTCCTCGATGAACATCCGAACTCTCTCTGGCGGGTTCCTTCCCACTCATCGCCGCTATGAATGAGCCCACAGTTAAAAACTTAGCCGCAGAGCGCGCATTCCCCACTCACTCGCGCCTTTCCGCACTTAAAGGCCGCCTGAGGCCTGGCAAACGCTTTTCTACCCTAACCGCAGGCTGACGGTGTGGCGTGGGCTGAGCCCGATAAGCGAGCGGTCGGGGCGCTGAGGAGGGGCCTCTTCATCGTGGCGCACCCGCTAGCCCTCACGCGCGACCGGAAGCTGGACGAGAGGAGGCAGGCCGCGCTCACCAGGTACTACGTCTCCTCCGGGGCGGGCGGGGTCGCGGTGGGGGTCCACACGACCCAGTTCGGGGTTCACGACCCCAAGCTGGGCATGTACGAGCCCCTGCTCCGGCTGACGGCGGAGGTGCTCGACGAGTGCGAGCGCAGGACGGGCAGGTTCGTCGTGAGGATCGCGGGGATCGCGGGCCCCACCGAGCAGGCGGTGAGGGAGGCGAGGATCGCGAGGGGCCTCGGCTACCACGCGGGGATGGTCGAGCTGGGCTCGCTGAGGGGCGCGAGCGAGGAGAGGATGGTCGAGCACGTGAAGGCGGTGGCGCGCGAGATACCGGTGTTCGGCTTCTACATGCAGGTGGCGATCGGCGGCGCCCGCCTCCCCTACAGCTTCTGGCGCAGGCTGTTCGAGGAGGTGGAGAACGTCGTCGGGGTGAAGGTCGCCCCCTTCAACCGGTACTTCACCATCGACGTGGCGAGGGCGCTCGTCGACAGCGGCCGCGAGGGCGAGGTGGCGCTCTACACGGGGAACGACGACCACATCGTCCTCGACCTCCTCACCGAGTTCAGGTTCAGGAGGGGCGGCGAGTACGTCGGCGTGAGGATCGTGGGAGGGCTGCTCGGCCACTGGGCCTTCTGGACCGCAAGGTCCGTCCAGGTGTTCGAGACGGTGAAGGGGGTCGTGGAGCGCGGCGAGCCGGTCCCGCCCGAGCTCCTCGCGCTCGCGAACCAGATCACGGACGCGAACGCGGCGGTATTCGACGCGGCCAACGCGTTCAAGGGGGTGATCCCCGGCATCCACGAGGTGCTCAGGCGCTCCGGGCTCCTCGAGGAGGTCGTCCTCCTCGACCCGAGCGAGCGGCTCTCGCCGGGCCAGCTGGAGGAGATCGATAGGGTCTACAGGGACTACCCCCACCTCAGGGACGACGATTTCGTTAAAGCCCACCTCGCCGAGTGGCTGGAGGGGGAGTGGTGCGGCGAAGGCTACACCCCGAGACCCCTGACCCGGGAGGAGCTGAGGGCCATGGTTCTGAGGGGGGAGGCGCCCCCGCTGGCTTAGCGGCTGTGCTCCTCCTCTTCGAGAGGTTGAGGGCCGTGGGGTTGCGCCTGGTCGACGCCCACGCGCACGTGTTCGCGAGCGATGAGATGAACGCGAGGCTCCTGAAGGCGGCCGAGGCCTTCAACGTGGGGAGGCTGTACGCCAGCATCTACCCCTTCGACCTCTCGAGCCTCAAACCCCCGCACGACGAGGTGCGGAGGGCGAACGAGCTGGTCGCGCGGCTGCAGAGGGAGAGCGGGAGGCTCGTGAGGGGGATGGTCTACGTGAACCCCCTCAACCGGGAGGACCTCCGGCTCGCGAGGGAGCTGATCGAGAGGGAGGGGTTCGCCGGCATTGGGGAGCTGTATAGGGCTTGCAAGCCGTGGAGGGCGGAGGCGCTCCGCTTCTTCGAGCTGGCGGAGGAGCTGGGCGTGCCGGTGCTCGTTCACACGGCCCACAGGCTCTACCCGCGCGACAGGCCGGGGGAGGCGACCCCCGACGACGTGGCGAGGGTTGCGAGGAGGTTCCCGAAGGTGAAGGTGATCATGGCGCACATCACCGGCGGCGGCGACTGGGAGTACGCGCTGGAGGTCGTCAAGCGCTACCCCAACGTTTACGTGGACGTGGGAGGGAGCGTACCCGAAGCAGGGGTCGTCGAGAGGGCGGTCGAGCTGCTGGGCCCGCGCAAGGTCCTCTTCGCGAGCGATTGCCTCTTCGCCGAGTCGGTGGGTAGGGTCGAGTCGGCCGAGCTGCCCGAGGAGCACAAGAGGATGATCTACTACAGGAACGCGCGGGAGGTGTTCGGGGAATGATCGTCGACGCGCTCGCCTTCCTCGGCCTCCACCCGCTGAGAGGCTCTGGAACCGAAAGCCCAGTCGAGCTCGAGCGCGCGCTCCGGCGGGCGGGGGTCGGGAGGGCGTACGTCGCGGGCCTCGAGTCGCTGTTCCGCAGGAACCCCTGGGCGGCCAACGAGCTGCACGCGCGCAGGGTGGCCGGCTCCCCCCTCCTGCTCCCCTTAGCGGGCGTCAACCCTCTCTACGCGGCCGACCGCGAGCGGCTCAAGCGGCTGCTGGAGCTCGGCTTCAAGGGGCTCGTGCTCGCCCCCCTCTACCACGGCTTCAGCCCGCGAGCGGCAGCCGTGGGGCACCTGCTGAGGTGGGCCGCGGACCTCGGTGCACCAGCGATCCTGCTCTGCGCGATCGAGGACCCGAGGGGCTCGCACAGGGCTTACCGGCTCAGGTACCGGGTAGGCGAGAGGGAGCTGGCCGGCTTCCTGGAGCTCGCGGAGCGCGCGGGGGTCAGGGTCCTGATCTCGAACGCCGAGTTCAGCCTCCTCGAGAAGCTGGCGCGCGCCATCGCATCGGCCGACGCGATGGTCGACGTGGCTAGCAACACGGTCTACGGTCCCGTGTACGACAGGGTGAGAGCGCTCGCCGAGCTTTTCAGCGAGGACCGCGTTACGTTATCTACAGGCGCGCCGCTCAACTACCCTCTCGTACCCATCCTCAAAGTGCTCTACTCCGATCTGGATGAAAGAGCGAGAAGGAAGATTCTGAGCGAGAACGCTTTGAGGTTTTACGAACGCAAATAGGAGAGCAGCGGCAGCGTTGGCCTATGCGCGATCAGAACTCCCCCGTTCTAACATCGTAGTGCGTCGGCGCGCTGTACGTGGGCCCGCCGATCTCAACCCAGTCCGCTACCCACTCCATGCCCTTGCGTAGGGGGACGCGCGGGTAGCCGAAGAGGGCGCAGCACTTTGCCGTGTTCACAAGCAACGCGGTGTCCTCGCTCGGCCCCTGGAGCACCGGTTCCTTGCCCAGCATCCTGCCGAACTCCCTTGCCATCCACTCGATCGAGACGGTTTCGGGCCCCGACACGTTCACCACCTCGGGAGGGTTCGCGCACCGCTCCAGGGCCCTGAGCGCGATGTTGCTGAAGTCCCCCTGCCAGATCACGTTCACGTATGCGACGCGGAGACTCACGGGCTCGCCCCTCCAAACCTTCAGCGCCACGTCGAGGGGGACGCCGTAGCGGAGCTCGTAGGCGTAGCAGAGGCGCAGGATGATCGCTAGGACCCCGAGCTTCGACGCGAAGTGCTGGAACACGCGCTCGCCCCCCAGCCTCGACATCGCGTACTCGCCGATGGGGTTGATGGGGCCCTCCTCCGTCGCGCCCCCCGTCGAGACGTGGACAAAGTCGTAGACTTGCGCGGTCGAGACGAAGACGATGCGGGAGGAGCGGTACCGCTTAGCGAGGAGGGCGGGGGTGTACGCGTTGGTGACCCACGTCAGCGGCTCCTGCCCCTTCGTCCCGAACTTCTTCCCGGCGAGGTAGAGGACGTTGGGGGCTTCGGGCAGGTCCGCCCACTCGCTCTCCTCGAGCAGGTCGGCTTCCACGACCTCCACGCCGTTCGCTTCCAAGTACTCGCGCGCGCTCCTCCTCGTGAAGCGGGACGCCGCGTAAACCCTCCGCTGAACTCCCGCCTCCCTGGAGGCCCTAGCCGCCATCACCGCGAGGGTTGGCCCGATCTTGCCGCCCGCGCCGAGCACCACGATGTCGCCGTGCAGCCTCTCCATCGTCTCGACGGTCTCGGGGTAGGGCCTGCTCAGCAGCTCCTCCAGCTGCTCGACACTCTCGATTTTCTCGGGCAGCTCCACGTGCGCGAGTGGGCTTCCAAATACTTTATACTTTGCTGTTGCATCCACGCGTACACGCACCTCTAGCGCGGGATTGGTCATGGAGCGCCAAGGAGGTGTGATGATACGTTTCACGCTTGGTCTTCCATCTTGTAAGACAGCTTTAAGCCTCTCCGCTCGTACATGAGACCGGCGCCCGAGCCAGCTTCTTCAGGTCATTCTTTATCGCGACGGTTGCGGCTGCTATTGTGAGAGCCAACATGAGCGCGAGAGTGATCGTGAGCGCCACGAAGAAGTCAAAGGCTGTTCTTATAGCTCTTTCCGTCGTAAACCCCTCGTAGTAAAGCGGCCTCCACCAGAAGAGCAGGTAAGCGAGAGGAAGTGTCAGGAAAAAGACGACCCAGAGGGCTATTGCAAAGCCGATGACCCATCCGTAATCCTTTTTCCCTTTTGCAGCTTCACCTTCCGCTGCACTGCTAGCTCTTGCCACAAGAAAAACAGTGTCCATATTTTTTTCTCTTGCGGCGCACAAAGCACAGTCCCGGGGGGCGGCACTTTCTCTCTCTAGAGACCATGGAGGAGGCTGAGGGCCTCATACTGACTGTCCTTCCCGAGGAGATTGTGGAGGAGGAAGGGCTTATGCTGACGCTGCTCCCTCCCGAGCTGACCGGGGATGCTGAGGATCAGGGTCAAGCTCTGCAGAGGTAGCGCCTGCATCGAGACGCTCGCGATAGCGAACAACGGCTTCGTGGGGGCGGAGCCCGAAGTCCTCGTCCCCCCGAGGGTCTCGGAGGCGCTCTTCGGCCCCAACCCCCAGGTGGAGCTGGTGGAGAGGGTTCTCCCGGACGGCTCCCGCGCGCTGCTCCCGAGAGTCCTCGAAGCCGTTGAGGTTTACGCGATGAAGGAGGACCGAGTGGTGGGGTCCGGTGAGGGCCCGCGCGTACATCGGGGGGAGGTTCGCGCTCCTCAACGACAAGCTCCTCGGGAGGCTCGGCATCGTGATCATCGACGCGGGCGAGGGGCTCTGGTGCTTCAGGGACGAGCTCGGGCTCAGAACGCGCCGCGGCATGAGCTACCCGCCCCCCTCCGAGTACTCGGCACGGTACCTCAGCCTGCTCTCGTCGCACTGGTAGACCTTCAAGTACATGGCGCCGGGCGGCGCAGCGCCCCAGTCCACCATCTTGAACGAGAAGCGCACGGCAACCGGCTCGTTTACCGCGAAGCGGTGGGTAAACACCAGCGAACCGTTGTAGCCGCTGTACTCGAAGCTCAGCTCGAAGGAAAGCGGCCTGCGCCCCACTTCGACGTACCAATAGAGGATGCCGATCTCGCCTCTCACGGCCTCAGTAGCTAGCACGCCGCCCTCGCATAGTGGGCGCTGCCACCTGAAGATCTTCACTTCGTTGATCACCGGGTACGCGTAAACCCTCACGGCGTAGGGCCAGGGCCCCTCGATGACGGCCGACAACCGGTAGCGCATACCAGCGGCGCCGTACGCGTAGGACGCCGGCCCCCGCACCTCCTCGGCGAGCCCCTCGGCCTCGATCACCGCGTACCCGTTGACCGCCCACTCCACCTCCTCCCAGCGGCCCGAGAGCGGGTCGTCGCTCCAGTACACCTTCTCCCACACCGGCGCTAACAGCTTCAACCCCCTCGGCACGGACACGGCGTAAGCCGCGCCGGCCGGCACCGAGACAGCGAGGAGCTCGGCCGGAGGCAGCGTGCACTCCCGGGCTTTCAGCTCGGTCGCGAGGCGCACCGGCTCCCTAGCGGGCGGCAGGCAGTGCACGGGCGCGCCCCGCGCGCAGACGAGGGGTCTCTCCACCACGTACACCTCCAGCAGCCGGAACTCGCCGGAGACCCCGTAGCACCTACTGAGATGCGCGGCGGCGAGCGGCGGCCCGGCGCACGCGATCAGAAGCGCTGAGACAAGGAGCGGGACAAGAAGCCCCCTTTCGTCGAGCCGCTTCAGTCGACCCAGCACGAGGTTTTAGCGCGTTTGAAGCCTTAAGCTTAGCGCGCGCAGGCCGGGAGTTGAGGAAAAAGTAAGAGCCGCTGGGCTCAGAGCTGCTCGTACAGCATCCTTACCGCTTCATCGCGGCTCACCCCGCGCTCCTCCATCACCTTTCGGATCGAGCTCTCGATCCGCGCTTTCGCGCGCTCTGGCGTGCCGCCCCACGTCCGCAGCACCCGGTCCACGAGCCTCTCGTACATCTCCTCGATCGTGGGCGGCGGGGTTGGGGGCGGTGGCGGCGGGGGCGCCGCGGTCGGGTAGGGGAGCTGAGCGAGAACTTTGTAGTAGATAGCGTTTACTAGGACCATTAAGGGGGCGCTCACCAACCACGAGGGCGCGTACGCTCGCCAGATCGAACCCATAGCTATTAGCAACGCTTCAGCCAAGCCGCCCACGCGCCCTTGCGTTAGGGGTGGCGGAGGCAAGAGGATCGAGGAAAGCGCTGTAACGGGGCATGTGAGGGCCATGACAACTAGGCACGCGAAAGCGTAATCGGCCACGCCGAACCCGAGGACTGCACGCCAGGCATCCCCGAACGCGAAGATTTCCGATATTTTGCCTCGCTTCATGTAGAGCCCTATAGCTGGTCCGAGGAGCAAGTTAATAGCAAATTCTACTGTTGCTGTTAAGAGGAGCCGACCGGAAAGGCTTTCGTTAGCTGCTTTAAGGAGCTCGGGCACGTTTACTCGAAGCAACATTAGAGCGAGAGCTACGAGCCAAAACGGTATAGCCAGCACAATCGCCAACAGTAGCACGGCAAGGAAGAACTTAAAGCCCTCCTTGAACAGTTCCCCGAACTCCCGCACCTCGAGCGGCTCGCCTGGGTTGCGTCTCACCACCCTCACGAAGTAGCCGGTGACGATCCAGTTGACGATGGGTATGATGTTAAGGAGCGCGAGCGTGAGCAGCTTGCGCACGTCTTTGATTAGCGCGGCCGCGAAGCGGAAACTCTCGGCCAGCGCGCCCCTCGCCCTCTCCAGGGAAGCCACAGAGATAAAGCGTTCAAGCGGTAAAAAGAGTTTTTCTCTGGTCGATTCGCTCGGCTTCGGCTACGCGCGCTGGGTACACCGCGCTCCCCGGAGCGCCTGAACCTCGGGAGCGGTCTCTCGGGCTCTCACCTGGGCGCGGAGTCGGCTCTCCGCTGGAGGCTACGGTGCCTGGCGAGGCCGGCTGCGAGCGCTCCTGTGAAGGCGGTTGCGAGGAGGAGGGGGCCGGGCTCGTAGGAGTGTCGGCAGCCGTAAGAGCTGGGGGTCCTCCAGACGTCCACTCTCTCGCGCACGAGCCCGTAGAAGTCGTAAAGCAGCGTCGTGTTCGCTTGGGCTGAGCGCACCGCCTTGCCCACCTGCTCCGATAAGCTCAGCATCGCTGCTAGCATGAGCCACGGGTAGACGATCACGAACATCAGGTAGAGCACCGCCCCAGCCGCCCCCAGCGCCCTCAGCGCCCTGGTGAAGGGCGCCGGAGGGCAGCTCCCGTAAATCGCCAGCGCCTGCCCCTCATCCCGCATGACCGCGTCTTTACCGGTCCTCAGGAGCAGCAGGAAGAGTGTTAGATCGCCAGAGCAGCCGATCGTGTTGGAGAAGCTGGCGACCGCCAGCAGGCCCTGGAGGACCCCTTCCGCGTGCGCTGCGAGGAGGAGAAGGATCGGGGAAAGGGCGAGAGGAGGCAGCAGAGAGGCCAGCAGTTTGTTCCTCGTCAGCGGCTCCTTGACGGTGATGCCCACACCTACGGGGACTCTCAGCTGGAGCTGCCTTGGGAAGCTGAGCCTCAGGGACCACACTAAAAGATCGAGCTTCATCGCTCGGACTCCAGCCAGCCTGAGAGCGAGCGCGTGCACCCCCTCGTGGAGCGCCAGCGTGAGGAGCAGGCCGAGGAGGATGGCTGCCCCTGAGAAGGCCGAGCCCACCAGCGCGCCCAGGTTCAAGGAGACCACTAGGTAGTACCACGCTGCGGCCAGCGCAGCGCTAGCGCCGAACGCAGCTTCCAGCCAGTCGTTCGGCCTGATGCGGCAGGTGGGGGTGCTGCCCAGGAGAGCTCCCCAGCGCCAGCTTCCGTCGCGCCTATAACGCTTTCCCTCGGCTAACCCGCTCGGCGGCGGCTACGAGGTCTTCAGGCCCCAGCGTCTCAGCTCCCTCGATCTCCGGCGGCCTCTCCTTGAGGCTTACGAGCCCGGTGCGCGGTAGGCCGAGGGAACACATCCTTTCGATAGCACGTCTCGCTTCGCTCCTCTCGAACGCCCCCACCTTCACCTCGTACCCAGCCACGGCCCTCCCGCCTTTGAGGATCACGACGTCCACGTCCCCCTCCGGTGAGACGTGGAAGCCGGGGGCGCCACCGTCCCGCTCAGCCATCAGCTCGGCTACGCAGTACTCCACCTCCCTGCCCATCGCCGATCTCGCGCTCTCGGGGTCGGCCGGGTAGCCCTCGCTCACCGAGAACTTCTGGTCCAGGTAGTAGACCAGCGAGAGGAGGGGGGAGTAGTGCCTGTAGTAGACCCTCGCGCCTCTCGACCTCCACGCTTTGAGCTTCCGCACGAGCCCCATTTTCGCCATCTTCTCGAGCACGCCCACGGCCGCCGCGGCCCCGCCCTGGAGAAGCCCCCGCGGCGCGAGCGCGCCGGCGATCTCCGAGGGCCTCCAGTAGCCTTCCGCCAGCAGCCTCAGCACGGCCTCGTACAGGCCCGTCAGCCTCCTCTCCTCCTCGGCGAACACCTCGCCGACGAGCCCCGAGCAGGCGATGGCCAGCCTCCCGGCGTTTTCGACGACGAACTGGGCGGGGTCCGCGCTCAAGTCCGCGAAGGGGATGACCCACGGGTCCCTGAGGACGACAGCCCAGAGGAGGGCCCCCCTCGCGCCCAGCCGCTCGGCCAGCGACGCTACAGCGTCCGCGTAGCTCACGATGCCGACGCCGACCGGGTTCATAAGGCCCAGCAGCGGGCTCCTCCTGCTGAAAACTCTCTCCACAACCCCGAAGCTGGAGCCGGACAGCACAAGCCTGCCCGAGGGGTGGGCGAGCGCCAGCAGATCCCAGTAGGTTTCGGGCAGCCTCTGGAACTCGTCGACGACCGCGCAACCCCCTCTCCTCAGCGTCTCCACGACACGCCTCACACCCTCCTCCAGCCTGACCCTCTCGAAGCCCCTCTCGCTCTCGAGGAGCAAGTCCCTCGACCGCGTGACCGTCGCGTAGAGGTCCCACGCGACCTCCCTCCTCAAGAGGAACGTTTTGCCGACCTTCCTCCTCCCGTAGACGAGGAGCCAACCCCTCGCCCTCCTGATGAGCTCCGCCTCCCGCCGCCTAAAGACCAGTTGACTCATGGGAATATTCCCATGGGAATATACATGCGGTTATAAAAGGCTTCGCGGCGGCCAACCTTTTAAAGGCCGGTGCGCTCGCGGCCTGTGGAAAAGCTCCTCGCTCTCAGCGGGGACATGGTGGAGGTCGCCGTGGACCCGGCCAGCGGGCTCGTGCTCCAGCTCGCGAACAGGAGGAGCGGGAGGCGCCACCTGCTCGCGCGGCTGCCGGAGCTCGCTCTGGGGGAGCCGGGCATGGGGATCGTGGAGCTGGAGCCCTTCCACCCCAAGCGCGGCGAAGTCGCTGTTAGCGGCAGGGGGGTCGCGGCGAGGTTCAGGGAGGGGCAGCTGGCGGCGGAGCGGCGGGTGGAGGTTGGCGGAGCCTCGATCCGCTACGAGTTCAAGGTTAGGAACGAGGGGCGGGAGCGGGTCCCGGTCAGGCTGAGGGTGGCCCTCTACCTGGCTCCCGGCCGCGGCGGCTTCTGGGGCGAGGCAGAGGGGGCCACGTACAGCTGCAGGTACTTCGCCTCCTACGGCTACCGGGGGCTGATGAACACCTTCTCCACCACCAGCGTGCCGGAGGGGGCGCGGGGCTTCGCGTTCGAGAAGCACTCGTACAGGTCGAGGGCCCTGCCCGAGCTGAGGTGGTTCGCCGCCCTGGACGCGGAGCTGCGGGAGGGGGTGGGCGTGCTTTGCCTGACGCCAGGCTGCTACGGGGTTGTGGAGGACCAGTTCTTCAACCTGGAGCTCAACCTGGTGAAGCCGGAGGAGCCGCTGGGGCCGGGGGAGGAGGCTTCGATCGCGTTCGAGCTCTACGCCTTCAGCGGGCTCGCGAGGGTCGACCACCTCTCCCACAGCATGGCGGTGGCCGTCGAGTCGCCCTCCGTCGCGCTGCCAGGCGAGATGTACGGCGGCTCGCTTAGGGTGTTCCCCTTCAGGGACCTGCCGGAAGGAGTCGAGGCTTGGCTGGAGCTCGTGCGCGGCATGGCGAGCATCGGGAAGCGCGGCTACTGCGTCGACAGGGTGCCCTTCGGCGTCAGGAGGCTGCCCCTCTCGGTCGAGAGCCTCCCGCCGCTCCGCAGGTTCGAGCTCGGCTCGGCCCGCTTCGAGACGCCGGAGCCGCTGGAGTGGACGATGGACAGGGAGCTCTACGAGGTGGCGTACGTGAAGGCTCGGGTCTGCGGGGAGGAGGTCGCGAGGCCCTTCTCGATCAACCCAGACGCGGTGTACGTGCTCCGGCTCCTCCCCGAGGGGCTGAAGCGGAGGGCGAGGGCGATCCTCGAGTTCAACGCTCCCGTCGAGTCGGAGCACATGGAGCGGGAAGCCTCGCTGCCGCTGCTCGCCGCCTTCTCGAGGGGCTCGAGCCTCAAGCGGGGTAGGATCCTCCGCGAAACCCCCAGGCTGGACCCCGAGCTCGCGCGGCTCGCGCTCGAGCTGCTGGCGGAGAGGAGGGAGCTGGTGGAGAGGGCGGCGTCCGGCCGCGTGGACAGCAGGGTCGCCAGCTCCGCGCCCGTCCTGCTCATGGCGCTCGGCTACCTGGTTGCGCGCGACGAGGCGCTCCTCAAGGCCCTCCGCAACCTCTACGCCTACATGGTCGAGGGGGTGGAGCGCGGCACGTACATCGACTGGTTCAACGCGCTGCAGGGCGGGGGCGGGGCGTCGCGCTTCGCCGACTACGCCCTAGCGCTCGACATCGTCGGCAGCGAGCTGGGCGGCGAGCTCCTGGAGGGCGCGCTGTGGGCCTTCTCCTGGCTGAGGGACGAGCTCGCGAAGCTGACGAACGCGTGGGCGGGGAACTGGGAGATCTCCGAGGCCACCGGCCTACTGGCGCTCGCCCTCGAGCTCGGCGGCGACCGCCGCAGCGACCCGGCTTTCCTCAAGGCCTACGCGGCCGTGCTCGCCGCCCTCGACTCCTTCCTCCCCGACGGCGCTTGGCCGGAGCTGGCGGCCGGCTACCACCTCTACGCGCTGGAGAGCCTGCTCAAGGCGCTCGAGGTGCTCAAGCTCTCGGGGGCCGCCGACCTCTACGCGTACGAGGGCCGGTGCGGGAAGCCGGTGGTGGAGAAGGCGCTGGAGTGGCTGTGGGGGCTCGCGACCCCGGAGGGCAGGCTCCCCGCGCTCGAGGACTCGGGCGAGTTCAAGCCGCCGCCCGACCCATTCATCATCGCCGGCGTCAGGCGGGGGAGCTCCGCGCTCCTGTCGATCGCGGGCCGCTTGATCCGGGAGGGCGCCCGGGTTTCCTCGCCCTACACGATCCTCGCGCTCGCGGACAGCAAGACGCCGCTCTCCAGCCTCGCGGCCGCCCCGCCGCCACCGCCCAGGCCGAGGGTCGCGGTTTTCGAGAGCAGCGGGAGGTTCGTGTTCAGGGCTTCCGACGAGCCGGGCTCCCTCTACGTCGTCCTCGACTTCGGTCCGCAGGGCGGCTGGCACGGCCACCCGGACCGGTTGAGCTTCGAGGTGCACAGGAGGGGGGAGGCGGTGGTCGTGGACGCGGGGAGCGCCGGCTACTACAGCGGGCTGCACTGGGAGTGGAACAGGAGGAGCATCGCCCACAACACGGTCACCCTCGGCGCGAGCGACCACCCGGAGGGCGGCAGGGGCGCGCTGCTCTCGCTCAGCTGGGATGGGGGGCGCGCGGAGGCGGTCTTCGAGGCGCCCATCGCCGAGGGCGCGACCTTGAGGCGGAGGCTGCTCGTGGACGCTGGAGCCGAGGTCGTGGCCGTGGAGGACGAGGTGAGGGGCAGCGGGGTGTTCCGGTGGAACCTTCACCTGCGCGGCGAGGTGACGACCGTGAGCGGCCGCGCGATCGAGATGAGGACCGCCAAGAACGCACTCCGCGTGGAGCTGCCCGAGTGGGCGGAAGCGCGCATCGCCGAGGGGTGGCGCGGCGCGAGCGAGAGGACGGTCTACGTGTGCTACGAGGCGCCCATAGACGGGCGCAGGCTGATGGGCGGGAGAATAGTCTTCATCGGTTAACGCCTCAACACCAGCTCAAGCTCAGTCTCGAAGGGCGCGAACCTCGCCTAGCGTAAGTCCCCTGCCTTCTCGCACCCGCGCATTCCTCCTTGCGAGCTTTTCGGCATTCGCACCAGCCTGATCGGTCGCTCCGCTCTCGCGCAGCGCGCGCTTATATACCAGCGGGCTGCCGAACGCTTGATGCCCGAGGGGTGGAGAGCGAAGTGGATTTGGATAAGCGAAGCTGAAGAGGATGCTAGGAACATTTACGTTTACGCTCGAAAGGTTTTCGAAGCGTCCGGTGACATCGAGTCAGCCGTTCTCCGAATAACCGCCGACGCCCGGTACATCCTGTTCGTAAACGGCCAGAGAGTCGGCAACGGCCCGATCAGGGGCTGGCAGCGCTCGTGGTTCTACGACGTGTACGATGTCAAACCGTACTTGAAGCCGGGGGCCAAGAACGTGGTAGCGGTGACCGTTTGGCAGCCGGGCGAGTCCAACTTCCAGTACCCGCTCGGCCGCGGGGGCCTGCTCGCGCAGCTGGACGTGAAGACCAAGAGCGGGAGGGAGGTGACGGTCGCGACGGACAGGACGTGGAAGGTCGCCGCCAGCCCCGCTTACGACCGGCGCACCCCGCGGATCTCGTGCCAGCAGGGTTTCGTCGAGCACTACGACGCGTCCAAGGATCCGGAGTGGAAGTCGAGCGAATTCGACGACAGCTCCTGGCAGAACGCGATCGAGATCGGCGACGCCGCGGCAGACCCTTGGACGAGCCTCAGGGAGAGGCCGATACCCTTCCTCACGAGCGAGCCGGTGTACCCAGCCCGAGTGCTGCGCGCGCGCCTGGTGAAGCCCCCTGAGGCGGTGTTCAGCTTCGATGTGCGCAGGAGCCTGGCGCTGAAGGACCGCACGTCCAACCGCCTCAGCGTCGCCGCGCTGGCTCTGACCGTCGTTAGAGCGCCTGAGGCGAAGGATGTGAAGGTCGTCGGCAGCATCCCCTACTGGGGCGGCCAGCTGCGAGTCCGAGTTAACGGCGAGGACGCGCCCGTAGAGGGGGGCGCCGCGCTGCTCAAGCTTAAGGAAGGCGACAACCTGGTAGTTTTCGACATCTCAGGTTCGTACCACGACTGGTGGTTCACAACGGTTTGGGACGGCGACGGCCTAGAGTTCAGAAACCCCCTAGGCGAGCGCGAAACCCCATGGGCTGTAGCCGGGCCCTTCGAGCAGCCCGAGGACCCCGATTTCAAAAGGGTTTGGAACGCCAAGACCCCAGAGGAGGTTCGCGCGGTTCCCTCCATCCGGATGGTCAAGCTCGAGTACGCGGCTTCGGACCACGTAGCCGCGAAAGTGGCTTTCGCTAAAGAAATCCCCAGTAAACCTACAGCGGAAAACATCGAGAACTTATGCATCCCCAACGAAAACGTCGCGGTAGTGTGGCCTTCCGAGAGCGGCGACGTTGAGGTGCTGATAGATTTCGGCCGCGAGGTGGTCGGCTTCATCGACTTCACTGTTGAGGCGCCCGAAGGCGTCGTGCTGGACTTCTACGGGTTCGAAGCGGTGCACCCTCGGGAGAACGGCGGCTTCGAGATCCAGCACACTTTCGGGCTCCTCAACAACGTGCTGCGCTACGTCAGCAGGGAGGGGTGGCAGAGCTACACCAGCGTCGTCCGCCGCGGCTTCAGGTACCTGATACTCACCGTGCGTTTCCCGAAGGGCGAGGAGAGGCCCGTCCGCATCAAGTACGTAAGGTGCCTGCTCAACACCTACCCGTACGAGGAGGTCGGCGAGTTCGCCTGCAGCGATTGGAAGCTGAACAGGATCTGGGAGGTGTGCC
>Ga0078972_1005005_pt1 | contig 34699 bp, 56 predicted proteins | sample YelNatPaOPGAMG01_FD_67568 | JGI IMG/M metagenome (GOLD analysis project Ga0078972, IMG submission 67568) | Hot spring thermophilic microbial communities from Obsidian Pool, Yellowstone National Park, USA - OP-RAMG-01 (SPADES assembly) (version 2) | ecosystem: Environmental > Aquatic > Thermal... | reverse complement strand
TTTGTGGCTCCTTTCTCCATTTTCCATACCGGGAAGATATCATATAAAAACGCGTTTGTCAAGTAAAAAATGAAAAAAATATAATTTTTTTATTTCTTTTATTATCAGGGAGTTAAGTTGGAAAAATAGTATATCCCGCGCGCGCACATTCAGCTATTCGCTGAATTAAGACACATTAATACCAGATGACTATCTTGCCAAAATTGCCCCACGGCATGCTGCCGATATAGTCGTCGCCGGGGCCGCCTGCCCCGCCGCCGGGCACATCGCCGATTTCGCCGACCTGTCCATAGTCTCCACCGTCGCCGCCCGAGCCGCCGCCGGTCGGAGCCGTGGCGCCGGTCTGGTTGGTGGCGGAATTGCCCGCGCCGGTCGGACAGGCCGAGCTTCCACCGCCGCCGCCCCAGCCCTCAGCCGAGCCGTCCGCGCCCGCCCCGCCGTCATAGGCGATGTCTCCGACGCAGGCGCTCGCCAACCCGCCTTCACCACCATATCGACCGCTTGCTTGACCGCCGGGCGCAGCGCTTATCAGCACTTCCTCGGCCTCATTCCAAACAATCACATCCTGCGGCTCGGTGAACCTGTCGGGGATGTTAAACCACAGGGTTTCGCTCGGTGTGACTGAAACCTCGGCTTCGGCATAAGCGCCGCCGCCCCCGCCGCCTCCGCCATAAGAGCCGCTCGCAAAGTCCGGCGGGCCGCCCATGCCCCAAGCCTGTACTTTGATTTTCGTCACTCCCTCGGGCACTTCCCATGATTCGTCGCCGTAATTGAACGTGACGGAATGGCTGTATTCCATCTCGCCCTCCTCCCAGCTGCCGACTTCGACCTTGTAATTGAAAGCGGCGTCCTGGCAGCTTATCTCCCGCACGACCCCGGTGATGTTCACCATATTAGAACCCAGCGCGATAGTCCACGCCACCGTATCGCCCACCTCAAGCGGCACAACGTTGAACGGCGCCGCGAGAGTAGCATACCATTTCGGGTCCTTGCGTTCCGTGAGCAGCGCGGCGCACATATCCTCGACGCTCGTTTGGTCCTGGAAGAGGTCGTTCCGGATGCTGATGGAATGCTCCAGATAAGCGGCTATAGATGTCGCGTCCTCGTCATGATCAGTATAGCGGGCCTCCCGCTGGTCGCGTGTGAAGGCGAACGGCTTTTGTTCCGCGCCCTCGATGGTGATGCTGTTGGCGATTTGGCTCAAGTCCTGCGCCAGGTCATGGCCGCCGAGGTCGCCCACCGAGGCGAACGTGAATACCGCCGTCCCCACTTCCGGCGCGGGCTGGAAATGAGGCGTGCCGTCATATCCGAACCAGAACCGGTAATTACAGCGCTCGCACACAATCTTGAGCGCCTGGAGCGCCGTCGTCCCCGCCTCGAACCAGACGCGCTCCAGCGTGATGCCGGTCGCCGTATAGTCCATCGCCGCGAGCGCCGTCGACCTGTCCGCATAATAGCCCGTCAGCACCAGGATGTCCGCGACCACATTTTCCGGCACCTGGTCGGTGTAATAATAGACATACAGGTTATCCGTGCCCGCCTCGACGAAGCGCGACTCGTCGAAGTAGAAATAATCAGTATCCGGGTCATAGAGCCAGCCGTCGAAATGCCCGTTCTTGTCGCGCGAGCCCTGATAGACCGGCTCTCCGTCGAGCAGCACATAATACGGCCCGTTGCAGGCCGCCGAAAGCGCGTAGCGATACCAATACTCCTCGCAGGCCTTGACGCTCAATTGGTCGATGTCAATGTAATATCCCGACGGCAGATAGCTCGCGTCGATTTTGACTTCCAGGTATGTACTCCCGAGAGCCGTTATCTGAAACACCAGCTCCGTCCAGGTGCTCTCGGCCGTGCAATTCTCCGATGCCAGCACCGTTCGCGTGCTGCCTATGGTCTGCGCCAGCTCTATCTTAAATTCAGGCCCGACCGGCTTATAATACTTGATACGCACCACATACTTGGCGTCCTTGGTCAGCGAGGCCGCGTAGGGGTTCTTGGTCCAGCCGGTAGTGCCGCTCGTGGTCCTGACCTTCATCACATAGGTCGAGCCGCCGCCGCCCTCGCTGATTGAGGTCAGCTCGACGTTGGCCGGATACTGCCACGTTGAGTCTATGGTATTCGTCTCGCCGTCCGTGTCCACGGCGTCATCATAATCGTAGAGCGAGCTTCCCGTCTCGGTAAAGCTGGCCACGGAGTCCAGCACATCATACGAGCCCCAGTGATTATCCGGCTCGCGGAATACGTAATCGGCCAGCGGCTTGCCGATATCATCCCCGCTCAAGCGCACCGACCGGCCGTCTTGCGACCAGCTCGGCGCGTTCATGTAGCCGATGAGCCGCTGCCAATAGTAGGTCGTCCCGCCGAAGTCGCCGCCGATGCTGATGCGCACCTTGCGGCCGATGCGCAGATATGCGCTCTCCGTGCTCGTCGGGTGGAACGGGTTGAATATGCCGTTCGGGTCATGGAGCTCGGCGCTCCAGTTGCCGAGTCGTATCTCCGCCGTCGCTCCCGGGCCGCCGGGGTTGACGGAAATGCTCTTCAGATATTCGGTCAGGTCGACCCAGGTCGAGTTATAATAGAGCTCGAACTTGTAGCGGACTTTCTGCACCGGCTCCAGAAAATCAGAGGCGGTGAGCGGCGTGATGCTCTGCATATCCTATCCTGTCCTACCTTACCCCAGCACTTCCTTGAGCGTCATCCAGGCCCGATACCGGGCCGTGCGGGCATAGGTCTCGGCCTTGAGCGACCACCCAAACTCGGTAATCACCACGGTCGCAGACGTAATGCCCATATAGCTGTTGACGAACGTCTGCTCGCCGCGCACGGCGTAAACGGTCTGGAGCGTCGAGAGGTCGCTCGCCTCAATACCATCCCATTCCAGCCGCCAGACGCGCGGCTCGTACTGCGGGACGTTATAGCGCTTCGAGCCGTCGAGCATGTCCACGGCCTGGATGTTGTTTTCGCGCTCCTCCGGTATATCCGGCGGGCTGCCTGCCGGCCAGCAGGGCAGAGGCAGGTTAGTCGAGCCGAGTTTCAGTTCATCAGCCATTTAACCTATACCCCCTTCTGCGGGCTTCCGTCTGCATTATGTCGAATATGCGCGCGGAGGCAGCCTGGAGTTCGGCCTCCGACAATCCCTGCGCCACGATCAACGGCCCGCTGACGTTGAGCGAGAACGAGGACGGCGCGCTCACCTGCAGCGCCTGGCGCACCGCCGACCGGATCTTGCTCTCCGGCGCAAGGATTTCCGGCTCGCCGCCCTCGCCCACCTCGTAGGCGGTGCCGGTCTCGGAGATGAGCCGTGTGCGCCGGTCGAACACGGCGCCGGTCGCGAGCGGTATCGGCTGCGCCGCGATGGCTGCGATTTGTATGGCGCCCAGGGCCGCAACGACGGCCGACATCGGAATGCCAAACAGAAACCCTCCTTGCGCCAGCGCCTTGGTGATGGCATCATGCACATTAACCACGGCCTCCATCAACGCCACGGCCTTCGCCGCTTTCGCGCCGGCCCGCTGTGCCTCGGTCCGCTTGACCTGATACTCGGCCTCCAGCGCCATGATCGCCTGCTGCCGCGCCTCTTCGTCCGAAATGTTGGCGTTGATGACTGCGAGCCGCCGCTTGTACTCATTGTCCACGGCTATCTCGCGGTTGCGCTCGAACTGGCTCAAGGCCGGCTCCAGCATGCTGCTTATCATCGAGCCCACCATATCCCAGGCGCTTATCGTCTTCTTGGCCGATGAGGTGCCGGCCACCTCGGCGCGCTTGAATCCGGAGATTATGTCCTGCACATAGTCGTTGAAAGACGCGGCCGCATCGTCGAATGCCTCCTCAATGGTCGTCGGCCAGGCCTCGACTATCGTCTCCGACTCGAAAGTTTCGAGAGCAGCCTGCTTCAGCCGCTTGAAGGCAGCCTCGGCGTCGGTTGACTCGAAAGCGACCTTGCCGATACGGTTCGCCAGCTTTTCCGCAGCCGCAGAGCCGCTGTCCATCGCGGGCCGCACCTCGTTCACTATCGTGTCGGCCAACGCCGAGACCTTGGCCGCGGTCTGTTCAGACCTGGCCTGCGCCTCGCGGACGAATTGATTGTAGCTCGCGCCGCCTGGAGTCGCCAGGCTTAAGGCCGCCCCGATACGCGCCCAAATACTGATTGACCGCTCGGCCGGCGCGTTCAGGTCGCGCAGAGTTTCCGTCAATGTGCCAAGGCTCGTCTTGACTATGCCGCTTTCCACGACGACCGAGCCGAGCGTCTCCTTGAAATCGTCCCAGGCGTTCTTCAGCTGCTTCATGCGGCCCTGGTATGTGTCCACCTCGGCGGTCGAGCGCGAGTAGAGGCGCAGCAGCTGCTCCATCAGCGCCGCCGTCCGCTCTTGAGGCGGCAGGTTCTCGTTTACCCTTATGCCGTAGCGCGACAGCGCGGCCGTGTTGCCCTCGACGGCCTTGGTCACGAGCAGCGCCGCGGACTGCAAGTCCATTCCCAGCACGCTCGCCAGCCCCATCGCGCCCTTGGTCGCCTTGTCTATGCCGTCGCGGTCGAGCCGCGTCATCTGCAGCAGCAGCGTCTGCACCATCTGTATCTGCTCGTCGCCGTAGACCGTGACCTTCTGCTGCTCGGCCGCGAACTCCTTGAAATGCCCGTAGAGCTGGCCCATGCTGCGGCCGGTGATGTCGATGGCGGCGGCCAGCGCCTTGTCCACGCGCTCCTGCTCGGCCGCCGCGGCCACGACGCTCACAAGCTCGCGCGTCAGCACCTGCGCCGCCCGCGCCGTTGCCTGTGCCACCACCGAGCCGATAGCGACCTGGCCCCAGAGCGACTTGAGCCCACTCTCCGTCTGCGGCGCCTGCCGGCCGAGCGCTTCAATCGACTCCTCGAACTTGCGCACCTCGGCCGTGCCCTTGCTCGCATCCACATCGATGAGTAGTTTGATGTCAGCCATAATCACGGCTCCAGCCGATTGGTTTCGGCAGCGCGGGACTTCGCGAATTCGGTATGTATCAGGTTAAGCCCGCGCAGGAAAAGCCAGCGGGCCGGCCCGCGCAAGCCCAGCTCCATGAACTCCTCGCGCACCAGCCCCGTCTCCAGGGCGAACGGATTGACATGCTCGCTGTACCAGCTCAAAACCGCCGCCTCGAACATGCTCATCCTCCCACCCAACTCCGCCAATATGCAGTTATGGCAACGCCTCGTATCCTCGCCTACCTCGTGCCTATGCTCCGTTTCCGGCAGCAGGCATTTCCGGAACTCGACAAAGTGCGCGAGGTAGGCTTTTAATTTTTTAAAAAGTTCCCCGCGTCCGTCGCGAACTCAAGAAGCGCCCGCCCGAATATCCTGTCCAATACCGACCGCTCCTGAAGCTCTTCGCCGTTGAGCTTCGTGACCCGCAGGCCGAATATGACCGGCAGGATGCGGGCCTTGTTCTCCGCCGTGCAGTCGAGCGGCGCGCCGTTCTCGGTCAGGTCCCAGCCCACGACCGCGTCCATCAGCATCTGCCGAATGGACGGGGCGAGCTTGGGGGGCGAGGCGCCCGGATTGGCCGCGTCGCGGGGCAGGTAATCTGTGATGTTGTCGAGCGGAACGAACCGCACCTCGAGCCGCACCGTCTCAAGCTCGCCGGACGGGGCCTCGACCTCAAACTCCGCTTTCGCCGTCGGCTCTATGCTCTTGATGTCCATTACCGCCCCCGTCAGGAGATATAATTCGTCGTGCGCAGGTTGACTATCTCGATGTAGGGGCGCGTGCTGTTCATGCCGGTCGGCGCGGACGCCGCTTCCTCGGCCACAAACTCCAGCCCGTTCTTGATGATGTCCTCAAGCTTAACATCGGGCGGCGCAACGAGCTTCAACCGCGGGAAGAAGAACGAGAACGAATAGTTGTAGCCGGTATCCGCGACGCCGCCGGTGAACACGATGTCCATCTTTTGCGCCGTCATGTCCTTGAACAGGTCGAGATACGCGACGTTGGTCGATGTGGCGTAGGGTAGGGTCAGCTTGACCTTGATGCTGAACGACGCCTCTTTCGGCTGGGCAATGTAGGAGCCGCCCAGGATGTGCTGGGCATCGACCGCCCGCTCGAACTCCAGCGAAAAATCGCTCACCTCGATGATGTCGCCGCTGTCGAGCGCGTCACCGGACTGCGCGTTCATCCGCACCACGCCATGCTGGAACTTGACGAAGTTCGCAGTAGCCTCGGGCGTGACCGCGTCGAGCTGGGTCGCTGTGTTGGTCGTGCTGTCGTTCTTGAGTAGATTGCCGCGCAGGCCGATAGAGCCCTGGACTTTGCCATCTCCTAATTTCAGCGAGAGCTTGTAGCAGACAGCCGAAGGCACTTCCCAGATATCCCCGGGCCGCTCGGTCGCGAACGTAAAGAAGTCGGTCATCGTGTCGGCCCACGTCAGCGTGTGCTTGTAGGCCGCCGATGCGCCCTGCTGCGCCACCGCCTCCGAGCCGAAAAGCGCCGCGATCGCCGAGCCGACAGCGCCCGGCGCGTACTGCAGGCCGCACTTGCCGCCGAACTCCGGTGCGAAGTCGATGGGCTCATAAAGCCCCAGGTCGCCGTCGAGCGCCATGACCTGGCCTATAGCGTCGGTCGAGCTATAGGTCTGTTTCAGGGACGGGTTGCCGTCGCTCGAAACGAGCAGGCCGTCGCCCGCCCCAACCGCTACAGCCGTGCCCCACGTGCTTGCCTGCTTTAGGGCACAGTTGTAGAAACGCTTGGAAGGATACGTGCTTGTAGCCAAAGTTGCACCTCCTAAAAACTTATTGCCACTCGCTTGCTATGTGTATCCTGATGCGCTGCTCGAAAAATCCGAGCCCTTCAGCGCTCAAGTAGCCGTTATCAGTGGTCGGCGGTTCGTCGAAAAAGACGAGCGCGCCGAGCTCGCCAAGGCTGCCGCTCCCCGCGGTCGGCTCGGTGTCGGCCAGAATAGCGACTCGCACGTCGCGCAGCGCCCGTTCCAGCGCCGCGACCACGTCCTCCTTGTCCTGGACGATGCCCTTGACGTTGATGTAAAACTCCTCGCTTATCAGGTCGGGAGCGGCGTAGCTTATCGTCCCGCCCGAGTCCGCCGATACCATGTAGACCGGCGTGCCTTTGACCTCGGCCCAGTGGACGAAGCGTTTGCTCACTGCGGCGGGCGTGTAGAAATAGCTCGCCCCTGACGTGATGGCTTCCAGCACATCCACCACGCGGTCGATGACCTCGAGCCGCAACGGGTCGTTTGGCGTGCTCATCCTTTGCCTCCCGCGCGGGCCATCGCCTGCGCCCGCTCGAACAGTGCCTCGGGCCGCATCATCTCATCGAGCAGCGGCTGGCGCGCGTAGACCGCGTTGCTGAACCAGCCGGTAGCGGGGAGCGTCACGGACGGCTTGAGCGCGAACAGCGGACGCAGCCCGTCCCTGCCCCGCTCGCAGATGAGCAGGTTGCCCTTCTTGCTTCGGACGATGAACGAGCCTGGATAATTCGCCGCCGTGCCCTTCACTCCGGCCAGCGGTATCGTCAGGTACTTCCGGTTGCGGGCGTTTATCGTCCCGCCCTTATCCTGTATGGCGGCATAGACGATGCTCTTGCGCCCGCCGACGCCCGTGCCGATGATTGTCTGCCAGCGCTCCTCGGTCGCGCCTATCTCATAGCCGATGTTGCGGGCCAGGTCGCCCGTGTGGCGGCCAGCGCCGCTTTTCTGTAGCCGCGACGCGGCGCGCATCAGCTCGGCCACCGTCTTGGTAGTCCAGGCCGTGACCTGCGCCTTGGCCGCGCGAGGCACGAGCTTCAGCGCCGCGCTCTTCGCCAGCGCTCCTCGGATGTCGGCGAAAAATCTCATTCCAGCACCTTGGTCGAGGACGGGGTCTTGGGCGGCACGCTCGTTTGCTTCTGCCGAGCCACAAGCCGGAACTCGTCGCCCGCCCGCGCCTCGACAGGCCAGACCGCAAGGCACAGCGCCACCATAAGCACCAGTGCCGCCAGCCGCTTCATCGCCAATCTCACTCGCGCACCTCCGCAGGCGGCCGGTCGTTGATGTCGTCATAGCCGACGACCGAAAACCCCGCCACCGTGCCGACCGAAAACCCCGCCGCGTTTATCTCCAGCGTGACCGGCGCGTCCTCGCCAGGCGTGAAGTGGTCGCTTGAAAAGCTCCAATTCCCGGCCATCCCAGCCAGGTCGAGCCAGACCGTCTTGTCATGGCCCGCGTCGCGCGCTATCGTAACCGTAAACCGCGCAACCATCTCCACAGAGCCGTAATCCAGCACCACACGCGGCGGAGTAACCGCGAGACGAAACCCGGGCACGGCCCGAACCTCCACCTCGCCGGAAGCCGTAGCATATAAGCCCATCATAACCCCCTATCAGGAGAGCGAAATCTCAAGCGTCAACTGCCAAGTCTGCCCGCTCGCCTTCGTGCCCTGGGCCGAGACCTTCCGGTTCAGGTTGGTGGCCGAGTCGGAGCTGCCGTTTGCTACGGTAAACTCGTTCCAGGCGTGATTGCCGTCGGAACTGCCGAAGGTTGCCTGCCAGGTCGCCTTCTGGCTCGTGCCGTAGGTCGGGAAGCCCGTGTCCATCGCTTTGTAGGTCTTGTTCGTGCCCTGAAGGCCGGTCTGGCTCGCGCTCTCCGCAGTGTTCGAGTCGCCCACGCCCAGATAGGCGTTGGTATTGTCAAACTTCGTCCCGCTACTTGAACAGAGTATCGTCCAGAGGGCGTTGATACCCTCGTTCAAGAGCAGGTTGCCCTCGATTTCGCTCACCTGGGGAGCGCCGAACAGCCGGAGAGCCTCCTCGTCGCTGTAGCGGCGGCCGGCCAGACGGTCTTCCTCGCTCGCCCACCGCTCAATCCGCCAGCGGCTCTTGTAAGACACCGTTTCTTTGAGCTGAATGCTCATTTCATACCCCCTTCCGCGGCCTTGGCCTTTAGCGCCGCGATCCGTTCCTCGGCTTCCTGCTCGGAAAGCCCGAACGAGAGCAGTTGCCGCTTGAGCGCTTCGACCTCGACTTCGCGGTACGCGCCGCGGTCGGGGTCATACACGCTCACTGACTCTTTCTTGCCCTGGAGCGCCATGATTTACCTCCTGCCTTATCTGACCCTGACGACATAGTCGTCTATTAAAATCTTGTCATCCGAGAACGTCGTAGTAAATGTCACCGTGTAATCCGTGCCCGACGTGCCGCCCTCTATCCAGACCCAAACGCTGTCATCTTCATATTGCGCCGACCCCAGCGTAAGGCCGGACGGCGAACAGGACGCCGAAACCGACGATATCGTGACTCCGGTCTCCAAGTCCGGGTCGCGGTAGCGGAAGCCGATTGGGAACTTCTCCGACTCGCGCTTCTCGATGGATGCCGCTGGACGTATCATTGCCCCCTCCTCAAAACGTCCTTAATCCTCCGCCGCGCTTCCGGGCTTGCGATGAGCGTAGCGAGCAATCTCTCGCGCACGCGCTCTCGCGGGCTCAACCTCGCGAAATAATCCGGCTCCGGCTTTGCGGTCGGATAGCCGATAACCTGCTCCGTGGCCTGGCCGCTATCGGTTATGATAATAGGCTCATGGCCCTTGTCGAGAGAGAGCGTTTCCGCGCCGCTTCCGGTCTCGGCCAGGGAGAGCACCGCCTGAATATCGGCAATCAGGTCGGAGCCCGCGCCGCTGTCAGCCGCACTAAATATCCCAAGCGCGGCAAGCGCGTCGGAGCCCGTGCCGCTATCTATTAGCCCGAGCGCCACTGCCAGCAGTATCGTCTCGGCCCCCGCTCCGCTGTCGGCAAGCAATACCTGGGCCGATATGCCCGTAATCGCGTCTGCGCCAGCCCCGCTATCAGTCAAGCCGATGGTCGTGCCTAACGGTTCCACCGCTATTGCATCTGTGCTGGCCATACTATCCGCCAATCCCAGGGCGGCGCTCAACGCAGCCAACCCGTCAACGCCGGCGCCGCTGTCGGAAAGCGAAAGCGTAGCACCAACTCCGGCTATCGCGTCCGCTCCCGTTCCAGAGTCCGAGACGCTGACATACGTGACGCCGCCGGCGCTCGTCGGGTCAATTATCAGTCCATAGCCGGCTATATACCACTGACGAGTTGCTTCCTCGTTGAACTCGCCGTATCCGGCTATGATATATTGGCTCATGCCACCGTCACCTTCGGGCAAACATAAATTGTGTAGCTCGGCTTGGCCAGCATGACCCTGGCCACCAGCGGCCCCTTCTCCTGCGGCGTGAACGTCGCGACGAGCTTCTGCTTATTCGGGTTAGACAGCCCCGTCGTCGTCCAATCTGCGGAGCTTGAGTCCTGGTTGGCCGCGGTCGCGAGTATATCCGTTTTCCGGTCGGACGCGATGCTCGATTTGGGGTATCCGGAAGTGCCGAGATACTCGACCTCCACCCAGACTTCGTCGTCCTTGAGAGCCGTGGTGCTGTCGTGCAGTATCTCGACCGTGAGCGTAAGCGCGCTCCCGACCGTTTCGTTCCAGACGGCAATAGGCGGGCTTTCGAGCGGCCAGAAGAACTGCGGAGTCGAAAGCGAGACCATCTTCCAGCAGTAGGCAGTCGTGCCGTCGCTCGCCCCGCCCGTCCGCTTGATAGTCGTTTCCGTGACTATCGAGCCCTCAAATTTGCGGTGGTCAATCTTGTAGTTCGTGTCGCCGGAGTCGGAGCGGTCGGAAAAAATAAATGCGCTTTTCGAGCCGTAGCTAATAGCAGAATAAAGTAGCCCCATGCTGGCATTCGTGCGGCAGTTCGTTAAATAAATATATTCGTGGGCACCATCATAAATTGAAACCAATTTTGTATTAAGGCCGCTCAAATCTACGCCAACCAGCCTTGCGAGTCCGCCATAGTCCAGCTTAAATAAAAAATTCGGCACTGCACTGGACACGTCCAATGAGCCGCCAAACCAGTTCACTTCCATCGAGAGTAGATTTATATATCCGCTTGCACCGCCGAATTTAACGACAGTATCCTTCAGGGTGTAAGTGATAACGTGATACCCTGACCTGTTTAAGGTGGAACTCGTGCCCATCGCTTCAAGCCGACAGTTATCGAAAACAAAATCCGCCTGCGTCGCGCCGGTGCCAAAGAGTATATTCCCACTCGCCCCGCCCTCGGCCGCGCGGAACGTTATTCCGTAAAAATAGGCGTAGCCCAGAAACGTAATGCCGTATGAGCCCGTCGTCTTGATGAGCGCGGTCGTTGCGAGTGTCGTCGGGGGCTCCGCTCCGTCGTTGACGCAGAGGACGCGGCAGGGGTTCGCCGCCGTGCCCGGACTTGTCAGCGTCATCGCCGACGCCTGCGATTCGCTGTGCTGGTGCGAAACGTAAATCGTATCGCCCGCGGCCGCCGCCGCAAAAGCCCCAGCCAGCGTCGCCTTGGCTAATGCCCAGGTCGAGCCGTTGTCCGCATCGTCGCCGTCAGTCGAGCGCACGTATAAAACGGCCATGTCGCCCCTTCTCTTCTATGCCAAAATCCTGCGATACCGGTTCAGCATCGCCTTTTCCGCGTCCGTCAAATCGGCGCTGAACTCGAACGAAGCCGAACCGCCCTCAACGCCACGGCTCGTCTGGCCCCAGAGCGCGCTCTTCTGGCGCTGCCATTCCGCGCCGACCCGCGCCATCACCAGAAGCTTTATGTCCTGCGGCACGTCGGCCAGCGCATAGCCCGCCGTGTAATTGACGACGATGCTCTGCATCCCCGTGTCCCAATCGCTCCCGTCTATCCGCTCCAGCACGCCCCTCGCCATGTCAACCACGTAATCGGTATCCTCGGTCAGCGTCTCCGTGACCTCGGCGCTGTCTATCTCGACCGATGTCCACTCCGTCACCGGCCAGGAAGGCAGGAACAGATAGACCGACGGCCTGCCATTGAGCACCTGGTCGACATAGGCCGTGCTGATGAGCGTCCGGCCCAGATAGGTCTGCACCAACTGCGATACGCTGTTAATCAGCGCCTCCAGCCGCAAATCATAGTCCGTATCGGACGCGTCAATCCCCAGGTAGGGCTTGAGCTCGGTGTCCAGGTCAACCAGCGCGTTATCTGCCAGCGCCATGTGCGCCTCCTATCCGGCCGTCATCATCCGGCCTCAATCCGTGAAATAGGCCGCGTTCGCCGTCACGGTATAGCCCGATGTCGTCTCGGGGTTGGCAATCGTAGCGAGCCGCAATCCCGCCACGCCCGGGCTCACCGAATACGTGACCACGACCTCGCTCGTCCCGTTCAGTGTCGCCGTGAGCGTCAGGTAGGCGGTCGTGTCCCATTCGCCCAGCGCCGGGTTATACGCCTGGAACGCGAAACTCACGTCCTTGGAGCAGCCCGCGTTCCCGCCCTTCACGTACAACGTGATGGAGCCCTTGCGGCAGTCGTCCAGTTTCATGACCGCCGAGCTCGCCGACACGTCCTGGGTCGTGTTGATTGCGACCGTCTGGTCGCTGGCCAAAAACTTGCCATACATCTCTCATCCTCCTCGCGCGGTAAACAATTTATACCCGGATTGTTTACCGCCCTGCTATTTGACCTCGGGCGGCCCATCCAGCGACTTGTCCAGCTCCGCCAGGCCAAACCCTATCCACGAGCGGGCCACATCGGCAGGCAGACGAGCCGTCTGCCCCTCCGCGAACTCGCCCAGACGACTCCGCACGGGCCGCAGCATCCGGACCCGCAATAGTACCTCTCCCGCCTGCGGCTCTGACTGCGCCTGCGCTTCTGTCTGCGACCGAGCCGCCGACTCTCCACGCTTCCTCCTCCCGCGGTTCGCGCTCCCGGGCCGCGCGTCATACTCTATCGGCATCTCGCCTCCTTAAATCCCGGCGGGGGAGAGAGGCCGCCCCCTCTCCCCACCGGTCAAAGCTCAACTCAACCGCCCAGCTCCGTCGGCTGCGTCACCGGCACGTGGTTCGGGTTGCCAAGGATGACAAGTCCGGCCACGGGCGTGCCGTTCGTGTGTGTCCCCGTAGCCGTCCAGACAATGCGCACATATCGCTTGCTGCCCAGATACCCACGCACTATGGTCGTGGGGTCTTCATCTGCACTGTCGATGACGTGAGCGTTCACGCCGCCTTCCAGGTCATCATCATCGATGGCTGTGAATGTGCTGTTGTCGTCGCTCTCCTGGAACGAGATTGTCCATTTCAGAGAGCCGCTCAGCGTGTCGCCGCTTACGCCCTGCTGGGCGACCATCACGACAGAGCCGTAGCCGTTCCGGTCGACGCCGGTACCGTTGGCCGTCGCCGTCTTGACGGCCGGCACCATCGTGATTACGTACTTGTTGCCATAGTAGCCGCTAATCAATTTGGCCTCCTATCAGCTGGTCTGGTTCTTGAGCAGCTGGATAGCCTCGGGCAGTACCACACCTCCGCCGACCCGCCTGCGGGCCAGGAACCCGACCATGCCGTACTCGGCATAGCGCTCGACGAGCCGCTGGATGATGATGTCGACGCGGTCGACGATGCGATAGCCGGCCTTGAAGTCGCCGTAGCCCAGCACGATGCCGCCGTCGCCGGGGGTCGTGCCGAGCGAAGTCGAGGTGATAGCCGGGAAGTCCGACCATTCATAGATGGGCGAGCCCAGCAGTTTCGCCGGCTGGCCTTCCTGCAGATTGGGCTGCACCAGGAACAGGTTGGTGGTGGCGCTCTTCATGGAAACGATGACGCCGACCAGGCTGCGGTTCATGACCCAGGCCGCGTTCTTCGCGTAGGCACTGCCGAGCTGGTACTGGCACTTGATGATGTCGTCGATGGCCAGCGTGTTGTCGGTGGCCACATCGAGCGCGTCGGCCAGAACCGTGGTATTGGCGATGATGCCCTCGGGCGCGCTCGTGCCGTTGCCGGAATAGAATGCCGTGCCTTCAAGCACGCCGAACTTGCGGCTCACGACCGACGCGATCTCGGCCTCCAGGTTGAAAGCCGAGTCCTCCAGCATCTTTTGCGTGGCCTTGAACAGCTGCTTCATCTCGAACGTCTTGATCTCGGTCAGCCCATAGGTCAGGCCGGTCGTCTCCGTCTTCTCGCTCGACTCGGAAACCCAGGTAGCCGCGGGGATGGCCGTCTCGGTCGGGAACTCGACCGCGTACGAGCTCGTCTGCACGACGGTCGCCAGGTCGCGCAGCGGGTGCTGCACCGTGATGCCCTTGATGATCTCCCTGACGTACTCGTACGGGGCCAGCACGCCGGCGTGCGTCGAGTCGGCGACGGTCAGGACCTTCCGCTCCTCGGGTTCGAGGGCGCCGAGCCCCTTGACCAGGAAGCTGCGGAACGCCTTCTTCTGCAGCTCACGCCGTTCGCTTTCATCGCCCTTGGCCGGGACCGACTTGGCCTTGGCCAGCTCATCGTTGAGCTCGTTCCAGCGCTTGTCCCACTGCGCCTTGTACTCGGCAAAGGCCGCCTCGCTGATGAAGCCCTTGAGCTTGCGCTCGGTCTCCTGCTGGAGGTCGTAGATCAGCTTGTTGTTAGCCGCGTTGACCTCCGCGATTTTCTTTTCCAGATCGTCCAATGTCTCCTCCGTCATTTTTCGATTTTTAGCTTGAGGCCGTCGAGCAGGTGGAGCAGACGCTCCGTGCTGCCCGCGTTCGGCGCCTCGGGAGTGGATTTCTCCGAGTCCTTGGCTCGCTCAAACACCTCGGCCTCGATGAACGAGCCGCAGTAGGTGCACTTGCCCTCTGCCGGCTCGAACGATATGCCATGATGCGCTTTGCAGTGCGAGCGGGCCTCCGCCACCGTCCAGGTCGAGACCGGATAGCGGTAGGCCTGCTCTGTCATCGTGTCCTCGCCCTTGAGCTTGCCCATGATGACGAAATATTCCTTGCCCTCATGCTGGCGCGCGACACGCCGGAATGAGTTGTCCTGGAAATCGTCAGGATTGCGCAGGCGGCATGAATGCTCGTTCGGATACGGCTTGCGCTCCAGCTCGTCATCGCCTTCCTTGCCGGCCTCGCCGATACCCATGCGCTTGGCGTGCGCCATCAGGTGCGAGCTCGCCCGCTCGCGGAGCGTCGAGGCCGAAATTGAGTCCGTGACCGGCTTTATCTGGTTCGCCCGCGCCAGCGCGTTCCGCAGGTGCGGCACATCGACGCTGTCGTCATCGTCCGGGTCGCTGACACCCTCCTTGTGGTGCGGCAGGTGGCGGCAGCGCTTGTCGTCGGTATCGCCGCGCTTATAGGCCGGCTCGATGACCGCGAACGCGGCATCCGGCAGGCTGTTGACATAGGCCGTGTCCCACTCCGACTTGACCGCCTCGACCTGCGCCGACTCCAGCGCCGGGAACACGACCGGGCTTATCTCCCACAATTTGATTTCCTTGAGCAGGCGCGTCGCGCTCTCTTTGTCAAACTCCTCAACCACCGTCTGGTAGCCGATGCTCAGGCCCGTGACCGCGCCCTGGCGCATGAGCGAACGCACCTCTCGGCCGCGCTGCACCTCGAGGTTGAGATGCCCCACCACGGCCAGCCCGCGCTCGTCCTCCCGCGCCTCGATGATGCCAATCGGCTCGTCGACCATGTGCGACCAGAGCATCGGATAGCGGCCGCCGCTCGACTTGAGCGACCGCCTGAACGCGCCCGGCATCACCGCATCGCCGTAGCTGTCGACGACGCCCCAGATGGACGCATAGCCCGTGAAAGTGCCGGCCTCATCGTCCATCGCCTTGAGCGTAAACGAAAAATCCTTCGTCTCGGTCTTTCGTATTTTGCCCATCATCATCCCTCCATCACGGGGTAAGTGGTGCATAAGCAGTTGCAGACGTTCCCGGCGCTGCCTGCCGGGTCGCCCGGATACATCAGCCGCTCGCCCCCGACCAGGAACGGCTCATCGAGCGGGAGCTCCGTCCCGTCGACTTCCATATGGGCCTCGCGACTCTCCGGAACGAACGAGCACAACCAACCCCGCTTGCCTACAAACTCCGTCTGCCGATATCCCTCAAGCTGGCCGTAGTTGTCGACCTTGGCGCTCTCGGTCCTGGCCCAGAGCCGGGCGCGCCAGACCTCAAACTCGACCGACTCCCAGACGCGCTGGGTGAACTGCTCGACGGTCTCATTCGCCTCTTGCGCCTGCTTGAGCAGCTGATAGATTTTTTCCTTGGTCGTCTCGTTGACCCGCGACCCGGAGTCCAGCACGAGCCGCCGCACCACCTCTTCAAGCTCCGGCGTCATCTGGAACATCCAGCTCGTGGGCTTGTCCGGGTCGGCCTTGAACTGCGCGTCGTCGAACAGCTCGCCCTTGGCCGCGCGCATGCCTGCCTCTCCGCCCCGCCGGAAGTGGTCGCGATACCAGCCCAAGAACGTGTCGCGGTAGCGCTTCTGCTCCTGATTGAGGTCGAAGACGCTCTCGGCTGCGATGGAGCCGACGCTCGAATGCTTGCGGATTTTGGCCAGCAGCGCGTCCCGCTGCTCCTTGAGATAGGCCTCGGCCAGGCGTGTGAAGCTCCGCTCGCGCGTGTCGACCCGCGCCTTATAGCTCTCCCACAGCCGCTCCTTCCGTTCCGGGTCGCGCCAGAACTTGCGGCGGGTGGAAGCAGCGGCGGCCGCGTCCGAGCCCTTCTTGCCCAATATGAGCCGTTTGCCCTCGGTCTGGGCCTCGCCGCCCACGGCCGCATCCAGCGGGATTTCCGAAAGCGGCACCAGAATGACATCGCCGCCGGGGATGTCCTCATAGCCGCAGGCCTGGCGCTGCTCGTTCAGCGTCAGCCAGCGCGCGTTAGCCAGATAGGCGTACTTCTTCTCCCGCTCTTCCTGCAGCGCCTCGATGGAGTCGCGGTCATAGTCGAGCCGCAGGTCGTCGCCGAACAGCGGCGTCAGCCAATTGTTGAGTTCGTCGCGGTACATGTCCATAAGCGGCAGCACCGTCTCCATGTAGAGCGCGCGCCGCGCTTCCTGGATGTTCGAGTAGGTCTTGTTCTCGCTGTCGCCGAGGAGTTCGGACGCGACGCCGAACACCGAGCAGATCTGCCGCATCACGAGCTTCTGACCGTCGAGCCACTCCACGTCGCGCGGCGCTATCGAGAGCGGGTCATATTTCACGTCGTCGCCGCTGAACACGAGCGGCGTGCCGGCGTTCTTATAGCCGCCGTACGCTTCCGAGAACTGCCGGCGGAACATGTCGATATCGGCCTGCGTTATCGCGCCCTTGGCTGTTATGAGCCCGGGCGGGCGCATGTCGTTTTCGAGCAGTTTCTTATTCCACTCCGCCGCCTCGGCCGCGATATCGACCTGGCGGGCCGCGACCTGAATGCGGCTCAAGCCGTACCAGTCGTCCGTGGGATGAAACTCCAGCAGGTGCAGCACGTCTCCCGTCGCCAACTTGACCGTGTCCGAGCCGACGCTGTAGATATAGCCTCCGATGGGGCTCTTGAAGTCCTTGCTCTTCTCGATGGTCATCCTGTCGGGCCGCAGGCTGTAGAGAAAGCGGGGCGGCGCGCTCGGGACTCCATGCACCTTGAGCACGTACGAGTTCCCGGCCAGGAGTAGGTACGCAAACACCTTCTCCGTCAGCCTCGCGCCGGACTCGAACTCGTTGGGCCGCGCCAGGAGCGTGAGCAGCTGGTGCTCATCCACCTCGACCATGTCCCCCCGACTGCGCCGCTGCAGCACCCAGTTTATGCGGCTGGCCGACTGCGCGATGAGCCGCACGCAGGCATAGACCCACGGGTTCTGCTCGTAGCCAGCCTTGGCGAGCGAGTCGTAGCTCACTGCGCTCCAGGCCGTGTCCGACCAGCCCAGCACGGCCAGCACGGCCCGCATGACCGGGTTCTCTTTAGCCCTCATCCAACGCGGTAGTTTCATGCCAGACTCCATACGCGCAGGCCGGGCGAGGCGGAGCGCGCCCACCAGGCCAGCGCCAACGCTATGACACAGTCGTCGTGATAGCCGGCGGGCGCGGAATAATGCACCTGCCCGCCGCTCCCGGGCGAGAGCGTGTACTCGAACACCTCAAGCTCGCCGCGCTGGACCGGGTCGTCCAGGATGCTTATCTGCCGCTGCTCGAACGCCAACATCAGCGCCTCGATGAGCTGCTTCTTGCTCACCGACGTGAACTTGTAGCCGCTCACTGCCAGGCCGGCCCGGCGCAGGTCGTCATAAATGGGGTCGCCGATACCGGTCGAGTCGATGAGCAGCCGCGCCCCATACTCGCGCACCGCTTCGATGATGCGCCGCTTCTGTACCGCCCAGTCGAGCGTGTTGTATCGGTCGAGATAAACCTGCCGGCCTGCGCTGTCGAGAATAGTCAGGACGGTAAAGTCCGTCAGCCTCGCCAGGTCGAGCCCGGCATAGTAGACCTCGCCGGGAACAGGCCCCATGCGCACAGACCTGGCGCACTCCCGTATGCCGCGGAACACACCGGCCTGGTTCTCCAGGAACTCGGCCATATACTCCTGCGCGAACACATCGGCCGGAAGCGACCGCCGCGCCTGTTCTATGTCCTGTTCGCTTATCATCGGGTTATCGGTACTCGGCAGCGGCTTCGGCGACCAGTACTCGGGCTGAAGCGCGTCCTGCCCGCGCGTCCAGAGCTCGTAAAAATAATTCTTGCCCTTCGGGGTCGAGATGAACATGACCCTGCCGTGCGTATCGCTCACGGCCGGCCTGATGACCTCTTCCCAGACATCCCGCCGCACCCGGGCGGCCTCGTCTATCACCACGCGCTTGAGCCCTGATCCGCGCAGGTTGTCGGGGTTGTCGGCAGATTTGAACTCCATCACCGCGCCGTTGGGGAACTCCCAGCGCAGCTCGCTTAAGCTCTTGCGCAGCAGCTGCTCCGCCCCGCCACGCTTGGCCGCGAGCTCCATCTGGCGGAACGCCATCTTGCTCTGGGCATAGACGGGCGCGACCCACCAATGCACGCCGCCCTCGTCGCATACGCCCTGAAGCAGCCAGTTCAGCCCCGTCAAGCTCTTCCCCCAGCGGCGACCGGCGTCGATGACAAGGAACCTGGCCTTGCTCGCGAACACCTCGGCCTGCGAGGGGCGGGGGCTGAAGCCGATGACGTCCATCACCATCAGGCAGCCTCCGCGTCGCCGGCATGGCCGTTGCCTTCGCCGTTGCCGTTCCCAAACTTGAAGCACAGAGAGAGCGAGCCGGATACTTCATGCTTCTGGGCGATGGACTCGATGAAGACGTCGCGGTAAAGCTGCAGCGCCCAGGAAGAGCCGCGGCGGCAGTGCTTGACGATGATTTCCGCCCACTTATCGGGAGAGAGCTTTTTGGCGAGCGCGTTTTTCGCATTGATACCCCAGGCGGCCGCTTCTTTATGCAGCGGGCCGTACTGCCGGTTTATGCGCGGGTCGCCCTTGACAAATCTCCCGCGATTACCTGCTGCGCCTGATTTGCTGTCGTCAGCCATCGGTATCCTCTGCTATCGCCACCGCCACCTGCGCGTCGGCCTTGAACAGGCGGTTCAGGGCATTGACGAGCTCGTCGCTCGGATAATCGACCTCAAGCGTCAGGCGCATGGATTTGTCTCCGGAGACGAGGCGCTTGACCTTGAGCTCGATGAGCGCGGCGGTAAAAGCGGCCTTGTTCACTTCTCTCCCCTCTGTATCATCTCGATGACGCGGAACGGCAGGGCGTCAACCTTGCCCTCGATGCGCACCAGCGCGCGCTCCGTGTTCTCCTGCGCCGCCTGGAGCCTGGCGATGTCGCGCGAATGGACGCCGCACAGCTCGCCGGAGCCGGCCTCGGCTACCTTGCCGTTGCCGCGCTTGCCGCGCATGACGAGCAGCAGCGCCGGAAGCGCCTTGTACAAGACGAGCGTCGCAATGCTCGATATCAGTGCCGTCGGCAGATACACAACGACCGCCGGTTCGCGCGCCGCGGTCGCCATCGCCGCTTGTTTCATCATTTCTGTCATCATCAGCATCATCATTCCCGCCTCCCTATGCCCCGCTTATCCATGGCGCGTAGTGGACACATGTGTCTATTTACCGGCTATGCTGATGACGGCATATCCGGCCAGGGCGATGAGTGCTCCGTGCTCAAGCGTCTGGATGGCACGCGTCCGACGCAGCCGAAGCTCGGTGCCCTTGAGCGTGCTCTCCGCCGACAGGCGCAAGGCCCGCTCGGCCTGGTACTGCGCCTTCCAGAGCTCGGCGGCCAGCCGCAGGTCGGCGGTCTGCGCCTCCAGCGTCGAGATGAGCTCGGCCTGCTGGGTTATCACCGACCGGGCCTCGGCGTAGCGCGCGTCCTGGAGCCGGAGCTGCTCACGCAGGTTGAGCACAAGCGGATGCGCCTCTATATCAGGCGAGGCGGATGGCTCGGCCGCCTGCGCTTCTTGGAGCTTGCGCTCGGCGTCGGATAGTGCCTGATGGGCAGCCGTCAGCGCCTGTCGTTCCGCGGCGATCCTCGAATCGCGCTCGCTTATTGCGGCATCGAGCCGGGCGAGCCGCTGGTTGAGGGCAGCCACCTCGGCCTCATGCTCGGCCCTGCTCATCCAATATGCGCTGTCAGGTCGCTCGGTCAGGGCGCGGACGGCGAAATAGACCGTTGCGGCCAGGAGCACCGCAAATGCCGCCGTGATGAGCCACCCGCCCCGTTTCATTGACACGGTTCTCCGTTATTGCCCGTCTGGGCCTTGGCGTTTAACTCCGCCTTCGTCAGCGAGACCTGCGTCCATGTGCGCTGGCCCGTCTGTATGCCGAGCCCGGCCAGGAGCGCCGAGGCGACCTCGACGAACCCGGCGCGCGATATGATGGCGAATAAGAACACCAGCGCGTAGTAGAGCAGGAAGGCGAAGCCGTTGCCGATTTTGGCCTCGAACAGACGCATCGTTACTTGCCCAGAAACCAGCGGATGTTATCGACCGCCTTGATGTAGGCGCCGAACAGGAACCACAGCACCGCCCGCCCGAACGAGAGCTCGGTGATGCGCCCCTCGACTATGAGCGTGCTGATGTTGAAAATAAAATAGCCCAAGAACAGGATTAGAAAGAAAATCTCCATCGCTGTTCCCCCTCCGGTTATTTGTGGTAATATGTCCACATCACGTCTTGATCGAGAGCCGTTGAGACGCCGACGTGGATGAAGTTGGGACCGATGCCGATACGCCGGACGCCGAGCCCGGTCAGGATGCGGATGAGCTTCATACGCTCCGGGTCGCTGAGACATTTGATGTCAGCCGCTTCGCCCCGCGGATGTTCAGGACCGCCCCCGAGCGTGGCGTTATAGGCAGGGCAGCGATAACCGGATGAGATGACTATCGGCTGCTCATACTCCTGGCGCGCGGCCTCCAGCACATCGACGAGGCGCGGCGACACGATGAGCCCGCCGCAGCCGCAACGGCAGCGGAGCTCGTCCTCGTTGAAGTGCGCAGATAGTTGTCGGCCCACGCCGATATTATAGGGCCGATTTTTTAGGCCGGTTTTGAAGGTGGGGGTTTAGACCGGCCTCTCCGGTAGGCTCAAACCGATGGCGGTGGGGGATTTCCCCTGGCGGTCTTTTCTCAGCATCAGGCGTCCGTCCGGGCCGACAATATAGGGCGAATTCAGCAAGATCGCCAGCACGCGCGCAGCATCATTCAAATCGCGCGCGGCCCGCGTCTCCCTGTCTACCCAGGCCTCGAACCGACGGGCTGCGGCCCGATGCCGGTTGATGATATCGCGCCGACGGCGAGCATGCGTGAACCAGCGGTTACGCGTCATGTTACCTCTGGGCTCTAATCAAGGATTTTGGCATACTACGTGGATTTTTTGTCCACTTTCATAGACGGCTTGGACTTCCACTCGCTTTCGGCGTGGAACAGATGCAGCCGCCCGTTGCGGAGCATGATAAATCCGTTGTTCCAGCACGGATGCGTCGTCGTCCGGAACGAGGCATAGTCTATCCGCGTCCAGTCCATAAGCCCGCCGGAGTCGCACACCACATATTCGCCGCTCGTATCATAGCGCAAGGCGACGAAATGACCATGCGCGTTTATGACGTGGCGATGATATTTGGCCGCCAGCCGAACCGCCACCGCGCCGCTTACCTGGCTATAGGATATCGGGTGGACGACGAGCCACTTGTCGCCTACAAAAACGCGGTCGAACGGTGACAGCTCGAACCGCGACCGCGCCCTGTCCCCGAATATCCGGAACAGCGTGTCGAACGTGAGGCGGGCGTCCGTCAGCCGCGAAACGCGCCGCTCATGGTTGCCCGTGATGAGATAGGTGACGTCGAACGCTTGAGCCAGGCGCTCCACGGGCTCGCGCATGACCGCGAACTCGTCCTCTAAATCCACCGGCCCGCCCTTGGCCAGCTTTGGAAAATGCGAGAACACGTGGAAGTCGAACAGGTCGCCCGCTATGATTTGCCGACGGATGCGATAAGCCCGGGCGGTCTTGAGATACCGGTCGAGCCAGAGGCTTGAGTAGAACGGGAGATGGACGTCGGAGCAGACCATATAATCTCCGTCCGGCAGATGCGGCGCGATGAGAAGGGGCGGCTCACCAGGCGCGCGCTCCGATATCGTACGCTCGAACCCGCGCGGCAGGTAGCAGTAGCGCGCCGATTCGACCGCCTTCGGGGTTATCGTCAGGCCGAACTCGTCCGACAGGCGCAGAGCTATCTCGTTGAGCGACATGCCCCGCGCATACAAGTCAGTCAGCCGCTCGATAAGCGGCGGAGTCCAGACGCGCCGGGTCTCGCGCCTCAATCCCGCGCGGCTCATATCGGCCTCCCGCCGCCGAGGTGGTTGATGACGAAGCTTTGCTGGCCCTTGAGACGAGACCACATCTCAATCGAGACCCCGCCCAGGGTGCGCGCAAAATCCGCGTCCGGCTTCGAGACGCCGTTGAGCGCCACCCGCACCAAGCGCGCCCGCCCCGTTATGGGCGCGATGGCAATGAGGTCGGTCAGCGAGTCCGCCGACTCAAACACGAGCCAGCCCTGCGACTCGAGAATGCGGCGCGCCTGCTTTCGAGCGCGGCGCAACCGTCGCTTGATGGATGTTTCCGGCATGCCTTCTTCCTCCTTCCTTGGCGGTCAGGCGGAGCAGGAGCGCCTCACGCGCCGCCTGCAGATCTATCCCGAACTCCTCGCAAATCGGCACAAAGAGCGAGTCGGGAGAAAAAAAGAACGCCATGCTGTTATGTCTCTCGCGCTCTGCCGCCGCGCTGTGCTCAACCGAGAACAGGTCATCAGCCGCGACCTCGACCAAATCCGCGAGCAGCGCCCGGTAGCCGTTCTCATCGGCGATGCGAACTGCCGGCCAGACCGGGAACGCGGCAAACTGATGGCGATAGCGATAGCGCGTCATAATAAAACTATTCCAAACCAAGAATGTCTTTCCAAGACTCTTTTTTGAACTCAAGATAATTCTTATTTCTTAGGGCGCGCGGGATAAGCCACCTTTCCCGCCAATATTCTATTACAGAATCAAGCGGGCGGTGATACCATTGGAGTTGTTTCGCCTCACCCCTAAGAAATGCTGCAGCATTGGATGCTAATGGTGCTAAATATACTCCTCTTTTTATCCCATGACGAAGAAGATCCGGGGGTAGCCCAAGATGCTCAAGCGCTCTCCGAAGCACACGAAAACGATAGTTTGGGCCAGCCCCGTACTTGAACTGGCTTACCTCTGGGTCGCCAATTTGCCTAAGATACTTCCGAAGGATTTCATAGATGTCATTAGCTAAATGAAAATGGCCATATCCTTGAGTATAACCAACATGAATAAAAACATCAGAATCATTAAATCGCAGCCTATTATATATTGATGATCTTCCCAAGGCGCCCGTTACAGTTATCATCGCAAGCCGACCATCAAAATAACGTCTTGAAATCAATGATAGTTTGTTGCGATATTTCTTGTGAAAGACATTTCTGACGAAATCGCTAGCGGCGATAAGGCCGACTAATTTCGCCCCAAGAAGCTCGTTGTATGGGGGGATAGCCCCGAGAACGTTAGCATCCATCACATGTGATAGGTTTCTCTCCCGGGTTCTAACATCCCATCCTATCCAAGCATCTCTCGGGCTTAAGTTAAAGACCGGATCCGTAAGGGCAAGTAGACCAAATAGCTTCCCATTTGATTCATCAAAAATAAGAATTCTGAAGCGGCGGCCGAATCCCTTCGACACTGGGATACTCCACCATAATGCAGCGACGCGGAATAATGCTGAATATTCATCATCATTGTCAATCAGAACCGGATAAGGCCTTATCTCCGCGGGATTTATATCCGAGCCTGAAGCAAAATATTTAAATACGCGCGGCATCCATTTATCGATGAACGCTTTTTCCTCTGCTAATTTTTCATTTCTCGAATATGAATGCACTATCCTTATTTTTTCTTTGTTATTATTGAAATCGATCACCATTTTTTCTGAGTCTATCATTAGCCCTTGTCTATCAATTAAAGATAATAGATATTGCCTCAGTTGCTTTTCAGTACCAGAAAGAGATAGATGCCCTGACCTATTCATCTTTCGCCTCTTGGTGTCGTTTTTGGGGCGCGTTTAGTTCACTAAAATGAGCCTTGGCATAGAACAGGAGCCACAGGGCATCGGCCTCGTGCTCGTTCGTGATTTTCCGCTCTATCCTGACGCTGACACAATCCATCATCGAGCGCTTGTCGGCTCTACCGTCCCCGACCGCCCATTTCTTCAGCGTGCCGGAGTGGACGGCGGCATACTCGATTCCTCGGGCCGTGCAGAACTCCACGATTCGTGTCGTGAACCCAACGAGTAGCTCCGTGGCATAGCCGCCGCGGAAGTGTGCCTGCTCATAGACGACGAGGTCAGGCCGGAACTTGTTGAGTAGGGACACGAACCAATTAGTGAAGCGGATGAACTTGAGGCCGGGCGATTCGCCGCGCTTGAGCGTAAAATCCTCACAGCCGCCGGTGATGTTCCCACCGGAGAGGGCCGCCCAGCCGCAATGCGTTCCGGGGTCAATGGCCAATACAACCATTATTCGCCTCCTTGTTTATTGGCATCTCATCCCATATCCGACCGTCGAGGACGCGACCGCCCTTCTTCCGTTGCGTGCCGCCCCACTGCTTGAAGAAGAAGGGGACGCCCGCCGCCAAGCACTGGTCGCGTATCTCTCGAACCCACTCTGCCTTGATGGGGCGCGCGCCAGGACCGCTTTCTCCACCAACGATGACCCAGTGGATACCCGCGAGGTCGATTGTTCCCACAGGGGCCAGCAACGGCTCGAATGACAAGAACCGAACAGCTGCAGGCACTTGCCGCAGGTGGTCGGCACGGTATAGATATTTAGCGGTCTCAATCGAGACGCCCATCCATACGTTCGGAGGCCAGTTCAGACCGGGAGCGAGTTTGGCCAGTCTCTCCGACCGCTTGGTGAGGATCTGGAACGTGTGCCACGACGCCCTCTCCATCGTGCTGAATACTCTCTGGATGAAGTCGCGAGGGACCTTCTCGTGGAAGAGGTCGCTCATGCTGTTCACGAAGATCGTCCTCGGCTTCTTCCATGCGAGGGGAAGCTCAAGTCGGCCCGGCCATAGCCGAAGGTTAAACCCTTGTTCATAGGGGTGGCCCGGAATACCGCGCCAGCGCTCCGCGAAGGTCTCGGCGTAGCAGTGCTTGCACCCTGGGCTGACCTTGTTGCAGCCCGTCACGGGGTTCCAGGTCGCATCGGTCCACTCGATGGCGGACTTCTCGCTCACTTCTTCTCCTCCCCAGGAACATCAGGGATTTTCGTTGATGTGACAGGGACTTCCGGGCCATCCGAAATCTCTACCCAGCCATTGCCACCACAATTAGAGCAGGTTTGCCACGGCCAAATGGCCATCCAATACCAGGTTGTGCTATCGTAACCACGCGGGTGAACCCAGCCCTTCCCGCCGCAGACAGGGCAAACTTCAGCGTGGCTCATTTTTGCTCTCCTTCCCCTCCCCATCCAGCCATATAATGCGATAAATGCGCACTTGGGGCAACGGCTCATCTCCCCGCCACCGCGCCCACACCTTCTTGGCCCATTTATAGGGCGCACCATAAACCCAACACAGTTCGCGGGCAGGCCATGCCGGGTCGCCGGTTTTGGCCAGCTCAATCACCCCCATCGCCCATTTTACCGGAGCTCCGCATCCTTGAACCATATAGAAGGCGGCCTCCGCCGGATAACCGGTTTTAGCCCGTTCGATAATTCGCATGGCTCGCTGCACTGATATGACACCATAAAAAGCCAGGCTATAGGCGGCTTCCGACGGGTCTCCCTCGGTCACGGTTTCAAAATACCGGAGAGCAGGCTTGATGAGTTTGGGATACTTATGTGCCAAACTCCACCAGCAATCATAGTCATCAATCAGTGATGGGTCGCCGCCCAAGTAGCGAACCAACTCGCGAGCAAACCCGAGGCGAAATTCAGTCGGGCATTTAGGACGCTTTAGGTTTTTCATGCTTCACCAGCCTCTTGAGCCGTGCCGCAAGCCCTGGCCGTCTCGCTTGCGCCGTCTGTACCGCCTCCAGCTTCTTCCTTTGCAATTCGATATGGTCGAGCCATTCCCGGTCAGGGAAATCCTCGGCCACGGCGACCTCGTCGCGCCGGATGTGGAGCAGGTGGCCCGTCATAGACTCGCCGTATACCACACCGAGCTGGGCGCGTCCGCTCACCTTCGTCCAATCCTCGCCCTTGATGATCACCTGCTGGCCGGAACGGAATGTCAAGATGATGGGCATCAGGATCTCCTGGCCTGGTCGCGGAGCAGTTGCCTTATCCTCGCGAGCCGGAGCATGGCCCGCCGGTCGGCGTAGATAGCGCCTACGCCGAACCCGAACGCCGCGCCCGCCGCGAACGCCAAAAAGATAAATGCTAATGTCATCGCTCTCCTCCTGTCGGTTGCTCTATCACGACGACAAAATCGTCGGGATATCTCATGACCATCCCGTCCAGCGAGCCATCCTCACGCCGCCAGCGCTTGCTGTTATTCACGGGCTTGCCCATGTGCTTCTCGACCACGCCCTTGGCTATGGCCATGTTGGGCCGCGGTTGGGCGCGGTAGAAATGGACAAGCACGACCGAATAATCAGCCGCATAGCTGATATTGACCTCGTTTTCTGTGAACACCTCGCGCAGGCCGCGCTCCAGCAGCAGCGCCTTATTCAGGTGCGCGAGCGCCTTGGCGTGCCGCGCGTTGATTGCCTTCGTGGCGGCTTCCGCGTCTATCATTTTTCGCCTCCCTTGTGGGTTTTGGCCGTCTCGTCCTGTAGCCACCGAAGATATACCGCGGCTTTTTCCAAGTCCGACATCGGCGTCCCTTTGTGCTGGTGCCGGAGCAGGTATTTGAGGACATTGCCGAGCAGGAAGCCCCGGAACTCGTCCCGCGTCAGTTTGGCCCGTAGGATGTCTATCGTCTCCAGGCCGCCGATGGAATAGTGATTAGGAGCGGGCATGTGGTTCATTAGGATTTATCCCTTTCCCGGATTTAACAGTTGACATAAACTTTCGAATTGGCCCTTGAGGGCATCTCGCTCCCGCCTAGCGGTATCTAACTCCCGATTGGCTTGGTAGGTCCTATCCACCCAATAGTTAATATCCTGTATTGCTTGGCTAAGGGCTTTCTTTAGGCGGCTCACCTCAATCAGTAAGGCTTTGTTCTCGTTCTTGAGTTCTTCCAATTTGCTCATTGTTTCACTCCCTATGTTTGACATTAAAATATTTGGCCTGCCTGCGCAGATTCTTCCATCTGGACTTTTGTGTGCTCATTTCTCCTCTCCTCTCGCCCATGGCTCCTGCCATTTATTGGAAGGGCAATAATGACGACAACCGCCCGTCGGACGCGCACACCATCTTTTGCTCTTTACGATAAACTCTTTCATTTTTGACTCGTCCATCTTCCATTCCCAGGTCACGGCTTCAGCCCGCCGAAGCATATCCTCAACCGGAGCATTTCCCATCCCTTCAACATATTCAAACAGAGCCTCCATACCCACAGCCCCACACCAACCCTGTTCAATAAGTTTTTGGTTCCATTCAAAAAGATATAAAAGCGTATCGGCAATCATTTTTCCTCTCCTGGTTGGAATAAAAATAAACCCTCTCGCACCCCGAAGGCTGGTCGGGGATTCGTCAGTTCTGGGTCGTGGGGCATCGGAGATTTAATAAAACCACGACCCACCAGAGGACGACTTCTCTGGATTGATTTAGTGTCGCTCAGCCCCATGCCAAGAGAGCGTTTCCTATCGCCCCGCCGAAGCCCATGCCGACCTTCGCAGACAGGCAAAAAGTACTCCGCCCCCGGTGAAAGCCCCGCGTATCCCTTCCCATCTTTCGCATTTCTGCCATCGCGGATTCGTAGGCCCTAATTCTCAAGGCCAGCCTTCGCAGATTCTTCCATCTGGACTTCGGCAGCTTCGTCTCCGTTTGTGTGCTCATTTTTCCTCTCCCGATAGCTTAATAACCGTCTCGCCTTCTTCCCGCGGCACCTCCACCAGCGTCGTGCCGGTATCGGTCCGCGCCCAGCCGCGCTCCGCCTCGACCATCTGGCGCTCTATGCGCTTGTCGATGATGTAGAGCGCGAGAAACGAGAGCAGGGCCAGCGCGACCAAGCCCAAGCCGAGAGCCAGCCCGACGCGGCTCAAGCTCCACGGCTTATCCGGCTTCCAGACGACCTCGTGGTGCGCCACCATCAGGAATATGACGGCCCAGAGGAAGCCAAACAGCAGGACGACCAAAACAGGCATCTTCGCGCCTCCTTTCAAACGCAGTCCCAAAACCGGTTCTTGCGCCGGTAGTAGCGCAACTCGGCCACCGCCGCGCGCACATTGCGCCGCGTCGAAGCATCGCCGGCCTGCGCCCGCTTCGCCGACTCGGCGAGCTCGCGCAGGATGGCTCGGATATTCAGCCGATGGCCAAGGTCGTTGAGTCGCTGCATCACCCACCCCCTCAAAACGGCACATCATCGTCCGCCGAGTGCCGCGCTTCGCTTATTGCCTCAAGCGCCTCGTCCGTGCCGGCGTCGCCCACCTGCTCTATCGCGCCCGCCTCTTCCTGCCGCTTTCTCCGGCGGCGCATCAGCTCATAGCGCAGCTGCAGCGCGACGCATTTCCGCCCATGCTCGTCATCCGTATCCTGCCAGACACCCTTGACCTTCTCCTGCAGACCGCGCACGGGGCCAGACGACGGCGGGAGCCTGTCCAGGGCGGCTTGGATTTTGGCCTGGCGATCCGGGTCATGTATCGGCACGCTCCACGCCGCCCGACACAGCCGCCCCTTCTCACAGGCGCACGGATGGGCGACATCGTCCTCGCCCAGGTAAAACCCGCGGTTGTGGCAGCGCTGGCAGAAATCCAGGGCGCCCGGGTCTATTTCCGGCTCGGCGTCGAACGGCTGAAGCGAAGCCTCTTTGATGGAAAAAATAGCCTCCATTACGGTCGCGATGGACGGGAACCGCTCGTTGTATACCGGATGAAACCGCCTGGCTATGAAATTGACCGCGGCTGTTAGGTCTGCGGGGTCGTAATAGCGGAGAGCGTCGTAGTATTCGTTCCGGCGCGCGGCTTCAAGCGTGCGCCCCTCGTTGAATAGGACTTCGAGTCTGATAAACTCGCGGCTGAACTCTTGATGGGTCATTTCTTTTTCCTCGCCAACTCGCGTTCCGCCTTCCAGGCCAGATATTCGGCCTCGCCGGCGGCTGGGTCATAATCGGGGGAGGTTACCAGGGCTGTGGCGCGTCTGGTGCCGCCCTTGTCCTGCGTACGGGAAAGCCAATTCGTCAGGAAGCGGCCATAGTTAGACTTCTTCCCCTTGGCGGGATTTTCGAGCACCCAGGCCGCGGCCCGGGCCAGCTCTATCTCTATATCGCAGGCAGGGTAAGCCTTGCGCCATAGGGCCAGCCGCTCTGGCGTTATTCCCTGCCATCCGGCATCAGCGGTAATGGTGATCTTCGGTTCTTTTTTTGCTTCTTCTTCGGTTTTTTTATTATTTAAATTATTTCGCACCGCCGCAGTAGTAGTATTTTCTTCTTTCTTCTTCTCTTCTACATCTATATCTCCTTCTCCTTCTATATCTACATCGTAACTTTTCTTGTAACCTCCCTTGTAACCTTTCTTGTAACCTTTCTTGTAACTTAAGTTACAAGCTTTTCTGTGCGGTTTTTGCCGTAGGTATTCGCTCTGATATTTTGACCAATTCGTGATATAGATTTCACCTTGAGCACCGACCCGGATTTTATCAGCATTTATCATCCGCTGTATTCCGTCGCGGAAAACATCAATGTCTAAATCTAATAAGTCCGCCAATGTAATGTCAGCATAGCCGATAAATGTCCCAGTCTGGTCGCGGCGCTTAAAAATTATCCCGGGCTCGGAGCTCTCTCCGGCTAATAATAATAAACCTACCCACTGCCATCGTTGCGGCGGCGTTAGTTCGCTTATCATTGTTCCACGCAAGCACTGGTCGATGAAAAGCTTAATCCAGGTACGTCTCATGGCTATTTGATATCGTTTTTCTCGGCGGTTATTGCTTTCCGGGCTTCTTTTGCCGCGCGCGCAATATCTGGATATGTCTGCTCGATCGCCTTAATGATAAGCCCCCGCATGCTTTCGCCGTTCATCACCGCCCGCAGCTTCAGGCCGCGATGCATCGCGCTAGGAATGGCAAAATTAAAACGTGTTATACCGTCTTTTGTGTATGCCATAATTGACCTCCGTGAGCATAATACAACTTTTTTACGTCTGTGTCAAGATGTATCGGAAATTATTTTTATGGCGCATAATTTAAAAAATATGTCACGAAGTCCGTTACATATAACACAAGATAACACTGCTTTCGGCTTTTTCTCATTTCCCGGCATTCTTATCAAGTAATTCAGCTATCGTCTTAAAAATCGCCCGAGAGGGCGGGCAGGGAAAAGGAGCAAACCCTGCCTGCCGCATCGTGGTTCCCTGCGATGCTCGGACTCTGGGCATTCGCATCGTTGCTCTCGCTATGCCTCGTTGTCGTAGGCCGTTCCTTCAAGCCCCAGGCGTGCGATGTCGGTCTCCTCGTTGCGCCTTGCCAGTAGTTCTTGGCGCTCCGCCTCGAGTTCTTCACTCTCCGCCACTTCGGCCAGCGCCTTTGCCAATAGCTGGAGCGTATCGTTCATCTGCCGCAGCGCGTCCGCCAGCGCGTTCAATGCTTCGGTTTCAGGGTCGCACATGCTATTCACCCCTTCTTCACCGTCGCCGCCACCGTCGCGGTCTGGAAAATCCGGACGCCGGGTATCGAGGCCTGCTCGCGCATCGCCAGCACGTAGGCCCGAATTTTCTTCTCGTCGGGCCGCAGGAACTGCCGCGGGATGAGAGACTCATCCTCGATTTCAAAGCTCCAGACGGATTTCAGCACCAGGCCCGGCGCCTGGGGCGGCCGGGCCGCCGCCATTTCAGCCGCGGCCGCGGCCTCGCGCTCGGCTTCGGCTCGCGCCTTCGCCTCAAGCTCTTCGGCGCGTTCGAGCTCACCGGCCCGAACGGCCTGCACGGCCTCGACATGGGCGACCGATGCCGCCGCCGCCGCCCGCTGCTTTGCGAGGAATGCTTCGCGCGCCGCCGCCTGAGCAGCCGCTTCCTGTTCGGCGAGATACGCGGCAAGTTTGCGTTTTATGATGGCCTCGCCGTCGTCTAGTTGGTCGGTGAAGGTGCGCTTCTTGGCGACCAGCGCGCGGTGCAACGCGTAGGCCGCTTTTATCTCCGGGTCAAAATAACCGTCGACGAGCTCGCGCGTCCGCTTCAGAGCGGCGAGAAATGTGTTCGCGGCCTCGAGTCCCTCGGCGTCGGCGACTCTCATCGCGTTGGCGCGGTCGGCCCAGCCTTCGGTGGCGCGCACGAGTTCATCGGGAACGTCGTTGATAACGGCGACCTTATTTTCCACGGCCCACCCCCTTCCCCTTCTGCCGGTCGGCGATGAGCGCCTTTTCCCAGCGGCCGAGATAGCCGAACACGTCCTCGAGTTCCGAGGCGCTCAAGTCGTTGATGTCAGCGACCCCGTGTCCAAAGTGTTCGTTTACGAACCGGTCGATTCCGCGCCAAAGTGTATCGTCGCCGATCCCGAACGAGGCGAGCGACGCCTTGTAGGCGCCGAACTTCTCGAGCTGCTTCATCGTCGGCTTGGCCGACGCGTTCGCCGCGGCCTTCTCCTCGGGCTGGGCGGCGATGGGCGCCCGCTGCTCCGTGGGCGGCGATGCCGGGACCGCGTCGAATTCGTCGTTGACGCGGGGCATCGCCTGGAACTTCTCCGGGTGGCGGCGGTGCTCGACGGCGCGGCGCTCAGCCTCCGACAGGTTCGGCTCGGCCGCCAGCGCGTCGTACTCGTCTATCCGACGGTCGGCCTCCTCGGCCGCCGCCGAGGCTTCGGGATGAACCATAGCGGTCGCCGATATGGTGATTTCTTTCGTCGGCAGCGAGGCGTGGTCGACGGGCATCTCCTCGGCCACGTACGGCATCCCGCCGAACTCGTCGGGGAACGCGAGTCTGAACCCTTGGGCGATAGCCACCTTCTTCAGCATCGTCCGCGGCTTCTCGGCCCAGAAGCGGGTCGGTACCTTCCGGCCCGTCCGGCGGTTATCGACCCACTCATCCTTGTACTGGCAGTATTCCTCGAAAAAGACCTCGTGATAGAGGGGCCGCTCCCAGTCGCGCCGGTAGACCCGAACCCATGCCTTGTATGGGCGCCCGTTCGCATCATCCTCGGTGCCGGCTTCCATGCCGGCCCACTTTCCCGTTCGCTCGGCGCGTTTCAGGTAGACCTCGTAGCCGACGACCGTCGTCGCCGGGTCCTTCGCGGAATACTTGATGAGGTGCACTTCGCGCTTGAACGGGTTAAGCGCGAACATCGCGCAGAGATTCAGGAACAGGGCAATCTCCTGGTCCGTTGCGAGTGGGCAGATGTACTGCCTCACCGTGTGCGGCGTGAGAGCGATTGCCGCCGACTCGGCCACCTTGACGACGGCCGAGCTTTCCTTTTTTGATGCGGTGGACATAAAACCTCCTATAAAGATTTTTTGGGATGCGTCTCAAGCCCCCCGGCAGCAGGGGTCTCGGTCGCGCTTTTTTCGGCCATATGTTTTATTAGTTCCTGCCAGCACTGCTCGTGTATGTAGCCGTTGGAAAAGTGCTCCAACTCGTCTACCTCGCCACGTTCGAGGCACCAGATGCAGCGGGCCGTCTCGGGATATTTGCCTATGTAAGAGACCCGCGTCTCCGGCTTGCGCGGGTCGCAGCGGTCGCCGACGACGAAATCGGCCGTCTCGTGCGGATCCAAGCCGTGCTCGCCGCAGGCGGCGACCCACTCGTCCCACTGGTCGATGACGATGTCATGATGGCGATTTTTAAGCAGGCTCATTTTTGGACTCCTCCCTCGCCGCATTTGGCCCGAAGGCGCTCTAATTCCTCAAGGGGAATACGCGGATTGCGCTGTCTCCATGCTTCAATCCGACAGTGTGCAGAGCAATATTTCGCCCAAGCACGAAATGGGATGAAGGATTTTCCGCAAAGCATGCAGCTCCTTTTCAGCAGGACTTTTTTCTTTTTCATTTGCTTCCTCCATCAGATGGCATCGTAGCAACCGCCAAAATAGTCATAAACCGGCAGTCCTTTTTGTAGTCTTTTTTGACGGATGTAAATCTGGGCTTCACGCATCGTGGGGAAAAGCATCGCTCCCTTTAGTTGATTACAGAGGCGGCAGGCGGCGACAAAGTTATGTTCGGAATTATTGGCTGAATAAGCATAGCAGACGAAGTGATCCCACTCGATCCCCGTCTTGCCGCGCAATGACTGCCCGCAATAAACACATTGATAATTCTGGAACCGCAAGATTTTCTGTTTGATTTTTTGCGGCGGGCCAAGCCTCCGATAAAAAGCCTCGGCTTCGCGCTTGATCCGGCTTCGTTGCGTCTCGATTTTCACCGGCTGCCCGCAGCATTGTAATTTATTGTCAACGACGAGGGCATAGCCGCGGCATGCTTTACAATAATACTTCAGCATAACCAGGTTTCCATAAACGGCCTGAATTGGCAAATGCGATTCGTTAGAACCCATCTGGCCACCTCTCTCCTGGTATTCGTTACTCTATTCATTATAACACCTCTGGGTGGCCAAATCAAGCCTTTTTAGAATCAGGCCGGGCTGTTTATGATTTGTGCGGCAGCCCATTTTAATTTCCTATGCGGATTTTTCCCCAGCCGAAACGGGTGTAGCGGGCAGTCGGCTATTTCACACGCCTTGACTTCTCGGCGCGACGCGCCACAGCAATCAAGACAATGGGCCTTGATGGCCTTCAGCGGGCTCAAGCTTTTGGCTTCCATTATTGCCCCCCTTCCCGGGCTTCGGCGGCCCGCTTCAGTCGTTCGAGCTCCTGGCGCCTGATACGTGGGTTTGCGTCGTTCCAGGCATTCAATCGGCACGCGGGCGAACAAAACCTTTGCCAGCGCCGGGCTCGAAGAGCGCGCTTGCCGCAGTAGGCGCAGGTAAAGCGCTCTTTCTGCTGTCTCTTCATTTTTCGTTTCCCCTTACTTGATGCCGAAGTATTCGGCCCGCTTGTCGAGATATTCATCATCCGTTAGTAGGTCGATGACATAATCCAGGGCCGCCCGCCGAGTAGCATGTTCTACCGCCTCGGCAAAGCATTTTCTGCTCTCGGCCATGGAGGCCAGATACGCCTCCTCCAGCCGCGCGGCCCTCAAAACCTCCAAAAGTTTAGTTGAAGTATTCATGGTTTTGTGGCTCCTTTCTCCATTTTCCATACCGGGAAGATATCATATAAAAACGCGTTTGTCAAGTAAAAAATGAAAAAAATATAATTTTTTTATTTCTTTTATTATCAGGGAGTTAAGTTGG